>ERZ778018.2307-NODE-2307-length-12486-cov-5.650149_pt1 | contig 12486 bp, 13 predicted proteins | sample MGYA00375748_ERZ778018 | MGnify/ENA primary metagenome ERZ778018 (study PRJEB29350, sample SAMN05509839) | bioreactor metagenome | biome: bioreactor; material: wastewater | place: South Africa: University of Cape Town | collected 2014-04-22 ... | reverse complement strand
TGGGAAAAGTTGTACAACATTCGGGAATTGTCAGATGACAAATGAGAAAAGTTGATCAGCATATAGCAAGTGTTGGGCAACAAATGGCGATTGCCATGCAACAAATAAGCATTGTTGATCATCCTGCGGGATTTGCAAACCGGCAAAAGAGATTTGTAAATCAACCTACGGCATTTGTAAGCCTGCAAAAGAGATTTGTAAACCTACAAACGGGACTTTATAGTGGCCGGTTAGAGGTCAATCCGTTAATCCAGGTCCCGGAGGCGGTGCCAAGGCCCGGTTATGGTCCGGCCGATGTGGGTGCAGGGATGAAGCTGGGGCTGCCCTGAACATTAGTGCGTGGGTTACCCGGTTTGATCAGTGCTGCGGAGTTCCAATCTTCATCGTCAGGACACTTGCCACAAAAAAGAACTGACGCCCCCATCCTCCGGTAACCCCCCCCGGAGGGACGAGATTTTTCTGCCACAGACACATAGAAGAATTATTTTGATAAAGAGACTTCAATAGTACTTTACCATAGATGATATAATTCTTATGATTTTTACGACTACCATGTCAAGAAATAGTACATAATGTTTAAAAAGAGGAAAATGAACAATATTCTAATCTTAGGAGCTGGTGCGTCAATACCATTTTATGATCCGGTACTTTCTTCGGAACGTTTGAAGACAGTTATTTCTGACCGATGTAGATGGAATGATCTGGTTGACCGATACAGAAGAGCGATGAACGATGAGAATGTGAATATGGTGAATGTACCGGCAATTATGTGTGTACTGAATAGAATTAATAATGAACACCCGAATTATAACTTTGAACAAATAATTGAGTTCATTGATAAGATATGTTCTTTTAATTTTAATCCGGGTCGTGACTCAAAAATATTCCATGACATTCTGTTTTATTATAATGCTAAGCCACAGAATGCGGCAGATCATGTTTGGACCTTCGTTCCTTTTCTATTTAGACAATTGATTGCTGAAGATGTTGCTAATTTACATGCAAACCATAAAGTGGGTGGGTACGACGATTTGACTCAATTACAAACCAAATTTATATCTTCAATTTCTAATGGTCAGTCAATAAATATTTTCACACTCAATTATGATGAAATAATATGGGATGCTATCCGGAATTTGGATTTTGTTTCAGGATTTGGAAATGAAGGACGATTTGATATTAAAACCTTTCTCTCAGCTAAAAAAACTATTTCATTTCCACATGGCCATTCACGGTTCAGCTATGACGATCATGGCATATTATTGCATGCTGATAGTCAAAAGGCAAATGATAGTAGATTAGGTCATATAGGAGATTCTGACGATGTGCAAACTGTATGTTTAATTGATGGTTCATATTGTTATTCTTTCAACACATTTATTTCCACAGGGCAACAAAAGGAACCTACTTTTGACCTGAATCCATACGCTGCGTACTATCAGAAATTTGCCAGCGACTGTTTAAAGGCAACCAAAATTTATATTGTTGGATATTCGTTTTCGGACCCGCATTTCAACAGGATGTTGTTGAATTTTTTGGCAATTGCACGGACAAACAGAATTGTAATTGTGGATCGTATATTAGAAAATATCTGTTTAGCCTATGAATTTATGAAACACGAAAGTCTTATTCAAAAAATTTTTGACCTCTTTGGAATATCTCGTATTCCAATGGATAACTCACAAAGAGAGGATGATCTGAATCGTAATGGATTTGCTGAAATTACCCCGCAAATCATTCTATATAAGAAAGGATATGATGTTTTTTTGTATGACTTTAATAAGATTAACCTTTAGAAAATTGACCCTATGAAAATGCTTCCAAGAATAATTGTCAATCTGGTAACTGAAATGAATCGTAAAAATTTTGTTACGCAACTTTTCAGGTGTCTGTTCTTTGCTTCTGCCTTAATCTTAAGCTTAATGTCAATTCTGGCGTTAATCGCTGTTCATGCGGTCCTTTTGGGATGTAGCCAGTGCCGTTTTTCACTCAGCCCGATGGGAATAAACAATTACATCTCTGCCTTTGAGCCGTATAAAGCACTTTTTGCTGGTACAATTGCTACAATTGTTGCTTATTATGGACTTCGGAGGTTTCAGATAGCTGTAGACCAAAATAGCGATAAGCTAAAGCAGGACCGATTTATAGAGTGGCAAACGGTTCTTGGGGGTTATTATAAGCTGGTTGAAAAAAATGATAAATTTATGATAAGATCGTTTATTAAGTTACGATTTGCTCTTTTCAATAAACTGTTTGAAATAAACTTTAAAATAAAGGGGCAAAACAATCTTAAGGAAATATTTGATGAAATTTTCAAAGGATATCCATCTTCCTTCGAAGAACAGAATAAAAAATATATGGATAGCGGAGTTAAATTATCAAATGTTAACCATTCATATTCTTTTGAATCTTTTGAAACTTTATTTTTAAGTTGTGTTGATTATATTTATGACGGGGGATTGGCAGAATTGGAAAAGCTGTATTTAACGGCAATAAATTCAGAAAGAAAAACTGATAATGTATCATCACAATGAACAGAATTATTCAGGCGGATCTGTATCGTTATGGCGGGCTAAAAGGTCTGAAAGGTTTTTTAAAGGGGATACTGATTCCAGGCTTCAGATACATGTATTTTTTGAGAAAAACAGCGGGTTCCAAAAAGTACACTCCGAAATGGTTTTTCTTTAAATTTTTATTAGCAAGATGTTCCAGACGATATGGTTATCAGATACCCTTTTTAACTAATATAGGAGAGGGATTTTACATCGGGCACTTTGGAACAATAGTAATAAACGAGAAGGCAATTATTGGTAAAAATTGCAACATAGCCCATCTGGTAACAATAGGTAAGGCTAATCGTGGAAGGCTTAAGGGATATCCAATAATTGGTGATTATGTTTGGATTGGAACAGGATCTGTAATCGTCGGTAATATTAATATTGGTTCCAACGTCTTAATCGCGCCTAATTCTTTTGTAAACGTTGATATTCCTGATAATTCGTTGGTATTAGGTAATCCATGTAAAATAATTCATAGGGATAATGCCTGTGATAGTTATATTAACTTCATTCTACCTTAAATTTTTCATTTTTGAATAGTTATTCATGATTAAAATTTCCATTCATTTATGTCTAATAGACTATTATCTTCAATAAAATCAAAGAGAAAGCGAATTCTAATGGAGCGGAGAGCGATTTTGAAAGGTAGCAACTATGTTCTTGGATTGTTATCAGGAGTCACTCTTATCGATGGTTCTAAAAGGGAAGATATAATTGTAGGAGATAACTTATGTTTTTATGGGAATTTAACCTCTCAAAATGGGGGAAAGATTAAGATAGGGGACTACTGTAGAATAGGATTGCATACTCAGATTAATTCTGTAGAAAGTATAGAAGTTGGCAATTATGTTACAATGGCAGACTATATTGTAGTAACAGACAACAACAATCATCCCATAAATCCAGATTTCAGGAAATTTATGCGGATGAAAATGGACAAAAGTGGGACTAATCTTTGGAAACATTCCGACCATAGGCCGGTTATAATTGAAGATAATGTGTGGATTGGAACACGGGTGCGAATTCATAAGGGTGTAACAATAGGTGAAAATAGCATTGTGGCTGCTTGTTCCATTGTTACAAAAGATATTCCTCCAAATTGTATTGCTGCTGGTAATCCTGCAATTGTTGTAAAAGAGAATATAGAGAGAGTACCCCCTCCAAATTCTTGCGCTTCCTTCAACAATGAAAATCGATGGGCAAGCAAGTTGTAAAAACTAAGTTCGCAGGATACATTGCATTAGGCAAGATTTTCGCGACTGTTTTAAATTTTGCAATACCGTTATTTTTAACTCGATTCCTTTCTAAAAATGACTATGGTCTATATTCTCAATATTACACTGTAACACTATTCATCGGCCAAATATTTTCAATGGGCATTTATAGTAGCTTATTTTATTTTTATCCAAATGCCGGAGATGGCGAAAGGAAATCCTATGTTGGAAATGTTTTTGTTATGCTATTAATCTTAGGCTTATTGGGTTGCATTTTTACCATTCTTCCTATATCTAAAGATATTTTATTTGGCGAAGGGGAATTACTAAAATATTCACTTATTATTTCTATATCGGTACTGCTGATCATTCCTTCAACAATGCTCAGCCCTATGTACGTTGTTCGTTTGGATAAAACTAATACGGTATTATACCCCCCCGTTGAAATTATTGCAAAAGTTTCTGTCATTTTTTTGTGTTCTATATTATTTGGGACATTAAGATCTATTTTGGTTGGAGTCGTTTTCTTTCATCTGGCTGTTTTCTTATATACCGTTCTGAATGTTTTTTTTGACAGGAAATTCAAATTTATTTTTTCTGTTGACAAGGTTTTGTTTAAGAAACAACTTACCTATGCGATACCTTTTGGTTTAACAATTATCCTTAGCACTTTTTCACAACGATTTGACAAAATAATTTCCATTACCTATTTATCAACCAACGAGTTTGCAATTTATTCCATTGCCTTTTTTGGAATCCCCGGCGTACAACAAATATATGATTCGCTTTCTCAGGTAAATGTAATGCAAATGGCAGTGGAGCATAAAAAAGGAAATAGGGAAGGAGTGATTAGGAATTATCGGAACTTTGTTGTTAAGACCTTGTCATTTTCGGTTCCAATTATTTTTATTGTGTTCCTTTATTCAAGGGAAATAATTATTTTCCTATTTACAAAAACTTACGAACAATCCACATTTTTTTTTAGAATTTACATACTTTCCTTTATTGTAGGTATGTTTGGGGCTGGCACGATTTTGAGAGCAATAGGTAAAACAAATTTATCTTTCCGGGCATTTCTTATGAGTGTCGTATTTTCAATACCAACCACCTACTTTCTGATACGAAGTTATGGAGCTAACGGGGCGATTATTTCTGCAATGGTGGGTATTCTGCTGCCTAAAATAATTCAAATGTTTTTTGAGATGCGAACCCTTAATATTTCATTCAAAGAATATTTTCCCTGGACTCAAATTTTCAAGATTACAATGATTTCCTGTGGGTTGTTAGTCCCTTTCATTTTAATTCATGAAACCATTAATCTCAACACCTATTTGTGTTTTATGCTATCTATAGTTTATTTAAGTGGTACATACCTGTTGATGATAAGACAAAATGTTTTTTTAATTAATGGAAGCCAAATCAATTTAATAATAAATAAATACATAAAGAAAAGATGAAGTATTTTGTATTTAGTTATGTGTTCATCTTTTATGTCCTAATATTAGATCCTCTCCAGGCCTTGATTCTCAAAATAGATGGAGCTGGAAGATTGGTTTTCTTATTTGCAATTTTAATTGTGTTTGAGTGTTTTTCTATGAGGAAGAAGATTAGCTCAAAACCGATAATCTATTATTTCTTATGGTTAATATACATGTTTATTAATTCCTCAATAAAAGGTGTAAAATATTGGGATGATTCATATTATCTTTTATTCCTTAATATTTTTCTTCCTTTCACCTTTTTTTGGATTGTGCTTAATGAGGCAATACTTAGGTTTACCTCAATTCTTAACCTGATAATTTTCAGCCTGTTTGTTTATTTGGTACTTGCTGTAGCTTTTAATGGTATTAATTACGACGATCGAGTAGATTCTGCATTAAATGCAAATGCAGTGGGGTTGCGTGCTGCCTTTTTGATTTTTTTTATTTTTTTAAAATGTGCGTATAAGCTAGTTGGTGCGGAAACAACACTATACTTGACAGTTTTTCCTACTCTGATTATCTTTTTAACTCAAAGTAGAACAGCCTTCGGTGTCATGCTAATTCTATTTGTTGCTTTTTTCTATATTTTATGGCAAAGATCAGATCGCAGAATTAGGTTTTTTTTCTTTGCCCTTTCTATAATTAGTTTTTTCCTCGTAAGTTCCTTATTGATGAATGATACCGATTTAGGGAAAAGACTTGCATCAACTACCACTCAGTCCGTAGGAAATAAATATCTGACTACTGGGACCTACTGGGATTATTTTGGAGACAGAGGTCTTCAATATGTGCTTTCTGGACCGATAATCAAAAACCATTTATTTTTTGGTATAGGTTTAAGAAACTTTATGGATTATTCCACGACTAATACCGTTTTGCATTCAGAATATTTGATCAATTTAGTAGAAGGTGGTTTCGTTGGTTTTGTCCTTTACCTACTTTTTCAATTTTGGTTTATTAAGAATTTTATTAAGATGTGGCGGTGTAGTATTGGGTCAAAACCTGTTTTAATCCTTTTTATTTCTGGTTATCTATCTATGCTTTTTCTCAGTTGGGTTACCAGGGTGTGTTATTATCCATTTTACTATGGATATTATGCTGTGTTTGCAGCCTTCATTTATAGAAATAAAAGAATCCGGTTAGTAAAATCTTTAAATCGGAATTTCCAACTTATAAAGCGAAAAAAGCCGCACTATGCTTAGTGAATTTTACGATATATATTCCGCAAAGTGAATTCCTTTTACCATGTTTTCCCGTTTTTTGCCTTGCATCTAATTGATAAGTATCTTTGGTTATAAGGATATGAGAATTTGTGTTTTCTGTTAAAAAATGTATTGAGCAATAATGATGATAAATAATTAAAAATATGGAAGATAAAATTAAGAAAATATTTGACCTGCTAAAGAACGAGTCTGATGAGAAGAAAATTAATATCCTTTTAGAATGTGCTTCTAAAATTGGAACTGAGGAATGGAAAAAAGCTGTATGCGATTTGATAAAAAGAATGGATAGACTAAATAAATCATAGAAGAGTTAAGAGAATATTCAGCGAATTCCCTAATAGATAGAATAATATATAATATGGATAGCAACAATTAATTTATTCGAACTATGAGATATGTATTCAATTTATAAAAACAACTTGAAATTATATAGTATTAAAATAAAACTGGCTTCTTTGTTTTTATAAAATGATTGGGTATTGTATTCTTTAAAACGAAAGAATTCTTTATTAATATGCACTTTTTTTTGGATGGCACAACGCTTTGGAAATTAGGATTGGTATCACAAAAAAAACAAGAATTCATTATAAGATTAAGAAAAGGAAATTGGATTAGCTATAATGATTTGTGGAAAATAGAAAGATTATCATATGGACAAAAGGTATTGATCACCTTTTAGATCGAAGAGGTATTTTGGGGGGTATTACAGTACAAATGTATTTCTGGGCAAAAACTTTTGAAGAGAATGATTGGATAGTGTATAGTTTTTCAAATAGGGGGAAAAAGACTGTGGAAAATATTAATTTCTTATGGTTCCCAGAAGTTCGTTATATTGGAATTTTCATTGAGGTTTTCTTTTCTCTTTTTTATATTGTTTTTTACAGACCATCAATAATTATTTTAAGAGGTGCCAGTCGGAGTCTTGGTTACCTACAGTTTTTTGCAAGATTGTTTCATTCGAAACTCATTTTTTTTTGTGCAAGCGATTCTGATACTGAAGTTGGCAAAGAATTAATTAATGCAAAGCATGACAAGATAATGTTTCGGCTTGGTTTAAGAAATGTTCAGTATTTCATAGTTCAAAATTTGTTACAAAAACAAAGATTAAAAGAGAATTACAAGAAGATAAATAGCCTGATTATTCCAAATATTTGGCGTTTCCCTAAAAGTAAGTTTGTTGATTCAGAACAAAGTTTTATTTTATGGGTTGGTAACTTCCGTACTTTAAAAAGGCCTGAATGGTTTTTACAATTGGCTAAAAATATTCCTCAGAGTAACTTTAAAATGGTAGGCGGGATCATTGATGAAAACTGTTATCAAAAGTGTTATGAGGAATCCAAAATGATTTCAAATCTGGAATTTTTAGGTCCATTACCTTTTGAAGATGTTAATTCATTGTTTGCCTCATCTGAGATTTTTGTTTGTACATCTGAGATAGAAGGTTTCCCAAATACATTTTTACAAGCGTGGGCAAATAATAAACCTGTCGTTACTACTTTCGACCCAAGTGATTTAATAAAGAATAATAATCTTGGCATTGTTGTAAAAAATGAAACTGAATTGCTCAATGCAGTATTACTACTGTTAAATAATGAACAGATGAACCGTAAAATTCAAAATAACATTTACCGCTATTTTTCAGAGAATCACAATGCAAAAGAGAAATTTAATTCACTGCTAAACTTTATCAATTCATGAAAATTGTGCAAATGACATTTTCACTTGCCTCAGGAGGAGCAGAACGTTTCGTTGTGGATTTATCTAATGAATTGGCGTCCCGTGGTCATGAGGTTTATTTAGTGGTCTTTAGAAATTCTTTGAAGAGTAATGCTGATCCTCATTTTTATCGGTCCCTAATAGATGAAAAAGTCTGGTATGTCAATTTAGAAATACAGGAAGGATTTAGCATTATAGCTTTTTGGAAGCTTTTCAAATTATTAAAGGGAATTGGTCCAGACGTTATCCACTGTCACTTAGATGTTATTCCATATATTTTTTTATTGGCTCTTAAAAAAGGTGAACCGAAATACATTCATACTCTTCACAGTATAGCATCAAAGACAATTTCTCTAAATGTGCAAAGGTCAATTAACTTTTTCTATTATAAAACAAACAGGATTCATCCAGTCACCATTTCAGAAATATGTAATAGCTCATATAAAAAATTTTATGGATTGGCAAATGCTACTAAAATTGAAAATGGCCGGTCGCCGGTCATGCCGACAATAAAGATAAGTGAAGTAAAAAGTGAATTGGATAGTTATAGAAGAAATGCACAAACACCTATATTTATCCATGTTGGAAGATTCAGCTATGAGAAGAATCAAAAATTATTGATCCAGGTATTTAATAAACTGGCTAATGAGGGATTTAAATTTATTTTATTGATAATTGGGAATGGATATAATAGCCCAGAAGGGCTAAACTTTCAAAAACAAGCCTGCCCATCTATCAAATTTCTTGGTGAAAAACTAAATATTAATGACTACTTTTTAAATTCAGATGCATTTTGTCTAACCTCACTTTATGAAGGGTTGCCGATTTCATTGTTGGAGGCTTTGTCTGCCGGGTGTACACCAATTTGCACACCTGCAGGAGGTATTCCTAGTGTAATTACAAATGGTCAGACAGGGTATTTGTCAAAAGATTTTTCAGAAGAATCTTATTATTCGGTAGTAAAACAGTATTTGCTACAGCCTAATGCCATAAATAAGGAGACCTTGTGGCGATACTTTGAATTAAATTTTTCAATTAAGAGATGTGCTTCTGAATATCTTAAGTTATATCAGCAGGTATAGGGCCATTTTTGTTTGAATTATAAGGTTCAATACTTTGGCTTAAGTTTTACTTTTAAAATCGACATTCTTTTCCAAAAAGTAAGTTCGATTTACCTACATAAATACCCCTCTGATTCAATACTTTTCATGGACCAATATTCCCAGAATCCTTTTCTTAAAAAAACAATTCCTTGAATATTTGAGTGAATCGCTTCTGAAACGACCAAAGTAACAATTTGAGTAATGGTTTTTAAGGGGTTCATTAATTTTAAAAGTATGAAAAAGTAGAAAATGGGAAGCATAGGAATTATCTGTTCCATCAACTTTGAGGATTTATTGCTTGACCGGAAACAGCGAAATATTGGAGGTATCGGCTCGGTGATTAAAAACGTTATTAATTATTTAGAGTTTGACCCTATATTATTATTCGGAGTTACTTCTAATAAGTCACAACTCCGAAAAGAAATTAAGATCTCTCCCCAAATAACTTTCGTACCGATAATTTACCTTCCTGAAAAAAGTATTATACCCGATAGAGTTCATGTTTTTTTCAAGAGCAGGAATATTAAAAAGATATTGAAAAAGTATAAAGTAGGTATTGTTTACTCTCACTGTGTTGAAATGGCTTTTTGGGTGTCAAAAGACGTGTTTTTAGTGGAGCACATGCATGGGGCAAATAATGCTGTATCTTATTCAAGATTTTCCTATTTAAGATTAGGTATTCTGATTAAGTTTTGGGGATGGCTTCAAAAGAAGGTGCTCCAAAAAGCCGGGGCAGTTATCACAATTGATGAGGATTGTTATAAGTTGGCATCAAGATATAAGAGCAAGGAACAATTACATCTTATAAGAAACTTTATAGATACCAATATTTTTTACCAGGAAGTTGGTGAATCTTCTTTTTTAAAAGACTTCAGGGGGAAGAAAATTTTATTATTTGTCGGCAGAATTGAAGAGGTTAAAGGTCTCGAGTTATTTGTGGACACCCTAAAAGAATTACAAATCCGGGAAAAAGACTGGATTGGAGTTTTAGTTGGAAAAGGTACTTATGAAGAAACGATTAAAAACTATATTGGGGAGATGGATATGACGAATTCAGTATTTTTATCAGGGCCGGTTTATGATTCCAATGAATTGCGCAAGATTTATAACAATGTAACAACTTTACTCTTGACTTCTTTCCAGGAAGGTATTCCGATGACGATACTGGAAAGCCTTGCATGTGGGACACCTGTTCTTTCAACAGATGTCGGAGGCATAAAAAATCTGTGTGGTGATGGATTGCCTTGTTATGTTCAGGAGGGTAGGGATCCAAAGATTTTTGCAGAAAAGATAATTAATATTGTTTCCAAGCCAAATAGTCCAGTTTCTGATTTTCCGTATAGTACTAAGTCTTTAGCCCGTTCTATTAATAAGATACTGAAAAATGATAAGGAATAGAAGTTAGGAAATATATGGTATTCTAATCTTTGTAATTCTATCATTGTTATGAATCATGATTTATTGATTATTAAGAAAAAAGGGGATTATCTTATTTGGGCCCCCGCAACAATCTTTTTGATTGCAATAAATTTTTAAAATTGAAAAATATGAATGAATATCTTAATGGCACAAAGTTGTATGGTGATGATTTTTCCATTGACCAAATTGTAAAGTGGCACGAAGAGGAGGTAGAGGGATTTTCGAATCTGATAGATGCTGGTAAGGGTACCTATAAATATGGATATCACCAAATGAACCGAATTCATGGTTTTAATAAAATAAGGGAAGCGAATTTTAAAAATGTTATGGGATTGGGTTCAGCCTATGGGTATGAGTTTTTCCCAATTATTGAGAAAATAGAACATTTGGTGATTGTTGAACCATCTTCGATTTTATTCAGCAATAAAATTGGTGGTTTAGTGCCTGACTATATTAAGCCGAGTGTCAAAGGAGATTTGCCCTTTGAAGATAATTCTTTTGATTTAATAACCTGTTTTGGCACATTGCACCACATACCCAATGTTTCCTTTGTTATAAGTGAATTAGTCAGAATTTTGAAAAAAGATGGATATTTATTGATCAGGGAACCAATAATCTCAATGGGTGACTGGCAAGCTCCGCGAAAAGGTCTAACTAAAAATGAACGTGGAATTCCTGTTTCGTTTTTTGAGAAGGAATTTCAGAAGTATTCTTTGAAAACGATTTCAAAAGAATATTGTTTTACGAATACACATCTTCTCGAGCGTACTATGGGATTCTTATTTAAAGAACCTATTTATTCCTATAAGCAATACGTTGTCGTTGATAAATTTATTTATAGGGTATTAAAAAAGAATATCCGGTATCACGCTACACGATTGATAAATAAATTTGGTCCTCAATCAATTTTTTATGTAATTAAGAAGGTATAGTTAGAATAAGCTATGAGATTTTTTTATTTACATCGTGAACATTTATGCCTTTCTGCCTTCCTGGCGAAAAAAATAAAGAGGCCACCTGGGCACGAAGACGCGAACCATCACAAATGAAATCCTTAGTGAATCTTAGTGCCTTTGAGCCTTCGTGGCGAAAAAATAAAGAGGCCACCAGGTCACGAAGACGCGAAGTATCACAAAGAAAATCCTTAGTGAATCTTAGAGCCTTTGAGCCTTCGTGGCAAAAAAATAAAGAGGCCACCAGGTCGCAAAGATGCGAAGCATCATAAAGAAAATCCTTAGTGAATCTTAGAGCCTTTGAGCCTTCGTGGCGAAAGGGTTACATAGGATTGTTATAGCTTTCATTTTTTACCTTCTTTTTGTCTTGACATCCTGATGACTATCGGGACGACCTTATATCGGAGTTGATTTACCAAAAGGCCGCCCCGCAGGGGCTTGAGTGTATCTTCATAGGGTGACTTTTTACCAAAGGGCCGCCCGCTGCCGCGGGCTTGGTTGGATATTCGTGGGATGTTTCTTTTTACCAAAGGGGCGCCCCTCCGGGGCTGAACGGTATAACTCTTTCTTGCGGGTGCAGAACCGGACGGATACAATCAAAAGACACTGACACCAACGAGTAGAAAGAACAAAGCCTCGGAGAGGGCGACCTTATGGTAATACTGCCACGACTATAGTATAGCAAAGCCCGCCGAAGGCGGGCGGCCTTATATCAGAGAAGGTTTTACCAAAGGGCGCCCGCGTGGCGGACACCACTTCCGATGACTGAGGCGCTGCATTTTTAAGAGAAGATCGCGGTAAAGTATATGGCACTTTTTC
>ERZ778018.2305-NODE-2305-length-12500-cov-5.078345_pt1 | contig 12500 bp, 11 predicted proteins | sample MGYA00375748_ERZ778018 | MGnify/ENA primary metagenome ERZ778018 (study PRJEB29350, sample SAMN05509839) | bioreactor metagenome | biome: bioreactor; material: wastewater | place: South Africa: University of Cape Town | collected 2014-04-22 ... | reverse complement strand
CGCCGCGGCTACACAGTCACCGGCTCGGATATCGCCCATTCACCGGTCGTGGCCGCGCTCCTGCGCGAGGGCGTGCCGGTCGCGATTGGCCATGCGGCGAAGAATGTCGGTGACGCCGATCTGGTAATCCTGACGGCCGCGGTGCCGGCGGATAATCCGGAATTGGTCGAAGCGCGTGAGCGCGGCATTCCGATCATCAAACGCGCGGCCGTCCTCGGCATGCTGGCGGCGGCGCACCGCACTTCGATCGCGGTGGCTGGCACGCACGGGAAATCGACCACGAGCGGTATGCTCGCGTTCGCGCTGGGCGCAGGCGGATTCGCGCCGTCGTTCGCGGTCGGTGCCGACATCACGCAGCTCGGCACCAATGCTCGTGGCGGAGATGGATCGGTCTTTGTTGCCGAGGCGGACGAGTACGACCGAAGCTTCCTCTGGCTCAAACCGGACGTCGCGATCATCACGAATATCGAGCACGATCACCCGGACATCTTTCCAACGCTGGAAGACGTCGAAGACGCCTTCGATGCCTTTGTTAGCGGGATCAAGCCTGGCGGCACGCTCGTCATCTCGGCCGATGATCCGGGTTGCCGCATGCTGCTGGCGCGGCATGCGGCGTTGCCGGAGCACGTCGTGACCTTCGGTATCTCAGATCGCGCCGATTGGCAGATCGAGCGCGTCGCGGGGCGGGATCATTTTCGGTTGCCCGACGGCAACGTTATTCGCACCCGCCTGCGTATGCCGGGGCTGCACAATCGCGCCAACGCGGCGGCCTGTCTGGCAGCGGCGGCAGCCGTCGGCGTTGATCCGGCGCGCTTAGTGCCGGGGCTGGAGCAGTTCGATGGTGTCGGACGCCGCTTCGAACTAAAAGCGGTGGCCGGCGATGTCACCATCGTCGAAGACTATGCACATCACCCGACTGAGATCCGCGCTACGATCGGGGCGGCGCGCGAGCGTTACCCTGCGGCGAAGATTATCGTCGTCTTTCAACCGCACACCTACAGTCGGACGCTGGCGCTCCTGTCGGAGTTCGCTTCGGCGCTGTCGCTCGCCGATCACGTGGTGCTGGCACCGATCTATGCCGCCCGTGAATCGGATGATTTGGGTGTCTCATCGGGAGCGATCGGCGCTCTGATCGATTCGATTCCGGTGGAGGTTGGCGCGACGCTCGATGAGGCCGCCAAACTGGCGGTCGCCGCGGCGCGGCCGGGCGATCTGATTCTCGTGACCGGTGCGGGCGATGTCTGGAAAGTGAGTTTGAAGGCGGCGGAAGCCCTCACTCCCGACCCCGCTCCGCGCGGGAGTGGGGAGCAGACCGAAGATAACGATGCAGCACCTGGCAGGCGAGAAGAGATTGGAGCGTAGGGGATGCCGAGGAAGATACGCGTTGGGATGATCTTCGGCGGCCGTTCGGCGGAGCATGATGTTTCGCTACGCTCGGCGGAAGCGATCATGCATGCCATCGACCGCGACAAGTTCGAGGTCGTGCCGGTCGGAATTACCCGCGACGGTCGTTGGATCAGCGGCGGTAATCCGTTGTTGCAACTCGCCGACTATTCGCAACTGCCGCTGGCGAATCCCGACTCGGAGCACCTTGCCGGATCGTCGCTTCCGGCACGGCAAGAGACGCCGATGCTGGACGTCCGTTCGTCCGGTTGGGCGCAAGAAATCGATGTACTCTTCCCGGTGCTGCACGGACCGTGGGGCGAAGACGGTACGGTGCAGGGGATGCTGGAGCTGGCGAACGTGCCATATGTCGGCTCGGGTGTGCTCGCCTCAGCGGTCGGGATGGACAAGATCACGTCGAAGCTGCTCTTCGAACGAGCCGGACTACCCGTCGCTCCCTGGATATCCGTCTTGCGCCGCGATTGGCGGCGCGACCCGGATGCGATTGCCGCTCGTGTCGAACGCGAGATTGGCTATCCGTGCTTCACGAAACCTGCGAATCTCGGTTCGAGCCTGGGTATCGATAAGGTTCACCATGCCGGTGAACTGGCGGCCGCCATGGACGATGCGGCGCACTATGATCGGAAGATCGTGATCGAGCGCGGGTTGGATGCACGTGAGTTCGAGGTGAGCGTGCTCGGCAACGATGATCCGGTGACATCGGTGGCCGGTGAAGTCGTTTCAATCAACGAGTTCTACGATTTCGATGCCAAGTACGTTGACGATCGATCGAAACTGATCATCCCGGCACCAATCGATGCCGGTGTGATGGAGGAGATGCGCGGCATCGCGGCTGGTGCCTTCAAGGCGATCGATGCCGCCGGCCTGGCGCGTGTCGACTTTTTCATGGAGCGTGCCACGAACCGCGTCTACTTAAACGAGATCAACACGATTCCTGGTTTCACGCAGGCGAGTATGTATCCGTTGCTCTGGGAGGCGAGCGGTCTTTCGTTCCGAGACCTGGTGACCCGCCTGGTCGAACTGGCAATTGAGCGACATGGCGAACGGCAGGGCTGGCCAGGATGAGCGCACGCAGGCCTGCTGGTTCGGCTCCGGATCGACGTAAACGGAGCGGCTCGCGCATCAGAACCTCCATCCGCAACGGCTCGCGCAGCGGGCGGTTGCCGGCCTTTTTGCTCAGCGTCGGGCTGGCCGTGCTCGTCTTTGGCTTTCTCTTTTCAGGCGATTTCCCGGTCAAGGTCGTCGTCGTCCAGGGGAACACGGTTGCCTATGCCGACGCGATCACCGAACTGAGCGGCGCGATGGGCCAGTCGATTTTTACCGCCAATTCCCAGACGATCGCGCAACGGGTCGCAACGCATCCGGCGGTGGCATCGGTCAAGGTGTCGACTGAATTCCCGGATAAAGTCGTTATCCGGCTGAATGAGCGTGTGCCGGTCCTTGCCTGGCATACCGGCGATCAGGTGGCGCTTGTCGATGAGCGCGGCGATGTGATCGCGATCGCCGACGATCCGTCACTGCCGGTGATTGTCCAGACGAGTGGGGACGGGCCGATACCGGGTACCAAGGTGACGGCCGGCATTGTGCAGGCCGCGCTGTATGTACACGAGCAACTGACGACCAAGCTCGCGCAGCTTGGTTACGATCCGACGAGCGGATTGACCGCCCAGCTCAACGACGGCCGGACAGTCGTGCTCGGCAGCGGCGACAAAATCCCGCTGAAAGTCAGCGTCCTGCACACGGTCTTGACGCTTCCCGATCAGTGGACGCGGCTCGATGTTCGTCAACCGGATCGACCGTATTATCAGTAGCGACGCGAATTCTCGCGACGCAATAGGTGTCCGAACGCCCTAACTGGCGAACGTACAGTGTGTCAGAATAGGCTGTGCTATACTTAGTCGCAGCTTTAAATGGCGATTCGGCACCACCTCTCAACCGTTCGACTGATGGAAAAGGCAGTGAAATGCGGCTGTGCGATTGGTTTGCCGGGATCGACTTGAATGGTCGCGATCTCATCGCGGCGATCGGTTCGTCTCAGGGCGACGAGGCACCGCGCGTACACGGAAGCCGCTCGTTCGCCGTCGGCAGCGATCTGGCGCGTGAACGTGCGTTCCGCGAAATCGGAGAGTGGCTGCGACTCGAATCCGGCGGGAATATACGCGCGGTGGCGTTCACCATCCCCGGCAACGCTTACCGAGCTGTGACATCGAGCAGCGAATGCCGCTTTTCGGACGCGACCGTGGTTGACGAGGAAATGGTCGAGATGGTGCGTCGGGAGGCGCTCGCCAATGCCGGATTCGAGGGGCCGGTTCTTTGCTCGGCGGCGCGCGGTTTCATGTGCGACGGCCGAACCTTTCCCGAAGCGCCGCTTGGCTTGACTGTACGTTCACTCTCGACCGACATGCTGAACTGGGTCGCCGACCCCGACACCGTCCGCTGGCTGACCGGGTTACTCGACGACATCGGCGTTCGACCTGGTTTAATCGTTCCGCGCATTGTGGCGTTGGCCGAAGCGGTCCTGACGTCGACGGAGCGTGATCGAGGGGCGGTCGCCCTTTGTGTGAGCGATGACTTCACCGAAGTGGTCGTATACCGTCATGGGTTGCTTGACGACCTTTTTGTCGTTCCGCTCGGCAAAGCACGGCTCGACGCCAAGCTCGCCGCTGCCTGCGGCATTTCGCTCGATCTGGTACAACGTATCGATCTGGTGCGAATGTTGGAGTGCACCGATACCGATCCGATCGTACATCGTGTACGGACAATCGTATCAGCCTGGAGTCAAAGCTTGATACGGTCCGTCCGTGAGCGGCTCGAAGCGGCAGGTCCGATCTGGCAGCTTCAGTCCGGAATTGTGATTGCCGATAGTGCGCGCGCCTTGCCATTGCTGAAAGAGACGGTCTCGCGCGTCTTCGGTACACCTTCGCGAATTGCGGCTATGGAAACGGCGCCATCCGGGGTGCTGGGTGGTGAGCCACTGGCGGCACGCGGCTTGATTCCGTTGCAGTGGCGCTTCCAGGCTGAGCCGGGTGATTTGCTCGCACCGCCGATTGTCGATGACCCCGACTACGGCGCCGGCGAGCGAGACGAGCGACGAGGCATCGGACCCGTTATTGGGCGCTGGCTTCGGGAGTTCGTACCGGCGGACCACGCACCATGAATCGGCATACCGGCGAGCTTTGCGGCTATTGGTTTGGCTAGTGCATACTTTCGTTACACCTTCTGGTTCGGGGAGCGAGTTAGGCGGATTGATTGAAACGATATACCGGGCCGTGGGGAGGCTACGTACATGTTTGACGTTCATGAAGATGGCTACGTAAATTCATTCGCGCGTATCAAGGTCGTCGGCGTTGGCGGCGGCGGCGGAAACGCCGTCAACCGGATGATCGGGGCCGGCGTCGATGGCGTTGAGTTCATCGCGGTTAACACCGACGCGCAGTCACTCGTCTCCCAACTCAGCCCGGTGACCGTACGCATCGGCGACAAGCTGACCAAGGGGCTGGGCGCGGGTGGCCGGCCGGAAATCGGCGAGCGTGCTGCCGAGGAGAGCATCGAAGATCTGACTGAAGTCATTCGCGGCGCCGATATGGTGTTCATCACCGCCGGTATGGGCGGCGGCACCGGCACCGGTGCTTCGCCGATTGTCGCACGGCTGGCGCGTGAATCCGGCGCGCTGACGGTTGGCGTCGTGACGCGCCCGTTTGATTTCGAGGGCGCCAAGCGGCGGCGGGTAGCGGATGAAGGCGTGGCAGCGCTCAAAGAGCACGTCGATGCGCTCATCACGATCCCGAACCAGCGTCTCATTTCGCTCGTCGATCCGAAGACGCCCTTTTCCGAAGCGTTCCGCCTGGCCGACGATGTGCTCCGGCAAGGTATTCAGGGCATTTCCGACCTCATCACTAAGCCAGGCCTGATCAATCTCGATTTTGCCGACGTCAAAACAATCATGCGCGATGCCGGATCGGCACTGATGGCGATCGGCCGGGGCACCGGCGAGTCGCGCTGTGTCGACGCCGCCCGGATGGCGATCGAAAGTCCGCTGCTCGAAATGAGCATCGACGGCGCGGTCGGCGTGCTCTACAACATCATTGGCGGGCAAGACCTGTCGCTGACCGAAATCACTGAAGCGGCGGAAGTCATTCGCCAGGCGGCAGATGACGACGCGGAGATCATTTTCGGGGCGACGACTGACGATGCGATGGGGCGCGACGTACAGATCACGCTCATCGCCACCGGCTTCCAGGGCGGCGCGTCGCAGCGGCGACCGGGTCGACCGGAACGACGATTCCGTTCGCAGCCGGAATCCGCAGGAAACGCACAGCAGGGGCAGTCGGCTCCGTCGCGTATTCCGGTTGCACCGGACGACGAGTGGTCGGAACCGGCGATCCTTCGCTTCCTGCGCGAGCGATAGGGCGCGTGCCGGACTAATGCGTTGCCCTTTCTGCCAGGCCCGCGAGTCGCGCGTTGTCGATTCACGCGAATTGAGTAACGGCACCGGGATTCGTCGGCGTCGCGAATGCGTTAATTGCGGACGGCGCTTTACGACCTACGAACGGGTCGAATCGGGTGCGTTAGTCGTCGTCAAGCGAGACGGGCGACGCGAAGAGTTCGATCCGCGAAAACTGCGTGATAAGCTGCGCATCGCACTGACGAAGCGGCCGGTTTCCCAGGAGGAAATCGACCGCATCGTAGCAACAGTCGAAGCGCGGCTGCTCGAACTCGGCACCGTCGAGGTGCCGAGCACCGCGATCGGCGAAATCGCACTGCGTGAATTGCGCCAGATCGACGAGGTCGCCTACATCCGCTTCGCCTCGGTCTACCTGTCGTTCTCCGATCTGGAAGATCTGCGCCGTGAGATCGATGTTCTCACCGAAGCGACACCCCCCGGCGGTAGCCTCCCGCGTGGACCTCGCGAAGGCTGACAACGACCCACGCCTGCGCGGTCTGGTCAGCCTGCAGACGGCCGATGCGGTTCCGTTTGATCGTCTGCTCTGGTCGAACGAACAAGCGCCCGGGTTTCGTTTTTTCCCGGCGTCATTCCAACTCTCGGTCAACGTCGCCCTCTGGCGGAATCAACTCCTTTCGCTGGATGCCGTCGAACTCGATCTCCCGGCGAGTTGGGTTACCGATCGACCGCGCTGGCGTTCATGTCCAGCCGGCGTCGATCGGCTCGTCTGGACCGTTTCTCCCCGTGAAGCGCCGGAGAGTTTGACTCCCCGTATCGCGCTGACAGCGCTCTTCGGTGGTCAGGCGTTGCAGACGATTAACGGCACGCTCGCGGTGGAAATCCACGGTACGAGTCAGTTCGATCCAACCGAGGACGCATTTCAGGAAGTGAACAGCGTCGCAGGTTGGGGCGTTGTCACTGCACGAGCGGATCTGTTTCAGCGGACGTACCAGTCGACGCTGTTTCCGACGGCGCTCTTCGAGGGCCTCTACCGTTCGATCGTCTTCATCGGCGGGAATGTACGTGGCTACGGCGGCGGACTCTGCACCGGCATGGCACGTGCCGCGCTCGAGCGCAGTTTCGGCGACACGAGTGAGGCGTCGGATCTGGATCAGGTCTTACTCTGGCACGGCCGGCAGCTGACCGACCGCGCGTTGCTCGCATCGGCGATTTGGCTGCTGCGGCCGAGTCCCAAACGTGCCTTCGAGGCGTTCAAACGCGATCTGCTGCGCAGCGGCGAAACGCGACGCTGCTTCGATATCGACGTGCCGAAACCGTGGCGACGCGACATCGTCGACGCGCTCCAGCGCGAGGGGCACACCGTCGTTCCGTACGCCTTCCGGCAAACGGACCCCGGCCTTGCTGAGGTCTCGGTGTACGACCCGAACGATCCGCGCGGCTCGATCGCCGGCCGCGCCGTCATGACCTTCGATCTCAGCCGTGATACCTACGCCTACCGCGATCTCGTTTCGCTCGACGACCACCGTTCGACCGTCATTGCCGTTGACCAGGCGGCCTACCGGCGGGGCCGGACGGCGATTCTAGCTGGGCTGGCCAGCGCGATTCTTCGCATCGGTCGCTCGGCGAGACCGGAACGGGCGCCGGCGTGAGTCCGGTGCCTCACTGGCACGAAAATTGCTCTTTCCTAACCGGCGCTCAATCTTATTTCATCCTTGTCCGCGCCGTTCGAGCGTATTCCAAGTTCCATCACTCCTTCAACATATCCGCCTCCCGGAGCCAGGCTGGGCGGCGGATATGTTTTTGGGCGAATTGCAATGTTCAAAACAGCATCGACGGCGCCAAGTTGGCGGCTCAGAACGACGGGAAAACGTGGACACTTCCTACCGTGTACTCGGGTGGCGTGAACGGTCAGGGGTATGTGTGAATTCCGGTTGGCGGCACAAAAAAGCCCGGAGCACTGTGCTCCGGGCTGACTGCTGCGCGATGCGTGAGATCAGCGAGGCGCCTAGTTGAGGTGCTTCTCAATCTGCTGCAGGAGGCGCTGCTTCGGCTGGGCGCCGATGATGCGCTCGACCGGTGCGCCATTCTTGTACAGCATCATGGTTGGGATGCTGACGATGCCGAGCGACGCGGCCGTGCGCACATTCTCGTCGACATTCAGCTTGACGAGCTTCATCTTGCCGCCTTTTTCGGCAGCGATCTCATCGAGGATCGGTCCGACCATGCGACAGGGCCCACACCATTCGGCCCAGAAATCGACGAGGACCGGGACGTCCGACTTGATCACTTCCTCTTCGAAGGTGGCATCGCTGATTGCGGTGGCTTCTGCCATTCTTTATTCTCCTCTTTCCAACAAGTTGTACCGGCAGCGACTCGAATTGCGGCGAGAGAGCGAATTGATTGCGTTGATAACGCCCCGTACCGCGCCATACATCAGAGCAGTTCGCTACCTGCTCCAAGTATATCAACGTCGTCACCCTTTGCTATAATCCGTACGACATGAACTCACCTACGATTCGCGTCGGCCTCGACGGATTTTTCCTTTCCCAGCCAGCCACCGGAAGCGGTCAATACACCCTACATCTCTGGGATGAGCTTGCGCGGCCGGTGGACGGCGTTGAGACAATTCTGCTCTGCCCCGCGGGCGCAGAGGACGGACAGGGAACGGCAATCCGGGTTCCGATACCGCCCTTCGCGCGTTCAGCCAAGGCACGCAAGCTCTGGTGGGAACAGTTCGGCGTGCTGCGCGGGCAGCGTCGTGCCCGTCCAAATTTGTTGCACATCCCCTACATGTCGGCGCCACGCGCGAATCGCCGGCGCACCGTCGTCACCATTCACGACGTCATCCCATTGATCTATCCTGAGTACGGCGGTTCGACGGCGATGCGGCTCTACCTGCGGGTCGTCTTGCCGGCCGCACGGCGAGCGACGCTGATTTTGACCGACTCCGAATGCTCGCGGAGCGATATCGTGCGTCTGCTCGGCGTGAGTCCGAAGAAGGTTCGTTCTATACCACTGGCCGTCAGTGAAGAGTTCCATCCGGCATCCGATCCGGTTGCCGAAGCGGAGATCCGCCGGCGCCTCGGGCTACCGGGCGACATCGTTTATAACGTTGGTGGCCTGGATGTGCGCAAAAACCTGGCTGCCCTCATCGAGGCCTTCGGCAAGGCGCGGGCGAGCATCGATGACGATACCCGTCTGGTGATCGGCGGCAGTGCCCACACCGACAACGCGACGCTCTACCCTCCGCTGGAGCCGATCATCCAGAAATGGGGACTCGAACGGCGGGTGGTTCTCCCGGGCCGGATTTCCGAAGCGGACAAGCTCTTGCTCTATCGCATCGCCAAACTCTACGTCTATCCGTCACTGTACGAAGGCTTCGGCTTCACGCCGCTCGAAGCGATGGCCTGTGGCTTGCCTGTCATCTCGTCCAATCGTTCCAGTTTGCCGGAGGTCGTCGGCGATGGTGGCATCGTTGTCGATCCAACGCCGGATCAACTTGCCTCTTCGATCGTTTCACTCTTGACGGACGATCAGCGGCAGCGCGATCTCCGTGCTCGTGCACTTAACCAGGCAGCGCGCTTCAGCTGGGCACGAACCGCACAACAAACGCGCGAGGCGTACTGGGACGCCAGCGGCCTGCGATCGATCGCAACAACCTCATTGTGAGTAACTGGTGAAAATTCTGATGCTGTCGAAGGCGCTCGTCGTGGGCGTCTATCAACGGAAGCTCGAAGAGCTGGCGCGGATTCCGGGGGTCGAGCTCCTCGTCGTCGTGCCGCCGCATTGGCATGAAGCGCGCGTCGGTGTGCAGCGCCTCGAACGGCTGCATACAGTCGGCTATCGACTTGTCGAATCGCCGATGCGCTTCAACGGGCATCATCATGTCCACTACTATCCCGATCTCGGGCGGATCGTGCGGCATTTCAAGCCCGACGTCTTTCACGTTGATGAAGAGCCATTCAACTTCGTGACGCTGCATGCGTCGCTGCTCGGCCGGTTGAACCACGCGCGCGTCGTTTTCTTTAGCTGGCAGAATCTCGATCGAATCTACCCGCCGCCATTCAGCCTTTTCGAGAAAATCAACTACCGGCTGGCGGCCGCCGCCGTCGCCGGGAATCACGAGGCGGCCGATGTCTTGCGGCGAAAGAAGTATCGCGGGCCGCTCGAAGTGATCCCGCAGTTCGGGGTCGATCCGAGCTTCTACCGGCCGCTTCCCGATCCAAAGGACGATGTGCCGGTGATCGGGTTTGTCGGGCGGCTGGTGCCCGAAAAAGGCGTCGGTGACTTGATCGCTGCCTTCGCGCGCATGCAGACGCGCGCGCACTTGCAGATCGTCGGAAATGGCAGCGAGCGCACGCGACTCGAAATGCAGGCCGCGAATCTGGGAGTGCGCGATCGCGTCGTCTTTCGCGGGGCGATCGCGGCCGCGTCGATGCCGAAGACGTACAACGAGTTCGATCTGTTGGTTGTCCCGTCGAAGACCCAGGCGAATTGGAAAGAGCAGTTTGGGCGCGTGATTGTTGAGGCGATGTCCTGCGAGGTCCCGGTTGTCGGTTCTGACTCGGGCGAAATCCCGAATGTGATCGGCCAAACCGGTGCCATCTTCGCCGAGGGCGACATCGACGGCCTGGCGCAACAGCTCGATACGCTGTTGCGCGATGATGAACTGCGCGAACGGCTGTCGAAACGCGCACGGGATCGCGTGCTGCGAGAGTTCACGCAAGCGCGTATCGCCCAGCGCTTCTATGACGTCTACTGCTCGACGCTGCCGGAATGCCGTGAGGCTCGCCGGGATCCGACTGACCAGAATTGAGCGTTGGAGGATGAATGGCGACCAAACGAGTGCTCGATCCGCGCATGGCGGCGCGCCTGCTGCAACCCGCGCCGCTGGCGCTCCTCACGTCGCTCTATCGGGGCCAGCCGGACGTGATGACGCTGGCCTGGCATATGCCGCTCGGCACCGATCCGATGCTGGTAGGCGTCGCGATTTATCCGGGGCGACTGACGCACGAATTCGTGAGTCGCGGCGAGCATTTCGCGCTGAACATTCCGACGATCGAACTGCTTTCGGCTGTCCATCGTTGCGGCATCGAATCCGGCCGCGATCGGGATAAGTTCGAACGCGCTCGGCTGACGCCCAACGACGCGCTTGAGGTCGATGTGCCACTCATCGATGAATGCGTCGCGCACATCGAGTGTGGTGTCGTGCAGCGCCTGACACTGAGCGACCATGACCTCTTTGTTGGTCAGGTGCTGGCCGTCTCGGCCGACGCCGATCTCTTCACCGACCGCTGGGCTGTGCAGCCGGACGCCGAACTGCTGCACCACCTCGGCGCCGATGACTACGCCATCATGGGTAAACTGTATCGGGCCACGCTTGACGAGGAAGAGGAATAGCGGCCGCTATTCGCTCTCCCCGAAGGTGTGGAACGTGAGCGCCTCGGGAGCCGGCAGGCTCATGGCATGGCCGACTCGCCGCAGGAGGTCGAGCCAGCCTTTGCGGACGGTCTTGGTCAGCGACAGCGTTTGCTCGGTGTGGAAGGCGACCAGTCGATCGCGATCGCCGGGGAACACTTCGTGTAAATTGCGGCGAATCTCGCGACGCCGCTCAACACCGGTCGAAGCGGCCGTTCGGATCTGTTCGACGATGTTCGCGACCGATTCCGGTTCGTTCGCCAGGAGCTCGTTCGGCACGACGAGCACATGCGTCGCGACCGGCAGCCCGGACATGATGAACCAGGCACGCACGAGATCGTTGATGACAACCGGCTCGGGCTCCTCGACGAACGCGTCGATATGTTCGAGCACCACCGCTTCATCAGATGTCGAAGCCCGCTCCCAGCCATTGACGGTCATCCCGAAGAAGCGGGCGACCGTCGCGCGCGCGATCGCTTCAGCGGTGCGGGAGACGGAGTCAAGCGAGATCGACACCTCATTCAGTTCATCGGGGCGAACCTCGGTCCGCAGCGCGACGGCGCCATTATGCCGCGACGCGACGGCGACATCGGTGATGATCGTGTAGCGGTCCACCAGCGCGCAGGCATCGACGCTGCCCATCAGCGCCATCGCATTGGCCTGCGCGACCGTTTCAGCGTTGAGCGCGGGTACGAGTTCCAGACCATCGAGCGAATCGAGCCAGCCCTGACGGATCGGCTCGGCGATGAGTGCGGTCGTCAGGTTGTCTTCCACGAGGCAACGAATCAAGCTGTGCCTTTCTCTGCCCGGCGCTGCCGGTGCGATGAGCCGTGTCCTACGAGAGATCGCCCGCGCCGCCGGCCCAAAAGCGTTCGACTTGCGCGCGCAACAGCCGGTTGCGTTCGGCGCTCAACTGCGGATCGGCGTTCAAGATGCGATGTGCTTCGTCGCGCGCCCGTTGCAGCGTGCCGAGATCGCCGAGCGAGGCGAGTTTCAATTCGGGCAGGCCGCTCTGGCGTTTGCCGAAAAATTCGCCGGGGCCGCGCAACTCGAGGTCGATTTCCGAGAGCCGAAAGCCGTCCTGCGTCTGCACGAGCGCGTCGAGCCGCTGATTCGCGCTGTCGCTGCTCTCGCCCGCGATAAGTATGCAATACGAACGCGCCGCGCCGCGCCCAACCCGGCCACGGAATTGATGTAGTTGCGAAAGTCCGAAGCGTTCAGCGCCCTCGATCAGCATCACGGTGGCGTTGGGGATATCGATACCGACCTCGAC
>ERZ778018.2301-NODE-2301-length-12511-cov-3.622592_pt1 | contig 12511 bp, 7 predicted proteins | sample MGYA00375748_ERZ778018 | MGnify/ENA primary metagenome ERZ778018 (study PRJEB29350, sample SAMN05509839) | bioreactor metagenome | biome: bioreactor; material: wastewater | place: South Africa: University of Cape Town | collected 2014-04-22 ... | reverse complement strand
ATATCAATCAGTTCCAAGGAACTTGTGACACTTCTTGCCCCCAAATTACGGGCATTCAACGTCAAGTAGACAAGTATGAAAAAGATTTAGCCGCCTTGACGGCCAAAGCACCGACCACGCCTACCGGGAAAATGACAAAAGGCCAAGCTAAAGGCGCACAAACTGCATCAACATGCCCGAAGAATTGTCATGAAGCGGGAGTGATGCTGCAACACATTCATGATCTACGCGTTCAAATTGAAGATAAGCAAGCTGCTCTCAATCCAACTTATCAAAAGAAAAAGATCAACCCCGTTAATATCAATCAGTTCCAAGGAACTTGTGACACTTCTTGCCCCCAAATTACGGGCATCCAACGCCAAGTGGACAAGTATGAAAAAGATTTAGCCGCCTTGACGGCCAAAGCACCGACCGCACCTGCCGGGAAAACGACAAACGGCCAAGCAACAGCTGCTCAAGCCGCTGAAAAATGCCCGAAGAATTGTTTTGATGTGGGCGAAAAGTTAGAAGCTGCTTATAAACTCCAGCTTGAAATTGAGAATGAACATAAACGTCAAGATCCGAGCTATCAAAAGAAAAGCATCAAACCGGTCGATATTCGCCGTTTCATGGGGACCTGTGATTCTTCTTGCCCAGCAATTATCCAAACAGAAAAGCAAGTTCAACGCTTTGAAAAAGAGTTAGCAGATCTTAAGGCACAGAAGCCGGCTTCAGCGCCAACAAAGACAGAGATTGACAACGGAGAAAACAGCTCTGCCACAGCAGCAGGAGCCTCTCAATCACAACGCTTAAAAGGTCAATGTACCCCTAACTGTGATAATGAAGTTGATTTACGTATCAGTATTCGTCAGAAGAATATTGAGTTAGATCAACTCAAACTGGCGCAAGATCCAACATTTAAAGCGAGAACCTATGAGAAAGAGATCAATCCAAGCATCAAAATTGGCAAGCAATGCCCTGTTGGATGTAAGAATATTATCCAGCTTGAAAATCGTGAAGCTCAATTAGTAGCAGAACTTGCCAAAGTTAAGACCAACAGTAAGACCGCTGCGCCTTCATCAGCTAGCCTGAAGGGCCAATGTACACCTAACTGTGATAATGAAGTAGACTTACGAACAGAGATTCGTCAGCTCAATACACAGATGGAAGAGCTCAAGCATCAGCAGGATCCCTCCTATCGGATGAAAACATTCAAGGCTATCGATCCAAGCACCAAAATCGGGAAGCAATGCCCCGTTGGTTGCAACAACATTAAACGTCTAGAGAAACGCAAGACAGAGTTAGAAACAATGATCGCGACTCTCGAAAAGACGGTATCCTCCTCCGCTGGTGAAGAAGAAACTTCTATGGCAGAACCGACAGTTACTGACCCCATGGAAGAGGCCAATGGAACGGAAGAGGCCTCACCAGACGTGGCAGACGAAACCCCCCTGGATGAGTCAATGGATAGCCCACTCGAAGAGGCATCTGAAGAACCAACCTTAGACTCAGAGGCTGTTGCAACACCTCAGAAGAAACGGAGTCTCTTGCATCGCTTTACTAATACAGTGACGAAGCATGCTGTCAAAGCCGCTAGCACCGTTCGTGATGCCTTCCTAGCGCGTCCTAAAAAAGCAAACAATACGGCTGCAATGGATGAAGCTTATGGTGTCAATACCGAAGAGCAGGAAGCAGATACACTTGAGGACAACAATCCATCCATGCATACTGCAATCGATGAAGAGTCTATGGATAATCCAGAGGTCACTTCTGAGGTAGCAATTCCGGAAGAATATGCAAGTGAAGAACCGATTCAAGCAGAAACGGCTGAGCAGGATATGGAAAACCCGCTTTCCTTCAATCCAGCCCCTCAAAGTTCTGTAAAGAAAAAAGCAGGAAATGGCCAGGCCACTATTTCGCCGATAATTGTTCCAACAAGCTCCTTTGAGGATGAAGAAGCAAGCGACATTGCCTCTCAGCCGATTACACCTGACTCTGAGACAGTCGCCGTTAATTCAAATGAGCCCTCACCGAGCGACGCCTTGACAGAACAAGATAATGAGCAAAAGCCTGCTTCTCAGGCAATCATCCCGCCCCATTCATCCTTGGGAGCTTCAGCAAATGAAGAGCCAACCTTAGATAAGGATGTAAATGATGCTGATACCTCCAATAATCAAGGCTATGAAACATCTGAGGATAACGACTTTCAAGATGATAACATGGGAGAATCCAGTGTATCCACAGAGGAAACAACAGAATACTCCAATCCCTCCTATGGAAGCCTAAGCAACACCGAGGGTGGTGAAATATTCCACAGTGATTCGGACGATAATGACAACAGCAGAGCCTTAAATGGGAAAGCTATAGGTGCCCTTGAAAATATATTTAACGGATTACTCTCTCCACAACAACCGCAAGCTCAACAACCATCTATACAACAAGCGCCGGCCCAAAATGTGCCCGTTCCTCAAAAACCTGCTGCCCTATCCCCGGATGAAAACAATTCATTAGACAGTTATGACACAAACATCCCTGATAATGACAGTTCTTTAGATCAGTCTTATGGACAAGAGGAGGGGGATAAAAGCTATGGAGCCAATAACGCTTATGGGGATTCTGCTGATACCACGCCTGCAAACGATAACACTGCCCTAGGAGATGATCCTTATGGAAGTAATGCCTATGCTGCTTACTAAGCGTATGTGAAGAGAATTTCTTCGCTACGCTTAGTGTACTTTTCGCCACTTGATGTCGAGTTTTTAAGGCGTATAGCATGCTGCGCCTTAGAAGCTTTTATACCCATTCTTCCTAGACAAACCCCTGTATACTTTGCAGAAGGAGTTTTATAAAGAGTTTCTCATAGGGATGGATGGCAAGAGACCATCTTGAAATAGGCAAAACTTTTTACACCTATAGGTTTTCTTAATGCCTATAAAATTTTGTAAGATTAAGAAGTCCCTCTTAAAATTTTTACCATTTCTTTATCAGGGTTTTCTATTTCATTAAAGTGCTGATGTAACTCATCCTCTGTAATATTTTGAAGGCACTCTTCAATTTTTGGATTTTCCTCTTCGATATCGGATTTATTTTTTCCAATTAAGATAAATTCAGCCCCCTCATAATTTAAAAACTCAGGAGAGGTGAGAGGAATAAATCGATAGTCACCAAAATTATTTTGTAGATTTAAAGGATAAGTCGCTTTTTCCTGACTAGGCAAACCAGCACCTGTGGGTGACGAGGTGCGCGGATTTTTAACACTGATTAAGTAATCGGCTTGTGGCGTTAAATGGAATTCTCTCTGTAAGATATTAGCTTTATCAAAGTCTGTTAATTGAAAGCATAAATGGGTATGTTGTTCATGAGAAAGAAAAAGGTATTTACCCTCCCCCACACACTGGGCGGCACTTATTTTTCTTTCACCTTCTGTAGAAGTTTTATAATCTTCACCTTTGAATTGATCTTTAAGGTCGTCAACTGTCCCACAAACCTTTTCTACAAAGGCAAAGTAAGATGTAGCCTCGGGCAACCGCTTTTTCCCTATACGTAGGATAATATATTTATTAAGGTCTATGGGCTTAAATACCATTAGTAGCCCTTGTACATCATCTAAGCTGTGAGCATAAGAATGTTGAACCTTAGGCCTATAAAAAAAATAGATACTACCTTTTTGGAGAACAGAAAAATTAACCATAACATTTTTACCTTTTAAATTAATTAGTGGAATTTTCAAAATAGTAAAAAATAATTATTCATCACTTCTCAGCTTCTTTAGCAACATCCGTTACACTGCTATACTTACTATCACCGAATTTTCCCAAAATATTAAGAACCTGCTCCGGAGCTTGGTTATTTCTTGCCTGCTTAATAAGATCATCTTTAGAAGCTGGAAAGCTAATACTTTGCAGATATTTTTCATCTTCAATAGGAGTTAATTGATTTACCATCTATTCTCTCCTTTCTTTTCAATAAGAATTTTCTAGGGATTCACTTTAATATTTTAGATAAAAGAAAAAATAAACTACGTAAAAAATGTAGCACGATTCACATCGCTCAAGCGATGAGATAAAAACTAATTCGCTTAACTCCCTTTATAGAAAATGAGCACAGGTCCTTTTGGTCTGATAAATTTTTTTCTATTTGAAGGGATCTTTTTATATAAAAAACCCTGGACTCATGCCAGGGTTCTTGTCTTATTCCTTTTGAGAGGATGATTACTTCTTGCTCCACTTTTCACCAACAAAGTGGTCACGCAGTGGTGCTGTCGTCTTTTTACAAATATTGTCATAATTGGCTTTAATCCATTTATCAGCTGCTGTCCGCCCTTTTTCAAACAAATGCGTCAAGAATTCCCATTCAGTGTTTAGCTTACTCGACCATCCTAAGTCGCCAAAAGCTTCTTCATCTTCAATCAAATGCATGAAAACCCGTTTAGTTTTTTTAGCATCCAACAAGCCTTCATCAATTAGGTCAGAGATAAAGGAAATTGCACGCATTTCACGAACCACCGAGGCATTGTTCGTAATTTCATTCAACCGATCCCCGATTTCTCGGGCAGTTGTTGGCAATTTATCACGAACGGTTGGGTTCAATTGAACAAGCACGATATCCGGTGTTTCACAATCATAAATTAAGGGGAAGAAAACAGGGTTACCAATAAATCCGCCATCCCAATAATACTCGCCATCAACATTAACGGCACTATGAATTGTTGGCAAACAAGCTGTGGCAAGCAAACATTCAATTTTAAGTTCATCTAAACCAAAAATACGTAATTTACCCGTCCGGACATGGGTCGCACATAAATAAAGTTTAGTTCCTTTAAATTGGCGCAAAGCTTCGAAATCAAAGCTATTTGCAATAACATCCTTCAGCGGATCAATCTGTAATGGGTTCAATTCATATGGGGAGAACATGCGACTTAAGTAATCGAAAACCACAAATCCTGGCGAATGGTACATGGTATATTTACCTAAGGCTTTATCAATAGGTCCCCGATGGTTGAGAGGGCTATTTTTACCCGATTCGGAAATCTTTCCCCAAAAAGTTTTCAGCTCATCGCGTGCCCCCTGATTACCGCCTTTCATTAATCCTTGAGCAACGGCAACAGCATTCATGCCTCCGGCACTTGTTCCCGTTAACCCTTCAATTTCAAAGCGTCCATCTTCGAGCAACCGATCTAAAACTCCCCACGAAAAAGCCCCATGGGAACCCCCTCCTTGCAAGGCTATAGCTATCTTTTTCTTTCCCCCTGCTTTCTTATTGTCTGCCGATCCCTGTGGTAAAGTTTTGTACATTTTCTACTCCTCATAAAAAACCTATACCTTAAGATTAACCTTATCCTATTAATAAATCGTTAAATTATTTTTAGTTAATCTATAAATTAAGGACGCAATACCCACAGGAACATGATGGTACAAATTTTTTTTCACGGAACGAGAGGCAGCTTTCCCATTTCTTCAAAAGATCATACTAAATATGGCGGCCATACCAGTTGTGTCAGTATTCTATTTGACAACCAATGGTTCATTCTGGATGCGGGTTCTGGGTTGATTGATGCCCCCAAAATCATTGAAGATAAAAATATTAAAAGATGTCACTTATTTTTATCCCATTTACATTTAGACCATATTATTGGCCTGCCTGCCTTTCCTCTATCCTGGGATCCCACCTTTGAAATTAATTTATATTGTGGCATGAGTTTAGAATTTAAGGGTTTAAAGAACGCCCTAAACTCACTTTTTACGCCCCCCTATTTTCCGGTTAAATGGGATGATTTTAAAGCACGACGCCTTTATAAAGATTTCGTCGCAGGAGAGTCTTTACAACTGAATGATACAGTGTCAATGAAGACAATTCCCTTAAATCATCCCGGTGGGGCTTGTGGCTACAAACTTATTGTAGGAAACAGGTCAATTGTTTATCTAAGCGATACTTCCCATGAAAAAGGAATGTTTGATAAGTGTGTCAAATTTTCCAAATACTGCGACTTATTGATTTATGATAGTACCTATTGCGATTCTGAATTCAGTGCCGTTGCAAACTATGGCCATTCGACGTGGCAAATAGCTTGTGAGCTTGCTAACAAAGCCTCTGCCAAACAATTGGCCTTATTTCACCATGATCCCAGCCATACTGATGAATTTATTAATAAAATGGAATTCGAGGCTCGTCTTAATTTTCCTAATACCTTTGCGGCCGCTTGTGGGATGGCGATTGAGATTTAGAGGAACTCTAACCAGCTTAACAGGAAGACATAAATCACAATATATCGCTTGACAGTTTTTAATAAAATCACGCATAAGAGAACAGGTTTAACCAAGCTAGCTGAGAAACAATGAAATATTTGTGGATTTTATTTGTTTTTTTTATAACTGCGTGCCAACCGCCTCGGTCGTCTAATGAATTTGCCACACGGGCCACCTTGGATAAACTTCGATTAGAACCTGCCCTTAACCAACCGTCACCCTCCATAAGAAAAAGAAAAAAGCTGATTGAGCAAATTCCAGCAAAATTAAGACAACCCGTTAGTATTTCTATCGGGGAACATCTACCGCTTAAAAGTGCTCTTTTAGCTTTAGCCCAGAGCCATAAAATTGATATTCAACTGACCTCTGATATTGATAGACAAATCGTATTCTCAGCTCATAAAAAACCTTTCATCGACGTTATTAAAGATATCTGTGATTTGGCTAATCTGCGTTTCTCTATTAAGGGTCAAGCCATCCGAATTGAGGTCGATACCCCTTTTCCACATAACTATAATGTCCAGCATTTAAATCTTATTCGCTCAACTGACAACCATACCTCTATTGCCACCGATGTCTTTTCCAATAATGCAGATTCCACTGCAACGGTAGATAATGGATCAAACAGTAATGTTACGGCTAAGGTTGAAAATGATTTCTGGACAGAAGTTAAAAGCAACTTAGAAGTCATTATGGGTGATCCCCGCCTGTTTACCATTCATCGACAAGGTGGTGTCATTACCGTCAGAGGAACCGCCAAACAACATCGAGCTGTAAACCAATATCTCAATAACTTAAAACGGGCCACCACAACTCAAGTGCTGATTGAAGCCAAAGTTATTGAAGTCAGTTTGAAGGATGATTTCAAAGCCGGGATCAATTGGAGACAATTGACAGGTGGCGTATTTCGCGCCTCCGTCCCTTTAGGAAAAATTGCCCACGAAGGTAAAATTACGGCTCCCATGCACGCCCATCAAGATATTTTAAGTTTGGGTGTAGACACGGGTGATTTCTCAGCCATTCTCCAGGCTATCCAACAATTTGGCGCTACAAACACGTTGTCTAGCCCCCGTTTGACCGTCTTAAATAATCAAAGTGCCATCCTTAAGGTCGCCCAGAATCAAGTTTATTTTCGATTACGTTATGACAAACAATACACCCTTAACAATATGCGAGAGTCTTTTAATGTAGCCAGTGACATTCAAACAGTGCCTATTGGATTGGTCATGTCAGTGCAACCATCAATCGATGAAGATACAGGCGAGATCATTCTGTCTTTGCGACCAACCATTTCCCGTCTGAACCGATCTGTTGCTGATCCGGCTGTGGATATTATGTATCAGGCAAGCGGCGGTAAAGGGGAAAGCCCTAAACCATCCTTAATTCCAGTGGTCGAAGTTCGCGAGATTGATTCTGTTTTACGGGTTAAGTCGGGGAAGGTTGCTGTATTAGGAGGCTTAATGGAATCCCGTAAAGCAGGAGAAGACAGTAAGATTCCGGGATTAGGTGACATTTGGGGTATTGGTCAATTAGCATCCGCCCGATCAGAAACCGATGAAATTGTTGAACTGGTTATCCTCTTAAAAGCAACCATTATTGAAGGGGATGAAGAATTACAGGCGGCTGACCAACGTCTTGCTTATGAATATGTGGACGATCCACGACCGTTATAAACCTCCGGATTATTTTAACACCTTTCTAGAGATAATATCTCTAATATAACCCTCTCCGAAAAAGAAATACACTTTTCGGATGGGTTCTAAATAAATTAGAAAAATAGTATTGAAAATAAAAAATAATTAATAACTTTGTAAGAGCTTAGCTATATTATTATAAAATAATTTATTCTGGAACGAGTTATGAGTAAAATATTCACAAATTTTCAAGGAATGTTCTCTGTATTTATCTTATGTCCTATAATTGCGAATCTGTCTCAATTTTCAGCTTATGTGTTTGCAGCAACTTTAAATTTAGCCCTTTATTCGCTACCATCTATTGCGGTACAGCAAGAAATTCTGGACAGAGAAAAGGTTGCGGCTTGACTACGCACGGTATTCTGGGCTTTCGGGAAGCAATCGCGCCGGTAAATATTATGAGCGCTTCATCACCCCTTTAGGTAGTAATATTCAAGGAGCGAGTTTTAAAATAATGAAAGACGAGGCTACAGGACAGTCTATATACTTAGAAACTTACAAAATTGAACCCGGTACTTCTCAAGCGACCCCTTTAGTAACCTCTCGGATAGCTTCTAAACAGATTAAAAAAATAAAATAAGATATTTTTATAGAATATTTACACTTATTTACTTTCTTTTAACTATATCTCTCTATTCTACTCCTATATGTCAATTGTAGGAGGAGAGGATTAATTGAAGACCAAGATTCTGATGAAATATGCGCTTGCTATAGGTGCTTCTCTGATGGTGAGTAGTGCTTCTAGTATTGCAGCTCAACAGCCGACGACGACGGCCCAGGTTTATGTAGGAATTTCTCTCAATACAAAAAAAGATGCTAATAATCAAGCATTTGTACCACCAGGACCTTTTTTAACCAGTTATTTCGACCGACTGTTTACCCAAGCAGGGGGCCATGCTAAAAATAACCTTCATATGACCTTTTTCCAAGGAACGGCCGCAAAGGTCTCTTGTTATGCGACACCTCAACCGGGGAGCCACACTAAAAAGATTAAATGTTATGCGACAGGGGAAGATATCACCCCTCAAGAAAGAGAGGACCTTAATGATCGGTTAAAAGTAACCTATGATCTGACTTTAAACACCTTATACCCCGCTAATCCATTGAAGGTTAATTTGGATTTAACGCCTCGCTATAAGGAATTAACAGCAGATAAATATTTTGTGATGCTTGATTTTGACTCTGCCACGAGTCGAGAATTAGGAAAAGCTTTAAATGTATTTAGGCTCTTCCTTGGCCATAAAAACTATGATCTTTCTCAACCTCTTCCAGGCACTCTTACACAGTTTCCATTAGTAGAAGATATCCAGCATCTCAGTGATACCGCGCGAGCGAAAATTGATCACTTTAAAGCCACCAATGCTAACCATCACACTAAGCAATATGTTAACATTATTAAAAATGGGGTTGAAATCCCTACCACGAGCCCTATCTGTTGCCATGGTCCTAATCAGGCCACTAGGTCTGGCTGTTTAGACATGGAAGCGAGCATCGACTCTGCTAAGCCTGAACAGGTGAAGTGCTATATTTTAGGGGCAAAGGAATGGTACACAGGCGTTAAGCCACCTTCATCCCACGTCACCTTAATCGATCATACCATTATGGGCAATAAGGAAACTCTAAAAACTCTCATTACGCGTAAGATGAAAAACGAGACTCAAAAAACAAAGTCTCTTGCTTTAACAAATATTCCCGATACTCATTGGACTAAACCTTCTGAAAATATCATTAAGGGCGCAATTTATAGAACGCTAACCCATGATCAACTATGTGGCCCTAACCAGAATGTTAACCCTACGGTTAGAGGACAGTTAGAAAAGCTTCTTCCGACTGAGAAAAAGGTTCCAGGAAAGGATTATAATACCTTCTGGACTCAAGCTTGCCGCACAGCAAATCATGCCAAAGCTTTTAATGAGGAGGGGCATCTAAAAGCCTTTGGCAGCCAGCGACCTCAATGGGATGGTTATCCTGGTAACGCTGCAAACTTATTTACTGATTACACTCACTTAACAAAATGGTTAATTAGTAATGAGTTAGAATTTGACCTTAAAGAATTAGGGTTTCATGACTAACTGTTCTTAAGGTAAGGACTCAATAAGAGAAAGGGGTAGGAGTACAACTCTACCCCTTTCTCTAAAATCTTTATTGTTATTCATCTTGTTTTAACCATATCCCTCTATGGTGGATCTATATGCTATTTATATGAGGAGAGGATTAATTGAGGAATAAAGTTCTGATTAAGAGTTGGTTGGCCATGGGGGCTTATCTTATTATGGGAAACCCTTTTATCAACGTTGCTCAAGCAAATACGACAAGTGTTTATGTGGGAATTTCTCTTAATAAGAAGCTTGACCCCAATTCTGCCGCAGTAGCACCCGGGCCCTTTCTAACAAAGTATTTTAATCCCCTATTTAATTCTGTAGGCGGAAACGCTAAAAATAATCTCCATATGACCTTTTTTCATGGTACAGCAGCCCGTGTCGCATGTTATGCTACCCGGAGCGGCGGCCAAAAAAATATTAAATGTTATGCCACCGGAGAACCAATTACTCCGCAAGAAGGAAAAGATCTTAATGAGCGCCTAGAGGCTACTTACACTTTGGCTTTAAATACAGTACCCCCCGCTAACCCCATAACCCTTGATTTAGTGCCTCGTTATAAAGAATCTACCGCTAACAAATATTTTGTTATGCTTGACGTTGATGCCAGAAGCTGTGACCAATTAGCAAATGTTTTACATGTATTTAGGCTTTTTCTTAGCCATAAGAAATATGATCTTCATCACCACCCCATTCCGAAAAATCTGATCCATTTCCCTCTCGAGGAAGATATTGAAGTTTTAAGCAATAAAGCTCAAGCACAAACTAACGATTTTCGAACAAAAGCACATAATCCTCAGGCACTGAAATATGTTCAGATTGTTAAAAGTGGCGTGCCTGTCCCCTTAGACGCTCCTATCTGTTGTTACTATCCCAATCAAGCGACACGAAAAGGATGTATAGATATAAACAGCAGCATTGATTCTGCTGTCCCTGAGCATACTAAATGCTTTATTATGGGAGCAAAAAAATGGTATACAGGTGAAAAATCGCCTTCAGCCCATGTGACTTTAGCAGATCATACAAGTGGGTTTCCCAGCAAACAAAAGGTAGAAACTTTAATTAAAAGCACGGTGCCACATGAAACTCAGGACTCTAAGAAAACTCTTGCTTTAACTCACATTAAAGACGTTTGGAATAAAATTCCAGAAGATGCCATTAAAGGTGCTATCTTTTTAACGGTAACAGGGGACATGCTGTGTAGCGCTGCTAATAGAACGGTTAATAATAAAGTTAAAAACAGACTAATACAGATCCTCTCCAAAGATAACCAGATTGATGGGAAATCTTATACGAAGCATTTAGAGAAAGCTTGTCGGACCCCTCATGACCATAACGTATATTTTAATGAGAACGGTCGTCTCAGAGAATATGGTCAATACCGCCCTTCGTGGGATAGCTATATTCCTGAAAAATCAACCTTATTCAATAACTTTGATGATTTAACCCAGTGGTTGATTGGCCATAGAATTAGTTTTGATCTTACAGAATTTGATTTTCATAATTGATCGCTGCGAAGGAAAAAGATTGCCTTTTGGACTTTAACAGCGGAAATAAAGGGGCTGACACCCTCAACAGCCCCTTTCCTTTTATCTTATAGAGCATAATAGGCAAATAAAAGAAGCTCATTGAAAGTTTAAAATTATACAGCATAACTAAAAAATATTCTGTAAAGTATTAAATATTCTTGTATACCTCATCTAAGTTATTGAAGTGCTAGCTAAATTTTAAATCAGCTGATTTTACTTTGACAGATAGCAAAAGACCTTTTACTCTTAAAAAGAGACTAAATTACAAATTTTAAGAAAAATTTAAAATAATCTTATGGAGATCTTCATGAAGTTAATAATGTTATTACTTGGCTTGGCTTCTGTACAGGCCTTTCAAGTGGAAGAATCTGAGCTTTCTTATCCTGATTATTCTTGTTTTAAGGATTCTCAGTCATATTTTCCACCGGCAAGTGCTCCGTCTGTTGAAGAGGAAAAAACGAGTCCGCTGCTACAGTATTATCAACAGTTAGCTCAACCCCAATCATGGAATTATACTTCTTCTATCGAAGACACTCCCGGAGAAGCCATGCCTGCTGAGCAATCCCTTTTACAGCATCAATCCTCACAAAGCCTAGAAAAAGAATTGACCCATCTGGCTCAAAAAAATCAAGCTTTAGAAGAAAAAATAGACATAATGAGGAATCTTTTAGCAGACAATAATGAGATGCTGAGAACATTATTATCCGCTCTTCACGATCAAGGAATCCACATAAACAGTCTTGAAAACGGTCAGGTTAAAATCGAAGATCAGTTGATCACCATGATGCAAAAATTAAAGCATTGGAAAACTGAAATGACACACTCTCATGCTCATCGTCTGACTCAAATTCTCAAATGGTTTAAGATAGGGTTTAACATTTCCACTTCTGTCGGTACTGCCGTGACGACTTATTATACGATTGCTTGTTCTACAGCCGTTTTACCGTCTGCCTTAACACCACCTG
>ERZ778018.2299-NODE-2299-length-12516-cov-4.679560_pt1 | contig 12516 bp, 8 predicted proteins | sample MGYA00375748_ERZ778018 | MGnify/ENA primary metagenome ERZ778018 (study PRJEB29350, sample SAMN05509839) | bioreactor metagenome | biome: bioreactor; material: wastewater | place: South Africa: University of Cape Town | collected 2014-04-22 ... | reverse complement strand
TCCGCTTGAAGGAGGGCGAGCCTCCCGGCGAGTCGCATCCCGTGGGACGGCTCGGCGGGGAGCTCGCCCTTCGTGTTTTACGTGACGTCCTCACAATTGACGGGCCGCGGCGGACCCCTCCTCCGCCTGGACTGGTTTCCTTTATGTTTGCGGATCGCGCGACCATCTATGTGAAGGGGGGAGACGGCGGCAACGGCTGCATGAGCTTCCGCCGAGAAAAGTACGTGCCTCGGGGCGGTCCCAACGGGGGCGACGGCGGCAACGGCGGCAGCGTGGTCATCCGCGCGTCCGCCAACCATACGAACCTCGCCCACATGTCGCGGCAACGTCACTGGAAGGCCGATCGAGGCGGGCACGGCGAGGGCTCCGACAAGTTCGGCCGCAGCGCGCAGGACCTGGTGATCGAGGTGCCGCCCGGCACCATCCTCCGCGATCGCGACCGCGGCCACGTGCTCCGCGACCTCAAGAACGACGGCGACACAGTGATCGTCGCCCAGGGCGGCCGCGGCGGACACGGCAACACCCACTTCAAATCGTCCACCAACCGCGCCCCCCGACAGCACGAGAAGGGGATGCCGGGCGAGGAGCGCTGGATCACCCTTGAGCTCAAGGTGATCGCCGACGTCGGCCTGATCGGACTGCCCAACGCGGGCAAGTCGACGCTGCTCTCGCGGATCTCGCGGGCCCATCCCGAGATCGCCGACTACCCGTTCACGACCAAGTACCCCAATCTCGGCACGGTCGTCATCGATCCCGAGAACGCGTTCGTCGTCGCCGACATCCCCGGACTGATCGAAGGCGCCCACGAGGGCCACGGTCTCGGTCACGAGTTCCTCCGCCACGTCGAGCGCACCGGGCTGCTCGTCCATCTGATCGAGGCGATCCCGGTCGACGAGTCGGACCCCGTTCACAATTACCGGATGATCCGCAAGGAACTCGAAGAATACAGCGCCGCGCTGGCGAAGCGCCCCGAACTGGTCGTCGTCACCAAGATCGACCTCACCGGGGCTGAAGAAGCGCGCGACCGGATCGCCGCTGAACTCGGTCGCGAGGTGCTTGGAATCTCGGCGGTCAGCGGCAAGGGCATCCCGATCCTGCTGAACGCAATCCGCGAGGGCCTCAAGAATCGTCCCGAGACCGACGACGAGCCGGATCCCGAGCCCGTCGCGCCCGAACCGGCCAAGAAGCTTCCGGGCAAGCCCCCTTCGAGCGCGACCGCTCCGGTCGAAGCCCCGACGATCGAGGGCGCTCCGATCGCGAGCGAATGACCATGCTGAGGATCGTCGCCGACATTGGCAACTCGCGGCTCAAGTGGGCCCGGCTCGGCCCCTCCGGGACGCTCGGCCCGTCGACGGCCTTGCCGCTCGACGACGAGGCCCGATGGGCGGACGTCTGGGACGAATGGCACAAGGGCGAAACCGAAGGTTCGTCGTGGGCCGTCTCGACGGTCAATCCTCCGCTGGCTCGCCGACTTGAGGAATTCTTGAGCGAGCGAAGCCCTCGCCGCGTGCAATGGTTCCTCACCGCCGCCGAGGTTCCGGTCCCCAAGGACGTCGAGGGCGCCGACACCGGCGGCTCGGATCGTGCGTTCGCGGTGCTGGCGGCCTCACGACTGCTGGGGACGGGAAAACCGGCGCTCGTGGTCTCGTGCGGCACCGCGATCACCGTCGAACGGATCAACGCCGAAGGCGTCTGGCAGGGGGGGGCGATCGCGATGGGCCTGGGACTCTGCGCCCGAGCCTTGCACAAGTTCACGGCCCAGCTCCCGCTGGTCGCGCCCGATGCGACGGCCCCCTCATGGGGGCGCGGGACCGTGCCCTCGCTCGAAGCGGGCGTCTTCTGGGGGACCGTCGGCGCCGTCCGCGAATTGATCGACCGCCAGAAAAACGATCTCGGCGCCGACCTCCAGATCGTCTGGACCGGCGGCGACGCCGACCGCCTGGCCTCGTCCGTCGAGGGTCCTTCCGCCCGGATCGTCCAGGACCTCGTGCTTCAGGGCGTCGTCCAGGCGGCCTTCGATCCACCTCACGACCTTTGATTCGAGCCAGCCAATGAGCAAGCCGATGAAGTCGTCTCACGATCGCGCATCAGTCTCAAGCCGGCGCTGGGGGTTCATCGGCGCGGGCAAGATGGCCTCCGCCCTGATCCGGGGGATGCTCCGATCGGGTGTGGCGACGGCCGACCGGGTCTCGGCCAGCGACCCCCTCGCGAGCACCCGCGACGACCTGGCCCGCGAGACGAGGATCGCCGCGTCGTCGTCGAACCTCGCCGTGGTCGATCGAAGCGACGTCCTGGTCCTGGCCGTCAAGCCGCAGAGCATGGCCCAGGTTCTTCGCGAATTGGCGCCCGCCGTCACGACCGATCACCTCGTGATCTCGATCGCGGCCGGCGTGTCGATTGCGACCATCGGCGAGGCGCTGGGCGCGGGTCGGCGGGTCGTTCGAGTCATGCCCAACACGCCGGCGCTGCTCGGCGAGGGCGCCTCGGCCTATGCGTTGGGGCCGGAGGCCACCGACGACGACGCGGCGGTCGTGCAGGCGTTCCTCGAGTCGGTCGGCCGCGCGGTCCGCGTTCCGGAATCGCAGCTCGACGCGGTCACCGGTCTGTCGGGGAGCGGCCCGGCGTTCGTTTACCTGATCATCGAGGCGCTGTCCGACGGCGGCGTCCGCGCCGGGCTCCCCCGCGACGTGGCCACGATGCTCGCCGCGCAGACGGTCCTCGGCTCCGCCAAGATGGTCCTTGAAACCAAGCTCCACACCGGGACTCTCAAGGATCAGGTTACCAGCCCCGGCGGTACGACGATCGCCGGGGTCCACGCCCTCGAACGCGCCGGCCTGCGCGGGGCGTTGATCGACGCCGTCGAGGCCGCCGCCCGCCGCTCCGCCGAGCTCGCCCAGGCGTCTTCGAAGTAAGACGGCTCGCCTGGCCCTCAGTTCCGGAATCACCGGAGTCGGGCGCCCCGAAAACCGGTCTGGCGTGGGTTTTCCGGGTATTGCCGGCGTGTTAGAATGACGATTTGGTCGATGGAACCTGGATCAAGGGCCGTCGCCGTCCACGATTCCTCTCGGAAGGAACGCTCGCGTTCATGAATCCTTCTGATCTCTCGGCCCGCCCCGTGTTGGTCCTCGACTTCGGGGCGCAGTACGTTCAATTGATCGCCCGGCGCGTTCGCGAGCGACACGCGTTCGCCCGGATCGTCCGCCACGACGTCACGGCCGAGCGCGTCCGCGAGTTGAATCCGCTGGCGATCATCCTTTCGGGCGGCCCAAAAAGTGTTTACGAACCCGGCGCGCCGCAGTGCGACCCCGGCCTGTTCCACCTGGGCGTGCCGGTGCTGGGCATCTGCTACGGGATGCAACTGGCGGTGCAGGCGCTCGGCGGCAAGGTCGAAGCCCCGCCGGCGCGCGAGTACGGTCGGACCGACTGCCGGGTGCTCGATCCGGCCGAGCCGCTGTTCCACGACGTCCCCCGCGACACCGTCGTCTGGATGAGCCACGGCGACCAGATCCTCGACGCCGGCGCCGACTTCATCCCCCTGGCCGCCACCTCGACCTGCCCGATCGCCGCGGCCAAGCACCAGACCGTGCCGTTCTACGGCCTGCAATTCCATCCCGAGGTCTCGCATACGCCCTACGGCGCGTTGATGCTGGGCAATTTCCTCGATCGGATCTGCGGCAACCCGCGATCGTGGACGATGGAAGCGTTCATCGAGCGATCCGTCGAGCAGGTTCGACGCCAGGTCGGCCCCGATCAGCGAGTGGTCTGCGGCCTCTCCGGCGGCGTCGACTCGGCGGTCTGCGCGGCGCTTCTGGCTCGGGCGCTGGGACCGCGCGTGGTCTGCGTCTTCGTCGACACCGGATTGCTCCGGGGGGGCGAACGGGCCGACGTCGAGAACGTCTTCCGGTCGCACAGCGCGGCCGAACTGCGCGTGGTCGACGCCTCGGCCCGGTTCTTGAAGGCCCTGGAAGGGGTGACCGAGCCCCAGGAAAAGCGGGTCCGGATCGGTCACACGTTCGTCGAGGTCTTCCGCGAGGAGGCCCGGCTGATTCCCGGCGCGCACTTCCTCGCGCAGGGGACGCTCTACCCCGACGTCATCGAGAGCGGCGGCGCGCCCGACGGGCCGACGGCCACGATCAAGATCCACCACAACGTCGGTGGTTTACCCGAGGAACTCGGCTTCGAGCTGATCGAACCGCTCCGCGACCTGTTCAAGGACGAGGTCCGCCGCCTGGGCCTGGAGCTCGGGCTGCCCGACTCGCTGGTCTGGCGACACCCGTTCCCGGGCCCCGGCCTGGCCGTTCGTTGCCTGGGGGAGGTGACCGCCCCCCGGCTGGAAGTCCTCCGGTCGGCCGACGCGATCTTCCTCGAAGAACTCCGCCTGGCGGGCCTCGAACGCCAGACCGCGCAGGCGTTCGCCGTGCTCCTGCCGGTCCAGTCGGTCGGCGTCATGGGGGACGCCCGCACCTATGAGAACGTCATCGCCCTGCGGGCCGTGGAGACCGAGGACTTCATGACCGCCGACTGGTCGCGCCTCCCCCACGACCTGCTGGCCCGCGCGTCCACCCGGATCATCAATGCGGTCAAAGGGGTCAATCGGGTCGTCTACGACGTCACCAGCAAACCGCCGGGAACCATCGAGTGGGAATGAACGAATTCTTCCCGATCGTCGCGGCCGATGCGTCGTCAAGGAAGCCGCGACCTCGTGTCCAACTGCTGGCGATTTCGCCCGCTGGCTCCTCCGAATGGGGCCCGCGACTGTCGAACGACGCTCGACCGGCTCGCCGATCCGGTCGAGCCGGCGGACCTCGGGGGCGGGACGGAGCTCATAGGGACTGGACGAGCATCCATGGTTCAGCTAGGATGCGTGAGTTGGATGTACCCGAATCCGGTCTTTACGTTCGTCTCTGAGGCGCCACGCTTCAGTATAACATTGCATGGACGCTGTCGGCCACCCATAACCAGATGCAGGCACGCAATTGATCGGATTTGTATAGTATTTGCTCGCTGATCTAAGCCGGCTGCGTTGTGAAGTTGCAACACGCAGGCGGTCCTGGGATGGATTCGCGAAAAATTCGTTTGTAAGAAGTCTCCCGGAATGGGTATGTTCTGATCGCTCAACTCAATCGGATCGCCTTTGAACTTGGTTTCGAAAATCGGCGGTCCCTCTGAGTGTCTCGGCCCTCCCGATCGTAAAATCAACCAATCCTTGCACCTTCGGAGCCATTCAATGCTTACGTTACGACGTGCTCTTTTCCTGGGCGGCCTTCTCGCCGCCGCCAGCCTGTCGACCGGGGCTCACGCGGCCCAGATCTCCGGCTCTCAGGCCCTCGGCGTTGCCAGCCTCACCTTCACTCCGTCCGGCCCGCCGATCCCGGCCTTGGCTTCCATCACCTCGTTCACCTCCCAGCAACTCGTCACCGACGGCCCCGGATCGCAGACCGGTGACTTCCTGCCCTTGGGCGCCTTGCTTTTGAATGCATCGACGCTGAACACCGCGTCGTTGAGCACGTATACCTTCGGGTCGACGGCGTTCGGCACGTTCGCGGCCAACTACGGGATCGAGGTCGCTTCGCCGGTTAACACGCGAACGTTCTACTTCAGCGGCAACTTCACGGTGGGCAACGACCCGGGTTACGCCGCCGGCCTCACTGGGAACACGGCCAGCTTCTTACTGACGCTGAGCCAGTCCGGCGGCGCCGGTAATGCGATCTCGTGGTCCGGCACCTTCAACACCCCGGCGATCCCCTTGGTTCCCGAGCCGGCCAGCATGGCCATGGCTGCGGTGCCCGCTCTGCTGGGGCTGATCGCCCTTCGGAAGCGCGCCGCCAAGTGATGGTCTGAGATCAGACCCCTTGGATGATGATTAACGCGGTCCGCCGCCTCCAGATGTGAAGGCGGTGGGCCTTTTTCGTTTGGCTGAGACGGCATTCAGCCGCCGAAGTCGTCCATCGGGAGCTTCTTCAGCCGTTGGCCGGCGCTGACGAGCGCCCAGGCGAGGACGACGACCATCAGCACGATCGCCAGCACCAGAACCAAGCCCCCCTCGAACGAGGACGACCGGTCGACGTCTTGCTGAAAGCCGGCGTTTGCGCGTTGCGGACCGAGCGCCGCGATGGAAGGGGAGCGGCCACGGCCGATCGCTCCGAGAACGGTTGCGGCATCGTACCGGGGCGCTTCGAGCGCCTTTGATCCGTAGAGCAGGCGGTAGGTCCGACCGGGCTCGCCGAGGAAGACGACCCGTCGACCGGGTCCCTGGCCTTCGATCCCCGTCACGTCGAGCGGTGGATTGTCCGAGTCGTCGATGACGAGCCGGTAGTGCTCGGCCCGACGCTCGGCGAAATCGACTCTCAGTTCTTCGCGACGGAACCCTTGAAATGCGAACAAGGCGAGAGCCCCGCGGCCGATCTCGACCCATCCGCCTCGCCCCTTTTGATCGGTCGGAACAAGCACCCGGACGGGTCGGCTGAAGTTCCGGCTCGACGTCTGGAGCCGAAGCCCGTTCAGCGGTTGCCGACCGGTCTCGACGTCCACTCGCGTCACCTTCTCGTCCGCGTCGGTCTCAACATGAAAGCCTGTGGTAGGATACGAGAACGTCCTCTCCACTTCTCCGCCCTCTTGCTCGACATTCCTCCACAGCTCGATCCGGTCGATCCGGAACGGCCTGCGGAGGATCGATATGATCTCGGTCTCAACGCCCCGGCCTCGGTCGCGGATCAGCTCGCGGAATGGCGACTCGCGCTCATCCCGCTCCTGCTCGATGACGAACTTGTACCGGCGAAAACCGTTGGCTGAGAGCGTGACGTCAAGGTTTTGCACGTTCATAAAACGCGCGTAATCGAAGATTCGACCGACTTCGTTCAGGATCACCCATTCGCCGTTGCGATCGCCGTAAACCCGCACCCGACGTTCGAAGTTGGACAACGGAGTGCGGATGGTTGCGCCGTCGGCGGACTTGACGTTCTCGTCGAGGGTCACGACGAGCTCAAGCGCCTCCCCCTCATCGACGTGCAGCGAGACGACCCGGGCGGGGCACGGTTCACGGCGCTCGGTCGTTTTTCGAGGTCGACCGATGGTTTCGATGAGGTAAGGGACTTCGGCGTTGCGATCGTCGAAGATCCGAAGGTCGGGGAAGCCGTCCCGGGTCGCGGCGTAGATCTCGTCGTCGAGCGGTGCGGCGAGGATCTCGTCTCCCGACCCATCGCGCCGATCGACGTCCTTAAGAAATCGGAGCCGGCTTTCCGGGCCGGCCGCCGAGGCGGTCATCGCGAGGCCGAGGAGGCACGTTGAGAGGGTGATTCGTCCGGTCATCACAGGACCCCTTGATCGCTCGGTTGGGACGTGCTGGCGAACTCGGCCCGCGACCTGAGATAGAGGAACGCCGCGAGGAGGATCAGCACCCCCAGGAGGATGAACGCGATGATCCGGTAGAACGGATCGAGCGTGGCCAAATCGGAGAAGAACACCTTGAAGCCCACCACCGTGAAGAGGGCGAGCCCGACGTACCGAAGTTCTCGCACCTGCTTCTGAATCCCGGCGATGAGCAGCCCGAGCGCGAAGACCGTCCAGAGGATCGAGATCCCTCCGGCCCGGAGCTCGGGCACGAACTGGTTCAGGAACGTATTCAGTTCCAGCGTCAGGAAGACGAACAGCAGGCCGATGGCCAGGCAGGCGGCCACGCTCGACGGCGAGGGAGCGTCCGCGATCTTGAGGTCGCGAATCCGGAAGGCCCCCAGCGCGAGGAACGTGACGACGGCGCCGAAGTCGAGCAGTCGCATCACGGCGTCCAGCGGCGAATAGGCCCCACCGTAAACCAACGCCTCGTTGGCGTTCCACGAGGGCAGGTCGAAAACGAACAGCTTGATCATCACGCCGACGACGAACAAAGACAGGACGATCCCGATGGGCCTGGCGAACTCGCCCTGGAGTTCGCGGAGCAGCACCGCGCACATCGCCAGCCACAAGAACGTCAGCGCCGTCATCCGCGCCGCCGGGAACAGGTCGCCCAACGTCCGGGCGATCTCCAGGTGAAGGTACAAGAAGCCCATTCCAAACGCCAGGATCAGGAAACCGCGGTCGCCCCAGGGGGCCCGGACACGCTCCGGCAGGTTCGCGGACGGGTCGACCGTCAGGCTCGACGGCCCGCTCGGCGACCTTAGCAAGAAGTAACCGCCGGCCAACGACCCGATCGGAACGCCGAAGACGACCAGTCGCTGCAAAAGATGGGTGACGTAGGTGCCGAGGGTCGCCCCGGCCGCGAGGGGAGCCGCTGAGCCGTATTGCCCCGGCAAGTCGACGAGGCCGAACCGGAACACGACGATCGCGTATAGCACCAGGGCCGCCCGGCGGATGAACTCGCTCTGAATCTTGTCGGCCAGCCAGAGCAGCACGAGCGCCTCGACGGCCCAGCAGACGGTGATCCACTGCCACGACAGGATCAGCGGCACGGTCACTCCCAGGAAGAAGATCGCCAGGCTCATGAACCCGTGCATCAGGTCGCGGTCGGCGATCCGACGCGCCAGGAAGTAATAGACGTGAGGGATGTAGAACGCCGCCAGGCCCAGAGTGACCGCGGCGACCGCCCGCTGGCCGTAGACTCCTCGGATCAGGTAGTAACTCGACACGAAGAATACGCCGGCGTTGAGCAACAGCCCGATCAATTCGAGCAGCGTGCTCGGGGTCCGCTGGACGACGTTGAAGATGAACAGGGTCGTCGAGTAGAGCACGAAGACGCCGACTAAGAAGAGCATCGCCTCCCAGAAGTGGCTCGGGTCATAGGCGGTCATGGCGGCGAAAAACAGGATGTAGGTGAAGCCGAAGGCTAGATAATTGAGCAGGTGCCAGCCCTTCTTCAGACTCACGTAAAGCACGCCGCAGCCAAGGAGCAGGATGTACGAGAACAGCCCAGGAAAGTTGGCCTCGCCCGTCGACAGCATGACTGGCGTGCCATAACCGCCGATGATCCCCAGCACGGCGATCAAGAGTGAATCGAACCGCACGGCCAGAACGCCGGCGGTCGCGGTGACAAGCGCCATCAGGGCGAACGCGGGCGTCGGTTCGATCAAATGGTAGAAGGCGGTCGAGGCGTACACGCCGAAGTAGAGCGTGGCGATCCCGCCTCCAATGAGCGTCTGCCCAAGCGCGTTATAGAGCGTGCCGAGAATGCGGACTCCCCCCACGATCAACCCCGCGCCTGCGAGCAACACCATCGCCACGCGGAAGGCGGGGGCGATCCAGCCGTGGTCGATCGAGTACTTGAGGAAGAAGCCGACGCCCGTCACCAGCACCACGATTCCCAGCCGCAGCAGCCAGGTGCTGGCGACCGCGAACTCCATCGAGTACCCGGGCTGCCGATGCTCCTCGCCGACGACGATCCAGTTGCCGATCTTGGCCAGGATCTCCACCGCCGCCGTCTCGAACCGGCTGGGCTCGCGCGGGGGGGGCGGCGACCGATACGCGGCGACGGGTTCGGCGCGATGGGTCTCCGAGGGCCTGGCCGGCTCGCTCTCCAGCGCCTCATCGATCGGCGCCCAGAAGCCGCGGGTCGCCGGGACGATCGGCGTAGGCGCGGGCTCGCGTGCCGCGAAGCTCGCCGGCGCCTCGACCGGCCTGGACGGCTCAACGACCTCCTCCGTCGCCTCCGCCGTTCCGAGCGTCCGCTTCCAGAGGCCGATCAACTCCCGGCGCGTCTCCCCAAGCTCGTTCCGGATCGCCCCCAACCGAAGCTCCAGGATTTCAAGCGTCTGAGACTGCCGACGCAAGAGCCGGATTTGCCAGGCGATCAGAAAAACCAGGACGATGAAGAGCAGATCGAACGGCATGGCTGTCAGCCTCGTTGAAATCAGCGGCGCGAACCTCGACCCACGGCGATGGATGTCGAACCGAATCATGGAGATCATGATCATTTCGCCCGACGCCGTGCCACAGATCCGGAGAATCATCCGTTTCCCCCAGGGTTCTGGAGTGGCCATGCCCGGCCGTTCGATCGATGATTCTCCGTCGCCGCTACAATCAAACAGGGAAAGTCTCAACCCGTGCCATTTCCCGAACGATCGAAACACGCTGACGACGAACATCCTTCCGCACCGCGCCTGCTTCGGGCGCACCCACGAGCGCACCCATCCCGACGTCACGATCCAGGCCTGCTGGGACTCCGACCGCCTCGATCTGGGCCGAGTCGGGATCACTCCCCACTCCAGCCGCCGCTGCACCGAGTTCGCCAAACGCCCCGAAACCGTCCGATGGGCCGACGGCCGGGCCCGCTTTCGGATGGTCCCCGAGTTCCTCCAGTCGGAATTGGGCGTCGACCTCGGTTCGATTCGCTGATCGGCTCAACACGGCATCCGCCCCCCTCGCGCGGCCGTTTATCACTTGACATTGAGTTTCTAGCTCGTCAGACTACCACGACATTGATATTGAGTCTCAATTGCGTCGAGCCAAGACTCGTTAACGATCTCAGTGCCCGACCTTGAGGTCAGGACTTTTGACGGAAAGCTTCGGAACGACCATGCAATCAACGCGCTCGCGAGGATTCACGCTGATTGAACTGCTTGTGGTGATCGCAATCATCGCGGTCCTGATCGCGCTCTTACTGCCTGCGGTGCAGGCGGCGCGTGAGGCGGCGAGGCGGATTCAGTGTACGAACAACCTGAAGCAGCTCGGACTGGCGCTCGCCAATTACGAGAGCAGCCAGGGCGTGCTGCCGCCGTCGGTGATCGTGGCCAAGAACAAATCGGCGTTCTGGTCGAACGGTTGGAGCGCGCAGGCTCGCCTGCTCCCGTTCCTCGAGCAAGGCAACGCGTTCAATGCGATCAACTTCACCATGGCGTACTCGGTTCCCCAGAACTCGACGGTCCCGGCGATGACGATCGCCGGCTTCTTGTGCCCGAGCGAGATCCATCCCGAACCGAAGCCGACGGCCACGTCCCAATACGGGGTCTTGAGTTACAACGTGAACATGGGCGACTGGTACGTCTTCGGCGGCGTCGGCTCGGCCATGAATCGGGGGGGGTTCGGTCCGAATCGGAGCCGTAGCCTGGCCGATTTCACCGACGGCCTGAGCAACACGTTGATCTCCTCGGAAGTCAAGACGTATCAAGCGCATTTGACCAATTGCACGCTGTCGACGGTCTCCGAACCCAACGCCATCCCCGGGCCGGCCGCCGACCCCTATTCGACGGTGCCGGAGTACCAGTCCGGGGCCTGCGCGTTCAAGACGACCGCCCACGCCGAGTGGGTCGACGGCGCGGCGAAGGAGACCGGCTTCACCACGGCCTGGCCCCCCAACAAGGTCATCCAGGGGGGGCCCGACAACGTCGAGGTTGATCTGATCAGCATCGGCGAGAAGAGCGGCGGCCCCACGTACGCGGCGATCATCTCGCGGAGCTACCACCCCGGCGGCGTCAACTCGCTGTTCGGCGACGGCTCGGTCCACTTCATCAAGAGCACGATCAACGGCGCCTCCTGGCGCGCCCTCGGCAGCGTCAACGGCGGCGAGATCGTCGGCGCGGACGCCTACTGACCCCTCTCACGGTCGCAGGCCCTCGATCTCGACGACTTCTCACGCCCGCGAGGCCCGGTCGGTTTCCGCAAGGCGCCGGCTGAGCGTCCAGGCCCCGGCGAGGAAGACCGCCCCGAGGATGTGGAGCCCGATCCCGAGCTTCAACCCCCGGGGATGGATCTCCAGCACGAGCCGCCCCCCGGCGTCGGCCGTCGCGACGAACGGAGTCTGCAATTCGGCGCAGCGACGGCCCGGGAATGCGGGACGGCCGTTGGCCCACCACCACGAGCCGGGATTCTGATTGATGTGGACCGCCTCGCCGGGCTCGAGCTGGAAGACCAGGCGGTTTGGACTCCAGAGGATCGGTCGGACCGTCCCCTGGTCGGTCCAGGCCTCGCCGCGGTATCCGGGATCTTCGCGAGCCAGGCGGAGCGTCGACGCGTTGCGGTAGTAGCTGAGCATCGGTTCATACCCCTGGATCACGCCGTATCCTCTCAAGGTGCATGGGTAGCCCAGGCCGGCCTTGACGTTGACGATGTCCGGGACCGGCGGGCCGGGGAACAGTTCCGGATCCGGCCGGGCGCTGAACGCCAGCGGGAATTGCTGGTGGCCGAGGACGACGAAGTCGACGGCGACGACGACCACGAGCGCCGCGGCGGCCGCGCGGACCGCCCGGCTCGGCGAGCCTCGCCATCGGGCGATTACGCCGCCGACGGCGAGACCGAGACCCATCATCCCCAAAAAACGCCAACGGGTCACGACATGCGCCGAGCCGATGAACGGCCAGTCCATCAGCCAGGAACTCGGCTGGTACCATTTCACCGATCCGATCGCGAGCCAGAAACAGGCGACGGCCAGCGTATGCCACCACCGCCACCCGTACGCCAGGCTGACGATCAGAAGCGCCAGGACGATCGGCCCGACATAACACGTCAGTTCGCCGCAAACGGTGCCGAGCGCGCCCTGGCAGATGCCCGTCCAGTTCGGCGAGGGGCGGTGGGGCAGATAGTGGAAGAGGG
>ERZ778018.2297-NODE-2297-length-12534-cov-4.602132_pt1 | contig 12534 bp, 10 predicted proteins | sample MGYA00375748_ERZ778018 | MGnify/ENA primary metagenome ERZ778018 (study PRJEB29350, sample SAMN05509839) | bioreactor metagenome | biome: bioreactor; material: wastewater | place: South Africa: University of Cape Town | collected 2014-04-22 ... | reverse complement strand
AGCGATTGATCCCAGCGGTTGGGGATCATGTCGAAATCATAGCCAATGCGGCGCTGGTCGAACTGCACGGCGTCGACGGCGCGCACCGAGGCCCGGATGCCGGCGCGCTTGAGGTTGGCGCTATAGGCCAATGCGATCCGCTCCTGATCGCGCGTCGTCACCAGGATTTCGAAGGCGAGGGGCTGTCCGCTTTGGCGCTGGTGGAGCACCGAGTCCTTCAACTCGTAGCCGGCTTGCGACAGCAGCGTCAGCGCACGGCGCAACGTTGCGCGATCGCGTCCCGAGCCGTCGCTAACCGGCAGCCGATAGCTACCGTCGAGAATATCCGGACGGACTTGCTTGGCGAACGGCCGCAGCAGCGTTTGCTCGCGGGCGTCGGCGGGGCGGCCGTAAGCGGATAGCTCGGAGCCCGCGAAGAATCCGGCGGATCGCGTATAGAGGTTGAAGAAGTAATTCCGGTTGATCCACTCGAAGTCGTACAACAGCGACAGAGCCTCACGCACGCGGACGTCGGCGAACATCGGCCGCCGCGTGTTGAAGACGAGAAACTCGGTCGGGTTCGGTACGCCGGGTTTGATGATATCGCGGACGATCTTGCCGGATTTCACCGCTGCCAGATCGTAACCGCTGTGCCAGCGCAGCGGTTCGTTCTCGACGCGGAAATCATAGAGCCCGCGTTTGAACGCCTCGAACTGGCTGTTGGCGTCGCGATAGAAGTCGAGCCGGATCTCGTCGAAATTCCATAGCCCCTTGTTGATCGGCAGATCGCGTCCCCAATAATTCGGGTCGCGCGTCAATGTCACGCTGCTGCCGGGGGCGACGTGGCTGACGCGATAGGGGCCGGACCCCAACGGTGGTGCCATCGAGGTGTTCTCGAAGGTTTCGACGTCTACGGCGTGTTTCGGCAGGATCGGCATCAGGCCGAGGATCAGCGGCAACTCGCGGTCGGCCGCGCCGCCGAATTCGAAGCGCACAGTGAGGTCGTCGATGGCTTTCGCGTCGGTCACCTTGGCGTAGTAGAGGCGGTGGTTGGGGCGACCCTTGTCGCGCAGCAACTGCCAGGAAAACAGCACGTCCGCAGCGCGCACCGGCTGGCCGTCCGAGAAACGGGCGCGGGGGTTGAGGTGGACGGTCACCCAGGTGCGGGCGTCGTCGGTCTCGATCCGCTCCGCCAATAGGCCGTAAAGCGTGAAGGGCTCGTCATTGCCGCGCGCCATCAGGCCCTCGATGACGAAGCCGCGAACCTGTTGCACCGCGAGGCCACGCACGATGAAGGGATTGAGGCTGTCGAAAGTGCCGCTCAGGCCCTGGACCAGCCGTCCGCCCTTTGGGGCGTCGGGATTGACGTAGGGCATATGGTCGAAACCGGCGGCCATTGCGGGCGCGCCGTGCATGGCGATGCCGTGGCTGGTTTCGGCGATCACGGAGTTGCTACCAGCCAGCATGGCAGCCGCCAGAACGGCCAGTCCGCGCAGCCAGACGGTACGCGTGTTATGCCGCGCCGCAGAAACCCGCGCCATTCCAGATGATTCGGAGCATGTCACGAGCAAAATTTACCACACCCGCCATGGTTCGGCCCCGGGCGAGTGTCAAACACCCGTTCGCGGCATTGATCTTTTTGTTTGCCGCTGTATTGAAGGCGTACATTTGATCCGCATGGCGGTGGCCGGCCACTCAACGGCCTCATTTGACCAGGAAACGGCAGCGAAAGAGTTGAGGCGCGCGTCCTTTTGCGGTTTCGGACGCAGCCATTCGAGAAAGGGCTTTCCGCAATGAATTTCACCGATATGGCCGCCCAGGCATGGCGGTGTGGGCGCGGTATGACCGTGGCGGCAGCTGCCGCGGCCTTCGCCACGACGGCGCTCATTCCCGCTGCCCAGGCCCAGCAGCCGACGGCGCCGGCACATCAGAAGGCCAAGTCCAATGGCAAGGCGGCGCCGAAGGCGGCTCCCAAGGCCGAGCAGCCCGCGCAGCAGGCTCCCGCCGCGCAGCCGCAACAGCCGCCGCAGCAGCAGGTGCAGTTGATCTACGCGCCGTGGACCAAGTTCTGTCTCAAGGGGCAGGATGCTAACGCCAAGCAGGTGTGTTTCACCGGCAAGGACGGCCGCATCGAGTCGGGACAGCCGGTGATCGCCGCCGTGGTCATCGAGCCGGAAGGCGAGACCAAGAAGATTCTCCGCGTCACCCTGCCGCTCGGGATGCAACTGGTTCACGGCACCCGCATCATCATCGACAACAACCCGCCGATGCAGAGCCCCTATGTGATCTGCTTCGCCAACGGCTGCATGTCCGATTACGAAGTGACGCCGGACATGATCAATCACTTGAAGAAGGGCCAGAATCTCATTGTTCAGGCGATCAATTCCAACGGTGCGCCGCTGACGCTGCCGCTGCCGCTGGCGGAGTTCGCCAAGGCCTATGACGGTCCGCCGACCGATCCGAAGGTGTTCGAGGAAACCCAGAAGAAGCTGCAAGAGGAATTGCAGAAGCGGGCCGCGGAAGCGCGCGCCAAGCTGGAAGCACAGCAGCCGGCTGCCGGCGGCGCTGCGACCACGCCTCCTGCGACGCCGCCTGCCGCCAAGCAGTAACGGTGCGGCGATCGCGACACGAAAAGCGCCCCGCGAGGGGCGCTTTTTTCGTTTGGATTTCGCGTCGGGATTCTTGCGGCGAAACCGTGTCGGGCGGGATTCTTGCGGCGGAATGGTGACGCGCTAAATCGGCCAGATCAGTTCAGCGAGGTGTTGCGCGGGCGGTAGCCGCCGGCCTTGTCCTTGATGAAAATTTCGGAGACCTGCGAGTGCCGCACCGGCTCGCCGGACTCGTCGGCCAACAGGTTCTGCTCGGAGACGTAGGCGACGTATTCCGACTCGGCGTTCTCGGCCAGCAGGTGGTAGAACGGCTGGTCCTTGCGCGGACGTACCTGTTCGGGGATGGCCAGCCACCATTCCTCGGTGTTGGCGAATTCCGGATCGATGTCGAAAATCACGCCCCGGAACGAGAAAATCCGGTGCTTGACGATCTGACCGATCTGAAATTTTGCGACCCGCATCTTTGTCATGCCTTGTCGAATAGACCAGGATTGTGGCCGATGCTAGTGGTTCGATTCTAACATTTCGGCGGGTATCCTTACGGGTACAAGCTGTTCCCGGAGGAGCCGCAGCGCGGTTCGCATCTCGATTCCGGTCCAAATCCCGCGGAAATCCGGCTTCATGCTCGACATTCTCAATCTGGCGCTGCCGTACTTCGGTTTGATTTTCATCGGCTTCGCCTGCGGAAAGTACCGCGGCCTGCCGGAATCCGGGCTCGCCTGGATGAATTTCTACGTCCTTTATGTCTCGCTGCCGGCGCTGTTCTTCCGCATTGTCTCGAAAACCCCGTTCGAGGAACTCAACAACCTGCCGTTCGTGGTGGCGACCACACTGGGAACCGCCGGTGCGTTCACGCTGTCGCTCGTGATCGCGCGGCTGCTCGGCCGTCTCCCGCTGCGGCAGGCGGCGATGGCGGGGCTGGCGGGCGGCTATGGCAACATCGGCTACATGGGGCCGGGGCTGGCGCTCGCGGTGTTCGGGCTGAAATCGGCGGTGCCGACCGCGCTCATTTTCTGCTTCGACAGCATTTTCCTGTTCACGGTGATCCCGGTGCTGATGGCGCTGACCGACGGCACACGACGGCCGCTGCTGCCGACGCTGTGGTTCGTGGTCAAGGAGATCGCGCTGCATCCCCTGATCGTCGCGGTGTATTGCGGCGTGCTGGCCGCCGCGCTGCATATCCAGATGCCGGTGGCGATCGACGGCGTGTTGCAGTTCCTGCAAAGTTCGGCCGCGCCGGTGGCGCTGTTCGTGCTCGGCGTGACGGTGGCGCTGCGGCCGTTCGGCCGGGTGCCGTGGGAACTGCCGGGGTTGATCGCGGTGAAGCTGGTGATCCACCCGATTCTGGTACTTGGCCTGTTGTGGTGGTTCGGCCCGTTTACGATGGAGTGGGCGGCAACCGCCGTGCTGATGGCCTCGCTACCGCCGGCGCTCAACGTCTTCGTTATCGCCCGACAATACGACACCTGGACCGAAGCCGCGTCGGCGGCGGTGATGCTCGGCACGCTGGCTTCGGTGGTGACGCTGACCACCGTGATGTGGATGCTGAAGAGCGGCTATCTGACGTTCTGATTTTGCTGTCACTGCGCGCAATCCAATCCTTCTCGATGAAGGCTGGATTGCTTCGTCGCTTCGCTCCTCTGTTCGGTCAAAATCTCATGGTTCCCGGATCGAGGCCGAGTTGCAGTCGGCCGACGACAATGTAGCTCTGCGGGCTCATGGCGATGTGTTTGACGGCGGCGTTGATGTCGCGTCCGGCGCGTTCCAGAGCGTTGCTTTCGAAGATCGCTGCCGCACCGACTTCCGTGGTCAGAACTTGCACGATGTGTGAGGAGACTTCCGCAGCGTGCGCGCAGGCGACGCGTAATCGCGCGCGAGCTTGTTGACGAACGCCGGCGTCGTCGTCCAGCACGGAAAGCAACTCAGCCATTGTTTCCTTGAGGAACGCCTTGGCGGCCCCGTGGGTCGCGATGGCCCGGCCAAGTGCCGACTGAACCATCTCGCGATCCTTCATCTGGATCGCCATACCCTGCCGCGTCCTGTTTGGGCTGCTGGATTTGGTAAATGCAGCGATCGCGCCGCTTGCGATGCCGAGCGCACTACCGGTAATCGACCACGGAAATATCGACAGGCCCGGGAGTCGGTAAACGATGCCCGGCTGTGTCGGCGCCGGTGCAAGGAAATCGTGGGTGTGTTCGAGCGGGACGAAAAGATCTGTTACCTCGAAGTCGCAACTCCCGGTGCCGCGCAGGCCCGATACATGCCATGTGTCATGGATCGTCACATCCTTGCGCTGGAAGTAACAGCAGATCGGCGGCCTGGGATTGCCGCTGCCATCGCTGAAGGTGGCCAATCCCATAAATCGCGTGGCGTGATTGGCCCCGCTGCCGAACGGCCAACGCCCGGTGACGCGATAGCCGCCCGCAACGGGTTCCGCCGAACCGATCGCGCCGGTCGCGCTGACAATGAAGGCGTAGGGGTCGGCAAACCACTCCCGTGCAACGGGCTCCGGGAGATAGCCGCCGATCCGGCTCATGCCGCCGCCATTTCCGACGAGCCAGCCGATCGAGCCATCGAGCGCCGAAGCGGCTTCAATCACGTTGAGGAATTCCACGGGCGACAATTCAGGGCCACCCAAAGCCGTCGGCAGCCATAGACGAAAAAGCCCGGCTTCGGCGAGCCGTTGAAATACAGCGTCCGGAATCTTGCGGTCCCGATCAAACGTGGCGCGGTGATCTTCCACGAGGGGTCTGAGATTCTCGATAGCATCGAGGTACTCAGTCGCGGGCGAGGGCGTGACGGCCAACATGTGGATTCTCCTCAGTTGCGAGAATGCCAAGCGAGCCGATAGTCGGTTAGTCGCGGCGATATCCGCAATCGCGAAGATTTTCATTACAGATGAACTGAATTCATCTATATTTGCCCCATGCAGAAGCTTCCCCCGCTGGTGGAATTGCGTGCTTTTGAGGCGGCGGCTCGTTGCCTGAGCTTCAAGCGCGCCGCCGCCGAACTCGGGGTGACGCCCACTGCGATCAGTCACCAGATCAAGCTGCTGGAAAGTCATTGCGGCCAGGATCTGTTTCGCCGCCAACCGCGACCGATGAAACTCACCTGGGCCGGTGAGCAGCTGTTCCCGGTCGTGCGGGACGGATTTGAATCGTTCGCTCAGGCCATCAACGGTATTCGCGCGGGCGCTTCAACGGGTAAGTTGCGCGTCACCGCGACCAACGCCTTCGCGGCGCGCTGGCTGGTGCCGAGATTGCCCAAATGGCGAGAGATGCATCCGCGGTTGAAACTCGACATCCTCGGCACCGACGAAGTCTTGAGTCTGAAGACCAGCGAAACAGACGTTTCGATCCGCTATGCCCGACGGGCTCCGATCGATGGGCCATCGGTTGAGCTGGTACGGGATCGTTTTTCCGTCGTCGCTTCCCCCAAGCTGGTCGGAAAATTGCGAAAGCTGCTGACACCGGCCGAACTCACGCAATTTCCCTTGATCGAGACAGGGTGGCCTTCGAGCGACGTCGAGGCGCCGACGTGGCAACGCTGGCAACTTGTCGCCCGGAAACGCCACGCGCAGGTTCCTGACCTTTCCGGTTTTATCAGCTTCGATTTTCGCGAAGAGCTTCATGCGATCGAGGCTGCGATTTCCGGCCAGGGCGTCGCGATCTGTAGCGATGTGCTGGTGGCCCCCGAACTTGCCGCTGGAATCCTTGTGAAGATCGCCAGCCTCACTCTGCCTGGCTACGGCTTCTACATCGTGCATCGAAGCAACCATCCGAAGCTGGCGTTGATCAATGCCTTCGCGGCCTGGGCGATCGCCGTCAGGTGATGCTTCTTATTCGTCATCGCGAGGAGCGTTAGCGACGATGAACTCCGGCCTCATTTCAAGACGCTGGATTGCTTCGCTTTGTGCGCAAAGACAATTCAGGCTCAGTGTGTCCCGTGCTCATTCGGAGGTGTCGCGCGCGAAGGGGAGGGACGTCGCCACGACGGGCTCAATCCTTCGCGCATCGCGAGGCGGCGCAGCGGGCCGATGGCGCTGAGGAGATGAAGCCCTGCCGCGCGAGCCATCTGCATCGGCAGGAAATCGCTCAGCAGCGAGCGATTGGCGAGATCGATCGCCATGGTGCGGCTGGCGATGTCGCTACGGCGCTTGCGGTCGAAGCGCGCCAGCGTCGCCGCCGCGCCGGGGTCTTCACCGCGCGCGATCGCATCCGCGACGATATCCGCAATGTCGGCGGCATCGCGCAGGCCGAGATTGAGTCCTTGCGCACCGATCGGCGGCAGCACATGCGCGGCTTCGCCGACGAGCACGACGCGATTGCTGGCGAACTGACGCGGCTGCTCGATGGCGAGCGGAAACGAATGCCGTCCCGGTTCGACGCTGACGCGGCCGAGGATGGAATGCATCATCCGTTCGGCTTCCATCGACAGCGCGTCGTCGGAGAGCGCCGTCAAACGCGCGGCTTCATTCGGCGTCGACACCCATACCACGCTGGAGCGGTCACCTTGCAGCGGTACAAACACGCATGGCCCGCCGGTGGTGTGAAACTCGGTCGAGGTGTCGTGATGCGGCCGGCTGTGACGAATGTTGAAGGTCAGCGCCGTCTGGCGCAGCGGATGGCGATTGACGTCGATGCCGGCGGCTTCGCGGCAAATCGACTGGCGGCCATCGGCACCGGCGGCAACGCGGCCATGAAGCAACGTGCCGTTGCGGGTGCGGACAATGACCTGATCGGTGTCGATCTCGATGCCGTCGGCGTCGTCGTCGATGCGCGCGATGCGTTCGATCTCGTCAGTGCGTTGTTCGAGCGCAGCCACCAGCCGGCGGTTTTCGATGTTGTAGCCGAACGCGTCGCGGCCGATCTCGTCCGAGACGAAGCGCACTTCCGGCGCGCGGATCAGCCGTTGTGTGTTGTCCACCAGCCGCATCGTGCGCAGCGGTGTGGCAAACTCCGCGCAGCGCCGCCAGACATCGAGCCGCTCGAGAAAATCGATGGTGCCGCCGAGCAACGCCGTGGTGCGATTGTCCGGATATGGTTTGCGGGCGGCGACCAGCGCCACCTTGATGTCGGCCTCCGCCAGCGCGATGGCGGTCGCAAGGCCGACCGGCCCGCCGCCGATCACGATGGCGTCGTAAAGGGTCTGGTCTGTTGTCGTGCCGTTCATGGCGGGACAATCGTTATTCGCCCCTCAAAATGCAAGAGCCGCCGAAAGCGATTCGCCGTGATCGCCGTTCCCCAATGCTCGCGCGGCGGATCGCCGCAAGGCGGGGGATGCAAATCGGCCCAAATCCTGTTAACAGCTTCTGTTACATGACGCCGGCGAACACCTCGCAGCAGCCTTCGAATTCGACCCGCGCCGCGGCCTTCGGCGTTCACGTCTTCACGGCCCTGGGCGCCGGCATCGCGCTGATCGCCTTGCTGGAAGCCGTGCGTGAACATTGGGCCGCGATGTTCGGCTGGCTCGGTGTCGCGCTCATCGTCGACGGCATCGACGGGCCGCTGCCGCGCCGCCTCAATGTCGCGGCGCTGCAACCGCGCTGGTCCGGCGATACGCTCGATCTCGTCGTCGATTTTCTCACCTACGTGTTCGTCCCGGCCTATGCCATCGCGGCGAGCCGGCTGCTGCTGCCGATCGCCGGGCCGCTGATCGGCGTCGGCATCGTCGTCACCAGCGCGCTGTATTTCGCCGACAAGCGGATGAAGACGTCCGACAATCACTTTCGCGGATTTCCGGCGTTGTGGAATGCGGCCGCGTTCTATCTGTTCCTGTTGCAGCCCTCGCCATGGCTGGCGACGCTGGCGATGGCCGCGCTGATCGTGCTGACATTCGTGCCGATCCATGTGCTGCATCCTGTGCGTGTGGTGCGCTTCCGCAAGTTCAATCTCGCGCTGATGGCGATCTGGGCGGTGCTGACGATCTTCGCTGTCGCGATGGATTTCAATGTCTCCGTGCCGGTCCGCGCGGCCTTGTGCGCGATCGGCCTCTATGTTGTTTTCGCCGATCCGGTTTTACGTCTGTTCGGGGTTGCCAAAGCATGATCGAACTTTTGACCAGCCCCGAAGCGTGGGCCGCGCTACTGACCTTGACCGCGCTGGAAATCGTTCTCGGCATCGATAACGTCATTTTCCTTTCCGTGCTGGTGTCGCGCATCCCCGAGCCGCAGGCGACGCGCGCACGCCGGATCGGCCTGCTGCTGGCGCTGGTGTTCCGCATCGTGTTGCTCAGCGTGCTGGTGTGGCTGATCGGCCTGACCCAGCCGGTGTTCACCGCGTTCGACATGGGCTTTTCCTGGCGCGACATCATCCTGATCGGCGGCGGGCTGTTCCTGATCGCCAAGGCGACGCACGAGATTCACGGCGAGGTCGAGGCGCGCGAAGGCGGGGAGGCGGCGGCGCAGGGGCCGCAAAGGGCGTTCTTCTGGATCATCCTGCAAATCATCGTGGTGGATCTGGTGTTCTCGCTCGATTCCATCATCACCGCGATCGGCATGGCGAAGGACCTCGAGATCATGATCGCGGCGGTGATCATCGCCTGCATCGTGATGTATGTCTCGTCCGGGCCGGTGGCGCGCTTCGTCGCCGAGCACCCGACCACCAAGATGCTGGCGCTGGCGTTCCTGGTGCTGATCGGCGTGGCGCTGGTGGCAGACGGTTTCGAATTCCACATCCCGCGCGGCTACATCTACTTCGCCATCACCTTCTCGCTGGCGGTGGAGGTATTCAACATCATGGCGCGGAAGAACAGGGGCCGGGCGTAACGTATCCCCGTCATTGCGACGAGCGTAAGCGACGAAGCAATCCAGACTCTTTTAAGTAAGACTGGATTGCTTCGCTTCGCTCGCAATGACGGAGAGGCCGGTGGACGCGTCCCGAGTTGACAACCCAACCGCCTTGGCTATCGATGGTTCCATTGAAGGCAGGAGACGCAGCATGGCCAAAGCCGTTCGTGTGCATCAGGTGGGCGGTCCCGAAGCCCTCATCTATGAAAGCATCGACTTGCCGCCGCCGGGCGTGGGCGAAGTGCATATCCGCCAGCACGCCGTCGGCCTGAATTTCATCGACGTCTATTACCGCACCGGGCTTTACAAGGCGCCGTCGCTGCCGTTCGTCGCCGGCAATGAGGCGGCGGGCGAGGTGGTCGCGGTCGGGCCGGGGGTGACCGATTTTCATCCCGGCGACCGCGTGGCCTATTATGCCAACCTCGGCGGCTACGCCACCGAGCGCAACATCGCCGCCGACAAGCTGGTCAAGCTGCCCGACCACATCACCTACGAGCAGGGCGCGGTGCTGATGCTCAAGGGGCTGACGGTGTGGTATTTGCTGCACAAGACCTTCAAGATCGAGCCGGGCCACCGCGTTCTCATTCACGCCGCCGCCGGCGGCATCGGACTGATCGCCTGCCAGTGGGCCAACGCGCTCGGCGCGAATGTCATCGGCACCGTCGGCTCCAAAGCCAAGGCTGAGCTGGCGCTCGCCAACGGCTGCGATCACGTCATCCTCTACAACGAGGAAAATTTCGTCGAGCGCGTCAAGCAGATCAGCCGCAACGAATTGTGCGACGTCGTCTATGACGGCGTCGGCAAGACCACGTTTCCCGGCTCGCTGTCGTGCCTCAAGCCGCGCGGGCTGTTCGTGTCGTTCGGCAATGCGTCGGGGCCGGTGCCGCCGTTCGCGCTGGCTGAACTCAACAACCACGGCTCGCTGTTCGCGACGCGGCCCAAGCTCAACGACTACGTGGCCAAGCGCGCGGATCTGATCGAAGGCGCCGATACGCTGTTCGCGGCGGTGATCAGCGGCAAGCTGCATGTGCCGATCAACCACGCCTACGCGCTCAAGGACGCCGCGCAAGCGCACATCGACCTCGAAAGCCGGAAGACGACCGGAGCTTCGATCCTGAAACCATAGGGCCCTCGGCCGCCGATAAATGACCGGCCACGCTTTCGTGCGTGGCAGGTTGGTCGTGCGTGTCAGGGTGCGCATGACATTGCCTTATGTCGTCATGAGCGGAATGCAGTTGAAAGCCGCCCGTCCGCGCTGTGATTTGCTCACCGTTGAAGCTTGAGGGCCGCGCCGCGCGCCGCGCCTCGCAGCGCCGGGAGACGAGCGATGACGGATCATGCAAGCCGCGTTCATGAGCATCGTTGCGATGTCCTCGTCATCGGATCGGGCGCGGGCGGCTTTGCCACCGCGATCACCGCGCGCAAGGCCGGGCTCGACGTGCTGATGGTGGAGAAGGCGCCGGTGTTCGGCGGCACCACGGCGATCTCCGGCGGCTACATCTGGATTCCCGGCAATTCGCAGGCGACCGAGGCCGGCCTCGACGACGATCCCGACGCGTGCCGGCGCTATCTGCGCGCGGAACTCGGCAACGACTACGACGAGGCCAAGGTCGAGACTTATCTGACCAACGGTCCGCGCATGGTCGATTTCTTCGTGAGGGACGTCGGCATTCCGTTCGCCGCCACCACCATGCCGGATTATCATCCGGGCCAGCCGGGCGCGGTGCCGAAAGGGCGATCGTTGCAGGCGGGACCGGCGAAGGCGGGCATCCTCGGCGGCGAACTGCACCGGCTGCGGCCGTTGCCGCGCGAACTGTCGCTGTTCGGCATGGGCGTCTCGTCGGGTTCCGATCTCAGCCATTTCTACAAGTTCGGGCGCTCGCTACGTTCGACGCTGCGGGTCGGCGTCCTGCTGGCGAAGTACGGTTACGACGTGGTCCGTCATGGACGCGGGCAGACATTGGTGAACGGCAACGCGCTGATCGCCCGGCTGGCGCGTGCGCTGTTCGACCTGGGCACGCCGCTGTGGACATTCGCGCCGGCGAGCGAACTGATCGTCGAGAACGGACGCGTCAGCGGCGCCATCGTCAACCGCAACGGCCGCGCGGTGCGCGTGATCGCGCGGCGCGGCGTGGTGCTGGCGAGCGGCGGCTTCGCGCAGAACGTCGAGCGGCGCGCGGGGGTCTACAATCATCCGGCGCTCGGCGACGAGCACATCTCGCTGACCGCACCGGGCAATGTCGGCGACGGCGCGCGGATGGCGGAGAGCGTCGGCGGCTATGTGGCCTCCGACATTCCCAACGCCGGCGCGTGGATGCCGATCTCGCGCGTGCCGCGCCCCGACGGCACCTTCGGCGCCATCATCCATTCGGTGAACCAGGGCAAGCCCGGCATGATCGCGGTGCTGCGCAACGGCCGGCGCTTCACCGACGAGAGCGTCTCGTATCACGACTTCGTCGAGCGGCTGGTGGCGCACCCGGACAGCGGACGCCCCGCAGGCGCGTTCCTGATCTGCGACCAGACGGCGTTCGCGAAATACGGTCTCGGCTATGCCAAGCCGTTCCTGCCGACACGTGGCCTGATCGAGGCCGGCTATCTCTACAAGGCCGATAGCATCGCCGCGCTGGCCGCGATGATCGAGGTCGATCCCACCGTGCTCGGCCAGACCGTCACGGAGTACAATCGCCACGCGGCGAAAGGCGAGGACCCGGAGTTCGGCAAGGGCCGCAGCGTCTACGGGCATTATCTCGGTGACGCGGGCAACCCGATCAATCCGAACGTCGCGCCGCTTGATCAGGGCCCGTTCTATGCGGTGTGGATGCATGCCGGCGACATCGGCAATTTCGCCGGCATCAGGACCGACGAGAACGCGCGCGTGTTGCGTGAGGATGGCGCGGCCGTTCCGGGGCTGTTCGCCGTCGGCAACGACATGGCGAGTGTCTTCCGCGGCCATTATCCCGGCGGCGGCTCGCTGATCGGCCCGGCGATGACGTTCGGCTTCACGGCCGCGCGCTTCATCGCCGACGAGACGCTGTCTTCGTAGCAGCCGTTAAAAGCCCGTGACGCTGCCGTGCAGGTCGTATTGATCGGTGCGCTCGATCTTCGCGGTGAAGATCGGAAGAGCACACGTCTGAACTCCAGTCACCTTGTAATCTCGTA
>ERZ778018.2295-NODE-2295-length-12538-cov-17.341184_pt1 | contig 12538 bp, 9 predicted proteins | sample MGYA00375748_ERZ778018 | MGnify/ENA primary metagenome ERZ778018 (study PRJEB29350, sample SAMN05509839) | bioreactor metagenome | biome: bioreactor; material: wastewater | place: South Africa: University of Cape Town | collected 2014-04-22 ... | reverse complement strand
CCCCTCATCCGGCCCTTCGGGCCACCTTCCCCCGCGAGGGGGGAAGGTCGTTATGTTCACTATTCCCGAAATCCGTGACGGTCGGCGTTTTTCGATCCGCCCCGCGAATCCGGCCTCCGGGTCGCGGCGCGGTCGGGCCGCGCGGCCTGGCGCGTCGACGCGCGCGCCGTCCCCCCTCCATGTTTCGACGTCGTTCGAGTTGCCAAAGAGTCGGGATCGATCGTCCCACCTTGTAGTGCCACCATACGCCCGGTTTGAGATTCCGAGCCGGCGGTTTTTCGCGGACGGAAGCCGTCGGTTCGGCGGTAAGAATCGTTGGATAAACATGTTGCGGCGTACAAAAAATCTTCCGGCCGTCACGGATTTCGGGGGGCGGCCCCAACGGCCTTCGTCCCCAAGGGGGGAAGATTCGTTCGGGTTTCCGACAACCGTGACAGTCAGGGGGAAGGGACGGCCGGTTCAGCGGTCGTCGCCGGCCTGTTCGTCGCCGAGGGCTTCCTCCTCCAGGGGGGGGACGGGCGGGGGCGGGCCGGGGTCGAACCAGGGGTAGACGGCGGGGATGACGATCAGCTTCAGCAGGGTGCTGGTGAGGATGCCGCCGATGACGACGGTGGCCAGCGGGCGCTGGACCTCCGCGCCGGAGCCGTGCGAGAAGGCCATGGGGACGAAGCCGAGGCTGGCGACCATGCCGGTCATGAGGATGGGTCGCAGTCGTGCCATGGAGGCTTCGCGCACGGCCTGGGGGACGGGTTCGCCCTCCTCGATCAAGTGACGGATGGCGGCGACCAGGACCAGGCCGTCGAGCACGGCCACGCCGGAAAGCGCGATGAAGCCGACGCCGGCGGAGATGCTGAAGTTCAGGTCGCGCAGCCAAAGCGACAGCACGCCGCCGATCGCCCCCAGCGGGACCGACAGGAAGATCAAGAGTCCCAGGCCGATCGACTGGAAGGTGGCGTAGAGCAGCAGGAAGATCCCCAGAAGCGCCACCGGCACGACGATGGTGAGTCGTTTGGTGGCGGATTGGAGGTTCTCGAAGGTGCCGCCCCACTCCAGGCGGTAGGAGCGCGGCAGTTCGATCTGGGTGTCGACCTTGGCCTGGGCCTCGGCGACGAAGCTGGCCAGGTCGCGGCCGCGGACGTTGGCCTGGATCATGGCGCGGCGGTGGCGGTCCTTGCGCCAGATCTCGTAGACGCCGTCGATGTTCTCGACGTCGGCGACCTCTTGCAGGGGGATGAGTCGGCCCTGGGGGTCGCGGACGCGAAGCTGGCTGATGGCGCGGGCGTCGCCGCGGGCCTCGGGGGCGACGCGGACGATCAGGTCGAATCGGCGCTGGCCCTCGACGACCTGGCCGACGATCTTGCCGCCGAGCGCGGTGCCGACGTCGAGGACGTCGGCCGCGTCGATGCCGTAGCGGGCGATGCGGTCGCGGTCGATGGTGATCTTCAAGAACGGCAGGCCGCCGAGTTGCTGGGCCTTGACGTCGGTGGCGCCCGGCACGGTCTGGAGGATCGCGGCGATGGCGTCGGCCTTCTCCTGCAACACGTCGAGGTCGTCGCCGAAGAGGCTGATGCCGACGTCGGCGCGGACGCCGGCCAGCAGGTCGTTGAAGCGGAGCTGGATCGGTTGGGTGAAGCTGAGGAACGTCCCGGGCAGGACCTCGGCGCCGATGGCGCCGACGCGGTCGATCAACTCCTCCTTGGAATGCACGGACTTCCATTCGTCGTTGGGTTTGAGCATCACGAAGACGTCGGTCATGTTGACGCCGGCGGGGTCGATGCCGATCTCCGGCCTGCCGGTGCGGCTGACGACGGTTCGGACCACGTCGGGGAGCCGTTCGCGCAGGGCGTTCTCGAAGCGGGTGGTCCCCTCCAGGCCCTCGGTCAAGGAGGCGTCGGGGGGACGGATCAGGACGACGACCAGGTCGCCCTCGTCGAGCTGGGGGATGAACTCGCCTCCCAGTTGCATCGCGAACGGGGCGCTCGCCGCGAGCGCCAGGGCGGCGGAGATCGTGACGGTCCAGGGCCGCTTGACGGCCCATTCCAGCGTCGGCCGGTAGAGTTTCTTGGCGATCCGGATCGGCAGGGTGTCGCGCTCCGACGTCCCCGGCTTGAGGAAGAACGACGCCAGGACGGGCGTCGCCGTCAGCGACAGGAGCAGCGAGCCCAATAGCGCGAAGACCACCGTGAGCGCCATCGGCCGGAACATCTTCCCCTCGACGCCTTCGAGCGCCAGGATCGGCAGGTGGACCATGGTGATGATCGCGACGCCGAAGACGACGGGCTTGCGCACCTCCAGGGTCGCGCGGCGGACGACGTCGACCGACTTCTCCCGCGGCCCGGCGTGGGCGAGGCGGCTGACGCAGTTTTCGATGACGATGACGGCGCTGTCGACGATCAGGCCGAAGTCGAGCGCGCCGAGGCTCATGAGGCTGCCGGCGATGCCGGCGTGGAGCATCAGGTTGCCGGCGAAGAGCATCGAGAGCGGGATGGCGGAGGCCACGATCAGCCCGGCCCGGAGGTTGCCCAGCAGGGCCAGAAGCACGACCACGACCAGGACGCCCCCCTCGGTGAGGTTGCGCGCCACGGTGGCGATGGTCCGCTCGATCAAGGAGGCGCGGTCGTAGAACGGCTCGACGACCACGCCGGGGGGCAGGGTCTTTTGGATCTCGGCGATCTTGTCCTTGATCCGCTCCACGACGACGCGCGAGTTCTCGCCGGAGAGCATCAGGACGGTGGCGGTGGCGGCCTCGCCGCGGCCGTCGCGGGTGACGGCGCCGGTGCGGATCATGGGGGCGAGGCGGGCCTCGCCTATGTCGCGGACCCGGATCGGCGTGCCGGTGAAGCTGGAGTCGATCACCACCTCGTCAAGCGCCTCCAGGTCGGAGATCAGGCCGACCATGCGGATGACCCGCTGCTGGCCGCCGCGCTCGATGTAGCCGCCGCCGGCGTTGGCGTTGTTGCGCTGAAGCGCCAGGAACACCTTGTCCATGGAGATGTTGCGGGCCGTCAGCCGGGCGGGGTCGATGGTGACCTCGTAGGTCTTCAGCTCGCCGCCGAAGGGGTTGACCTCGACGACGCCGGGGACGGTCTTCAGCGGTCGGGCGACCTCCCAGTCGAGGATGGTCCGCAGTTGCATCAGCGTCCGCGGATGCGCCGCGTCGGGGGCGTTCTTGACCTCGAACTGGAAGATCTCCCCCAGGCCGGTGGCGATGGGGCCGATCTCCGGGCGGCCGAAACCCTGCGGGATCTCGGTGGTGACCTGGGCGAGCCGCTCGTTGACCTGCTGGCGCGCCCAGTAGATGTCGGTCCCCTCCTCGAAGACGATCGTCACGCCGGAGATGCCCAACTGCGAGAACGACCGCACCTCCTGGACGTAGGGGATGCCGTTCATCACGTTCTCGACCGGGACGGTGATGAACTGCTCCACCTCCTCCGGCCCCAGGGCCGGCGCGTTGGTCAGGGCCATGACCTGGACGTTGGTGATGTCCGGCACGGCGTCGATGGGAAGGTTCAAAAGCGAGTTCGTCCCCACCGCGATCAGCGCGATCAGGGCCAGGACGACGAGCGGGCGATTGTTCAGCGAACCGGTGATGAGACGATCGAACATGATTCCCGGCGGCCTCTGAAAGTATGACGATAGAGCCCTGTTCGAGCGAACGCCGATCAAACGCGCTTCCCCCCTTCTCCCCTTGTGGGAGAAGGCGTCCCGAAGGGGCGGATGAGGGGGGACGCGACCGAAAGCCGGCGTGGGATCACCCCTCATCCGGCCTTCGGCCACCTTCTCCCACAAGGGGAGAAGGGATGCTTACCATCACTTGGTTTTGATGGTTCTCGTCAAGGCGCCCACATGGGAGAGGGGGGCTCCGAGACGGTCGGATCGGCGGCGGCTTAGAACAACAGCCGGCAGAGGACGCTCAAGGGGCGCGGTTTGAAGCGCGCGATCGGGGAGGCGGGAGGGAGGGAGGAGGGGAGCGGCGCGACCGCGCCTAAGGATCCCCCGATCGCGACGGACGCCGAGGGCTGATGCGAGGGCCCGTTGACGTTCATCGCCTCGCCGGGGTCGTCCTCGTCGTCGCCGTCGAAATCTTCGGGAACGCCGTCGACCGCGTCGTCCTGGGGCGTCGCCATGATCGACGCCGGCCGCCTCGCGGGCGATTCGGCCGTCGCGCGCGGCGAGGCCGCCGGGACGGTCGAGTCGTCCGGGCCGGCGAGCGACAGGCCGATCAGACAGGCGAGCGCGAGGAACATTCGAAAACAGCCGGGGTCCATCGAGATCAAGGACGCGGGACAATCGACTATAATACCCTCGAAACGATCGCGGTTGGATTAATTCCACCGAAGGTTCGGGCGAGGTCCGACGGAGGCGCGCCATGCGAGGGATTTGGCGGTGGTCGCGCAAGAGCGGGACGCCGGTCGTCGCGGTCCTCGTCCTTGGCGGTTTGGGCGTCGTCGGTCCGCTCCTCGAACTTGGCCTTCCCTTTCTGGCGCTGGCCGCGTGGCCGGCGGCCGCGACCCTGATCCGCGGCGAGGGATGGCCCCGCTTCCTCCCCGCGGCGACGTTGGCGGCGATCGTCCTGGGCGCGCATTACGCGCCGGTGAAGATGGTCGACGCGGTGTTCTCCCGGCCGGTGGCGCTGCCCAGGCCCGTGATGACGATCGGCGAGATCCGCGACCCGATCAACGCCGGCCTTCCGCGTTTCGTACCGCTTTACGTTTCCGTTGCCGGCAAGGACTTCGACGATCTCGCGATCCGCTTCCCGCGAACGGACATGAGCCTGGGGGAGTTCGTCCGAACGATCGAGCAGCGGACGCCCCTCCGCCATTGCTTCCTGAGTTGCGGCAACGGATCGTCGATCCTTTACGGTCTCTATCCGATCGGCCTGACGTTCCAAGCGCGGAATTGACGCCGGAAGCGCCGGGGAGGACCGGGGACGTGGTGGAGGGCCGCGCCGCCGGCCGTTATGATGGCCTGGCGTCGCCAGGGCTTCCCCGTTTCCCCGAGCGTTCCGGACCTTCCCCATGACCCCGACCGCCCCCGACTCCCGACCGATCGAAATCAACCGTCGCGCCGCGCTGGCGGCGGGGCTGACCGGAACGCTGGCGCTTGGCGGTCGGTCGCGCGCGGCCGACGCCAAGGCGGCGCGCCCGTCGGGCTCGTTCACGTTGGGGCTGAACACGGCCACGATCCGAGGCCAGAAGCTGGGGATCGTGGAGATCGTCGACGTCGCCTCGAAGGCCGGCTATCGCGGGCTGGAGCCGTGGCTCGACGAGATTCATCGTTACAAGGACGAGGGCGGCTCGCTCGACGACCTGGGCAAGCGGCTGCGCGACGCCGGGCTGTCCGTCGAAAGCGCCATCGACTTCTTCGAGTGGTCGGTCGACGACCCCGAGCGGCGTCGCAAGGGGTTGGAGGCGGCGCGGCGGTCGATGGACGCGCTGCGGAGGATCGGCGCGAAGCGGGTCGCCGCGCCGGCCTCGGGCGCGACCGACGCGGCGGTGGAGCTGCCGCGGCTGGTGGAGCGCTACCGCGCCTTGCTGGAGTTGGGCGACCAGTTCGGGGTCGTGCCGGAGGCGGAGGTCTGGGGGCCGTCGAAGACGCTGGGGAACCTGGCGGAAGCCGTGTACGTGGCGACGGCCGCGGGCCATCCCAAAGCGTGCGTCCTGCCCGACGTCTACCACCTGCATCGCGGCGGCTCGCCGTTCGAGGGGCTCAAGCTGCTGGGGCCCGCGGCGTTCTCGGTGATGCACTTCAACGACTATCCCCGGGTCGACGACCCGAAGACGCTCAACGACTCCGACCGCGTGTATCCCGGCGACGGCGTCGCGCCGATCCGGTCGATCCTGGAGACGCTGGCCGCGGGAGGCTTCCAGGTCATGCTGTCGCTGGAGGTCTTCAACCGCGACTACTGGGCCCAGGATCCGGCGGAGGTCGCCGCGACCGGCCTTCGCAAGATGCGGGGGCTGGTCGATTCGTTGTAGACGGCGGTGAGCGGATCGAGAGGCTCGAACGACGTCCCCTCTCCCACTGGGCTGACGACCCGACACTTTTTCGCAAGCCGTCGCCAAACGGCCTTCTCCCCTTGAGGGAGAAGGTGGCCCGAAGGGCCGGATGAGGGGTCGACCGGCGTCGAATTTCGGTGTAAGCCATGGCTTGATAACGACTTCAAATCCGATGGCCTCCGGTCCCGCCCACCCCCCGTCCGGCCTTCGGCCACCTTCTCCCTCAAGGGGAGAAGGCGATCAACGCCGCGGCTCACTCCTCGTCGTGACGACTTCTGAAAAAGTGTCGGGTCGTCAGCCCGGCGGGAGAGGGGATGTCGCGCGTCGCCCTATCCTTCCCAGATTCCAACTCGAAAAGTTATGGCCATGTCCATGCCCGCCGGGAGAGGGGACGGATCTCGATCCCGGCGGCTCGGTGTCGGTCGGATGAAAGCGACGAAGGCCGGCCGGGGATGGTCCTCGGCCGGCCTTCGGGTTTTCAGGACGCCTGGACCGACGGATCGATCAGTACTGGTCGGCGCCGACGATCTCGCCGCCGGCCTTGGTGCCGAGGGACTGGTAGACGCCCTTCTGGATGGTCATGGTGTAGACGCCGGCGTTGAAGATCACGTTGGCGGGGTTCCAGGAGTTGACCGAGTTCTTGATGAACCGGACGGAACCGTCGCACATGCCGATGTTGCAGCCGCCGGAGTGGTTGCTGCTGGCCGTCATGGTGAAGTTGTTGCCTCGAGGGAACTTCGGGTTCGAGGGGCCGAGCGTGGCGGACTGGGCGTAGGCGACGTAGTCCTTGAAGAAGTTGGGGGGGATGAGCGTGGAGAAGGCGCAGTCGCCCCAGTCGCCCGAGATCCAGATGTTGGTGCCCCACTGGTCGTTGGGGCTGGCGGGGTTCTTCAGTTTGCTGTGGGCGTGCTCGCCGTAGAGGATGGTGTTGCTGGTGCCGTCGGTGATGCTGGCGATCGTCGTCGGCGCGAAGTTCGCGGGGTAGCCCATCCCCGGCGCGTTGCCGTTGTGGTTGAAGACGCCGTCGGACTGCGGGAGCAGCACGCTGTTGTACTGATAGGCGTACGTCCCCATGTTCTCGGCGTAGCTGCTGTAGGTGTACGGCAGATAAACGCTGTCCCAGCCCTGGGTGTCGCTGCCGAGGTTGGGGGCGCGGAGGCCGTTGACGTCGTCGCTGGGACACCAGAGGGTGGTCATCCCGCTGGCGATGACCGTGGAATTGGCGCCGAGCCAGATGGTCAGGTTCTGGTTGAAGGCGTTCCAGATCGTCCCTCCCTCGTAGTAGGCCAGCAAGCCGACGAAGGCGCTGAAGTTCTGGCGCATGATCGTGCCGTCGAGGTTGCGGCCGCAACTGTCGCCCATGGGGAAGCTGCCGTTGGAGCTTTCGTAGTTGAAGGTGGCCAGGCCGAGTTGCTTCAAGTTGTTGACGCACTGGGCGCGGCGGGCGGCCTCGCGGGCGGCCTGCACGGCGGGGAGGAGAAGGGCGATCAGGACCGCGATGATGGCGATCACGACGAGCAACTCGATCAGCGTGAAGCCGCGACGAGTCGCGGGTGAAACGGACGGACGAGTCATGAGAGCGTTTCCTCCCAGTTAAATCGGGGACGAGGCGAAACGGTCAGGTGGCGAGAGTGGGCGTCGAGCGTCGGGGAAGGCCGCGAGCCTCCAGGGGCCTACCCGGCCGAGCCCCCCGCGGCCGCGGCTTCCTTGCGGCGCAATTCGCGCAGCTCCCTGATCCCCATGTCCTTCTCCTCGGCGGTGCGGGTGTCGCGCTTCCGCTTGGCCTTGTGATGGGCTTCCGGCTCGGGGGCGGGGACGGAGGCGGGCGCGGGAGGAGGCGGGGGGGGCGGCGACTCGCCGCAACCCAGGGCCGCCCCGGCCGTCGCGAACGCCGACGCCAGGGCCGCGTCTCTCCAAAAACGACGAAATGCCATTGGATCATGGTCTCCAAAATGGCGGCGCGCGCGACTGCCGACCACGGAGCGTCGACGCTCCGCCGCGCCAGGGATCAAACGGCGATGATCGAACCGGCTCGCCCACGACCAGGCGGCGGAGCCGATCCGGTCGAACCACGTCAATCTTCCTTACTCAAGGCCCAAGCGACCGCCGATCGAATGCCGGCTGACAAGCATGATTCCTCCCCCCTCTACGATTGGCGAATCGGGAGAGTATAATGAGATTCATGAAGAGAGACTAGGGAATGGTAGCAAGACGGTCAGTCCGCTTCCATAGGTGTCGCGCCGAATCTCGAATTTTTGCGGTTCGGACGTTGAAATCCGCCGACTCGCCGCGGTCGAAGCCGGCCCCGGCGCGGTTCACAATGATTTAAAAATAATGACCGTCACGGATTTCGGGGGCCAGAACGAATCTTCCCCCCTTGCGGGGGAAGACAGACCGCGCAGCGGTCAGATGAGGGGGACGACGCGCCAGACGACCGTTGGAATTCGCGGAAGCCCGTCCGGGAGGCCCTGGACGTCGATGGCGTTTTGTCTCGCCCCCCCCTCATCCGGCCCTTCGGGCCACCTTCCCCCGCGAGGGGGGAAGGCCGTTATGTCCACCACCCCCAAAATCCGTGACGGTCAGGAAGTTTTTATCAAGCCATGGCTTACACCGAAATTCGACGCCGGTCGACCCCTCATCCGGCCCTTCGGGCCACCTTCTCCCTCAAGGGGAGAAGGCGATCAACGCCGCGGCTCACTCCTCGTCGTGACGACTTCTGAAAAAGTGTCGGGTCGTCAGCCCGGCGGGAGAGGGGATGTCGCGCGTCGCCCTATCCTTCCCAGATTCCAACTCGAAAAGTTATGGCCATGTCCATGCCCGCCGGGAGAGGGGACGGATCTCGATCCCGGCGGCTCGGTGTCGGTCGGATGAAAGCGACGAAGGCCGGCCGGGGATGGTCCTCGGCCGGCCTTCGGGTTTTCAGGACGCCTGGACCGACGGATCGATCAGTACTGGTCGGCGCCGACGATCTCGCCGCCGGCCTTGGTGCCGAGGGCCTGGAAGACGCCCTTCTGCTGGGTCGCGGCGTAAGTGCCGTTGAAGGTCACGGTGGCGGGGTTCCAGGAGTTGACCGAACTCTTGATGAAGCGGACGGAGCCGTCGCAGAGGGCGAAGTTGGAACCGCCGGAGTGATTGCTGCTGGCCGTCATCCTGTAATTGTCGGAGCGCGGGAACTTCGAGTTGGAGGGGCCGAGCGTGGGGGACTGGAGGAAGGCGCCGTAGTCCTTGAAGAAGCCGGGCGGGAACAAGGTCGAGAAGGAGCAGTCGCCCCAGTCGCCCGAGATCCAGATGTTGGTGGTCCACTGGGCGTTGGGGTCGGTGGGATCCTTCAGTTTGCTGTGGGCGTGCTCGCCGTAGAGGATGGTGTTGCTGGTGCCGTCGGTGATGCTGGCGATCGTCGCCGGCGCGAAGTTCCCGGAGTAGACGCGGCCCGGGGAGCTGCCGTTGTGGTTGAAGACGCCGTCGGACTGGGCAATCAGGGCGCTGTCCCACTTGTAGGCGAACGTCCCGTAGTTCTGGGCGTAGCTGCTGAAGGTGTACGGTTGATAGGCGTCGTCCCAACCCTGGGTGTCACTCCCCAGGTTGGGGGCGCGGAGGCCGGCGACGTCGTCGCTGGGGCACCAAAGGGTGCTCATGCAGGTGGCGGTGACGGTCGTGTTGGCGCCGACCCAGATGGTCAGGTTCTGGTTGAAGGCGTTCCAGACCGCTCCGCCCTCGTAGAAGGCGAGCAGGGGGACGAACGCGCTGACGTTTTGGCGCATCATCGAGCCGTCGTTGAACCGGCCGTTGCTGTCCCCCATGGGGAAGCTGCCATTGGAGCTTTCGTAGTTGTGGGTGGCCAGGCCGAGTTGCTTCAAGTTGTTGACGCACTGGGCGCGGCGGGCGGCCTCGCGGGCGGCCTGCACGGCGGGGAGGAGAAGGGCGATCAGGACCGCGATGATGGCGATCACGACGAGCAGCTCGATCAGCGTGAAGCCGCGACGAGCGTCGGTCGAAACGGGCGGGCGAGTCATGGGGCGTTTCCTCAATTGCTGGGATCGGGAATGAAGCGATGCGGTGCGGTCAAGCGGTGTCGAGACGGAGCGGTCGACGTCGGAAGTCGGGGAAGGCGCGCGAGTCTCCGGGGCCTATTCGGCCGGGGCGCCCGCGGCCGCGGCCTCCTTGCGGCGCTGCTCGCGTTTCTCTCGAATCCCCATGTCGTCGTCCGCGAATTTCTTGTGCTTTCCCTTGACCGCCTTGGCGTCTTGCGACGCCTCCGGCGCGGGGGCTGGCGTGGCGGTCGGCGGCGGGGGGGACGACGATTCGCCGCAGCCCGGTAGGATCCCGACCAGGGCGAGCGCCGACGCGGGAACGGCGAGCTTCCAAAAACGACGCGATGTCATCGGATTCGGTTCTCCAGGCTGGCGGCGCGCGCGGATGTCGACCCACGGTGCATCGACGCCCCGGCGCGTCCGGAAACCAGAATCGGACGATCGCGCCCGATCCCGCCGCCGTCGGGCGGCCGGGGGCGGCGATCGAACCGTGACTGCCGACTACCCGAAACTCAAGCGAACGACGATCGAATGACGGCTGACGAGCGCGCCTCCCCTCTCTGACTGGCAATGCGAGGGGGCTTGGCGGGGTCCATGATCACGGACCCTACCGACAAGAGTACCACGCCGTCCATGCCGGCTCCATGGGAATCCACCACCGATCGCGATTTTTCACCGTCGCGAAGTTCCAAAACACCAGCCCTCGGTTACGAGTCGGCCGGTAAATTCATGAATTTTAATCAAAATTCAAGGTGTTCGTTTGAACGCCCGCGGCCGCTCCGGCTCGCGCGGGCTCGGTTCATCCCGGCCGGCCGGGGAGGTGGGTGGTGGCGCGGGGGCCGAACCGGATGTGGAGGTTGGCGCCGCCGGCGTGACGGTCGCCGTAAACCCCTCTCACCACGGCCCAATCGACGACGACCGCCACGAGCGCCGCCGCCAGCCCGGCCGCGATCAGTCGTCCCCAGCGCGTCGGCCGCGCGGGCCGGATCGCCGGGGCGACGGCGTCCTCGCCGCGCGGCGGCGACGCCAAAAGCAGGACCAGCGCCACGACGATCGCGTTAAGGTAAACGATCCCCTCGGTAATCAGTCGTTGATCGGTGAATTTCACCACGGCCTTGCCGAAATTCCCCGCGACGACGATCGCCAGCAGCATGAGAAACAGCGCCTGGCCGCGGCCGGCGGCGGTTTCGGGGACCACGGCCAGCGGTCGGCGGTCGTGACGCGACATCAGCGCGAACAGCGCGACCGCCGCCAGCGCGAACCCCAGGTCGAACCATCCCTCCGCGGCGATCGCGTACATGGTCGCGGGGACCGCCTGGACGTCGACCCAGTGACCGACGCTCTTGCGGAAGTTCACCAGCGGGATCGCCAGCAGCGTGAATCCCAACGCCAGCCGTTCCGGCCAGCGCCGCGCCGGGGGAATCGTCCCGTCGATGACGGGCCCGACCCTCCTGGACAGGCCGGCGACGGCCAGGGCCAGACCTAAACCGTTGATGAATCCGTAGGTTTGTTCCAGAACGCTGTGCCAGTTGGTCTGATAGCGGCTGGTCATCGCCAGAAGCTTGATCGCCGCGGCCGCCGCGAAGCCGATCCCGCCGACGAAGCCCGACACCAGCGCGGCCCTCGCGGTTTGGGGGAGTCCGCTTCTCAAGCAGTAGACCAGGAGGCCGCCGACGAGCCCGGTCATGCCGGCCCAGTTGTCGCCGCGAGGGGGGGTCATGCGCAGACCCGGGAGCACCGTCAGCGCCAAAAACCCGATCCACCAGCCGATCGCCAGGTGGAGGATCAGGGACGTCGCCCGATCCACCCGTCGCCGGGCCGCCGCGTAGAGTAGCGCGGCGGCGATCGCCATCGACACCCCCAGCCAATCGGTGTCGCGCCAGTCCAAAGAGTAGCCGAGGCCGCGAAGCCAGGGCTCCAGCAGCCTCCCCTGAAGTCGCCAGGCCGCGAAGACGGCCAGCGTGGGCGGGAAGAGTTCGACGAGGCGGTCGCGATCCGCCTCGGCGGGCAGCGCGGTCCCCGCGCCTCCGGGCGCGGCCCAGAGGAAGCCGACGAGGAACAGAGCCGCGAACCCGTACAGCACCGACGGCGAATGTCCCGAGTGGGTGTAGCCGATCACGATCATGTACGAAATGCTACCGCCGAACGACCACCCCAACGCCCCGAACAGCGCGAAGAACGGCAGTCGCCCCAGCCAGTCGCGACGCCCGGCCAGAAGCACGGCCGCCATCGCGGCCAGCGCCCCGGGCATCAACGCGCCGTACTCGTGGCCGAAGTTGCCCCGAACACCCCAGCCGATCGAAAGCGCCAGGGCTGTCACGATCCAGTAAGCCGGGCCCGGCCCGTTCTTCGCGTGAGGCATCGTCGCCCCTCCTCGCGTTCCGCGACCCCGCGCCGACCGGGCGCGGCTCGGGGACCGACTCTAAGATTCTGACCCATAAGGGTATTGCGATCGGCGTAACGGCCTTCCCCCCTCGCGGGGGAAGGTGGCCCGAAGGGCCGGATGAG
>ERZ778018.2293-NODE-2293-length-12553-cov-5.988558_pt1 | contig 12553 bp, 12 predicted proteins | sample MGYA00375748_ERZ778018 | MGnify/ENA primary metagenome ERZ778018 (study PRJEB29350, sample SAMN05509839) | bioreactor metagenome | biome: bioreactor; material: wastewater | place: South Africa: University of Cape Town | collected 2014-04-22 ... | reverse complement strand
CATTTTTGCTGGTCGGTTTGTTTGCCGGAGCCGTTATGCGACTTACGTGGATGGTTTCCTGGCGTGGCATGCAGCTAGTGAGTGGAGGTGTCCTGGCATTCGTAAGCATGTACTACACCGCGGCTTTTGTCGCATTCCTGTAGGAGGAGATCATGGCTAGTCCAAATATCCAGACTATCAACATGAAGGTATCAGGGATGATGTGCTCGTTCTGCACCATGAGCCTGGAGAAGACGCTCAAACGCTACCCCGGCGTCAACAGCGTGCTCGTCAACCTGGTTCACGGCGTTGTGCTGGTCGAAGCCGATACGTCCCAAATCAGCCATGAGGAGCTGGCCAAGGCGGTGGAGAGGCTCGGCTACAGCGTCTCTGCCTCCGAGGTCCAGCAGTACGAAACCGATGAGGCGCTATTTACGCTCATCAAGCGGCGTGGCGCTATCGGCATGGCGGTTTCGATCTTCGACCTCCTGGTCGATCCGCTCAACGTTCTCGGTCTGCCAGCAGGCATCAGGGCCTGGTTCAGTTTCGCCGTGGCAGCATTTGTGCTCTTCTGGGTCGGCTACCCGATTCTGCGCAAGACGCTCATGGCCCTCCAGCAGCGCGTCATCAACGCCAACGTTCTTCTGTCAGCCGGTGCCTGGGGCTCCTTTGCCGTCGGCACACTGTCTCTTTTTGATCCGCGCTGGCCAAACTTTTTACCCGTGGCGGCCTGGCTCATGTCGCTTCATCTCTTCTTCGGCTACTTCAAGCTTGACACTCGCAAGAAGGCCTCCGAGGCCGTGCGCAAGCTCCTGTCGCTGCAACCACCCGGCGCTCATGTATTGCGCAACGGCGAAATAGTGGACGTGCTGACGAGCGAAGTCACACTCGGTGAGATCGTGTTTGTGCGTCCCGGCGAGCGGATATCGCTGGATGGCGAGGTCGTCGAGGGCGAGGCTAGCGTCGATGAATCAAGCTTCACCGGCGAGTCCGTGCCTGCTACAAAAGCTCCAGGCTCGAAAGTTATCGGCGGCACGCTCAACCTGGACGGCGCGTTGAAGATCCGGGTCACCAAGACGGGAGCGGATACTTTCCTGAGCCAGATCGTGCGGCTCATGACGCAGATTGCCGAACGCAAGCCGCCGATTGAACTCCTCGCGGACCGGTTGATGAACTATTACGGTCCGGTGGTGTTCATCATTGCCGGGCTGGCCTTTGCAGGATGGCTGTTAGCGACCGGTGACCTGGAACGTGCCACACTGGTGCTGCTGACGACCATCATCATGGGATATCCATGTGCGCTTGGCATTACAACACCCATGCTCGCTGCCATTGCAGGCGGAAAGGGCATTTCTGTCGGCCTGCTGGTCAAGGCAAGCGAAGTGTTCCACGCTCTTTCGATTACCGATACCGTTGTCTTCGACAAAACCGGAACGCTCACCTATGGTCGGCCTACAGTTACCGATGTAGTACCGCTCGGCATTGACAGGGCAGAGATCCTTGCATTGGCCGAGGCAGCCGAGGGGGCGTCAGAACACCCCATCGGGCAGGCGGTTCATTTCTATGCCAAGCGGGAAGGAACACAATCGGTTGCTGCGGAAGGATTCCGGGCAATTCCCGGCAAAGGCGTTTCCGCCGTTGTAGGAGGACAGGAAATCGTTGCTGGCAAGCCTTCTTTTCTCGAAGAGAGAGGAGTGCCTCTTACCGGTGAGGTCCCCGCTCACATTGAGGCGTTGGGCGCTGAAGGCAAAACTATTGTCGTCTTGGCTCGTGCTGGCACTCCTGTCGGATTGTTTGCCTTACAGGATACACCACGGCCAGGCGCAGAGCATCTCATTACGAAGCTCCGGGCGCGGAAGATAAAAACGGTGATGCTCACTGGTGATGCGCAGCCGGTAGCCAACGCCATCGCTCGCAAGCTTGGGATCGACGAGGTCCAGGCCGAGCTGCTGCCGCAAGACAAGATTGCCGCAATTGAGAACCTGCAGGCAAAAGGCCGCAAGGTAGCCATGGTCGGTGACGGCATTAATGATGCGCCCGCGCTGACCCAGGCAGATGTAGGCATTGCCATCGGGGCAGGCACTGATGTGGCCATTGAGTCTGCGGGAGTGATTCTCGTGAGCGATAGGCTGAGCGACGTGCTGGGGGCGCTGATTCTCGGCAAGGCGGCCTACCGCACGTTGACAGGCAACGTTGTGGTTGCCGTCATATTCAACGTAGTTGGCATGGTGCTCGCGGCCATGGGGCTCGTCACACCGGTTCTTGCTATTTCCATCATGATTTTGAGCATCTTTGCAATCCTGCTCAATACGCTTCGCCTCCGTGGAGTGAACCTGGAACATGAAGAGGAAGCCGAGAGCGGACCGCTCGCAGATGTGGAGCTGCTCGTGCCGAATATGGTTTGCTCAGGGTGTGCCACGAAGGTCAGCACCGCTCTGAGTGCGCTGTCCGGTGTTCGCGAGGTTAAATCCAAGGTGTCACAGAAACATATTTACGTGCAGTATGATCCGGGTCAGGTGCAAAAGGAGCAACTCAAGGAAGCCGTGGCCAAAACGGGCTTCACGGTCATTGAGGCATAGCAGGCCATGGACTTCCTGAATGCGCGCTACGGGCGCAATACCCTCTCCGTGTTTTCTTCATCTGCTCCCAAGCCCTGGGCCATGCGCCGGGAAGTCATCTCACCCTGCTAAACCACGAGATGGGGTGATGTGCCGGTCGCGCATGCTCGCTGATACTGAATAACGAGAAGGATTTTTTACCCTGCCTCGCAGCATATACAATGAATCCGATAACCCAACCTTGAAAAGGAGATTCATGAACAAGAACGAACTCATCGAAGCCATAGCTGCGAAAACCGGCTCCAGCAAGGCTCAAGCCGCGCGGACCGTGACGACGCTGACCGAAACCATCACTGAAGCCCTGCAGAAAGGCGACTCCATTTCCCTGCCAGGATTTGGCACCTTCGAAGTGCGCAGCCGCAGCGAGCGCACTGGCCGCAATCCCAGGCAGGCGAGCAATGGAAGATTGCCGCCTCAAAGATGCCCGCATTCAAGCCTGGCGCCACGCTCAAGGCGGCAGTGAATGGTGGATAAAGGAGCACCAGAGCTGTTTCCGGACCTGCGAAAATATCTTCCTGTTTTTTCATTGAGGCCTCCCCTGCCGCGGCCTCAGTCCTCGCGATGGCTCACGTCATTATCTTTTCCCGCGATCCTTTTTCCTCCGTCTCCTCCATCCTATCCATGATGTAGCGGTGGGCCTTGCTGGCTTGGCTCGCTGCGGTGAAAATCGCGCAGCGGTCGTTCTTGAGCACCTTTAGCCACGACTCGATATAGCCGGCATGGCTGGGTATCGTGGTTGCGGAAAAACCAAGCTCGGCATTGAGGAAAGCGCTACCTAGCTCGGCTATCAGTTCCTCGAAGGCATACGCTTGTGTCCCGAAGCGTCCGGAAAAGTCCCGGGCCAAGCGATGCTTTGCCCCCGTCCAGTGCGTCAGTTCATGCAGGGCCACGCTGTAGAATTCGATCTCCGATGAAAAGCGGTTACGCCCTGGCAAGTGAATCTCGTCGGTCGCAGGCCGGTAGAACGCCTTGTCTCCCCCTTCGCGAATAATTGCGTTGGAATACGTCAATACCTTCTCGGCAGCCTCAATCTGCTGGAACTCGTCAAGCTGTGGAATCGACTGGAGCGCCTCGATGCCGTCGATCTGGTCGAGATTGAACAGCCAGAAGGGACGAATAACGCGAAAGGTTTCCGTCGTCTCCTCGACGTCTTTATTCTTCGCTTCGCGCTCCACCGCTGCGAAGAAAACACATTGCACGCTTTTTTCTCCCTTGCGTACCTGCCCTCCCATTTCCGCTGCCTGTTTGTAGGTCAGCCAGCGATCAGTCGAATATCCTCTTATCATGGCCTCCGTCCATAACAACAGGACGTTAACCCCTCGATAGGAAACACCGGTCTTGTGATTGCAGGGGATGCCCTGCCCTGTTCGTGCCCATTTGATGTGACCGGTCTCCCCTGTTTCCAGCATGGCGATGATCGAATCGGTGACTTGTTCATACAAATCCTTCTTTACACTGGGATTCATGATTGGCTCCTTGCGATAGGTTGAAAAGAACATCCTCTCGCTCGGACTCTCCTCGCTTCGCCCTTGGGGGCGACGGGAGTGGGGAGATAAGTCCTTGCCCTCACGGGCAAGGGTTGGGAATGGGTGGGGTAGAAGGCAGGCAAAGGTCGGGACTGAAGCTTTCCGCGTCGTTTATCCCCCCACAAGTCCCCCTCGCAGAAAGTTGGGGGCGTTGTGGAGGATTGAGGCGGGAAGCTACCGGGCCGTGGTGACTGAAAGGGATTTCAAGTGAACTGCGAGACGATCACAGGCCATGACAGATGAAGCATACCGTCCAGCGCTGGGCCGCTGGCGTGGCCTGTGACAAGCAGGAACGGGAACCGGGAGATTTTCGCGGTCTTGTCGATGCATTGGCATGACCCAGATAATTAACTGGCTCGAATTATCTTCTTCGTTTGCCTTTGTAGCTTTTAAGCTACAATAGGACATGATAGAGCTTCTCCGATATCAGCGTGACGACGGGCGCGAACCTTTCACTGAATGGCTGAATACGCTGCGCGATAAAGTTGCCCAGGCACGCATTCGGATCCGTCTGCGCCAAATCCAGGCCGGAAACTTCGGCGACTGTGAACCAATTGGTGAAGGAGTGACAGAATTACGTGTTCATGTCGGCGCCGGGTATCGGGTTTACTTTGGACGACATGGAAAATCCGTGTAATCCTGCTTTGCGGGGGCGACAAGCGTTCGCAGCCCGCAGATATCAAACAAGCCAAGGCACTTTGGATGGAATGGAAACGGAGGCAAGCATGAGCAAATTGAAGGGTGTGGTCTCGCACCACGAACGAGAGATCGCTGAACTGAGCGCTGACCGCGAACTGGCGGTCGAGTATCTAAAGGCAGCAATGAAATCGCTGGATAATCCAGACGACCGTGCTGCTGGTTTATTGGCGCTTCGCACCGTGGCTGAAGCCTATGGCGGTCTTGCGGCAGTTGCCGCTGAAGCTGGCATCAGCCGCGAATCCCTGTATCGCACGTTATCGCCAAAAGGAAATCCAACTCTTAAAACCCTGCTTGCGGTTCTCAAGACAGTTGGACTGCGGTTATCCGTTGAGCCCGAGCATCACGCGCACAGTTAGAACTCTGACCCTTTTCCGCTTCGTAAATCTCCCTTACACATCTCATCCCGGACTTGGGATATGGACAGAAGGTCCCAGGCGAAGGTCAGCCCTGCTCTAGTTTCCGCTTTTGCGGAAAACTTCGATAACCGCGCCTTGGCCATTAGGGAAAGGCGCGGAACCTTTTAATTTCAGCCTTGGCTTGAGTCTTTTATCGTTCGCACGTGCGAAAATTTTTCCCTTATCAACCCTACAGGCCCAGAACGGGCCTGTAGCTATTGCTGATGAACCTACTCAGTGGCTGGGGCAAGTTTCACCTTTAAAATATCCGGCAGCCACCGCAAACCTGAGAGTTCTTTATCCGCTCTCATCACCAGCTGATCCTTCTTCAGTCCGCGCATCGCATCGGCCTTTTCAAGCGATACCATTTCTGCCACCACCGAGAGAATCCTGTTCTTCGAGACGTGCAACAGGTAATTCTCGGGTGTGGCTTCCCACCAGTCGGCCATGTCGAGATTCAATGCAGCCATGAGTGCTGCAACCTCATCCGATGGGGCATTTTCCCTGCCTGATACGGTATTGATCGAGGCCGCTGTGCAGAAAGCGAGCAACTCCACGAGGTCTTGCTGCGACTGCTGCAGTAGCCAATTGAACAGGCTCTTGCCGTCCTGTCCTGCCGCATCTATCCGCTCTTTCCAGTACTGGTGTTTTTCGCCGATTGCCATGCTGGCACGGCTCTGCTCGATGTTCTCGGCGTCTGGCTTGAGATGGGAGCGCTCGATGTTGACCTGCAGGATTCGGTTTGATCTATAGCCGCCCCCGAAAACCTGTAACACCATGTGGTGCACGAGAGCTGTCAGCGCCACTTCCGGCTGCTTCAAAAGTTCTGCCTGAATCGCGGCGGTGCGGTGCGCGGTCAGCATGCGCGTGAGTTTTTCCGAATGCAGAGGCTTCTGCTCATCTCCTTTGCCCACACCTGCAATCCCCATTCCCCCATCCTGACTCGGTGACAGCTTCTTCATGTCCTCCTTGCGAATCAGGCCCCGCTCGATGCGCAATTTGCCTTCGTGATCGACGGTGACGATCACCCCCGCCATCTCAAGATCGTCTGGATGGGGTTCGGCCAGCGATTCACTCAATGCATCCAGTTCCCACTGAATACGCTCGGCTTTTTCCTCGAGCGCCCGGTAGAATTCTCCGGTCTCGTCCGCATCCTCGTCATAGGCTTCATACTCCGGCTGCAGGGCTTCCATTTCCGCTTCGAGCGCTTCCATTCTGGCTTGTTCCTCGGGGGTTGGCTTCCGCCTGACTGTCCGTACCTGCCCGAATTCAATCCTGTCAGAATAATCGAACGTGGTGCGAACCTGCACCCAGGCATGTCCTTCTTTCCTGATGGATTCGACTGCCTGATTGAGTTTTTCCAGAACAAGCGATTCCAGCAATTCGGCATCCTGCATGTAGCCATCATCCTCCTGCCCGAAGAGGTCGCGCCGTATCAAGCCGCCCGCCGCCTCATACGCTTCCACGCCCACGAACTTCGCCAACGGACTCGTGCGTATATTGACCTCCATTTCGGTGATGAGCCTCCGGAAGGTGGTGCCGGTGCGTTGCCACTCCGGTGTGTTGTGCCAGATGCGCTTCTGCAATTCGTGATCTTCCGTGAGCGCCAATGCGGCTATCTGCTCGAAGTTCATCCTGTCTTCCGCATACAGCGCAAAAATCTTCGGGGAAACATTGGTGAGTTTCAGGTAACGCTTGACGGTCAAAGGAGAGACACCAAAGCGCGGGGCAATCTCGTCCGGCGAGAGTCCCGCCTCGGTCAGATTGCGATAGGCCATGACGAGATCGGCAGGATGCATGCCTTCGCGCCCAGAATTCTCCGACAGGCTCAATTGCAATGCTTCCTCCTGCCTCACCAGTCGGCAATCGACCTGATGGTCTTTGCTCAAGCGCCCATCTGATATCAGCAATTTGAGTGCCGCGAATCTGCGGCCTCCGGCGACGACTTCATACTTGCCGGTTTTCCTGCCCTTCTTTACCTGCTCAGTGACGACCAGATTGTGGATCAGCCCTTGTGAGGCGATCAAGGCAGCCAATTCCTCGATGCCGGTTCCCTGCTTCTTTCTGACATTGAGGGGTGAGATGGCAAGCTTGCTAACTGGAATGCGGATAGTGGTGGTATCAACAGTCTGGAGGGTTTCGATGGTATCCATTGATTGTCTCCTGTAATGAATAAGGAAATGAATGAGGAAAAGCCGGTGCAGCTGCACCGGCATGAAGACTCAGTACTCTTCTGCCAAAAGGAACGTCGTCACGCTGCGGTCGGCTTCCGTGATGATCCAGAGTGTGTTGTCGCCATAACCCTTGCAAGGCCTGCTTTCATCAATGGGATAAGCGGACAAGATGCGCCACCCCGCCTTCACGGCCTCGTCGTTGGTCTTCGCGTCCTCCTCACAGACACAACCCCAGTCGCCGCGCACATGGCGGTTGAGGCAGCGGTTAAGCAGTGGCATGTCTCCTATGGCCATGGCTCCCCCTGTCGCCACCACCTGGCCGAGCAGGAAAAGCGGATAGATTACTTTTTCTCGTGTAAAAACCTGCTTCTGTTTAACTTGTTCCTGTGTAACGTGTTCCATGAAAGTCTCCCAAATGAGGTTGAAGAAATAAGAGGCTCTTAAAAACTGATCCTCTCGCTCGGACTCTCCTCGCCTCGCCCCTGGGGGCGACGGGAGTGGGGAGATAGCCCTTGCCCTCACGGGCAAGGGTTGGGAATGGGTGGGATAGAAGCCAGGCAAATAGCGGGACTGAAGCTTCCCGCATATCGTTTATCCCCCCACAAGTCCCCCTCGCAGAAGATTGGGGGGCGTTGTGGGGGGATTGGCGCGGAAAGCTACCGGGTCGTGCCGACGAGAAGGGAATTCAAGTGAACTATGGCAGGATCACAGGCCATGACAGGTCAAGCGCCAGCGGCTGGCGTGGCCTGTGACAAGCGGCAAACGAGAGATGGGAAATTTTCGCAATGTTGCGAAAATCTCTTATGAATCCCATTTCATTGATTCTTTGCCCAGGCCGATTAACTGTGTAAGCTGGCGGGAATTTGAAAACTGAAAGGGAGAAAAAGCCTGATGAACAAGAATGAGCTTATCGAAGCCGTAGCTGCGAAGACCGGTTCCAGCAAGGCTCAAGCTGGGCGCGCGGTGGCGGCATTGACCGAAACCATCACGGAAGTCCTGCAGAAAGGCGATTCCATTTCCCTGCCGGGATTTGGCACCTTCGAAGTGCGCGAACGCAGCGAGCGCACTGGCCGCAATCCCAAGACAGGCGAGCAATTGAAGATTGCCGCCTCCAAGGTGCCCGCATTCAAGCCGAGCGCCACGCTCAAGGCGGCAGTGAATGGAAAAGCAAAAGACTAACCTGAAAATGCAGCCACCTTGAAACGAGGACTTTTTTAGCTGATATGTTTTCTCACCCATTTCGTGACTATCTTCGCGAATCCCAGCATTGCTGCTGCCTATAATCAGGAGAAATCCCGCTGTCAGCGCCTGCATCCTGAGGATTCACACGCCTACGACTGCAAGGAAGCATGGATCAGGAAAGTTGAAGCAGAAGCACTCACCAGAATGCGCTTGGTAGAGAGATGACTTTATCCAATCCCTCAAGCTTCTTGATACCCTAATTGAGACACGTTTTTTCACAGCCTGACGTGCGAAAATGGATAACTCTGGGTCCTTTCAACTACTGCCCGAGCTGCCTGAAACAACACTGCAACAAATCCAATCACTCCCATTAGATCGCGCTGAAATAGAGACTTAAGGAACTTATCCACAACCCTATCCCCGGTGACAGGGGAAAACTTCCTTAATAACTTTCTGGTTCGGGTTACCAACCATTTGAAGCAGCATATTCTCCTTAGATACTAGTTCGAATGGTTTTTTGTACAATCCTCGTACATTCTTCAAGGATGTGATGCATGATTTTTATCGTATATCGGTGTGCGATGGGAAAGTTCGTGCTCCCGAAGGAACAATGGGGCTTACTGGAGAAGGAGGACACTGAGAGTTCTTCATCACATTTTTAAAAATGGGTTATCCCAGTTTTTGTTTAAAATTGCCGAAGAATTAGAAGGTGACCAACGGCTTAATCACTCCCAAGATCAACCATGGTTCCAAGATCGCCCACCCGAGTTATCGACAGGCCTATCCATGCCAATTGTGCAGAATCGCTCCTCAAATCGTACAATTTTCTCGACACCCGCCTAAAGGATTCTATCGGTCAGCTCCAAGCGGAGAAGCGGTTGTGGGTTGTGATGAGGCAGTTTTCGTAATACTATGTGTGATGATTCTACGGGATGAGTGATAGGATGGCCTTGTGAGGGTATTCAAGAATGCATGGTTCGAGCGCTTCGCTCGTAAGCAATGCATCCCTGACAAAGCCCTGCTTGAAGCCATTGAACGAGCCGAGAAGGGTCAGATTGACGCCGATCTCGGCGGAGGCGTAATCAAGCAACGGGTGGCGCGGAAAGGTCAAGGCAAGTCAGGAGGCTTTCGCACCATCATTCTGTATCACGCAGCAGGACGTGCCTTCTTCGTGTACGGCTTTGCCAAGAGCGAGCGCGACAACATCGATGATGACGAGGAAGCGCAGTTCAAGAAGGCAGCGGTCCATGTCCTAGGACTGACGGATGAACAGCTGGCTGAGTTGATCGGCAAGAACCAGATTTCGGAGGTGCATGAAAATGGCGAAGAAGTATCGGAGTGATGCGCTCGCAGCAATCCACGAGACAATGGAAGCGCTGCATGAGATTGGGGCGGTCGATAAACAGACCATGCGCGAGTTCGACGAGTCGTGCCTTGCTCCCGTGCAGGTCATGTCACCTGAGGAAATCCGTGAGCTACGAGAGCGTGAACACCTGTCACAGCCCGTCTTTGCCCGTTACCTGAACGTCAGCAAGAACCTGATCTCCGATTGGGAGCGAGGTGTCAAGAAGCCGGGTGGCCCAGCGTTGCGGTTGCTGACCGTAATCAGGAAGAAGGGGATTCAGGCCATTGCATGATTGTCCGATGGATGGATTGGCAGGAATATGCCCAGATGCCCGGACAGATTGATCCAGTATGCATGCAATTTAGAACGTGACCACCGGCCGTACCACCCCTCTCACCTGTCCCACGTCCACTGGCCCGAAGTAGCGGCCATCGAACGATGTGTCGCTCACATCCGACATGAGCAGCAATTCCGACTCTTTCAACCTGTAATCGAAAAAAGGATAGCGAGGCAGAACCCTGCCTGCGCTGTCGGTTTTACGCGGAACACTTTCCGGCAGCGGCTTGCCATTGACGGCAATCCCCTCCTCGCCCGATGTCACCCTGTCGCCTGCCATGGCAAGCACCTGCTTCATCATGTATCCGTAGTTTCCCGGGCAGAAGCCCGCACCTATGTATCCGCGCTCAAGAGCTTCTTCGAACAGCGCCGTCTGCGGCGGGCAGAAAATCACATACTCGCCCTTCCCCACCGGCGCATCCGTCAGCCGATAAATGCCAACAGGAATGCTCCTGGTCGTATTGATCCGCAACCCTGCAGCGTAGCAAACGAAGCCCACGGCCAGCAGACCGAGCGCAGCGGCCATGAGTCCACGCCTCATCCAAATGGAAACTGCCACTGATCTCTTCAAGATACCCTCCCCAGCCGGTCGCTTGTCACCGGCGTCGGCACTTCCGCCCTCTTCTGGAAGATGGCATCCTGGAAGTAGAGCGGCTGGCGCCCATAGATGGCGGGGAATCCGGCAACGTAAATGATCATGTCGCCCGGGCGCTCGATCACATCCTGCCCGTCTTTCACTCCCTTGACGGGTCCTGGCATGCGCAGGCACTCATCCACTGTCAGCAAGGAGCGCTGCACCTCCTGCAGGGTGCGCGAGGTGTGTTTGTCTCCCTTCGTCACCTGCTCTTTGACGATCGTGGTCTGCCCCGTGAGCTTGGAGAGGTGCTCGGCGGTCTCCACCCGGTTGGGCGGGAAGGCATTCTGGATGTGGCAGTTGGAGGTGATGGACTCGTCCTGCCCGTAGCCGGTTCTGGACGATTTGAGCTGGTTGATGTCCTGGCAGATGAGATAGCACTTGATGCCGTATCCGGCAAGGAATGCCAGCGACTCCTGCAGGATTTCAAGCTTCCCCAGGCTTGGGAATTCATCCAGCATCATGAGCAGCCTGTGTTTGTATACGGGTTTGGGTCGTCCGCCTTCGAACTCGATGCGGTCCGCAAGCAGGCGCACGATCATGTTGAGCAGGATGCGGATCAGGGGCCGCAGCCTCGCCTTGTCGGTGGGCCGGGTGACAATGTAGAGACTGACCGGATCATCGTGGTGCATGAGATCGCGCACTTGGAAGTGGGAATCGGCGATGTTCTCGCGCACCACAGGATCGCGGTAGAGGGAAAGATAGGATTTAGCGGTGGAAAGTACTGAGCCTGCCTCCTCTTCTGGCCGGTCCAGCATGTCCCGTCCGCTCGCATTCACAATGCGGCAGTTTTGCCCGCTCAAGGGCGGCAAGGTGAACATTTCCATCCACAATTCCCCGATATCCCGATTCGGGTTCGAGAGCAGGGAATCGATGTCCGACAAAGAAGGCGTTGCCCCGCCACTGCTTTTAGCCTGATAGAGCGCGTGCAGGATGAGCCCGACCAGGAGCGCCTGGGCGGATTTCTGCCAGTGACTCTCCAGTCCCTTCCCATCCGGATCGACGATGAGTGTCGCTAGGTTCTGCACGTCGCCCACCTCGAATTCGGAACCCAGCCGGATTTCCTCCAGGGGATTCCAGTGCGCGCCACCATTTATCGAGGCTGGCTCGAAGCGCAACACCTGGTTACCCGCGTATTGCTTCCTCCACCCGGCGGTCAGCTCCCACAACTCACCCTTCAAGTCGGTGATGACAGCACTCTCGCCCCAGGACAGAAGCGTGGGAACGATAAGGCCCACGCCTTTGCCCGAGCGCGTGGGCGCATAGCAGAGCACGTGCTCCGGCCCACTGTGCCGCAAGTAGTGCTGCCGCCCCCTTTTGTCCACCCACGCCCCCACATACACCCCAGTGGAACGTGATGAAGCATCATTCTGCCCTCTCAATACCTCGAGCAAGGAGCGTCGGCGTGGAAGCAGCCCCGCGGCAACAATGTCCTTTTTCTCGGCCCAGCGCGCCGAGCCATGCAGAGAAGACGTGGCAGGACCTGACAGATGCCGCTTCAAGGCCATAAGCAGGATCAGCCCCAGGGCTGCCGTCATGGTGGCGACACTTCCCGCCATGGAAAACTCGTTTCCATAACGGTCCGGCCACAACTTTGCCCACTCCAGGATTTTCCAGGGCGCGTAGAGAAAGTTCTGATGGGCGCCCAGGGCGGCGTGATACTGG
>ERZ778018.2279-NODE-2279-length-12639-cov-3.868166_pt1 | contig 12639 bp, 6 predicted proteins | sample MGYA00375748_ERZ778018 | MGnify/ENA primary metagenome ERZ778018 (study PRJEB29350, sample SAMN05509839) | bioreactor metagenome | biome: bioreactor; material: wastewater | place: South Africa: University of Cape Town | collected 2014-04-22 ... | reverse complement strand
GAGGAACGTGGGGAAATGATCGGCGCTGATCACCGGAGCGTCGCAGACCGCGCCGGCCTGGACGATGCCCGGCCACCTGACGATGAGCGGCACCCGGACCCCCCCTTCGTAGGCCGAGCCCTTGCCGGCTCGAAGCGGTACGTTGGACGTGGGGCCGATCAGCCCGCCGTTGTCGGACGTGAAGACGACGAGGGTGTTCTCGCCGAGCTTGAGTTCGTCCAGCTTGCTCAGTATGCGTCCGACGCTGTCGTCCACGCTCTCGACCAGTCCGGCGTAGATCGCGTTGTGGTGCGGCGCGTCGGGGTCGGCCTTGGCCTTGGCCTTGTACTTCGCCACCACTTCAGGTCTGGCCTGAAGCGGCGTGTGCACGGCGTAGTGGGGCAGGTAGAGGAAGAACGGCCGGTCCTTGCTTTGCTCGATGAACACGAGCGCCTCGGTGGTGAGCCGGTCGCTGAGGAACTCCCCCTCGGGGCCGTCGACCAGGGTCTCGATCTTGTAGGGCGAGAAGTAGCTGGGGGGCTGGCCGCGCTGGCAGCCGGCGATGTTGAGGTCGAAGCCCTGCTTCTCGGGCCAGCAGGGCTCGGGGCCGAGGTGCCACTTGCCGATGCTGGCGGTGGCGTAACCCTGACCCTTGAGCGCCCGGGCGATGTTCGAAATCGTGGGCGAAAGCTCCATCGTCCAGTCCGGGACCTTCAGCTTCGCGAACGGCCGCACGTGCCCGGCGATCCAGTCGGTGATGTGCAGCCGAGCGGGATACTGCCCGGTCAGGACGCTGGCTCGGGTGGGCGAGCAAACCGTGCAGGCCGCGTAGGCGTTGGTGAACTTCATGCCCTGCGTCGCCAGCCGGTCGATGTTGGGCGTCTCATAGAAAGTGCTGCCGAAGCAGCCGAGGTCGGTCCAGCCCATGTCGTCGGTCAGGATGAAGACGATGTTCGGCCTGGTCGGCGCGTCGGCCCGAATTCTGGTCGTGGGCGCCACTGTCAGAACCAGGGCTGCGAGCGTGGCGAGCGGGTGTTTCATGGGAGCCAGGCCCTCGGGACGATTCGAGTTGCGACCACGGTTTTCCGATCCCTCGGTCGGACGGATGCAGCCGCCCGGCGAACCTCAGCCGATCTATCCTCGCATTCGACCCACGACCCATGCCAGGGGCTTCTCCGCACGCCATCCCCTTGAGCCGACTCGGGCCGTCGAGGATCCGCGCGTCAAACCGTAAAACGCGGGACGGACATCCCCTTGACGACGCTATTTATTCTTTAGGAGATTCCATCTGTAGTCCGACCTCCTTCCGAAACGGCTCGGCGGGGGGTCGGCAACTGCTGAAGCATAGGGTTGACGCTCATGCTCCTCGCTTACTTCTCACCCGAGGTCACGTTGCCCGTCGCTTCGGTGGTCGCGACCGTGGTGGGCTTCGTGATGGCCTGCGGCCGTCCCGTCTTCTCCTGGATCGGCCCTCGGCTGGGCCTCGCCCGCCGCAAGGCGAGCACGCCGGCTCCAGCAGGCGCGCCGCCGAGTTCCGCCGACTCCGCGCCCTGATGAGTGCGCCGTTGCATGTCGATTAGGCTGAGGCGGTTCTTCGTCTCGTCTGGCGTTCCATCGGTGAAAACCATCGAAATCAGTACGACGAGGCGACTTGCGATGGATGATGCCGCACCCGCAACGACCGCGATCCGGCCGAGCCCCCCGCGACTCTCGCCGTCGACGGCGATTCTCCTGGCGGTTTGGGTGGGATTGGTCGCGGGATATCTGGACCTCGGGGCGATCACCCTCAAGCGATTCGCGATCAACAAGGAGGGGTCGTACCGCACCGCCCGGGATTTTCCGTGGACGGTGCCGACGGGTCACGTCGTCCTTGCGCTGGCGCCCGCCGCCGCGCTGGCCTTCGTGAGCTGGCGGAGGCCCCGATGGGTGCCGCTCCGCGCGGCTTCCATGCTGCTGGCGACGCTCGCGTTCTGGGCCGCGCTGGCGCGATTGCCCATTTACACCCTGGCCGGTCTGGCCCTGGCCTTCGGCGGGGGCAAACTCTTCAGCGACGTTGTATCGGCCTTCGGCTTCGGCCTCCGAATGAAGTGGACCCGTGTGAGTCTCGCCGGGCTTCTCGGGATTCTGCTGGTCCTGTTCGCCGCCTCGACCGGATGGCGAACCCTCGGCGAGGCGCGCGCGGTCGCCGCCTTGCCCAGTCCGCCGTCAGCGTCGCCCCGGAACGTCCTGCTGATCGTCTGGGACACCGTCCGCGCCTCCAACCTGAGCCTCTACGGCTATCATCGGCCGACGACCCCCAATCTGACGCGTTGGGCGGAGAAGGGGACCGTTTTCGGCAAGGCGCTCACCCCCGCCCCCTGGACGTACCCCGCGCATTCGAGCTTCTTCACCGGACATTGGCCGTACACGATCAATTCTCAGTGGAAATACGCACTGGACGCCCCCGTGCCGACGCTGGCTGAATTTTTGACCATGCGGGGATATCAGACGGCCGGTTTCGCGGCCAACACCAACTGCTGCAACTATGAGACCCGGCTCGATCGCGGGTTCATCCATTACGACGATTACGCGCTGACGCCGCGGTCGCTACTCTCTCGCACCGTGCCCGGCAAATGGCTTCTCGAGCAGCTCCTGATCCACATCGACCCCTACGAACGGAAGTGGGTCGAGATTCAATCGCGGGGGGCGGCCGCGATCAACGACTCCTTCCTCGGCTGGCTGGGCCGACGGCGGCCCGACCGTCCCTTCTTCGCCTTCTTGAACTACTACGACGCCCATGACCCCTACATCGCGCCGGCCGGATCGGCGGGCCGCCTCGGAGCCCGGCCCGTGGAGACGCGCGACTACCAGGCCCTCATCGATTTCATCGGCGCGGACAAAGACGCCTTGAGCACCCGCGACATGCATCTGATCTATGACGGCTACGACGATTGCATCGCGCATCTTGACGATCAGCTCGGCAGGCTGCTCGACGAGTTGGAGCGCCGTCGCATCCTCGACGACACGGTGGTGATCATCACCTCGGACCACGGCGAGGCGTTCGGCGAGCACACCCTCGTCGGCCATGCGCACGCCGTTGAAATCCAGGAGGTGGGTGTGCCGCTGGTGATCCTCGCTCCGGGCGAGCCGACAGGCCGATCGGTGCCGACCGCGGTGACCCTGCGCGACCTCCCGGCGACCGTGACCGACCTGTTGGGGCTGTCGGAGGGCTCGCCGTTTCCCGGCCGATCGTTGGCGGAGTACTGGCGGACGTCGCCCGGGCAGGCCGCCGCCCGACTCGCCAGCACGGCGTTCTCGGAAAAGGTGGACGAGACGGTCCTCCAGACCCCCCGAGGCGACAGCGTCGTCCAGATGTCGGTGGTCGCCCCGTACGGCGTACAGTACATCCGGACCAGCGATGGAACCGAAGGTCTGTTCAATTTGTGGAGAGACCCCATGGGGATGACCGACGTGCTCGGGACTCCCGAAGGGAACGCGTTGCTTCAACCGTCCCGAAAGCTGCTTCTGGAGGTCCTGGAGCAAGACGCCGGAACCGTCGAGGTCGAGGCCGCCTACCTGAAAGCCTTCCGCCGCGATCTCGCCGAGACTGTAAAGCGAGGCGACGCGGAGAAGCTCTCGGCCCGAGACCGCTGAGGTTCCGCGACTCCCATGCGGTCCGGCGTCCGAGACGCCGCGCCGAAACGGCTCGGTTGTCCGGGGGCGACGATCAAGCCTCGTTTCGCGGAATCATCGCCTCGGGGGGACGAGATCGACGCCGACGCCGCCGTCACGTTAAAATCGGCCGCAAGAGCGAACGGGATCGCCCTTGCGCGCCAGGAGGCCGCCGCCGGCCCGCCGCCCGGTGTTGCGAAGTCGGAAGTCGGGACGAAAGGGTGGATGACGGATGTCGGCTTGTCGAATCGGTTTCGTCATGGAACAGACCATGGGGCACGTGACCTACCAGCGGAGCCTCGCGGCCTGGTCGAAGAACGACCCCTCGATCATTCCAACGTGGTTTCCAATCCAGTACTGGCGGCCCGACGTGTGGTCCCGAGTCCCGGGCGTTCGCAACAACGCCTCGATGTACCTCAGCTTGCGGGCTCGCGACGACCTGCGGCGCGCCCGGGCGGCTTCTCATAACGACGTGCTGTTCTTCCATACCCAGGGGACGGCCATGTGCAGCGTCGGCTTCGCACGACGGGTCCCCGTGGTCGTCTCGCTGGACGCGACCCCGATCAACATGGACACGGTGGCCGAGGGCTACAACCACCGCCCCGACGACGACGGGGCGGTGAGCCGGCTGAAGCGGTCCATCTATCGCTGGGTCTTCCGCAAGGCGGCCGCCCTGACCACCTGGAACCAGTGGGCCAAGGACAGCCTGATCCGCGACTATCTCGTCCCTCCCGACAAGGTGGAGGTGATCCCCCCCGGCGTCGACCTGGAACTCTGGCGGACCGACCGCTCGGGGGCCGGCCTCAAGGCGTCCCCCCGCCTGCTGTTCGTCGGCGGCGATTTCGCCCGCAAGGGGGGGGACGTGCTCATGGACGCCCTCCGGGCCGGCCTCTCGGAACGCTGCGAAGTGGACCTCGTGACCGGGACGGAAGGCATCGAAAGCAACGACCGGGTCCGCGTCCACCGGGGGTTGACGCCGGCCGACCCCGCGTTGCGGCGGCTGTTCGACGAGGCCGACGTCTTCGTCCTGCCCACGAGGGCCGACTGCTCGCCGATGGCGATCGTCGAGGCGATGGCCGCCGGTTTGCCGGTGGTGACCACCGACGTCGGCGCCATCTCCGAGCAGATCGTCGACGGGGAGACGGGACTGCTGACCCGCCCCGGCGACCCCGCCGACCTGGGACGCGCCCTGGCCGAGCTTCTGAACGATCCCGAACGCCTCAAGACCTATGGCGCGGCCGGTCGGGCGAGGGCCGAACGCTGCTACGACGGCCCCCGCAATTACACGACCTTGATCAACTTGCTGAAACGATCCGCGGGCGCCCCGGCGTCCGCCGGCTCGGCCGCGCCGGACGACGAGGGAAACCGTCGCGCCCCGATCGGAGCCCGAGCCGCCGGCGACTGAATTGACGCCCTCATTCGACCGTCAGTCCGGCCGGGTGAGGATCGGGATGGAAAAGTCGGATGAGAAGGTCAGCGAGGTTGCGCCGCCGTTGGCGAGTTTGATGGTCCCGGCGAGCAGGCGCATGGCGAGCGGATCGCCCTGGCGGCTGTGGAAGACGGCCAGCTCGGAGGCCGACCAGTCGTAGTCGACGACCCGGATCGTGATCGGGTCGCCGAATTTCCAGACGATGGGCCGGGGGAAGGTCGAGTCCCAGATCGGCCGGTAGGAGTTGTGGATGATCGGCGACGGGCCGTGGACCACGCCGCCGACTTCGATGGTCACTCCGAGATCCGGACCGCCGCCGCTGAGGTACTTGCCGACCCCCGGGCCGACCTCGCCCCGGCGGAGGGTGACTCGGTACTCGCCGGGGACGGAGATTTTGTCCCACCAGTCGAGGTAAGCCTTGGCGTCGTCGGCGAACCGGCCGCCGGCGTGGTCGCGGAGATAGTCGCGGAACCGTCGGGCGACCTCGGCCACGTCGTCGGGATGGGCCAGCGCGTGGTCGTACGCCTGGCGGTAGGCGTAGGCGTCCCATTCGCGGAGGATCCGATCGCGGGCCTCGGTGGCCTCGCTGATGAACAGACCCCCAGCCTGGTGGGACTTGAGGTACTCTTGATACCGCTCGATCCGGGTCGCGAAATTGGTCGGCTGACGGAGCGAGTACTCACGCGCGCGGCCGATCTCGCGCTCGTCCTGCCTGCGGATGTAGTCGTCCAGCCGGTCCTGGACCTCGTTTCGGTAGGGGCTGTCGGCGTGCTCGTCCAGGAACCGCCGGGACCGATCGATGAGTTCGGCGAGCGAGGCGTTGGGGAGCGATTCGGATCGGGCCAGGTCGTCGACCGCCCGCCGCTCGACGGCCGTCCGCCGCGCGTTCAGCGTGTCTTTCAGGTTCTGGGCCAGCTTGAGCGCGTCGGGCCGGCGGACGCTGTCGGGGAACTCGCGCAGGAACCCGTCCAGGGCGGAAAGGGCCTTCTCGGGCTGGTCGACGGCTTCGAGCGAGTTGGCCTGAGAATAGACGTCCTTCCAGAGCTCGTCGTGGCGGACCAGCTCGCGGGCCTGCTCGACCTTCCGGATCGCCGGCGCGAGCTGCGGGGCCTGGTTGCGAATCCCTTCAAGCCGGGCGTCGAGGTCCGGCGCGATCGTTCCGGCGGCAACCTGAACGTCGCTGGCCTTGACGGTCCATTCGGCCTTTTTGTTGGCGGCCTCGCGGGCGTACGACGGCGCCAGGAAGGGCAGGACGTGATGATGAGCCAGCCAGCCCGACCACCGATCGGCGACGGCCGACGCCGCGTTGCCGGGGTCGCGCTCGAAGGCCGACGCGGCCTGATACCCCCAGAAGTCGTAGCCGACCGCCAGTCCCAGAACGACCGCGCCGATCGCCGCAAGCTTGCCCAGTCGGCGAGCCTTGCGCTGGCGGGCGAGCTTCAACAGGCGATCGCGGAACTCGTAGGTCCGGTTCGAGCGGGGGTAGCGCTTCTCGTAGGCGGCGAGGCAGCGTTGGAGCCGGGGAAGGTCGTCGGGTGCGAGGTCCCAGAGCCATTCCATCTGGGCGCGGTCGCGGGCCTCGAGCTGCTCGGCCACCCAGCCGAGGGGGCCTTCGAGGCCCAGCGGGTGGATCTGGGCCGGCGGCCGGTTGCCAGTCGACCCCGCGCCGAACGAACTGACGGCGAAGATGACGCCGTCGGGCGCGTGCTGGCGGAGGGCGTGCCGGGTCATCCCGTATTGCTCGTCCACCAGCTTCTCGACGAACGCGTCGGAGAACGGCGAGCCGGCCTCGGAGGTCTCCGCCGTCGCTCCCTCGCGGGCCAGCACGCGGTCGAACTTGGTCAGCAGCAGGGCGACGGGGCGGTCAGTGCTGAGGTCTTCGGAGCGCTCGATGTAACGTTCAAGGAGCCCCTCGACCTCTTGCTGGCGTCGGCGGCGCTCGGCCGGGTCGGTCGAGCCCTCGGGGTCGAGGCAGAGCAAAACGGCGTCGCAGCCGGCGAAGAACTCCTGGATCGGCTCGTCGGTCCCCAGGGTGACGTGCTCCCCCTGGTAGTCCTTGACGATCAGCTCGAACCGGGCGGGGCCGTGGTAGAGCCGGAGGTTCAGCTCGGTCTCGGCGAGGGTGCCGGCCGTCGGCTGGCCCGATTCGATCTGGGCGATCTTCTCGGCCAGGTACTCGGCGCTCGGGGCGTCGGCCGCAGCCAGCCGGACTCCGGGCACCTGCCCGCCGGCCGCCTGGCGGTAGAACATCGCCAGCAGCGTCGTCTTGCCGACGTTTCGGTGGCCGAACAGGGCGATTCGCTTGGGCCCCGTCAGCCGGGCTTCGAGGGCGTCCAGTCGCGTGGCGCGGCGGTTTGACACTCTCGGTTTCCGTCCTTTTATCCCGAAGAAAGGCATCCTGACCACCGGGGCGGCATCCGTCGAACGACGGCCGCCGCCTCTTAGAAATCGACAGGTCCACAATGCGAGGCCACCGCGACTCGGCTAATGATTCGTTCACCGCGCCGGATGATCAACCCCCGGCGAGTTTGTCGATCGACGAGACGAGGCTCGTTCTGGAAAGTGTACGACGGAGGCAACCGATGCACGCGGGAATTCGATTCGATCCGACCGGGTCAGGCCGGCTGCTTCCGCCCTCTCGACCGAAACAAGCGGGCGACGCGGGTGAACGGCCAGAACATGATCCGCAGCGGCATCCCGAAGAAGACCAGCAGGGCGCCGATGATCACCCCCACGGCGGCGGCCATGCCGAGATAGCGGAAGACGGGGAGGTCGAGGCCGTTGCGGGCGAGGGCCTCGCCGATCGACGCTTCGAGCCCCCTCGCCGCGCCGCCGCCGACGGCGGTCGCCAGGGTGATTCCCGCCCTGGCGAACTCGCGGGCGGCATACTCGGTGGCCTGGCCGGCGTAGTCGACGAACTTGTCGGGGTCGGCCATGAAGGCTGCCAGCACCCCCGCGGCGGCCAGCTTCTTCTTGTGGGGGAGGACCTGAGTCGTGAAGAACTCCCAGCCCCCCTTGCCGGTCTTGCGGAGCACGCCGAGGCTCTCGGGGCCTTCCTTCACCAGTACCTCCGCCACGTCGTCGCCGAACGCCCGAACCGCGGTCAGCCCCTCGGGGCCGAGCTTGCGAACCATCGTCTCGGCCTCCTGCGGATACCGCTGGGCGATCCGACGGGCCGATTCGCCCATCTCGACCACGACCCGCTTCTCGGCCGGCTTGAGGGCGGAGAACGACCGGAGGGCGTCGGCGTCGGTTCCGAGCAACTGGCTGAACCGACTCTGAAGCAACGTCTCGCTGGGGTGCTCGACCCGCCGCGCGGCCGAGGCCAGCTCGTCCGACCGCTTGACCAGCCGCTCGAGCCCTTCCTCGGACCCGTGGGCGAACAACCGGCCGGCGCCCCTCGCTTCAAGCCGAGCCGCCTCGCCGCCGTGGAGGACCGCCTTGCTCCCGCGCGCCTCGACGATGATCTGCTGGACGACTTCGTCGAGCCACGAGAACGTCCCCCCCTGGGCCGAGGGCGGGCCCGAGACGACCGCCAGGCCGATCCCGAGAACCAGCAGACCCAAGGTCGACCCGCGGCGGGTGGTGGAGAGCAGACGCATGATTCCGATTCCTCCGAGAGTTTGGCGAGACCGAGCCGTCGCGAGGGATTCGCCCGAACCGCTTGCTCTATTGTATCGTTCGATCGCGATTCGGACCTGAGAATGCGCCCGAAACAAGCCGCCCCGGTCCCCATCGCGAAACGACCTCCTTCCTCCACGATCGTCGGGGTCGGCCTCGGCGGACGTCGGTCGACCATCAAGCATCAGCCCGAACGGACGTCCCCGGCCGGTGCCGCTTCTATTCCATTTAAGATATGCGCCATTGGCACGGGCGTTCACAGGGCCGCCTTGAATCCGCCGAGCGCCCGACCGCCGATCGGGCCCGATACGTTCTCCAAATCGCCTGGTTTCTCTCTCGATGCGGATATTACCTGTTTTACTCGGGAGAGGGTCAGGAATGGCGGCTGATCGGCCGATTCTAAGGACTGTGGATACGAGGAGCGCGGCCTCGGGGGAGGAGTCCCGAGGGTTCCGCGATGCCATGCGCGGCTGCGCGGCGATGGAGCGACACATGAGCGGACTTGGGAACAGCCGATCAGGCTCGGCGGAGCGGGGCTTCGGTCTGGGCCTCTTGCTGATGCTCGCGGTCTCGATCATGCCCTTGCCGATCTCGACGTTCAGTGCGAGCGCGGCGGGGCTGGGGGGATGGTCGAAGACCGACCCCGCGCGAGTCCTGCCCATGGATCAGGTTCCGGCCGAATTCCGTGAGCAGGTCGACGAGGTGATCCGCGAGCACACGTTTCACCGCCAGGGGGATCCTGAATCGTTTCCGTGCAACGCCGGGTTGTACATGTCGCTGGTGAATGAACCGGTGATCACCCTGGCCTTGTGGAAGGACCTGGCGGAGTCGCCCGTGCAGGTCAAGCGGATCGGCCCGAACCGGTACCAGGGGGAGGACGGATCGGGCTCCACGGCGACCTGGGATTTCGTGCTTCGGACTCCCCGGGTCCATGTGTTGCTGGCCTATCTGAGCTACATCAGCCCGCGAGGCAACGCCCGGATCGACGCCCGGATTCTCCTGGTACTGCACTCCGGATATTATCGCGAGGTGAACCGCGAGCCTTACGTCCAGCACGACGTCGAGGCGTTCGTGAAGGTCGACTCGAAGGGCTGGAAGACGCTGGCCCGGACGATCCGCCCGGTGATCGAGCGCGTGCTTGAGGACCAGGTTCGCGAGGCGGGGCAGTTCGTGTCATTGATGAGCCGCCTGGTGGTCAACTATCCGGCCTGGGCCACCGACGTCGCGATGAAGCAGAGCATGGTCGACGCGCCGGCCCGCGAGCGGTTCCGCGAGATCGTCGCCCAGAACCGCAAGCCGGACGCCTCCAACGGCCGGCCGGTCGTCCTCTCCAACCCCGGCGAAGCCACGGCGGATACGCGACGACGCTGAAGTTGAGATCGCCCCCGGGGCGGGTCGAGACTGCTTCAAACCAGTCCGATCCGCCCCGGCGCGGGCCCGTCTCATCTCAAGAAATGGAGGCTCTCGCGGTCGCGGTCGCGGTCGCGGTCGTGGTTCGCGGGGGCGGTTCGACGGAGAACCGCAGGCCCATCCGGCGCGACAGGTTCACGACCTGGTCGAGCAGCACGTAGAAGACCGGAGTGACCAACAGCGCCAGAATCAGCGAGAGCATCTGGCCGCCGATGATGACCTTGGCCATGCTCGCCCGCGAGCCGGCTCCGGGGCCCTTGCCCAGGGCGATCGGCACCATCGCCGCGACGAGCATGACGGTGGTCATCAGGATCGGCCGCAGCCGCGTCTTGTTGGCCTCGATGGTCGCGTCGTGGCGCGACAGGCCCTTGGCCCGAAGCTGGTTGGCGGCGTCGACCTGAAGGATGCCGTTCTTCTTGACGATCCCCACCAGCATGAACAGGCCGAACATCGCGTACAGGTCCATCGGCGTGTTGAACAGGACGAGCGAGAGCATGCCGAAGGGGATCGTCACGGGCAGCGCCATGAGGATCGCGATCGGCTGCATCCAGCTCTCGAACTGCGCCGCCAGGATCAGGTACATGAACGTGATCGACAGGGCGAAGGCGATCAAGAAGTAGTAGCCCGTCTCTCCCAGCGTCTTGGCCTGGCCGGTGAAGATGTACCGGTACTGGGGGGGGAGGTTCATCTTCTTGAGGATCGTCTCGGCGCGGGAGATCGACTCGCCCAGGGGGATGCCCTCGGGGTTGCCGAGCACGGTCACGATCCGCTCGCGGCCGAGGCGTTCGATCTCGGTCGGCCCGCGCTCGTCGACCAGCCTGGCGAGGCTCGCCAGCTTGACCAGGCCGGCGGTCGGCGACGGCAGCGTGAGCTGGTAAAGGTCCTGCGTGTTGGCCCGCTCCGTGGCGTCGGCCCGGAGCCAGACGTCGTACTGCTCCTCGCCGTCGCGGAACTTGGTGATCGGCAGCCCGCCGACCAGGACCCGGAGCGTGTCCGCCACGGTGCCGACCGGCACGCCCAGGTCGCTCGCCGCCTCGCGGTCGACCTGCACCTGAACCTCGGGCTTGCGGAGCGACATCGTCGTGTCGAGGTCGACGATGTTGCCTTGCTTCTTCAAGCCGGCGATCAGCTCGTCGGCGTACTCGGAAAGCTTCTCAAGGTCCGGGCCGGCGAGGTTGACCTGGAACGTCTGAGAGCGACGCCCCCCCTGGAACGCCGACACGTCGTTGACGCTCACGCGGAGGTCGGGGTAGTCGACCAGAAAATCGCGAGCCTCCTGCTGGATCGCGAATTGCGAGTAGTCGCGGTCTTCCAGCTCGGTCATCCGGACGTAGATCGTGGCTCGGGTGACGTCTCCCTCCCCCTTGACCTGCCGCCCCCCTTCCGTCTGGCCGATCGTCGTGAAGACGTGCTCCGTCCCCTTGAGCGCCCAGACTCGGTTCTCCAGCTCGGTCAGCAGTCTGTTGCTGCGGTCGAGGCTGTAGCCCTCGGGCGCGGTCACGCTGATTTCGTACTCGCTCTGGTCGTCGCGCGGGATCAACGAGAGGCCCATCATCCTGCCGATCGGCACCGTGCTGGCGATCACCCCGATCGTCAGCAGCACGACCAGGAACTTGAACCGCAGCGCGCCCCGGAGCAATCCGACGTAGGAGCCGTCGACGATCCGCCAGAAGAGCCCCGACTTCGACTTGGGCTGACTGCCGTGGCCCGGCTCGGCGGTTTCGAGCTTGAGGAACCGGCTGCAAAGCATCGGCGTGAGCGTGAACGAGACGAACAGGCTCATGGCGACGGCGAACGCCACCGTCAGGCCGAAGCTTGAGAAGAACCGGCCCACGATCCCTCCCATGAAGGCGATCGGCAGGAAGATGACGATCAGCGAAAGACTCGTCGCCATCACCGCCAGGGCGATCTCGCGCGTCCCCTTCCGCGACGCCTCCATCGCGTCCATGCCGTCCTCTTCCATGTGGCGGAAGATGTTCTCGTGGACCACGACGGCGTCGTCGATCACGATGCCGATGGCCAGGATCAGCCCGAGCATGGTGATGTTGTTGAGCGTGAAGCCCATGTACCGCATGAACATGAACGTGGGGACGATCGACGTCGGAATCGCGAGCGTGGCGATCAACGTCGTCCGCCAGTCGCGGATGAATAGAAGGATCGTGGCCGAGACCAGCACGGCGGCCAGCAGCAGGTGGAACTTCACCTCCTCGATCGACTTCTTGATGAACCGCGACTGGTCGCGGATGATCTCGGTCGAGACGTCGGCCGGCAGCGCGGCCTTGAGCTGTTCGAGCCGGGCCTTGACGTCCTCAACCACCTTGACCGTGTTCACGCCCGACTGCTTCTGAACGACCAGGCTGACGGCGCCGTCGCCGTCGAGACGGGCGAGGGTGCGCGGCTCCTCGTTGGAGTCGACGGCCCGGCCGACGTCGCTGACGCGGATCGGGTAGTCGTTGCGGTTGGCGATGATCAGGTCGTTGAATTCCCTCGCCGTGGCGAGCCGGCCGAGCGTCCGCAGCACCAGCTCGCGAGGCCCCTGGTCGACCCGG
>ERZ778018.2269-NODE-2269-length-12683-cov-4.539911_pt1 | contig 12683 bp, 5 predicted proteins | sample MGYA00375748_ERZ778018 | MGnify/ENA primary metagenome ERZ778018 (study PRJEB29350, sample SAMN05509839) | bioreactor metagenome | biome: bioreactor; material: wastewater | place: South Africa: University of Cape Town | collected 2014-04-22 ... | reverse complement strand
ATCATCGACGGCATCGTCGCCGCCTGCGACGAGATCATGCGCGACAAGGGCATCGGCGACACCCTGATCTTCCTGCCCGGCGAGCGCGAGATCCGCGCCGCCCATCAGGCGCTGGAGAAGCGCAAGTACCGCCATACCGAGGTGCTGCCGCTGTACGCGCGGCTGTCGGCGAAGGACCAGGACCGCGTGTTCCACCCGGGCCCGCAGCGGCGGATCGTGCTGGCCACCAACGTGGCGGAAACCTCGCTGACCGTCCCGCGCATCCACTACGTGGTCGATCCCGGCGTGGCCCGGGTCAAGCGCTACAGTCCGCGGCAGAAGCTGGACCGCCTGCACATCGAGGACGTCTCGCAGGCCAGCGCCAACCAGCGCGCGGGCCGTTGCGGGCGCATCGCGCCGGGCACTTGTTTCCGCCTGTATTCGGAGGCGGACTACGCCTCGCGGCCGGAATTCACCGACCCGGAGATCCGTCGCGCCGCGCTGGCCGGGGTGATCCTGCGAATGCTGTCACTGGGGCTGGGCGACATCGAGCAGTTTCCGTTCCTGGAGCCGCCGGATTCGCGCGCGGTGGCCGATGGTTGGCAGCAGTTGAACGAACTGGGCGCGGTCGATGCCAATCGCAAGCTGACTGCCATCGGCAAGACCATGGCGAAGCTGCCGGTGGACGTGAAGCTGGCGCGGATGCTGGTGGCCGCGCAGGTGCACGGGGTGGTTCGCGAGATGCTGGTGATCGCCAGCTTCCTCGGCATCCAGGACCCGCGCGAGCGCCCGGCCGATGCCCGCGCCGCCGCCGACGCCGCGCACGCGCAGTTCGCTGACGCGAAATCGGAGTTCGTCGGCATCCTCAAGCTGTGGCATGCCTACCGCGAAGCGCACGAGGCAATGACCCAGTCGCAGCTGCGCAAGTGGGCCGATCGTAATTTCCTCGGCTTCCTGCGCCTGCGCGAGTGGTGGGAGCTGCACCGGCAGCTGAAGCTGCAGTGCGAAGAGCTGTGGCCGGAAAGGGGGTCGGAAAGGGGGTCAGGTTCACTTTCCGCGAAAAGTGAACCTGACCCCCTTTCCGCCGTGCCAGAAGGCGGGATCGGCGCCCAGTCGTATGCGGCGCTGCATCGCGCACTGATTGCCGGCCTGCCCACGCAGATCGGCAATCGTGGCGACCGGGGCGTCTATGACGGCCCGCGCGGGCGCAAGTTCCAGCTGTTCCCCGGCTCGAAGTTGGCGTCGAAGCCGCCGCCGTGGGTGCTGTCGGCCAACCTGCTGGACACCGAGAAGGTCTGGGCGCTGACCAACGCCGCCATTGAGCCGGACTGGGCGATCGTGGAACTGCCGCACCTGCTGGCGCGGCGCCAGCATGATCCGCACTGGTCGCGGGCGCAGGGACGGGTGCTCGGTAGCGAGCAGATTTCGCTGTTCGGGCTGGTGCTGGCACCGAAGCGTCCCATCCATTACGGCGCGCTGTTCCCCGAGGAAAGCCGGGTGATCTTCGTGCGTGAGGCACTGCTGACCGGCGAGATCAACACCCGCAGCGCCTTCCTGGCACGCAACCTGCGCACGCTGGAACTGGCGCAACAGGAAGAAGCCAAGCAGCGCCGGGTCGGCCTGGTGGTGGACGAGGACTGGCAGGCGCGCTGGTATCTGGACCGGCTGCCCGCGCACGTGCACAACGCGCAGGCGCTGGATGCGTGGGTTGGCAAATTGTCGAAGGATGAAAAGGCCGCGCTGGAGTGGTCGCGCGACGACCTGCTGGTGGCCGACCAGAGCGATGCCGCGCGCTTCCCGGCCTACATCGCGCTGGGTGATGCGCGGCTGGCGGTGCAGTACCGCTTCGAGCCCGGCGCGGTGGATGACGGCATGACGGTGGCGGTGCCGCTGCACCTGCTCAACGCACTGGATGCAGCAAAGCTGTCCTGGCTGGCGCCGGGCTTCGTCGAAGACAAGGCGACGGCGCTGATCAAGTCGCTGCCGAAGGCGCTGCGGCGCAACTTCGTGCCGGCGCCGGATTTCGCCCGCGCCTTCGCGGAAGCATTCGCGCAACCGGACGCGGACAGCATCGAAGGCGCGCTGGCGAAGTTCCTGAAGAAGCTCTCCGGCGTGGACGTCTCCGCGCTGGATTTCGACGCTGCCGCCATCGAGCCGCACCTGCGCGCCAACCTGCGCCTGCTGGAGGGCAAGGCGGTGCTGGCCGAATCGCGGGATCTTTCAGAGCTGCGCACCCGCTTCGGTGAACGCGCGGCGCAGGCCTTCGCCCGCCACGCGGCGCAGGGCATGGCGCAAGCCGGCCTGACCGTGTTCCCGGACACGCCGATCCCCGCGTCGGTGCCCGGTGCCGGCGGCGTGCCGGCGTATCCGGCCCTACAGGATGATGGCGAGTCCGTCTCGTTGGCCCTGCACGCCCAGCGCGCGGTGGCCGAGCGCCTGCACCCGCAGGGCGTGCGCCGGCTGCTGGCGATCGCGCTGGCCGACAAGCTGAAGCAGGCGCGCCGGCAGCTCCCGGTGCAGCCGAAGATCTCGCTGCTGTACGCCGCCATCGAGTCGGCCGCGCCGCGACGCGACGGACTCAAGGACGCCGATCGCCTGCGCGCCGACCTGCTGGATGGTGCCTTCGATGCGCTTACCGCCGACGGCCTGCTGGACGTTCGGGATGCCGAAACCTTCGCGCAGCGCCGCGAGGCCATCGCCAAGGCGGTGTTCGGCGAGGCGATGCAGCGGCTCAGGCAGGCGGAAACCATCCTCGGGTTGGTGGCGGAAGTGCGGGCGAAGCTGGAATCGAAGCTGATCGGCTGGGCGCGCGCCAATCTCGACGACATGCAGGCGCAGCTCGATGCGCTGGCCGCGCCGGGCTTCCTGCGCGACGTCCCCGCCGCGGCACTGGCCGAATATCCGCGCTGGCTGAAGGCGATGTCGCTGCGCGCCGAGCGTGCCCAGCGCGACCCGGTGCGCGACCAGCAGCGCATGCTGGAACTGGCGCCATTCACCGCCGCGCTGGCCGCCGCCGATCCTGCCGATCCGGAAGCCCACGCCCTGCGCTGGGAGCTGGAGGAACTGCGGGTGTCGCTGTTCGCGCAGGAACTGGGCGCCAAGGGCGGCATCTCGCCGAAGCGGCTGGCCGCGCGGGTGGAAAAGCTTGGCGCAAGCGGGGGGCGACGATGACTGCTGGCTGCTTCAGGTACCTCCCGCTACTGTAGAACCATGTCCGTTCCCGCCATCGCCACCATCACCTGGGCCGACGCGCTGGCGCGCGTGCCTGCCGAGGCCTTGCCGGCGCCGCTGGCCGTCTGCTGGCGCACGCATGCCGAGGCGGGCGCGCCGATGCGCGACCGCCCGGAAGTGCTGACCGACACCCTGTCGATCCTCGTCTCGCTCAACGCCGACGCCGAGGTGCTGGCCGCCACCTTGCTGGATTCGCTGGTCGATGTGGAGGCGCTGGCGGCGCAGGCGCAGGTGGAGGTGCCGGAGCGCCTGCACGTGCTGCTGGAAGGCCAGCGCGCCGCGAGCCGGGTGTGGGCGCTGCACCGCAGCCACGGCGGAGGCCGCAATCCCGAAGGCATGCGCCGGCTGCTGCTGGCGCTGGTGCGCGACCTGCGCGTGGTGCCGATCGTGCTGGCCCGCCAGCTCTCGCGCATGCGCGCGGCGTGGCGGCTGGCGGCCGACGAGCAGCGTGCGCTGGCGCGGATGACGCGCGACATTCACGCGCCGCTGGCCAACCGGCTCGGCATCTGGCAGCTGAAGTGGGAGCTGGAGGACCTGGCGTTCCGCGTGCTGCAGGCCGAGGACTACCTGCGCATCGCGCAATCGCTGGACGACAACCGCAGCGGCCGCGAGCGCTACATCGAGGCCGTGCGCGCACAGCTGCGCGACGCGGTGGCGTCGCACGGCATCGAAGCCGACGTGGCCGGCCGGCCCAAGCATATCTACAGCATCTGGAAGAAGATGCAGCGCAAGGCGCTGCCGATCGAGGAACTCTACGACCTGCGCGCGCTGCGGGTGCTGGTGGACGACATTCCCACCTGCTATGCGGTGCTGGGACTGGTGCATGCGCTGTGGGTGCCGATCCCCAGCGAATTCGACGACTACATCGCCCGGCCCAAGCCCAATGGCTACCGCTCGTTGCATACCGCGGTGATCGGCCCGGAAGGCAAGACCGTGGAGGTGCAGATCCGCACCCGCGAGATGCACGCGCAGTCCGAGCTCGGCGTGGCCGCGCACTGGCGGTACAAGGAAGGCAGCAGCGCCGGCGGAGCGGCGATGGACAAGCGCATCGCGTGGATGCGCAAGCTGCTGGAGCAGGCCGCGGAGGCGGCGGGCGAAGGCGAAGCCGCGCCGCTGCAGGGCATCGACAGCGAGCTGATAGAAGACCGTGTGTACGCGTTGACGCCCAAGGGCGAAGTGATCGACCTGCCGCAGGGCGGCACCGTGCTCGACTTCGCCTACGCCGTCCACAGCATGGTCGGCCACCGCTGCCGTGGCGCCAAGGTGGATGGCAGGATCGTGCCGCTGACCCAGGTGCTGAAGACCGGCCAGCGCGTCGAGATCCTCACCGGCAAGGAGGCCGCGCCGCGCCGCGACTGGCTGCAGCCCAGCGCCGGCTTCCTGTCCAGCAGCCGCTCGCGCGACAAGGTGCGGGCCTGGTTCAACAAGCTCGACCGCGCCCAGAACCTGAAGGAGGGCCGCGAGCTGCTCGAACGCGACCTGCGCCGGATGGGCCTGTTGAACGCCGACCTCACCCCGGTGCTCGCCAGGTTCAACGCGCAGACCGAAGACGACCTGCTGGTGCTGGTGGCGTTGGGTGACGTCGGCCCCAACCAGATCGGCCGCGCGCTGCTGGAACTGGAAAAGGCGGCGCAGGAACCCGAACCGGCGCTGCCCGCGTTGCCGGCCAAGCCGGTGGCGCCCGCTTCACCCGGCGCCGGCGCGGTCACGGTGCAGGGCGTGGACAACCTTCTGGCGCAGGTGGCGCGGTGCTGCCAGCCGCTGCCGGGGGAGGCCATCGTCGGCTATCTCACACGCGCCCGTGGCGTCAGCGTGCATCGTCCCGGTTGCGCCGCGTTCCTGCGCCTTGCCGCCAAGGAGCCGGCGAGGGTGCTGCCGGTGGAGTGGGGGACGCGACGGAGCGGCCAGAACGTGGCGATCCGCATCGAGGCGGTGGACCGCAAGTGGCTGCTCAAGGACATCACCACGCTGGTGGCACAGGTCGGCGTGCATGCCTTGGGCCTGCATACCGATCCCCTGCGCGGTGGCAACGGGCGGATACGGGTGCGGCTGCAGGTGCGGGTGTCCGATTACGAACAGTTGGGCCTGCTGCTGGCCCGGCTGGAGTCGCTGCCCGGCATCGAATCCGCGCGCCGCGCATGAAGCGCTTCGCCTCCGTGCCGGCGCGACGCGCAGCGGTGCGGGCGCGCTGGCAGGCGTTGCCCCGGCCGGCGCGCATCGGCGCCATCGCAGGCGTCGCGGTAGCGCTACTGGGCCTGCTTGCCGGGCTCGCGTATCGCGACGCACTGGGCCGCTGGCTGTGGCCGGATCCGCGCTACGACGCGCTGCGCCAGCGAGCGGAGGTCGCGCTGCAGGCCGGCCGACTCACGGATGCGGATGGCGACGGCGCACGCGAACTGTTCGAGGCGGCGCTGGCGCTGCAGCCGGATCAGCTGGAGGCGCGCGACGGCTTGACGCGGGTGGCGCAGGCGGCGCTGGAGCGAGCGGAAGCCAGCGCCAGCGCGGGCAACGCCGTGCAGGCGCACGTCGCGCTGCAGCTGGCGCGCGAGTTGCAGGCGCCCAAGGCGCAGGTCGATGCGCTGTCCGCGAGCTTGCAGGCGACGCAGGCGCAGGCGGTCGGCATCGACGCGTTGATGGCGCGCGCGCAAGCAGCGCAGGCGGCTGGCCACCTGGACGATGGACCCGACGCCGCGCTGCCGCTGTACCAGCAGGTGCTGCAGGCGCAGCCGCGCAGCCAGGCGGCGCTGGAAGGTCGCGAGGATGCGCTGGAAGACCTGTTGAAACCGACAGCTGGAATGCTGGCGCGCGAAGAGCTGCTGCCCGCGGCGGAACTGCTGCATCGCGCCGAAAGTTTTGATCCCGGCCATGCCGCGCTACCGCCGCTGCACGCTGGTCTGGCGCGGGCGCTGGAAGCGCGCGGCCAGCGCATCCGCCAGCTACTGGCGCGCGGCCGGCTGGAAGCCGCTGCGCAGGCCTGCGGCGAGCTGCGCCAGCTGCAGGCCGGGGCGTTGCCGGAGGCCTGTGCTGCGCCATTGGGCGATGCCCTGCTACGCGCGACGGTCATTGCGCCCACGGCGAGGGCCATGCGTTTGTTGGCGCTGGCTGATGCGGCAGGCGTGGACGCTGCGCGCCTGCAGGAGGCGCAGCGGCAGCGGCGCCAGGCTCAAGGCAGCGGACCGAGCTACGGCACTGCCAGTACAGGCCCGCAGCAACGCGCGCGCGTTGCCCGCCTGCTGGAGCAGATGGAGCGCGCCCGCGCCCGCGGCGACTGGCTGACGCCTCCCGGCGACAGCGCCTGGGACAGGTTGCGCGAGGCGCGTGCGCTGGCCCCGCGCGATCCGCGCGTGCTGCGGGCATCGGCGGCGCTGCTGGCGGCCGCGCGGGACTGCAACCGCCAGGCCCTGCGCGACAACAACCTCGGTCGTGCGCTGGTCTGCCTGGATGCATGGCGGCAGCTGGCGCCGTCCGACGATGGCGTGGCGACAGCGCGGCGGCGGCTGGCGCAGCGCTGGATCGCAGTCGGCAGTGAACGCCTCGAGGCTGGCCGTACCGCCGAGGCGCGGCGCGCGCTGGAACAGGCCCGCAACCTCGACCCGGATACGCCTGGACTGGGCGAATTCGCGGAGCGTCTGGAGAGGCTCCGCTAGCGCTTTTCCGCCAGCCCGGTGGCAAGAGCTTCCACGCGGCCCGCGAGCGCCTGCCAGGAGTGGCTGGCGACCTCCCCGTCGCCATCATTGGGCAGCAGGGGCCTGCGCCCGGCCAGACCTTTCAGGACCCGGATGATGTCGCCAGCGTCGTTCGCGCATGCCCAGCCGCGACCGGTGCGATGCAGCAGGCTGCCAATGGCATCGTCCGGTTTGCCGAGATGCAGGATCGGGCGATTTGCGCCCAGGTATTCGTACACCTTGCCGGGAATCTGCAGAGGGTCATCGTTGGCGATATTGACCAGGACGTCGGCCCGGCGCTGCAGGCCCAATGCGACTCGATGCGGCAGGAATCCCAGGAGCCGGATCCGTTCCGGGAACCGCGCGGCCCAGGCCATCAGTTCATCCGGCAGGCTGACGGAAGCGATGTTCAACCGGACACCCGGCAACTCCTCCAGCGCATGCAGGAGTTCGTCCATGCGCCGGAAACGGTACAGGCTGCCCGTGTAGAGCAACTCGGTACGGGCGGGATCCATTTCCACAGGCAGCTCCGCTTCCGTCTCCGCCGTTGCGTCGTATCCCTGGCTGACCACGATGACATCGTCACGGTGTCCGTGGCGTTCCATAAGCAGGTTGCGGGTGGCCTCCGTGGTGACGATGACGGCATCAGCCTCGCGGCACACACGCGCTTCCAGCCGGTTTGCACGCAGACGCCAGCGCGCCGGGGTGTAGCCGGCCAATACCGGGTCGCCGAGGTCGGCGATCCATGCATATCCGCGGCCCTTGGCCAGCAGACCGAGCTCCAGGGTGGTGGCTGGTTCGTGGGAGCTGATGACCACGGACGGGGCAAGCTCGTTCAGCAGGCGCAGCAACCGGCGACGCCCCCAAGGCATCCACTCGCCACGGGCGTCCGGAAACACGATCCGGGCCAGCAGCGTCTGGACACGTTCCGACAGGAGGCGCTTCCAGCCGTGCAGATTGGTGGACGTCGATGCCGGTAGTGGCGCTGCGGACGTTTCGGTGGCCACCTGGCGGCGGGCGCGGAGTTTCCGGCGCATCGCGAAGAGGCCACGAAAGGGACCTGCGTAGGTGCGATGGATGGTGATGCTGTCGGGCAATTCCGGCAGCCCCGGAGTCTGGCCACCAAGGTCAATCGTGAGTACGTGCAAGTCATGGCCTTTGTGGGCCAACTCGCGGGCGAGGTAGGCCCATCGCAGCGACTGGGGAGATGCGCTGGGGGGAAACTCGTAGGCGATCAGCAGGATGCGCATTCAGGCGTGAGGCAGGCGGTCGAGTGAGGCGGCAACGGTCAAGCGCACGGAGGCGGGTGAAAAGTGCGACTCGATCACCTGCCGCCCGTTGGTGGCGAGGGTGTCCCACAGGAGGCGGTCATCGTGCAGGCGAACGATCGCCTTGGCAAAGGCCGCGGCGTCTTCGGCGATCAATGCATGCACGCCATCTGTCAGGTGCATTCCTTCGGCTGCGCAAGGCGTTGCCACCACCGGCAGACCCAGCGCCAGGCATTGGCTGACCTTGCCTTTTACCCCGGCGCCGAACCGCAGCGGTGCAATGCCGATGCGCACGGCGGCGAACAGCGGTGCCAAATCGGGAACGTGGTCATGGCAGATCACCCCGTGAGGCAAAGGTACTGGCATCAAGTCGGACAGGCCGGCACCCACCAAGTGGAGCTGTATGTCCGGGCGCTCGGCGTGAATGCGCGGCAGGATGTCCCGGAGCAGCCACCGCACCGCATCGGTGTTCGGGGGATGTCCGGCTCCGCCGACGAACAGCAGCCCGTTGCGGTTATCGAAACACGGCAACTCTGCACAGGTTTCATGCAGGTTGGGGACGAGCCTGATCGGTCGATCACATCCGGACGATTGCAGATACTCCCGTTCAGCGGGGCTGACCACCCAGGTTTCGTCGCTCGCGGCGACGGCGGCCAGTTCGCGTCGGAGTGTCGATGCCGCGAGCGACTGGAGCCAACGGCTGCGCCTCAACTCTCCTTCCCGGGACTCGCGAAGATGATGCAGATCCACGGTGTCGAGGATCAGCTTCGACTTCGGTAGCCAAGCCCTTACCAGCGGAATCCAGTACTCCGCCAGGTAGTAGCGGCAGATGATGACGGCCTGGTAATCCGTGCCGGCACGGACGGCGCGCCGGAATGCATCGATCGGCCGGGAAGGCAATACGCGCACGCCGATCGCGTGCAAGGCGTCCTGCGGTGCGCCACCCGCAGTGCCGCGCTCGGGGAGGAAGTCGATGCCGAGGCCGGATTCGCCGATCAGTTTCAGCAACTCGAACGCGCGTACCGACCCCGAATCCCGGTCAGGCCGGGGCAGGGTGGTGTCGATGACCAGTACGCGCGGACCCGCGGGGATATGGCCCGGCGGGTCACTTGGCCTGACGCCGCCGCTGGCCGGTTCCGGCCGGGGGGTGGAAAACTTGCGCAGGACCGCCCGCAGTCCCTGGGAGCCGGCCGCGACCCGAGCCCTGTGCAGCAGCGCGGACAGGCGCTGGCGGTGGAACCGCAGGACGGTCAGATGTTCATTGGAAGGCATGGGCTGAGTTGCGTCCGGCAGCTGCATGGTCGCGGAACGGCTAGGGTCGCGTATGGGAGTTGGGGACGGGAGTCCGCTAGACTCGGGTTACAGGAACAAACCAACGCCATTGTCGCATCCAGCGGCCGACCGCCAGCCAATGCCCCGCATCCAAGACGAAGAAGACGAGCTGTACGACGACGAGGGCGGCGATGCGGGCGGTGGCTCGGGCTGGCGCCGGCGGCTGCTGACCTGGTTACTGGCCGCGGCCGCGGTGCTGCTGGGCTTCCTGATTCCCTACCTGCTGTACCTGAACCACCAGGTTGGAGAGCGCTTCGGCAAACTGCGCTGGCAGGTACCTACGCGCGTGTACGCGCGCCCGTTGGTGCTGCGGCAGGGTCTGGCGATGGATGCCCAGACGCTCAAGACCGAGCTCGACGCCGCCTCCTATCGCGATGGCGACGGCCGCCGGCCCGGAACCTACGACCGCAACGGCGCGCGCTGGCGCATCTCCAGCCGCGGCTACAACGACGTGGACGGACGGGTCGCACCGGCAGTGCTGGAAGTGACCTTGTCCAGCGGCCGGGTAGCGGCGATCCGCGATGCCCAGGCCAAGCGCGCGCTGCGCAGCGCGCGGCTGGACCCCGCGCGCATCGCCACCCTGTACGGACAGAACCAGGAAGAGCGCCGGCTGGTGCGGATCGAGGAAGTGCCCGAGCTGCTGGTCACCGGCCTGCAGGCGGTCGAGGACCGCGACTTCAACCACCACATCGGCATCGATTTCAGCGGCATGCTGCGTGCCGTCTTCGTGAACGTGCGGTCCGGTGGCGACACCAGGCAGGGCGCCAGCACGTTGACCCAGCAGCTGGCGCGCAGCGGCCTGCTCGGCATCGGCAAGGAGCAGACCTACACCCGCAAGGTCAAGGAAATCCTGTTCGCCCTCCTGCTGGAGGCGCGCTACGACAAGCGCACCATCCTCGAGGCCTACTTCAACCAGGTCGATCTGGGCCAGCGCGGCGCGCAGGCGATCCGTGGCGTGGCGGCGGCTTCCGAGTTCTGGTTCGGACGCGAGCTGCGGGACCTGTCGTCCGAGCAGATCGCGCTGATGATCGGCATGGTCAAGGGGCCGTCCTGGTACAACCCGCGGCGCAACCCGGAGCGCGCGCTGGAGCGGCGCAATTTCGTGCTCGGAGAAATGCACGAAACCGGCCTGATCGACGACGCCGAGTATCGTCGTGCGGTCAAGGCGCCCCTTGGCGTCACCGCCAGCGCCGGCAACTTGGCCGCCAACCGCTTCCCGGCCTACGTGGACCTGGTGCGCAAGCAGCTTGCGCGCGACTATCCGGCGGACAAGCTGTCCGGCGCCGGTTTGTCGGTGATGACCGGCATGTCGCCGTCGGCGCAGGGTTACGCGGAAGGCGCGGTGGCGCGTACGCTCAAGGCGCTGACGACCAAGGGCCGGCCGCCGCTGCAGGCCGGGCTGGTGGTGACCGACGTCCACAACGGCGATGTGCTGGCAGTGGTGGGCAGCCGCGAGTTCACCGAGCCCGGCTTCAACCGTGCGGTCGATGCGCGCCGGCCGGTCGGTTCGCTGCTCAAACCGTTCGTCTACCTGTTGGCGCTGGCACAGCCGGAGAAGTGGTCGCTGGCCAGCGTCATCAGCGATGCCCCAGTCACCGTGGGGCTCGGCCGCGGCCGGACCTGGAAGCCGGGCAATTCCGATGGCCGCAGCCACGGCGACGTGCGCCTGATGGACGCGCTGGCGCAGAGCTACAACCAGGCCACGGTGAGGCTGGGCATGGAGGTGCAGCCGCAGCGGCTGGCGGCACTGATCCGAACCCTGGCCGGGATCGAATCCGAGGCCCAGCCTTCGCTGATTCTCGGCGCCGTGGACCAGAGCCCGTATGCCATGGCACAGCTCTACCAGTTTCTCGCCTCGAGCGGCGAGATCCAGCCGCTGCACGCGGTGCGCGGGGTGCTGGATCCGCTGGGACGCACGATCAAGCGCTACGACAGCGAGGCGCCGCCGGCGCAGAAGGGCGATGCGGTGGCGGCGCGGCTGGTCGGCAGCGCGCTGCAGTACGCGGTCACCTCGGGCACCGGCAATGCACTGGTGCGTGACGGCCTTGGCCGGTTGTCGGCGGCCGGCAAGACCGGCACCAGCAACGACGGACGCGATAGCTGGTTCGCCGGCTACACCGGCGACCATCTGGCTGTAGTCTGGGTGGGTAACGACCAGAACCAGTCCACCGGTCTGTACGGCGCCACCGGCGGCATGCGGGTGTGGTCCGACATGTTCGCGCGCCTGCCCAGCGCGCCGCTGCGGCTGTCCAGCGAAGGCGTCGACTGGCGCTGGGTGCTGGGCGGACAGAGCACCGATGGCGACTGCCCCGGTGCGCGTCATCTGCCGTTCGTGGCCGGCTACGCGCCGCCCTACCAGCCTTGCCCGTATGTGCCGCCGCCGGCACTTGACGAGTTCGGCAATCCGCTGCCGCCCGAGGACGGGTCGCTGAATCCGCTTGAGCGGGCTGGCCAGGCGATCCGCGATTTCTTCGGTGGCGGCGATCCGGCCAAGCAGCTGCCGCCGCCCGACGCGCCGGCGCCGCGACCGGTGCAGTGAGCCCGGTGGCGGCAACCGATACGCGGCTGGGCCGGGCCGTGCGCGAAGAGCTGGGCGAGGGATCGCCGCTGCCACAGGCGCTGCCCGGCTTCCGCCCGCGACCGGCGCAACAGCGGCTGGCGGTGGCGGTGGCGGATGCGTTCGAACGCCGCGAGGTGCTGCTGGCAGAGGCCGGCACCGGTACCGGCAAGACCTACGCCTACCTCGTGCCGGCGTTGCTGTCGGGAATGAAGACCATCGTCAGCACCGGCACTCGCGCGCTGCAGGACCAACTCTACCTGCGCGATCTGCCGCGGGTGCGCGATGCGCTCGGCATCGGCCTGAAGACCGCGCTGCTGAAGGGTCGGGCCAACTATCTGTGCCGTTACCGGATGGAGCAGGCCAAGGGCGAGCCGCGCTTTACTTCCAGGGAGCAGATCAGCCAGTTCCAGCGCGTGGTCGCCTGGAGCGGGCGCACCCGCAGCGGCGACATGTCGGAGATGGAATCGCTGGCGGAGGATTCGCCGCTGCTGCCGCTGGTCACCTCCACCGCTGACAACTGCCTGGGTACCGAGTGCCCGTTCTGGAGCGAATGTTTCGTGGTGCAGGCGCGCCAGCGGGCGCAGGCGGCCGACCTGGTGGTGGTCAACCATCACCTGCTGTTCGCCGACCTGGCGCTGAAGCAGGAAG
>ERZ778018.2263-NODE-2263-length-12700-cov-4.467932_pt1 | contig 12700 bp, 8 predicted proteins | sample MGYA00375748_ERZ778018 | MGnify/ENA primary metagenome ERZ778018 (study PRJEB29350, sample SAMN05509839) | bioreactor metagenome | biome: bioreactor; material: wastewater | place: South Africa: University of Cape Town | collected 2014-04-22 ... | reverse complement strand
CCCCGAGGGTGCCCGGCCGGGCCGCCTCATCATCCCCCGAGATGCCGGGAGATGCAACGGGCTGTCGGGCGATCGCTCACCGCGAGCCGGTCAGATCAAGCCGAACGCGACCATGGCCTCGGCGACTCGGATGAAGCCCAAGACGTTGGCGCCGAGCACGTAATTGCCGGGGCTGCCGTACTCCTCGGCCGCCTCGTAGCACGACCGATGGATTTCCTTCATGATGTCGTGAAGTCGGCGTTCGGTGTACTCGAAGGTCCAGGCGTCGCGGCTGGCGTTCTGCTGCATTTCCAGGGCCGAGGTCGCCACGCCGCCGGCGTTCGCCGCCTTGCCTGGTCCATACGATACGCCCGCTTCCTGGAAGATGCGGACGCCCTCGGGCGTCGTGGGCATGTTCGCCCCCTCTCCCAGGGCGAGGCAGCCGTTGGTCACGAGTCGACGCGCGGACTCGCCGTCGAGTTCGTTCTGAGTCGCCGACGGCATGGCGACCTGGCAGGGGATTTCCCAGATGTTTCCCCCTTCGACGAACTCCGCGTCGCGATGGGACTTGAGGTAGCAAGCGATCCGCTCGCGCGCCACCTCCTTGACCTGCTTGAGCGTCTCCAGGTTGATTCCGTCCTTGTGATAGACCACCCCCGAGGAGTCCGAGCAGGCGACGACCTTGCCGCCAAGTTCTTGGATCTTCTCGATCGTGTAGATCGCCACGTTGCCCGAGCCCGAGACCACGCACGTCTTGCCCTCGAACGACTGGCCCCGGACCTTGAGCATCTCGTCGACGAAGAAGACCGCCCCGTAGCCGGTGGCCTCGCGACGCACCAGCGCGCCTCCCCACTGAGGGTTCTTGCCGGTCAGTACGCCCGACTCGTATCGATTGGTGATCCGCTTGTACTGGCCGAACAGATAGCCGATCTCGCGGGCGCCCACGCCGATGTCCCCGGCGGGGACGTCGGTGTACTCGCCCAGGTGACGATACAACTCCGTCATGAAGCTCTGGCAGAAACGCATCACCTCGTCGTCCGACTTGCCCTTGGGATCGAAGTCCGAGCCCCCCTTGGCGCCGCCGATCGGCAGGCCGGTCAAGGCGTTCTTGAATATCTGCTCGAACCCCAGGAATTTGATGATTCCCAGGTAGACCGAGGGGTGGAACCGCAGGCCCCCCTTGTACGGCCCCAGCGCGCTGTTGAACTCGACCCGGAACCCGCGGTTGATCTGGACCTCGCCCTGGTCGTCCTCCCAGGGGACCCGAAAAATGATCTGACGCTCGGGCTCGCAGATCCGCTCGATGATCTTGTGATCGGCGAACTCGGGGTGCTTTTGCAACACCGGGTCGAGCGTGTCGACGACCTCCTTGACGGCTTGATGAAACTCGGCTTCTCCCAGGTTGCGCTGGACGATCCGATTGTAGATTTCTTCGATTTTGTCACTGACGACGACTTTGGGCATGGAGAGATACCAAGGGGTTGATGGTGAAGCTGCGACGCCGCGTTTTGCGAGAGGTGGCAGCTCATTGACGCGCGACCGCCAGCTTACGTCTGAGCGTTCTTGCGCGCGGAAGCGCGCCGCCGATGATTCGACTCCCTTCCATTCACCAACAAGGTGTCGGCAACGCTCGCCGGCGCGGAGCCGACGCGATTCGGGAGAGGACGGATGCTTTCCGGAGACGCACGCGCGGGGGATGTCATCTTATCGGCGTCAGACACCAGTTTACTTCTCAACACGCCTCGATGACCAGAGCCCCCCGTCCTCTCAATCGGACTACGCCGAACGATCGGACCTCCTCGCAGGCTCGTTCCGACCCGCCGTGATTGAAGCTCGCGACGGTCATGAGCGGCGGCTGGAGACCGATCGCGGCTCGCGTGGAGAGGATGAGAGTCCCCGGCCGGGTCGTCCGCCCCATCGACGAGCCGCGTCGACCCTTGACGTCAACGACGCCTGGGCTGGATGAATTCGCGGCCAAGGCCTTCGAGGGCTTTCAAGGCGTCGCCGCCCGACAAACCGCCGGGAGAACCGGGGGTCGCGTTCCGCCCGCCGGCGGCGGGGGGGAGGACCTGGTCGAGCAGACGCCCGGCCTCGGCTCGCGCGCCGCGCTTGACCATCGATTTCACCGCGTCCCGCAGCGCCAGCCGGAGGCCGGCGCGGTCGATCTTCGGTTGCGAGATGGTGCCGCCGATCGGGATCGCGACGTCCGTCCCCGCGACGAACTCACTGGCGACGGCGTTGCCGCCGAGCATCTTGGCCGTGACCGGGACCACCGCGCGAAGCGCCAGCGTCTTGTCGAACCCGACGGATCCGTCGATCTTAGCCGTCAGATTCTCGGGCAACGGGATCGTCAGGCCGCTCTGCCGGACGCGGCCGTCGGCGATCTGGAGTTGCAACGGTTCGTGCAGCGTCATCTTGGGAGCGACGTTGCCCGTCATCGCGACGATCTCGGTCGCGAACGGGCCCGGCTGGAAGACGACGTTCTGGAAGACGAGCTGGCCGTCGACGCGAAGGGCCCCGTCGCCGACGACCGGAATCGCCGCGCCGTCGATCCTCAGCGACACCGTGCCGCTGAGGTTGCTCGCCTTGGCGAGAATCGGGGCGATGTACGACAAGACGTCGTTGGAGACCGCCTGGTTGATCGCCGCTCCTTCGATCCTGGTTCCCTTGGCCAGTCGAAGCCAGAGCGCCGCCGGATCGTCGAGGAACAGGTCTCCGCCGATTTCGAGCTTGCCGTCGTTCAGCGTGGTGGCGATCGGGTCGAACACCGCCTTGCCCCCCCCCATGCGAAGCACGATCGGCGTCGGACCGACCAGCATGCCGAACGCCTGGGCCGACGCCAGGTCGACCTCCAGCGCCCCTTCCATCCCCTTCAGGATCTGGGACGTCGAGCCCGCCGCCAGCGAGCCCCGGAGATGGAACGGCTTGACGGTCGCGCGGACGTGGGCGTCGCCCCCGACCGAGGAGGCGACGAGCGGATCGAGCGATTCCCAGCGCGGTTCCAGAGTCGCCGAAACGTCGGCGAGCCGGCCGCCTCCTACGTCGGCGAGCGTTCCGGCGCCGCGCAATCGGGCGTACGCGGTGGTCAGGTCGAAGCTCGTGAGGCTGAGTTGATCGGCGGCCGGCGAATAAGACCCGGCTCCTGCGAGAGTCACCGCGCCTCGGGGGGTCGTCACCACGAGATCGGGCGAATTCAACCCGCCGTTGAAATCGAGGCGGCCGTCGAGTTGGCGGGCGAGTCCCACTCGTCCCGACCAGGCCCCGGCCAGGCCGTGTGAAGGCGTCTGAGTCCAGTAGGCGATCGCCTGGTCGAGGGTCCACAACTCGCCGACGAGCGCGGCGTCGAGGGACGTCGGCGCGTCGGACTTGCCGATCCCGTCGAGCGTGAAGCCCTCGGGAGCGACGGCGACGCCCGGCGACGCCTGCGGACCCACGGGAGTCAGGACGAGTCGTCCAGCGGCCAGGTCGAGCTTCCCCTTTGCATGGATTGCGACCGTGGCCGAAACGGCCCCGGGGTCGACGGGGGTCGCTTTCAACTGGACCTCGTCAAGCACGAAGACCTCGTCGACGCGACGGGCCGTAATCTTGCCCGAGGCGATCCCCGGCGCAGCGGTCGGGGTCGGGATCGAACCATCAAGGACGAACGTGGAGGAGCCGTCGGTCGCTTTCGCATACAAACGCGCCTTCGTATCGCCCGCCTCGACGCCCAACCTGGCGGCGCGCCAGTCGGTGGGCAGGCCGTCGGCGCCCCGAGGCCCGTCGGAGGAGCCTTCCAGCCGGACGTGATCCCGCGCGATCGGTTCGGCCGTAAGGCCCTCGACCCGCAGGCCGTCGAGTTCGGCCGCGAACCGGGCCTTGAACGTCCCTCCGTCGGGTCGATAGTCGGCGGCCATCCGCCCCTTGCCGGCGAGCTTCACCGTACCCAGGTCGATCAGCTCGCGGGCCTGGGCCTCGATCGCCGCCAGGTCGATCTCTCCCGAGAGCTTCAGGCCGTGTTCCAGGTCGCCCGTCGCGGTGGCGTCGACGCCCGCTCCCTTGACCGTGAACGACTCGACGGTCGTGTTCCCCTTGGTTCGAACCAATGCGGCCGACAAGGAAGCCGGCTTTTGCAATGCGAGAGCGCGGCCGTTCTCGGTCGCGGCCAGATCGGCCAGATCGGCCGAGACGACGATCCGCTCGGCGCCGTCGACGATGTTCAGGTCGGCCGCGACTCGGGCCTCCCCCTTGTCGATCACGATGCCCCGCCGGAGCGGAACGGCATGGGGCAAGAGCTTGGAGGCGGCGGCCAGGTCGATATGGCCCGACAGCCGAGAGGGGGTTCCGGTGGTCGCCGGAACGTCGCCGGTCGCGGACAGTTCCGCGATCGGGCTTCTCATGTCGAGCTTGCGAATCGACCAACCCGAGGCCGTCTCGATCACACTGAAGTCGGCCGCCACGCGATCGAGGGCGAGTCGATCGCCGGCCAGCACGGCGGCGTCGGCGACGGCTTCTCGCAGGACCGCGTCGCCCTGGAGCGACCAAAGCCCCTGCTTGCAGTCGGCCTGAAGCACTCCTTCGAGCCGTCCCTTCGCCGTGAAGCCCGCGCGCCGAGCGGCGAGCGGCCAATCCTTCCCGGTGAGCGTCAACGCCCAATCGGCCGACGCTCCGGGCGCCGCGTTCACGTCGTAACCGACTCGAAGCTCAAGCGAACGGTCCTCCTCGATAAGCGTCGCAACGACGTCGACGGGTTTGCCGGGGACGACCCTCAACTCCGTCTTGAAGCTGCTCGAAGTGATCGGCTCGGCGAATTCGGGGCTCACGATCCGCGCGGGACCGCCATCGACGATCACGGCCACGGCGAGGCTGGAACTTGGGCCCGGATCGCCGGCCTGAGACCCCGGGGGTCCGGCTTCGCTTTGCCCCATCAAACCGCCGAGCGCCTCGAGGACGTCGATCGAGCCGTCGGCGCGGCGTTCGAAGTCGACGGTCGCGCCGTTGACGTGGATCGTTCCGTATTGCGATCGCGAAGCCAGCAGACCGAGGATTCCCTGGTTGGATCGCACGGATTCGGCCTTGGCGACCGTCTTACCCTTGGGATCGATCAGAACGACGTCGCTCAGGACGACGCCCCGGGTCCACGACAGAGACAGCCCGCCCAGTTCGATCCGGCCGGGGTTGAGCTTCTGGTTGATCGCCCGCACGAGTGCTCGGCGGGCTGGAGCGGTGCTGAGCACGGTCGGCATCGACGCGAGCGCGAAGAGGGAAAGAATCGCGAGGGCCGCGATCCAACGGATGAGGCGTTTCAGTCGCTTCGGCGGCTTCGCGGCGATGTCCTCGTCGTTCATGATTGCGCGAACTCCTTCTCGGACGGGCATTCGAATCGACATGGGTCGAGACCAATCCGGTCGATCAACCTCTGTTCAATCTCGTCCCTCGGCCTCGGTTCACTCCATAACCGATCTCCACGCGCGGGGGGCCGAAACGGGTCGCCCGGACGGCGAGCTTTCGCGCGATCCCACAGAGTCGCCCGATTACGCGGATTGGTCCAGCCCAGATCCTCGGTCCGACGGCTCAAGTCAGCGGGGGCGAATCTTGGCTGCATGCGGGCCGAGGGGGGGCCGGGAAGGCGAGACTCGCGCCGAGCCGGCTTGCGGGGCTCGGCGGGAATCCGAATTCGTGCGCAATCCCTCGACGCGTCACTCATTCAGATTCGCTTGTGCGACGCCAGCCGGCCGGAGGCGGCGCTGAAGATCGTCGCCGCGCGGCGGGCGTCGCCGTTGGAACGAGGGACGTGCTGGGAGCCCTCGTCGAGGCCGAGCGTGAGGTGCATCAGGAACTCGTCGCGGCGGATCTCGCGGGCGCCGAGGCGTACCAGGTGCTCGCTCCGAACCTGGCAGTCGATGAGCCCGACGCCGTCGGCCTGAAGTTGTTCGACGAGGGCCACGAGGGCCGCCTTGGAGGCGTCGTTCTCGGTGTGGAACATCGACTCGCCGCAGAAGCAGCGGCCGACCCGGACGCCGTACACGCCGCCGACCAGCGCGCCGTCGCGCCAGGCTTCCATGCAGTGCGCGTGGCCGAGCTGGTGCAGTCGGATGTAGGCCTCCTGCATCTCGGTCGTGATCCAGGTGCCGTCCTCGTGATTCCGGGGCGTCTCGGCGCAGGCGTGGATGACCCGGTCGAAGGCCGAGTCGGAGCGGATCTCGAACCGGCCCGACCGCAGCGTCCGGCGGAGCCGCCGCGAGACGCGGAGTTCGTTCGGGAAAAGGACCAGGCGGGGGTCGGGCGACCACCAGAGGATCGGCCCGCCGGCCTCGAACCAGGGGAAGACCCCCTGGCGGTAGGCGGCCAGCAGCCGATCGGCCGAAAGGTCGCCCCCGATCGCCAGCAGCCCTTCCGGCTCGGCCAGATGAGGGGGCGGGAAGATCGGGTCGGGACCCAGTCGAAAGAGCGCCATTAAAGCCTTCTCTCGGATGTCGAAGCCCAACGCGCCGACGCGCCTTTCGACGACGCGGGGGCGGCAGGGGAAAGCCGAAGGTCGGCGGCCGGCTCAGGCCTTGCCGCGACCGTTGCTCAACGTCTCGATCTCCTCGTTCGGACCGTAGTTCGACCGATACCGAGCGAGGAACTCGTCGAGCGAGTACGTGTGTTCTTGGGTTCCAGGATGCTCGATGGCGTACACCGCCGTCAAGGAGGCCATCCGGCCGACGACCGGCCACGAGAACCCTCGGCTCATCCCGGCGACGAACCCGGAGCGGAACGCGTCCCCCGCGCCGGTGGGGTCGAGCACCTTCTCCGGCTTGGCCGGCGGGATCTCGTATTCCTCGCCCTCGGCGGTGATCAGCGCGCCCTTCTCGCCCAGGGTCATGACGGAGATCGGCGTCCGGCGGCGAAGTTCGGACTCGGAGATCTCGAGCTTCCCGGCCATCATGCCGAACTCGTAGTCGTTACCGGCGAGGATCTTGGCGCCCTTGCAGCCCTCCTCGAATTCAGCCTTGTCCATGCGGGGGAGTTGCATCGAAGGATCGTACATATAAGGAATACCCGCCACCGAGCATTCGGCCGCGTAGCGGGCCATCGCCGCGGGGTCGTTGGGGGCGATCACGACCAGATCCCCGGTCGTCGCCCCCAGGTCCTTGGGCGAGACGGTCGAGGCCTTGGACATCGCCCCGGGGTAGAACGCGGTGATCTGGTTGTCGGCGAGGTCGGTGTTGATGAAACAGGAGGCCGTGTGCTCGTCGGCGATCACCCGCGCGCCCGAGGCGTCGACCCCGCGCTTCTCGAGCCCCTTGCGGTAGTCCTCGAAGTCCTCGCCGACGGTCCCCACGAGGACCGGCTTCTCGCCCAGAAGCGCCAGGTTGTACGCGATGTTGGCGCCGGTCCCGCCCCTTCGGCGGGTCAGCTTGTCGACCAGGAACGACACGCTCAACACGTGCATCTTGTCGGCGAGGATGTGATCCTTGAACTTGCCGGGGAAGACCATGATGTAGTCGTACGCGATCGAACCCGTCACGAAAATGCGCATCGAAAGGGCGTCTCCATTGCAGCCGGATCTCGGCTGCGTTGCGGAATCAAGAAAAAGAGGCGAGCGAAGGGCGGACCAGGCGTTCCGAACGCCCTGATGACCCGTCCTCGGCTCGCCGTCGCTCACTCGGTCAATCGGTCTGTTCGAGCATCGCCAGGGTCTGCCGGATTCGGGCCCGGCACGCCTCGCGGCCCAGCAGATACAGGCAGTCGTAGAGCCCCGGTCCGACGGCCTGGCCGGTGGTCGCCACCCGCAGCGGGTTGACCACGTCTCCCATCTTGCGGCCGGTCTTCTCGGCGTACTCGTGGACGGCCTTCTCAAGCGTCTCCAGATCGTACGGCTCGACCGCGCCGAGCAAGGCGTCGAGATCGCCGAGCATCTCGGGGACCCCCGGCTTGCGGAGCCGCTTCTTGACGGCGTCGGGATCGAACGTCAACTCGGGCGTGAAGAAGAACCGGCCGAGCTTGACGACGTCGGAGAACGTCTTGAGCCGATCGCCCAACGCCAGGACGACGGCTTCGACGTAAGCCCGCTCGGCGTCGCCGAGCGGCTGCCCGACGAGCCCTTCGGCGGCCAGGAACGGGACCACGCCGGCGATCTTGGCTTCGACCGGAAGCTCCTTCATCCACTCGCCCTCGATCCAGAACAGCTTGTCCGGGTCGTGGCTCGCGGGCGAACTGTTGACTCGATCGAGCGTGAACTTCTCGATCAGCTCGGCGCGGGTGAACAGCTCTTGCGCGCCGTCGAAGCTCCAACCGAGGCGGGCCAGGTAGTTGAGCAGGGCGTCCGGCAGATAACCCTTCTCGATGTACTGATGGAGGTAGACCAGGACGCCTCGCTTGGCGTAGTCGTCGGTCTTCCGCTTCGACATCTTCTCCCTCGAACCCGGCTCGGCGACGTAGGGGACGTGCGCGAACGCCGGCAGGGGCGCGCCCAACGCCTCGAACATCAAGAGCTGCGGGAAGGTGTTCGACAGATGCTCCTCGGCCCGAACGACGTGGGTGATCTCCATCTCGGCGTCGTCGACGACGCTCGCGAAGTTGTACAAGGGCTGGCCGTTGGGACGGACGATCACGAAGTCGCCGATCTCGTCGGTCGAAAACGTCACCTCCCCCTTGATCAGGTCGTTCAACACCAGCGTGCGGCCGAGCGGGACCTCGAACCGCAGGGCGTGGGGCCGGCCCTCGGCTTCGAATCGGGCGATCTCGTCGGGCGCGTGAACGATCCGGCGGAACCGGTACGGCCGTTTTTCGCGCTTCGAGGCGTCGCGCTCGACGTTCCGCTCGGATTCGGTGCTATAGTCTCGATAGACGCGGCCCGAGGCGATCAGCTTGTCGACGGCCGCGCGGTAGTGCTCGGCGCGTTGCGATTGGTAGTAGGGGCCGTGGGGGCCGCCGACCTCGGGGCCTTCGTCCCAGTCCATCCCCATCCAGCGGAAGCCGTCGAGGATGCGCTTGACCGCGTCGTCGACGTGCCGCTCCTGGTCGGTGTCGTCGATCCGGAGGATGAACCGGCCGCCGTGATGGCGGGCCAACAACCAGTTGAAGAGCGCCGTCCGCACTCCCCCGATGTGGAGAAAGCCGGTGGGGCTGGGCGCGAATCGGGTGCGTACGCTCATGGACCTCGATCGATGGGAGTGGTGGAACCCGGAGACGGCGGCCGCGGGACGCCAGGGGCGGATCGGCGGGGCTCGAACCGTCGAGCCGGCGCGGCCGGAGGGTCGCGGCGGCACTCCTTCAGCCTACCCGCGATCGCTCGAACAGCTTGGGAACGAACGAATTGGGTCCACGATAGGGTCTTTGACGACGGCTGTCAACGGGACGACGAACGTCGGACGCCGCGACGTTCCGATCCGAGGCGGCGGCCTCGCCGGGACCTCCGTGTCCTCGTTGCGAGGAGGCCGGGAACGCCGTTACTGGACGTCGACCTCGACGTCGTCGTCGAGCGTCGGCTTCTCGTAGCCAAGGCCCTGGAGGACCTCGAGGACCTCGCTCCAGGTCGGGAACATCCGGCCGCTCTTCTGCTTGTACGCATTCATCGCGAGCATGAACTCCATCTCGGCCTGGGAGTAGTCGCGCTCGCAGGTGGTCGGGTCGACGAACCGTCGTCGTCCACTCGCCTGGCGGGCGTGGGCGGCCCGCGTCGCTTGCTCGGTCGCCCTTCGGTTCGACCACTCGGGAGTCGTCGCCTGCTCGATGGCCGACTTCTTCGCCACCGGTCGCGTGGGTGCCGATGTCTGCTGATACATTCCCTGTTGCTCCTCGAATCGTCGGTTTCGAGGCTCGCGGGCCTCGTACGACGATGCCTTCATCCTGCCCCTGATGCCTTTTCCAATCGCTGCTCTCGTCGATGTTTCCCGCCCGAGACGCGACTCGAATCGGCTCCACGTAAAGCAACCTAAGCCTTGGCAGTGACATGATGCATGTCAGACTCAAAATAAACTCTGAATAAAGCCGCTCGCCAGGGCCGGTTGGGCGGCTTCCGAGGGGGGATTCCTCGCCCTAACGTCCTTGTCGGCACGGCCGTCGGTCCATTCCGAACGCCCCCCGGAAGTCGCGAGGGCCGAAATGACGCCTGTCACGCGCGCCACGGTCGTGCGTAAACTATGGTTACAGATCCAATTGACAAATGAATGGAGCCAACCGGCGCATCGCCTTCGCTCGAAACGGGGCTGGGCGATCAGCCGCTCTCGGCGGTGGACGCTTCGCGGCGGGCTGTTTACTTCCTCAATGGCCTGAGTCAGGTGTGTTTCCCATGGTTGAGCTCGACATCGATTCCGTGGTGGATCAACTCACGCTCGTCGGCCTGATCAATCGCGACCAGTACCGCGAGGCGCGCGCCGAGGCGGCCAATGGTTCGGCCGAGGCCATGCTCCGGGTGCTCACGCGCCGGGGATGGCTCACGAGTTGGCAGCTCGAACGGCTCAAGAAGGGGGACGTGTCGAACTTCTTCTTCGGCAACTACCGGACCCTCTTCCATCTGGCCGAGGGGACGTTCGCGCGGGTCTATCGGGGCGAGCGGACCGACACCGGCGACCCGGTGGCGATCAAGGTGCTCCGCCAGCGGTTCGCCCAGTCCCCCGAGGCCGTCTCGCGGTTTCAGAAGGAGGCCGAGGCCGGCATGCGGCTGCGGCACGACAACATCGTGCTGATCACCGACGCCGGCTTGCAGGACGGCCGACCCTACATGGCGATGGAATACGTCGAGGGCATGAACCTTCGCGAGTTCCTCAAGCTTCGGATGCGGCTCAAGGGGCCCGAAGCCCTGCCGTTGATGATCGGACTGGCCGAGGGCTTGAAGTACTCGCACGAGCAAGGGGTCACGCACCGCGACATCAAGCCGACCAACATCCTGATCGCAAATACGGGCGTGGCCAAATTGGTCGATTTCGGTCTGGCCACCATCGAGGGGGACGACGTCAAGGGCATGCACAGCCAGCGCACCGTCGACTACTCGGCGCTCGAACGCACCTGCGGCAGCCCCAAGGGCGACCCTCGATCCGACGTCTACTTCCTTGGCTGCGTCTTCTACAACATGCTGACGGGCCAGATCGCGCTCAGCGATTCCGAGAGCAAGGACCCCCTCAAGAAAATGCTCAAGCGGTCGTTCGGCGTCATCAAGCCGATCGGCGAGCACGTCCACGCGCCCGACGAGAAGCTCAGCCGGATCATCGAGCGGATGATGAAGATCGACCTCCACGCGCGATACCAGTCGATGGACGCCGTGGTCGCCGACCTCAAGGCTTACCGCGATTCGATCCTGGGGGGGGGCTCGAACGACCCGGACCAACCCGCCGAGGGAAGCCTGGAAGAGGCGTTGGCGCTCGATCCCTCGATCTTCCTGGCCCCCGCGGACGACCCCGATCTCAATCCCGCGCCTTCCGCGACCGCGACCGCGGCCAAGCCGGTCGTTTTGAAGAACATTCTCTGCGTCGAGGCCCAGGACGAGATCCAGGACGCCCTCCGCAAGACCCTCTCGAAGATGGGATACCGGGTCATGATCGTCAGAGACCCCGAGCGCGCCGCCGAACGGTACGAGGAGTCGCCCCCCGACGCTCTGCTCTTCGACGTCGACGGTCTGGGCCCGGACTCGCTCGGCTCGCTCGCCCTCATGCATGCCAAGGCCGAGGAAGAGGGCCTGCCGTTCCGCACCCTGGTCCTGCTCGGCCCTCGACAGGAGGGCCTCAAAGCCAAGCTGCCGTCGGCGGATCAAATGATCGTCCTGACCAAGCCGGTCAAGCTGCGGCAAGTCCAGGACGCCGTCGCCCAACTGCTCCCCCTGCCGTCGGAGGCCGGCGCGCCGCCGAGTTAGAGCGGTTCACGCGCGGATTACTCACGTGTCGGAGAGCGACCCGGTAGGGCGAAGCCGCCGCCAAGCCGCACCGTCGGTACGGCGGCAGTCTCGCCCTCGGGTAAACCGCTCTCGGCGGCCCCTCCGGCGGCCCGAGGCCGGCCGATCACGAGGTTCACACGCGAACGAGGCAGCGAAAGCCTCGCGCCGCGTAGTAAGACTGCGCGCCATTGTGATACACGAACACCTTGCCATAGCGTCGATCACAGAAGAGCGCGCCGCCCAGCGAGCGAACATCCTCGGGCGTGGCGATCCAACTGGACGTCTTCGTGTCGAATTCGCCGTGTTGCTGCAACGCGCGGTACTGCGCTTCCGTGAGGAGCTCGGCGCCCATCGCGAGGGCCGCCTCCACCGCGTCGCCGCTGGGCTTGTTCTCCCTTCGCGCGTTCAACGCCTCACGGTCGTAGCAAAGACTCCTGCGCCCGGTCGGGCTTTCGGGCGAGCAGTCGCAGAAGACGAACTGGCCGGTGAGTTCGTCCCGACCGATCACGTCCGGCTCGCCCCCCGAGGCCTCCATCTCGCCGAGAGACTTCGGAGCGGTGGGACTCGCCTTCAGCCCGGCAAGCACATCCTCCCAGGCAATCCCGGCGTGGCGGCGCATGTTCCTGGCGAATCGATCCTGCAATGCTTGGAAAAGTTGATCTCGTTCTTGCGGCTTCATGGCGGTTCGGCTCTCGCTTCGGACTGGACGGCCGAGGGCGGCCGTCCCACATGGGGCTGTCTCGCACTTCGGGGTAAGAGTCCACCAATCGCTCGCCCGAGGTGGCTTCGGGAGCCTCGCGCTCCCAATAAGGCGTTCGGCGCATGGAAATATACCGCCGTTTCATTGCAGAGGCTGCGGGGCAAGGAAAACTCCCTCGCTCGCGCGTC
>ERZ778018.2260-NODE-2260-length-12716-cov-13.395466_pt1 | contig 12716 bp, 9 predicted proteins | sample MGYA00375748_ERZ778018 | MGnify/ENA primary metagenome ERZ778018 (study PRJEB29350, sample SAMN05509839) | bioreactor metagenome | biome: bioreactor; material: wastewater | place: South Africa: University of Cape Town | collected 2014-04-22 ... | reverse complement strand
CCTGCGCGAGATCGGCCGGCTGCTGCGCGCCACGCTGCGTCCGGAGGCCGCGGCCTTCCGCTATGGCGGCGCGGAATTCGTGCTGGTGGTCCACGGCGCCCACCTGCACCAGCTGCCGGCCATCGCCGAGCGCGTGCTGCATGCGGTCCGCACCAACGCATGGCCGCTGCGGCCGCTGACCACCAGCATCGGCGGGGCTGAGGCCTGCGATGCCGACGTGACCGCCGCCTCCCTGCTGCAGCGTGCCGATGCCGCGCTGTACCGGGCCAAGCACAACGGGCGCGACCGCTTCGAGAGCACCGGTTGCGCCGAATGCCTGGCAGGCGGCGGCGGACCGGGGTCGATGCCGGCGCGGAGCTGGAGCCAGCCGCCGCCCGGCTGTCGCGCAGCGGGATCCGCCTGAGCGGCGCCGCCGCGGCAGCCGGCGGCGTCCGTCAGTGGCTGCCGGCGAACAGTTCGCGGCCGATCAGCATGCGGCGGATTCGACTGGCGTGCCGGCATCGCCGGCCATGGCGCGATCAGTGGTTGCCGGCGAACAGCTCGCGGCCGATCAGCATGCGGCGGATTTCATTGGTGCCGGCGCCGATCGCGTACAGCTTGGCATCGCGCAGGATGCGGCCGGTCGCAAATTCGTTGATGTAGCCGTTGCCGCCCAGCGATTGGATGGCTTCCAGCGCCACCTGCACCGCCGCCTCGCTGGAGTGCAGCAGGCACGACGCGGCGTCGATGCGGCTCTTGTGACCGGCGTCGTAGTCGCGCGCCACCTGGTAGGCGAAGGCGCGGCTGGACTGCAGCGCGGTGTACATGTCGGCGATCTTGGCCTGCATCAGCTCGAAGGTGCCGATGGCCTGGCCGAACTGGCGGCGTTCGCGCACGTAGGGCAGGGCGATGTCCAGCGCCGCCTGCATCAACCCGATGGGGCCGCCGGACAGGACGAGGCGCTCGGTGTTCAGGCCGCTCATCAGCACCTTGACGCCGTTGTTGACCTCGCCCAGCACGTTTTCCTGCGGGATCTTGCAGTTCTCGAACACCAGCTCGCAGGTGTTGCTGCCGCGCATGCCCAGCTTGTCCAGCTTCTGCGCGGTGGAGAAACCCTTCATGCCCTTCTCGACGATGAAGGCGGTCATGCATTTGCTGCCCAGCTCGCGGCTGGCGGTGCGCATGTAGACGATCAGCACATCGGCCTCGGGGCCGTTGGTGATCCACATCTTGTTGCCGTTGGCGATCCATACATCGCCCTTGAGCTCTGCGCGGCAGCTCATCGAGCCCACCACGTCGGAACCGGCGCCGGGTTCGCTCATCGCCAGCGCGCCCTTGAACTCGCCGCTGCACAGCTTGGGCAAATACTTCGCCCGCTGCGCTTCGTTGCCGTTCGCGTACAGGTTGTTGACGCAGAGGTTGGAATGCGCGCCGTAGGACAGGCCGATCGCGCCCGAGGCGCGGCTGATTTCTTCCATCGCCACCAGGTGGGCCAGGTAGCCCAGGCCGCTGCCGCCGTATTCGCCCGGGATGGTCATGCCCAGCAGGCCCATCTCGCCCAGCATCGGCCACAGCTCCTGCGGGAACCAGTTGTCCTCGTCCGCCTTGGCCGCGCGCGGCGCGATCTCGGTTTCGGCAAAACGGCGGACCGCCTCACGCAGGGCATCGATGTCTTCGCCAAGGGGGAAGGGACGCATGGGATTCCTCGAAGGTGTCGGAAGGCCCGCTGGCTGCGGGCCGGATAGGTCAATTGTAATTGACCGGCAACAGGGCCCTCGCCGTACAAAAACGCCCGGCAAGCCGGGCGTTTCAGCGAGGCAGCTCCACTTGCCAAGCCCCCTTGAGTCAAGGGGGCGCCACGACAGCGGCGGGGTTGTGGAAGCCCATCAAGAATTGATCGGGCAACGCCCGATCAATTCCCGCGGATGCGGCCCTGGAAGCGGGTGCGGCCGCGGCCCAGCGGCAGCTTCAGCTTGCCGATCTTCTCGATGCGCTCTTCGGCCAGGCGGTCGGCGGCGCGGTAGGTCGGGATGCCGTCGCGGTCGGAGATTTCGTAGATGCGCGAGAGGTTGTGATAGATCGTGCGCATCATGCGCATCGCGCGCTCGCGGTTGTAGCCGTCGAGCTCCAACGCCACGTTCATCACGCCGCCCGCGTTCACCGCGTAGTCCGGCGCGTACAGGATGCCGCGCTTGACCACTTCGTCGCCGATCTCGTTGTTGGCCAGCTGGTTGTTGGCCGAACCGCAGATCACCTTGAACTTGAAGCGAGGCAGGGTCTGCTCGTTGACGGTGCCGCCCAGCGCGCACGGCGAATACACGTCGGCCGGCACGTCGTAGATCTCGTCCAGACCCACGGCCTCGGCGCCGTACTCGGTCACGGCCTTGTCCACCAGCGCCTGGTTGATGTCGGTGACGAAGATCTTGGCGCCGCGTTCCTTCAGCAGCTTCACGTATTCCATGCCCACGTGGCCCAGGCCCTGCACGGCGTAGGAATATTTGCCCACGTCCTCGTCGCCGAACTTGCGGTTCAGCGTGGCCATCAGGCCCTGCAGCGAACCGTAGGCGGTGAACGGCGAGGGGTCGCCCGAGCCGCCGTGCACCTGGTGCACGCCGGTCACGAATTCGGTTTCGCGATACACGTATTCCATGTCGTTGACGTCGATGCCGACGTCCTCGGCCGTGATGTAGCGGCCATGCAGCGAGTTGATGAAACGCCCGAGCGAGCGGAACAGCGCCTCGGACTTGTCCTTCGCGGGGTCGCCGATGATCACCGCCTTGCCGCCGCCGAGGTTCAGGCCCGCCACCGCGTTCTTGTAGGTCATGCCGCGCGACAGCCGCAGCACGTCGTTCAGCGCTTCCTCGTCGGTCTTGTACGGCCACATGCGCAGGCCGCCCAACGCCGGACCCAGCACGGTGTTGTGGATCGCGATGATGGCCTTGAGGCCCGCATCCTTGCTCTGGCAGAACACGACCTGCTCGTGGCCGGTGGTGGAAATGGTTTCGAAAAGCATCGCTGCTTGCTCCCGGAAGCGCCACATGCGTGGCGCGCGATTACGAGGAAGGCGCCCAGGGCGCCGCGGACGAAGCGCGTGCCCGGACCGCGAAGGGCGTCCTGCGTGCACGCAGCCGCCTAGTGTAGCCGGGACGCGTGGCGCAAGACAGGCTCGACCGGCATCTTCCCCTCAACATGCCGGCGTAACGCATTGGTTTTGTTGCAAGCTTCGGATCGTTGATGGGAAGCCGGGTTCACATCGAGCAGCGCGGAGCGCGTCCGTTGGCGCGTGCGCCGCGATAGGTGGGCTCGAGCGCCGGCGCGTTGGCGGAAAGTTTCGCGATGCGGTCGCCGGGTGAGGGATGCGTGGAAAGAAAGCTCGGTCCACGGTTGCCCGGATTGGCCTTTTCCATGTTCTGCCACAGCGTGACCGCGGCCTTCGGGTCGAAGCCGGCCGCGGCCATGTAGCGCTGGCCCAGCACGTCGGCTTCGCTTTCCTGCGCACGCGAAAACGGCAACGTCACCAGGGTCTGCGCGCCGACGCCCAGCAAGGCCTGCAAGGTGTCGGGGTTCATGCCGCGGGCGACGCCGTAGGCGTTGGCGGCGCTCACCCCGATCTGGGTGGCCAGGTTGTCGGAAACGCGTTCGGCTGGATGGCGCGCGACCACGTGCGCGAGTTCATGCCCCAGCACGGCGGCGAGTTGATCCGGCGTCTGCGCGACCTTGAACAGGCCGCGGTTCACGCCGATGCGGCCACCGGGCAGGGCGAAGGCATTGGCGGTGTCGTCGTTGATGATCTCGACATCCCACTTCTCGGTATTCCACGGCGGCGGCAGCACGCCGATCAGCGCCGTGGCGACGCAGGTGGCGTAGGTGCGCTCGCGCGGCGCCTGCGCAAACTTGCCTTGCTCGCGCATCTGGTTGAACGATTCCAGGCCGAGCTGGCTCATCTGGGAACCCGAGACCAGCATCAACTGGCTGCGCCCGGTCGGGCTGGTGGCACAGGCGCCGAGCAACAGTGCGACACAGGCGACGATGGCGAGGTTTCGCATGGTGCCTTCCTCCCGGCAGCGGACGGTGTCGCCACAGCTTAGCGCAGTGCCGTCGAACGCTCTGCCGAAGTTGCGCTCCCGGATGTTTGCAAAATAGTACGAACGTGCTATTGTAGCGCCCATGGTTCTTGCAGCCGCCACCAGCAAGGGTGTCGCCACCCACGGCGCCATCGTCGAGCGGGCGATTGGCCTCGTGCGCAAGCAGGGGCTGGAAAGCCTGTCCATCGGCAGCGTCGCTCAGGCCGCGACGATGTCCAAGAGCGGCGTGTTCGCGCACTTCGGCTCGCGCGAGGACATGCAGCTGGCGGTGCTGGATGCCGTGGCCGAGGACTTCAGCCAGCGCGTACTCGCGCCCGCGTTCCGCCAGCCGCGTGGCCTGAAGCGGCTGCGCGCCATCGTCTCCAACTGGATGGAGTGGGCGCATGACGGCTGTCCCATGATCGCCGCCACGATCGAATATGACGACCGGCCCGGCGTCATCCGCGATCGCGTGGTGTATTGGCAGCGGCGCCTGCGTGAAGCCCTCGCGCGCGCGGTGGAACTGGCGGTCGAGGCGGGCGAACTGCGTGCCGACATCGATCCGGAACAAGTCGCCTTCGAGTTGTTCGGCATCGTCCTCGTGCTGCACCACGATTCACACCTGTTCGGGGCGACCGATGCGATCGCACGCGCCACGCGTGCGTTCGATCGCCTGTTCGCCAGCCACGCGAATTGATTCCCCTTGCTTCGGATCACAACCATGCCCATTGCCGCAAACACGAAAAGCACGGTCGTTCTAAATACGCTATCGTTCGCCGCCCTGCGGATGGCCAATCGCATCGGCGGCCAGCTCGCCCCCGACGCCACGGCCCGCCGCGCGGCGCGGCTGCTGTGCACGCCGTTCGCGGCCGGCCGCATGCGCGCACGCGACGCCGACGACGGTGGCGCGTTGCGCAGCGACATCGAAATCGACGGGCGTCGCGTGGCCGTGTACCAATGGGGCGACGTGCAGACGCAACCGCGCGTGTTGCTCGCGCACGGCTGGTCCAGCTACGCGCTGCGTTTCCTGCCGTGGGTGCGCGCGCTGCGCGAAGCCGGTTACGCGGTGGTCGCGTTCGATCAGCCGGGCCACGGCCGCAGCGACGAAGGCCGCTGCACCTTGGCGTGCTTCGCCCGCACGCTGCGTGGCATCGCCGAGCGCCACGGCCCGTTCGCCGCGATCGTCGGCCATTCCATGGGCGGCACGGCGGCGATGCTGGCGCTGGCGGACGGCGCCGTCGCAAGGCGCATGCTGTTGATCTCGCCGGCGGCCGATCCCGATGCCGCGACCGCGCGCTTCGCGCGCAGGGTCGGCCTGGTCGGCGGCATCGTGCCGCGCATCCAGCGCCACCTCGAAGTGCAGACCGGCGTCACGGTGCGCGAGCTCACTGCGCACCTGCGGGTGCCGTCATTGGCGGTGCCGGCCCTCGTGATCCACGACCTCGCCGATACCGAAGTGCCGTGGGAAGAGGGCGAAAGCTACGCGCGCCTGTGGCCGGGCGCGCGCCTGCTTAGCACCACGGGCCTGGGCCACAGCCGCATCGTCAACGATCCCGCCACGATCGACGCCGGCCTGCGTTTCCTGCGCGGGGAATCGGTGGGCGAACGCGTGGTGTCGTCGCCGAACCTGCCGTTCGGCGTGGCGTAATCAACCCGTGTACTGTTGGACGACACGCTTCAGGCTGCGCACGCCGGCGTCGATCGCGCGCTCGTCGACCGAACCGTAACCGAAGATCAAGCCGCTGCGCGCCCCCGGGTGTCCGTAGCATTGCGAGAGCGGCCGTACCGACACGCCAATTTGCGCGGCATGCTGCGACACCGCCATGTCATCCGTGCCGTCCGGCAGCAGCGCCGACAACTGCATGCCGGCGTCGGCGCCCGTTGCCTGCAAGGTGTGCGGCAAATGTTTCGCGATGGCATCGAGCAGCGCCGTGCGTCGCGCCGCGTACAACCCGCGCATGCGGCGGATGTGCCGCGCGAAATGTCCTTCGCGGATGAAGTCGTTGAGGGCCTTCTGCGACAGCGTGGGCGAGCAGGTATCCATCGCATCTCGGCAGGCGCGGAACCCCGGCAGCAGGTCTTTCGGCACCACCAGGTAGCCTAGCCGCAGGGCGGGAAACATCACCTTGCTGAAAGTGCCCATGTAGATCACCCGCGCGTCCGCATCCAGCCCCTGCAGCGACGCGATCGGCTTGCTGTCGAAGCGGTATTCGCTGTCGTAGTCGTCCTCGACGATCCAGCTTCCCGCGCGCGCCGCCCATTGCAGCAACTCGATCCGCCGCGCGGCGCTCAGGGTGGCGCCGAGCGGAAACTGGTGCGAAGGCGTGATGAAGGCCACCCGCGCCGACGACGCGCGGCGCAATCCCTCCGCCGCGTCCAGGCCATCCCGATCGACCGGGACTTGTATGGCCACGGCGCCGACCGTCGCCAAGGCCTGCCAGGTGCCGGAGTAACACGGCTCCTCCACCCACGCCTCGTCGCCGGGGTCGAGCAGCGCGTGCGCGCAAATCTGCAGCCCGTGCTGGATGCCGGCGGTGATCAGCACCTGCGAAGCATCGGCACGCACCGCGCGTGCCACCGCGAGGTAGTCGGCGATGGCTTCGCGCAGCGGCAGGTATCCCATGGGATCGCCGTAGGCCAACGCCTCGGCATCGGCGTGGCGTGCATGGCGGTGGATCAGGCGCGACCAGGTGCGCAAGGGAAACCGGTCCAGCGCCGGCACGCCGACGCGGAAGGCGCCCTGGGTCTCCAGCCACATCTGCGGTGGGGCCGCCATCGCGGTCGCGCGGGCGGCCATGCGGCGCGCAGCCGGCCGGGCAGGCGTGGTTGACGCGCCCCGGCGGGTCTTGCGGCGCAACGCGTCGGCCGCGGCCTGCGGAATGGTGGCGGCGACGCAGGTGCCGGCGCCGGTGAAGGTTTCGAGGTAACCCTCGGCGTGCAGTTGTTCGTAGGCGCTGAAGATCGGCAAGCGCGAAACCTTGAGCTCCGACGCCAGTGCGCGCGTGGACGGCACCCGCTGTCCGGGTCGGAGCTGGCCCTCGGCGATCGCACGGCGGAACCAATCCGACACCTGCACGTAGATCGGCGCGCCGCCGGTTTCCAGGGCGATCGGCGGCAGCAGGCTGGCGGCTACGCGTTGCATGTTTTTCGCATCGTGGCGGGCGGGCAAAGTGGCCATGCGAAATCATAGCGAAGTGGCTATGGCTACAAACCGCTGTCGCGGCTAACGTGCGCGCCTCCGAACGCAACGGACGGAGATGGAAATGGCGTGGGCTTTGACGTTGGACACGGCGCAGCGGCGGCCGATCGTCCGCATGTTCCGGTGTTTTGCACTTCTGGTGGCGTGGCTCGGTGTCGCTGTCGCGGCGCACGCACAATCGGCGGATGGCAGCTATCGCCAGTCGCGCGACGATGCCTGGTGGACCGGCCCGATGCTGGCCAATTCCGCCGATACCCTGCCGCGCGGGCACGTCCTGATCGAACCCTATCTTTACGACGTCGCGTCGAAGGGCGCCGACCGTTTCGGTTCACGCGCCTACGTGTTGTATGGACTCACGGACCGGCTCACGGTCGGCCTGATTCCCATCATCGGCTACAACCGCATCAGCGGCGCCCCGGACAGTTCGCGGGTGGGCTTTGCCGACCAGATCCTGCAGGCGCAATTCCGGCTCACCCGGTTCCAGGAAGGCAGCCGGCTGCCCACGATCTCGCTGCTGTTGCAGGAGAGCGTGCCCACCGGCCGTTACGATCGCCTGCAGCGGGCCAGCGACGGCATGGGGCAGGGCGCCTGGGCGACCACGCTGGGTGTCAACGCGCAGAGTTATTTCTGGATGCCCAACGGCCGCATCCTGCGCGTGCGGCTGAACCTCGCCCGCACGTTCGCGAGCCACGCCGACGTCGACGGCGCCAGCGTGTTCGGCACCGGTTCCGATTTTCAAGGCAGGGCTTCACTCGGCGCGGGGTATTCCATCGACACCGCGTTCGAATACAGCCTGACGCGCCGCTGGGTGCTGGCGCTGGACCTGTTCCACAGCCACAACGATGCGACCCATCTGGTTGGTCATGACGACACCCCTGGTTTGCCTCGCATGCCGGTGCGCACGCGCATTGGTGCCTCGGATGCCTTCGGTTATGCCCCCGCGGTGGAATACAACTTCTCGCCCACCCTCGGCGTGCTGCTCGGCGTGCGCGTGATCACGGGTGGCCACAACACGCAGCGTTCGGTGACGCCAGCCATCGCGGTCAACTACGTGCATTGAGCGGCGCGGGCCGGGATTGCAAGAAACCGCCGCTCAGGCGAAGGCCGGGGCCTGGAGCAACTTCGGTTTTGATGGTTACGAAAAGCACCCCCATCCGCCTTCGGCACCTTCCCCCGCGCTATGCGCAGGGGAAGGAAATGCTTTGCTTCCCCCGCTTGCGGGGGAAGCTGCCCGAAGGGCTGAAGGGGACCTTCTCGTCAGCCCTTGAGTCGAAAGTGCTCTAGCTCCAGCAGGTTGGGCCTCCCCCGGATCGGGTCCGGGCTCAGCGCCAACCTACAAAGCATTCCGGCAAAAAAAGCCCGGCGATGCGCGCCGGGCTCGGATGTGAAACGCGGGAAGGCGATCAATCCTGGTCGTCGTTGTCGCCGTGGTGGTCGTGGTCACCGTGGTGTTTGTACCAGCCGCGGTGCCGGCCGTTGTCATGGCGACCGCGCCAATGCTCGTCCCTGCCCCAGTAGGCGCGGCGCATCCGCCAATGATCGCCGTCACGCTCCCAGCGCGGCTGGTAATAGACATAGCCGGGGCGGTCGCGGTACCAGTTGCCGCCGACCCATACATAGCCCGAACCGCCCCAGTTCCAGTAGCCCGGCGCCCAGACGTAACCTGGACGCGGCGCCGGCACCATTTCATAACGCATCGGTGGCGGCGGCGTGCCGACGCTGATGCCGATACTGACCTGCGCGGATGCCGGTGGCGTGATCGCCAACGTGGCGCCGCCTGCGATGGCCAGCGCGGCGAGCAATGCAAGATTGCGTGGTTGCACGAGACACCTCCTTCATGTTCGGCCAATCTTGGCCTCGGCCCGAGAATAGCCAGGGAATTCTTTGCCTACGCTTTTTTATCACCCGTTCATTCAGATTGCATCGGGTTCGGGTGTGTTCACGCTACACCACACTCGATGACTGCAACGCGACGTCGGTCGCACTGCACGCCGGCGCCGTTTCAAAGTTGCGTCTCGATCGGCAGCCACCGCAGCACTTTCGCGATGACGCGGCGTGCGAGTGTCGCATCCGGTTCGCGTTCGAGGATCGCGGGTGGCTGCCGGACAGCGTCTTCCCAACGCAACTTGCCGTTCGCATCCAGGCGTACTGTGTAACTCAACGCAGGGTCCGCCAGCCGCCGGAATTCGTCCTCAAGGGATTTGCCAAGTTCGGCGTCGTCGAACAACACACCCATTTCGGTATTGAGCGTGGCCGAACGCATGTCCAGGTTGAACGAACCGATGAAGCCGTCGTGCCCGTCGATCACGAAGGCCTTGGTGTGCAGGCTGGCGCCGGAGCTGCCGAACAACCCTGCGCTGCCGGGGTGTCCCTGCGCGCGGAGTTCATACAGTTTCACGCCACCTTCGAGCAGCGGCTTGCGGTAGCGCGCGTAACCGGCGTGCACGGCGGGCACGTCGTTGGCGGCCAGCGAGTTGGTCACCACGCGCACGTCCACACCCTTGCGTGCCAGATCCAGCAGTTGGCGGGTGCCGTGCTTGCCGGGCACGAAGTAGGGCGAGATCAGCCACGCGCGCGTCGTGGCCGTTCCGATCGCATCGACCAGGCGCCGCACCAGCCATTCCCCGCGATCGTCGCGGCGCCACTTCGCCGGCGGATCCGCGACCACTTCGATCTTGTCGACCCACGCCAGGTGTCGTTGGCCCTTCAGGAAGGCTTCGACCCCGCGCGCGGATTCCACCTGCGCCAAGTATTCGCGCGCTCGATCGCTGGTGGACTCGCCGCGGACGTCGTCCCGCAGTTGCCGCATGCGTTCGGGGTCCTGATTCCCCAGCGCCTTCAGCGGAACCACCGTGTCGCTGTTCCAGTAGCGATCGAAGATGCCTTCGGCGTCGGCCACCACCGGACCCATCAGCAACACATCGAGGTCGCGGAAATTGGTGCCGCTGGCGGCATTGAAATATTCCTCGCCGATGTTGCGGCCACCGACGATCGCGATGCGGCCATCCGCGATCCACGACTTGTTGTGCATGCGGTGGTTGATGCGCAGCGCGCGCACCACGGTTTCCAGCAGCCGCCACAGGCCGGAGCGGTTGCGGAACGGGTTGTACACCCGGATCTCGATGTTGGGATGGGCGTCCAGCGCAAGCATCTGCTGGTCGAGCCCGTAGGCATTCATGTCGTCCAGCAGCATGCGCACGCGCACGCCACGATCCGCCGCGCGCGCGACCTCGCGCGCCAGCAGGCGTCCGCACAGGTCGTCGTGCCACATGTAGTACTGCAGGTCCAGGCTGCGGCCGGCATCGCGGGTGCATAGTGCGCGCGACGCAAACGCAGTCGGTCCGTCGTTGAGCATCACTGCGCCGCTCAAGTCCGGGTGCGCGGCCAGCAACGGCGCGACCGCGCGGTCGAGTGGGGTTGCATCCGGCTGGATGGGCAGCGTACGGGACGGCTCGCCCGACGCCTTGGGCGCGAGGCGATCGGCGAGGATGGCGCCGGCCACCACCAGGACCAGCAGGATGAGGATGATCGCGACCAGCATGGCGGGTCCCGTTGCGTGCCTGCCGCGAACATGCCACAAGTCGTGCCGCAGGTGAAGGTGGTCTGCCGGAATGCGGGGCCGCAGGCCGTCGCGCGGTACAATCGGGTGGTTCCAAAGCTGCAACTGCGAGCCGAATGATGAGTGCCCCCGCATCCCGAGTTCCCGCCCACGAACCGCAGGCCGACACCACGCCGCTGCGCTTCGTCACCGCGGCCAGCCTGTTCGACGGGCACGACGCGGCCATCAACATCATGCGGCGGATCATCCAGTCGCAGGGCGCGGAGGTGATCCACCTCGGCCACAACCGTTCGGTGGAAGACGTGGTGCGCGCGGCGCTGCAGGAAGACGCCGACGGCATCGCGCTGTCGAGTTACCAGGGCGGCCACGTCGAATACTTCAAGTACATGGTGGACATGCTGCGCGAGCGCGGCGCCGGCCATATCCGCGTGTTCGGCGGCGGCGGCGGCACCATCACGCCCGAGGAAATCAAACAGCTCGAAGACTACGGCGTCGAGCGCATCTACCACCCCAACGACGGCATGCACATGGGGCTGGTGCACATGATCGAGGACGTGGTGGCGCGGGCGAAGCACGCACGGGACCAGGGACAGGGGACCGGGGACCGGCAGAAGCAGGGACCGGGAACCGGGGACCGGGGACCAGTGGTTGGTGCGTTCGCAAATATTGATGACGAAATAAGTGTCGGTCGGGTTCTCAGTGAAATTGAAGACGGCGGATTTTCCGAGGCCGAACTGAAGTTGTTGCGCAAGCAGTGGGCCAGTGCACATCCGGTCCCCGGTCCCCGGTCCCCGGTCCCCGTCATTGGCATCACCGGCACCGGCGGCGCGGGCAAGTCGTCTGTCGTCGATGAACTGCTGTTGCGCTTCCTGCACGCGTTCCCCGAAATGCGGATCGCGGTGCTGGCGGTCGATCCGACCCGCCGCAAGGGCGGCGGCGCATTGCTGGGCGACCGCATCCGCATGAACGCGCTGCGCTCGCACCGCGTGTTCATGCGTTCGATGGCGACGCGTCGCGCGCACGTCGCGACCAACGCGGTCCTGCACGACTGCATCGCATTCCTGAAATCGCTGCCGTTCGACCTCGTGATCGTTGAAACCGCCGGCATCGGGCAGGCCGACACCGAAATCGTGGACCTCGTCGATTTCCCGGTGTACGTGATGACCAGCGACTACGGCGCGGCGTCGCAGCTCGAAAAGATCGACATGCTGGATTTCGCCCAACTCGTCGTGCTCAACAAGTACGACCGCCGCGGCGCCGAAGACGCGCTGCGCGACGTGCGCAAGCAGTGGAAGCGCAACCACACCGCGTTCCAGATGCCGGACGAAGACGTGCCGGTGTATCCGACCATCGCCAGCCAGTTCAACGACCCCGGCGTCACCTGGATGTTCGCGAACCTGTGCCGGTTGCTGCGCGAGAAGGTTTTGCATTCATCTCCCTCTGCGGCGTCGCTTCCCGCTCCGGGCGAAGCGGCTTTGCATCCCTCTCCCCCCGGGAGAGGGACCGAGGGTGAGGGTACGGTCTCGCACTGCGACTTCAACCCGCACCTCGACACCACGCTGAAGGAACCGCGCGCCACCGTACTGATCCCCGGCAAGCGCGTGCGCTACCTCGCCGAAATCGCCGAACAAGGCAGGGGCATCAACGTCGATGCCAAGCGCATGGCCGAGGCCGCGTCGAAGGCGCAGCACTATTACGAGTCGTTGAAGGAACTCGACGATCCGGCGTTGCCGAAGCCGCTCGATCTTTACGACAACCAGTATCTTTCCCTTCCCCCGCTTGCGGGTACGCATCCAACTGAGCGTTCCCTTCCCCCGCTTGCGGGGGAAGGTGCCCGCAGGGCGGATGGGGGGAACACCGCGACGTCTTCGCAAGCTTCCCCCCACCCCAACCCTCCCCCGCATGCGGGGGAGGG
>ERZ778018.2251-NODE-2251-length-12759-cov-5.886099_pt1 | contig 12759 bp, 9 predicted proteins | sample MGYA00375748_ERZ778018 | MGnify/ENA primary metagenome ERZ778018 (study PRJEB29350, sample SAMN05509839) | bioreactor metagenome | biome: bioreactor; material: wastewater | place: South Africa: University of Cape Town | collected 2014-04-22 ... | reverse complement strand
GGCGACCACCGAGATCTACACTCTTTCCCTACACGACGCTCTTCCGATCTACATCACCGACGCAGCGCCGATGGAAAGCGAGTTCGAGAAGATCGCCTACAGTTCGGAAGTCTATCCGATCGAGTACGTCCCCAATTTCGTGGAACTCGAATACGCCGTTCCGCTGGAACACGGCAAAGCTGCCGTGCGGGCGGTGCGCGACCTGATGCTCAACAAGCATACCAACTGCATCTATCCGATCGAGTATCGCTTCACCGCCGGCGATCCTGCGTGGATAAGCCCCTTCCATCACCAGGACAGCATCACGCTGTCGGTGTCGGGCGGCCCAGGTGTCGACTACTGGGCGTTCCTGAAGGACGTGGACCAGATCCTGCGCGGCTACGATTCCCGTCCGCACTGGGGAAAGATGCACTTCCTCGATACCGACGACGTGACGCAGCTTTATCCGCGCGCGAACGACTTCAGGCAACTTCGCCGGGAGCTGGACCCCAAGGGACGGTTCCTGAACGACCACCTCAAGCTGCTGCTTGGCTGACGTGACAGGTCGGCGCGGAAGCAGCGACGAGCCTACTAAAAACGTAAAAATCATCGCAGAAAGGGGAATGGAATGAAGACTTTGAAACGCTTTGCGCAAGTTTCGGTTATGGGCGCGAGCCTGGCTCTTGCCGGGGGACAGGCCGCGAACGCCGAGGATTCGAGCGATCCCATCCGGATCGTCACCAACGACTGGACCAGCCAGGTGGTTCTTTCCAATGTCGTGGGCCAAATCCTGGAGAGCGTCGGCAATACCGTCGAGTATCGTTCCTCCGACGGCCAGTTGCAGTTCACCGCGCTGGCGAACAACGACATGGATTTCCAGATCGAGGTCTGGGAAGGATCGCACGGCGAATCCTTCAACAAGGCCCTCCAGCAGGGGCTTGTCGACCTCGGAGACCATTCCGCCATCACCCGCGAAGACTGGTGGTATCCCGAGTATGTGAAGGAGATTTGCCCCGGCCTGCCGGACTGGAAAGCCCTCGACGCGTGTGCTGAAAAGTTCGCGACGGCCGAGACCGGAACCAAGGGGCGGTTCGTCGGCCCGCCCGCGGCATGGGGAAAGCACTACTCGGACCGGATTCAGGCCCTCAACATGAATTTCCAGGAAGTTCCGGTCGGGCAGGCCGCCACGCTCTGGGCCGAATTGCAGTCCGCCTATGACCGCAAGGAGCCGATCGTGCTGTTCAACTGGACCCCGAATTTCATCGAGGCGAAGTTTCCGGGCGAGTTCGTTGAGTTTCCTGAATTCGCGCCGGAGTGCTGGACCGATCCGAAGTGGGGACAGAATCCGGACGCCATCTATGATTGCGGCGCGCCGGCCAGCGGATACCTGAAGAAGGCGGGTTCTCCGGAACTGGAGACGAAGTGGCCGCGCGCTTTTGCCATCCTGAAGAAAGTCAACTTCACCAACCCGCAGATCGCAGCCGCGGCCGCCATGGTCGACGTGGACGGCATGTCGCCGGACGAGGCGGCGACGAAATGGGTCGAAGAGAACGAGGCCATATGGAAAGAATGGCTGGAATAGGCCAATCCTGAGCAAGCCGACGAACCGTGCCGATACCTTCCAGGACCTGGGGATTTCAGATGCAGAAAACACCTAAAATCTCGTGCCGGAATATCTGGAAGGTGTTCGGCGCCGATCCCGCCGGCTTCATGGCCAGGCACGGCGGCCGTCCTCGGCTTTCCGATTTCAAGGCCGAAGGCTATATCGGCGCGGCACGGGACATGTCGTTCGACGTCTACCCCGGCGAGATCCTGATGATCATGGGCTTGAGCGGATCGGGAAAGTCGACCCTGATCCGCTCGATCACCCGATTGAACGATCCGACCGCGGGTTCGATCCTGATCGACGGCGTCGACCTGATGACGGTGAGCGAAAAGGAACTGGTCGACCTGCGCCGTCACAAGATGGGAATGGTCTTTCAGAACTTCGGCCTTTTGCCCCACAGGACGGTGCTGTCGAACGTCGCGTTCCCGCTCGAAGTCAGGGGCGCGTCGAAGGACGAGCGCGATGAGCGGGCGCGCGAGATGGTCAAGCTTGTCGGCCTCGAGGGCCGGGAAGCCTATTTCCCGCGGGAATTGTCGGGGGGCCAGCAGCAGCGGGTGGGCATTGCCCGTTCGCTCGCCGTCGGTCCGGACATCTGGTTCCTCGACGAGCCGTTTTCGGCGCTGGACCCATTGATCCGGCGCGAAATGCAGGACGAATTCCTGCGCCTGCAAAAAATGCTCAAGAAGACGATCGTCTTCATCACCCATGATTTCGCGGAAGCGGCGCGGCTGGGAGATCGCATCGGGATCATGAAGGACGGCGAACTGGTGCAACTGGCCACGCCCGCCGAAATGGTGATCAACCCCGCGAACGACTACGTGCGCGAGTTCGCGCGCGAAGCGCCCCGCGATCAGATCATCACCGTGGGGTCGATCTGTGACCGGAGCAGCATCCCGCAGGAGCGGCAGGCGGTGCCGGGGAGTTCCCGGCTGTGCGAGGTCGCCTCGAAAGTGCTTTCGTCCGACACGCCCGTCCTGGTTACCGGCGAGGACGGCAAGCCGCTGGGTTCGGTCACCAGGCAGTCGATGATCGCGGCTCTTTACCCGCAGGGCTCCAGATGAGCTCAGCCTTTATTTCGCGACGGACAGGCATGCCCGCGGCTTCCTGCAAAGGGTATTCCCTTCTCGCGTTGTCGATTGCGATCCTTGTCGCCGCGGTCGCCTTGTCGAAGGCGATACCGATCCTCGACGACTGGCCGGCGGAATTGACCATTCCCGCGAGAATCTGGCTGACCGATGGCTTCGCCTGGCTGTCCCAGGTCGCCAAGCCGGTGACGCGCGGTATTTCATGGCTGCTCGCGCAGCCGTTGGCGCTCACGGAAGGGCTGCTTTATCGCGGTTTCAAATCCCTGGATATGCCGCCGCTGCCCTGGGTGGCCGTTGCCGGGGGCATGGCGATCCTCGGTCACTGGATCGCCGGCCGGAAGCTTGCCCTGTTCGGCGGGCTGTCGACGGCCTACCTCGCCGTTTTCGGCCTGTGGTCGGACTCGATGAAAACCGTCGCGATCGTCGTCGTGATCGTGCCGCTGGCGGTCGCGGCGGGCCTCGCGCTGGGGGTGTGGGCGTTCCGCAACCGCCGTTTCGAAAAGGCGCTCAATGCATGTTTCGACATCATGCAAGCGACCCCGCACATGGCTTACCTCGGTCCCGTCGTGGTTCTGTTCGGTTTCGGACAGGTGCCGGCGCTGATCGCGACCTTCATCTTCGCCCTTCCTCCGATGGGGCGCTGCACGATCCTTGGCCTGCGCACGGTGCAGTCGGACGTCGTCGAGGCCGGAAAGATGGCCGGTTGCACCAGGAGCCAGCTGTTGTGGAAGGTGCAGCTTCCGGCTGCCCAGCAAACGCTCCTGCTTGGGCTGAACCAGGTGGTGATGCAAACGCTGGCCATGGCCGTCATTGCCTCCCTCGTCGGCGCGGCCGGCCTCGGCCAGAAGCTGCTCTTCTCCCTTCAGCAGCTACAGGTCGGCAAGGCGTTTGAGCAGGGCTTCGCCATCACGCTGATCGCGATCGTCCTCGACCGCATGAGCCAGGCTTATATGCGGCGGGTTCCCACGCGCCATCCCGAGGGCACGACGTTCATCGGCAGGCACCGCCACGTTTCCGCCTTCGCCGCCCTTGTCTTCGCCTCGATCGTGCTTGCGCAATTCTTTCCCGCGGTCCTGGCGTTGCCGAAGGCGCTCACCCTCAGCTACGGAGCGCCGATCAACGAGGCGGTGCGGTGGATTTCCCGGGAATTGTTCCCCTTCGTGAAGCCGGTGCGCGACACGATCACCATCTGGGTGCTTTTGCCGCTGCGCGATTTCTACCTGTGGCTGCCGTGGCCGGTGGTGATCTTCGGCCTGTCGGCGCTCGGCTGGAGGCTGGGCGGCGTCCGCCTCGCGCTCGTTCCGGTTATCCTGCTCGGGATAATGCTTTTGACCGGCTTCTGGACGCCGCTCATGCTGACGGTCTATCTGGTTACCTCGACCACCGTTCTGTGCATCCTGATCGGCATTCCCCTCGGCATCTGGGCCGCCCGCAGGCCGATGGTGGCCGGGGTCGTCAATACGATCTGCGATACCCTCCAGACGTTCCCGAGTTTCGTCTATCTCATCCCGGTGATCATGCTGTTCCAGACGAGCGACCTGTCGAACGTTCTGGCGATGCTCGCCTACGCCACCGTTCCGACCGTTCGCTATGCGCAACTGGGCCTGAAGCGCGTGCCGCAAGCGACGATCGAGGCTGCCGTCGCAAGCGGCACCACCCCTTTCCAGCGCCTGATCAAGGTGGAATTGCCGATTGCCTTGCCGGAACTGCTCATGGGCATCAACCAGACCATCATGATGGCGCTCGCGATGGTGGCCATTACCGCCCTCATCGGTTCGCAGGATCTCGGGCAGGAGATATACAAGGCCCTTCCCGGCGCCGATACCGGCCGGGGCCTGCTTGCCGGCCTCGGCATCGCTTTCATCGGCATCATCGCCGACCGGATGATAGGAGCCTGGGCCGGCAGGATAAACCGGAACCTTGGAATGTGATCGCCGGACGGTCGGGCCGAGGCCGGGCTTCCGCGATCGCCGATCGATCCACGACGACAGTCAATTCGGAGGCGACATGACCGCTTTTTTCCCTCCCCGTCCCAGCCGCATCCTGCGGCCCGGCCTTCGCACCCTGCCGCTCGGGCTTGAGCGCTATACGGTCAAGGGCGGCGGCTCTGTGACCGTGGCGATATATGCCGGCGACCGGGTAAGGGTGGTCGACCGGGAGGGCCTGCAAGCCGCGGAACTCACGGCTACGGGGGCGGACGGCAGGACGGACACAGGCGTCCTTGGCTTGCCGGGGTCGGAAACGACGTTGCGGATATTCGGGACAGGCCCTTGCGGGGAAGAGGCCGAATTCACCGTCCAGCGCGACGGCGTCCTGCGCGTCGCCGCCCCCGGGGGCGCGATGGACTTCCAGCGCCAGGATACGGCTACCGATCTCGACCTCTTCATCCAGCGGGCGACGCTGATCAACTACAAGCCGGGCGGGAACCCGCTGCCCGACCCCTTGCGCGATCCCTTGCAGGAAATGCGTATCCGCGCGGCCACGGCCCAGGCGTTCAGGGTCAAGGCGGGGGACTACATCCAGGTCCTGGACATCGACGGCAGACAGATGACCGACTTCCAGTGCTTCGCGGCGAGAAAGCTGGACAAAGGCATCGAGCACGCGCTGGACGCCACCGTGACCCGGACCCTTACCCATAGGGCCGTGCCGGTGCCCGGCCTTCCCTCGAAGGCGTTCGCTTTCGACTTCGAACCTCTGGTCGAGGTCATCCAGGACACGTGCGGCCGCCATGACGCCTTCGCGACGGCGTGCAACGCCCGCCAGTACGACGACATGGGCTATCCGGGCCACATCAACTGCACCGACAATTTCAACCGGGCGCTGACCCCGTACGGCGTGGCCTCACGCAAGGGGTGGGAAGCGCTGAATTTCTTCTACAATTCCCGCATGAACGCGCACGACCAGATCATTTCCGACGAAGCATGGTCGCGGCCGGGGGACTACGTCCTGCTGCGTGCCCTGACCGATCTCGTCTGCGTGAGCTCGTCCTGCCCGGACGACATCGATTCCGGCAACGGATGGAACCCGACCGACATTCTCGTTCGCACCTATGCGCCCGAGAGCAGGTTTTCCCGCGCAATCGCCTATCGCAAGACACCGGACGCTGACCCTCAGATGACACAAGAAACCGGATTCCACGAACGCTTCTCCGCCCTGACGCGGCACTACACGGAATACCGCGGCTATTGGCTTCCCAGCCGTTTCAACAACGAAGGCCCGATCGGCGAGTATTGGGCGTGCCGGGAAAAATGCGCGGTCATCGATCTTTCCGCCCTGCGCAAGTTCGAGATATTGGGGCCCGACGCGGAAGCCTTGCTGCAATACTGCATGACGCGCGATATCCGCAAACTGGCGGTCGGCCAGGTGGTCTACACAGCGATGTGCTATCCGAACGGAGGCATGATCGATGACGGAACCGTCTTCAGGCTGGGGCAGAACAATTTCCGCTGGATCTGCGGAGACGAGTACAGCGGGATATGGCTGCGCGAACAAGCCGAGAAGATGGGCTACAGCGCATGGGTCCGCTCTTCCACCGAGCAGATGCACAACATCGCCGTCCAGGGGCCGAACAGCCGCGATCTTCTCGAGGAAATCATCTGGACGCCGCCCGGGCAGCCGTCGCTGGGCGAACTCGGGTGGTTCCGGTTCTGTGTCGGCCGCATCGGCCACTTCGAAGGCGTGCCCTTGGTGGTGTCGCGCACCGGCTATACGGGCGAACTCGGCTACGAGGTCTTCTGCCATCCACGCGACGCGGTCGCGGTCTTCGATGCCGTGTGGGCGGCCGGCGAGAAATACGGACTGAAGCCGATGGGCCTGGAGGCCCTCGATATCCTCCGTATCGAATCCGGCCTGGTCTTTGCCGATCACGAGTTCACGTCCGAAACCGACCCCTTCGAGGCAGGGATCGGCTTCACCGTCGCGTTGAAGTCGAAGCCCGATGATTTCATCGGCCGCGAGGCTCTCGCCGAACGGAAGGAACATCCCCGCCACAGCCTGGTCGGCCTCGATATCGATTCGAACGACGAAGTCGGCCATGGCGACTGCGTGCATATCGGGCGTGCCCGGATCGGCGTGGTGACGAGCAGCACGCGCTCGCCGATCCTCGGGAAAAACATCGCGCTGGCGCGCGTCGACGCGACAAATGCCGAGATCGGAACGCAAGTCGAGATCGGGAAACTGGATGGCCATGCGAAAAGGCTGCCGGCGACGATCGTGCGGTTCGCCCATTTCGACCCCGAGAAGATTCGGCCCCGTTCCTGATCGGGATTTTCGACGCAGGGCTGGCGAGACGCGGGCATTGTCCGCGCTTCGCCTTGGCGGTGGCATTCGGCGGCGCGGCCATGTAGCTTGGCGCTGGTAGCCGAGGACAGAATGCCCAACGAAAAACCCATCAGCGTGGCGTCGCGCGTGCGGCGTGGATCGGGCGAGAGCGTGCATGCCTCGCTCGCCAACGAGATCGGCCTGAGGATCGTGCGCGGCGACTATCCGCCGGGCACCGTATTGCCCAACGAAGCGCAGTGGGCGCAGATGTTCGACGTCAGCCGCTCGGCTGTGCGCGAGGCGATCAAGATGCTGATGGCCAAGAGCCTGCTCGCCTCGCGGCCCAAGGTCGGCAGCCGCGTCGAGCCGAAGGAGCGCTGGAACCTGCTCGACCGCGACGTGCTTGCCTGGTACGCCACCTCGCCGGACCGCGAGGCTTTCCTGAGGACGGTGCAGGAGTTCCGCCATATCATCGAGGCGGAGGCGACCGCCTTCGCGGCGCTGAGGCGCACCGACGAGCAGATGGAGGAAATCGCCCGGGCCTGCCGGGACATGGCGAGCGCGCCGACGCTTGCCGAGCGCACGCGCGCCGACACCCGCTTTCACCTGGCGGTGCTGCGCGCTGCCGGCAACGACCTTCTGGTGCCGCTCGGCGTGCTGATCGAATCGGCGTTCGACCACCTGTTTCTCCATGTCACGCGCGAGGGCGACGACCTCGACCTCGCCCAGAAGTTGCACGAGACCATCGAGAAGAGTATCCGCATGAAAAGACCGGAGGCCGCGCGGCGGGCGGTGCGCGAGTTGTTGGCCAATACCGACGCGGTCATCGCCCGGCTGCCGGAATAGGCGAGGCGAGGCATGCCGGAACAACGACCCAACGTGCTGTTCATCTGCGCCGACCAGTGGCGGGCGGACTGCATCTCGGCGCTTGGCCACCCGAACGTGAAGACGCCGAACCTCGACGCGCTGGCCGCCGACGGCGTGCTTTTCCGCAACCATTTCGGCCAGTGCACGCCTTGCGGCCCATCGCGCACCAGCGTGCTCACCGGCCTTTACCTGATGAACCACCGCTCGGGCCGCAACGGCACGCCGCTCGACGCGCGCCATACCAATCTTGCGCTGGAGGCGCGCAAGGCGGGCTACGAGCCGGCGCTGTTCGGCTACACCGACACCAGCGTCGATCCGCGCGGGCGCGACCCGAACGACCCGGCGCTGACCGGCTACGACAAGGGCGTGATGCCGGGCTTCGTCGCGCCGCTGCATCTGCCGGACGACATGGCCGCCTGGGTCGCCGACCTCGTCGCCAAAGGGTATGACGTGGAGAGCCGCGACGACGCCTTCCGGCCGAAAGCGCCGTTCGACAAGCCCGCCGACCGCGGCTTCCGCTTCATTCCCCCCGTCTTTGCGGCCGGGCATAGCGAGACGGCGTTCCTGACGGACGAATTCCTCAAATGGCTTTCGGTGCGGGGCGGCACGCCGTGGTTCGCGCATTTCGTGTTCTACCGGCCGCATCCGCCGCTGATCGCGCCGGAGCCCTACAACGCCGCCGTGCATCCGAAGGACGTCGCCATGCCGGCGCGGGCGGCCACGCTCGAGGAGGAGAAGCAGCAGCATCCGCTGCTCGCCTACGAACTCGACCGGCTGGGCAAGCCCGGCGCCTATGACGAGCACAGTCCGTTCGATCCGGTCGCGGCCGGCGATCTGGAAATCCGCCAGATGCGTGCGGCCTATTACGGGCTGGTGGCGGAGGTCGACCATCATCTTGGCCGCATCGTCGACCATCTCAAGGCGACCGGCGAATACGGGCGCACCCTCATCATCGTCACCAGCGACCATGGCGAGATGCTGGGCGAGCACCATGTCTGGGGCAAGGAGATCTATTTCGACCAGGCTTTCCGCCTGCCGCTGGTGATCCGCGACCCGCGCCCCGAGGCCGACGCGGCGCGCGGCACCCGCGTCGACGCCTTCACCGAGGCGGTGGACGTCATGCCGACCATCCTCGAACGGATCGGGCTTGCCGTGCCGCGCAGTTGCGACGGCCGCTCGCTGCTTGCCTTCCTGCACGGCCGCACGCCGCCCGGCTGGCGCGAGGCGGTGTTCTTCGAGCACGATTTCCGCACCGTCAGGACGCAGGCCGCCGAGACGGCGCTGGGCATCGCTTCCGACGCGTGCAGCTATGCGGCGATCCGCGACCGCCGCTATAAATACGTGCACTTCGCCGCCTTGCCGCCGCTCCTGTTCGACATGGCGCAGGACCCGCACGAGACGCGCAATCTCGCCGGCGACCCCGCGATGGCGGCGACGGCCCTTGCCTATGCGCAAAAGATGCTGGACTGGCGGCTCAGCCATGCCGAGCGCACGCTGACCAACATGCAACTGACCCCGGAAGGCGTCTTTTCGCGGCCGTGAACGGGCTGGTTCGACGGGCTGGGCCGTGCTGGCGCTGACCGTGGCGGCAAGGGCGGTGTATCTGTCTTATCGGCTGCGACGGAAGCGAAGGGACAGCAAGTGAGGTTGGGTGCGACGATCGGCTCTGCCGCCGATATAGACGGCAGCTATGCCTGGCTGCGGATGGCCATCTCCGTGCTGGTCGGCACGGTGGGTGGCGTCGGCATGTGGGCGATCGTGGTGGTGATGCCTGCGGTCCAGGCCGAATTCGGGATCGACCGGGCCGATGCCTCGCTGCCCTACACGGCGACGATGCTGGGCTTCGCGCTCGGCAACGTCCTTGTCGGATGGGCCGTCGACCGCATCGGCTATTGGCTGCCCGCGCTGGGCACGGCCGTGCTTCTCGGCGCGGGGTTCATCCTGGCGGCGTTCACCACGTCGGTCCTCCAGTTTTCCCTGGTGCACGGCCTGCTGATCGGCGTCGGCACCGCGTCGAGCTTCGGGCCGCTGATCGCCGACTTGTCGCACTGGTTCAACAAGCGGCGCGGCCTCGCCGTCTCGGGTGCCGCGACCGGCAGCTACCTTGCCGGCGTCCTGTGGCCGGCGCTTTTGCCCGGCGTGATGACGGCGCACGGCTGGCGCTTCGCCTATGCCGCGATCGGCGTCGCCTGTATCGTCTGCATGGTGCCGCTGATCCTGACGCGGCGGCGGCAGCCGCCGCATGCCGCACTCGCCGGCGGGCCGGGCACGCGGCCGCTTCGTCCGATATCGCTGTCGCCGTCCCGCTTGCAGGCGCTCTTGGTGCTGTCGGGCCTCGGCTGCTGCGTGGCGATGTCGATGCCCCAGGTCCATATCGTCGCCTATTGCATGGATCTCGGCTACGGGGTGGCGCGCGGCGCCGACATGCTGTCGGTGATGATGGCGGCCGGCATCGTCAGCCGCATCGGCTCGGGCTTCATCGCCGACCGCATCGGCGGCGTCAAAACGCTGCTCATCGGCGCGGTCCTGCAATGCCTGTCGCTGTTCCTTTACGTGCCGTTCAACGGGCTGGCTTCGCTCTACGTCGTCTCTCTGGTGTTCGGCCTGTCGCAGGGCGGCATCGTGCCCTGCTACGCGGTCATCGTGCGCGAGTACATGCCGGCGAAGGAGGCGGGACGGCGGGTCGGCGTCGTCATCATGGCGACCATTCTCGGCATGGCGATCGGCGGCTGGATGTCGGGCTGGATCTATGACCTGACCGGCTCCTACGCGGCAGCCTTCCTCAACGGCATCGGCTGGAATTTCCTGACCATCTCGGTCGCGGCGTTCCTGCTGTGGACGGGCCGGCGCGCCCAGCTCGCCCGCGCCTAGAGATGCGAGGCCAGTTCGAGCGGGTAGTCGTCGTTGTCGGCGTCGCGCAGGGCCGCCAAGCTGCGGTTGTCGAGCACCTCGGCGATCGCGTGGCGGACTTCCAGCATCATGTGGCGGACCTGGCAGACGGCTTCGTCGCAATCCTCGCAGCGCTGGTATTGCGTCTGGCTGGCGCATGGGATCGGCGCCAGCGGCCCGTCGAGCACGCGGATGACGTGGCCGATCCTGATCTCGGAGGCCGGCCGGGCGAGCCGGTAGCCGCCGCCCTTGCCCTTGCGGCTCTGGACGAAGCCGGCATTGCGCAACTCGCCGAGAATGGCGTCGAGGAACTTCTTGGGGATGTGGTTGGCCGAGGCGATGTCGTTGACGAAGGCCAGCTGGCCCGCCGGCAGGCCGGAGAGGTGCACGAGGGCCTTCAGGCCATATTTTCCTTTTTTCGTGAGCATGCCGGGAAGTTCGATTGTCCGATCATCGGCAATAGCGGCGGGCGCGCCGATATACAACGCCAAAGCCGTTGATTTCCGGCGATTCTTGAATGACGGCAGGCCCGGCGCGGCAGCCGGGCGGGCGGCCGTCAGCGCTTGCCGTAGATTTGGTCGAGCAGCGCGCCCTCGGCGAAATGCTCCTTCTGGACCTTTTCCCAGCCGCCGAACACGTCCTCGACGGTGACCAGGCGGACCGGCGGGAACTTGTCCTTGAACTCGGCGGCGACCTTTTCGTCGCGCACCCGCAGGCTGTACTCGGCCTCGATCTTCTGGCCTTCCGGCGTGTACAGGAATTCGAGGTAGTTCCTGGCGAGGTCGCGGCTGCCGTTGTCGTCGGCGACCTTGTCGACGATGGCCACCGGGAATTCGGCAAGCAGGCTGAGCGAGGGCGTGACGGTCTCGTATTTGTCGGTGCCGTATTCCCTGGCGATCCCCTGCGTCTCCGATTCAAAGGTGATCAGCACGTCGCCGATGCCGCGTTCGGCGAAGGTGGTGGTCGAGGCGCGGCCGCCGGTGTCGAACACCGGCACATGCGAAAAGATCTTGCCGACGAATTCATGCACCTTCTCGGTATCGCCGTCGAACTTCTCCAGCCCGTAGGCGTAGGCCGCGAGATAGGTGTAGCGGGCGTTGCCGGAGGTCTTCGGATTCGGGAAGATGATCTGCACGTCGTCGCGGGCGAGGTCGTCCCAGTCCTTGATGTTCTTGGGGTTGCCGGCGCGCACGAGGAAGGACGGCAGCGAGTAGAACGGCGAGGCGTTGTCGGGAAAGCTCTTCTGCCAGTCAGGCGAGACGTAGCCGTTCTTGACCAGGAAATCGATGTCGGGAACCTGGTTGAAGGTCACCACGTCGGCAGCCAGCCCCTCGACGATGGCGCGCGCCTGCTTGGAGGTGCCGGCATGCGACTGGTCGACGGTGACGCCGGGATTGTGGGCGACATAGGCCTTGTTGATGGCGCTGAACAGTTCGCGCCCGACGTCGTAGGAAGCGTTGAGCAGCTTGTCGGCCGACCAGGCCGAGGCGCAGGACAGGAAAAGACCCGCGGCGGCGGTTGCGGCAAGCAGGAGGCGTTTCATGGAAGTCTCCGGTTTCAGGATCGTCGCATCATATAGCCGCGGGCGAGCGCCGCCCGCGAGGCACTGTGCGGCGGGAAGGGGAGAGCTGGTAGAAATTCTATCTTGTTTTTTGGGATTACGGAGCAATCCCTGCCATGGGTACGGCGCTCATCCGGCGTTGTCCGGGAAAACCTTCCAGCGACGCGGCCGGAAGGCCAGCCGGCTTTTCTGCGCGGCCGGATGGTCGACCGGCAGCTCGATCTCGACGCGCTGGCGCTGGCCGCCGATCTCCAGTTCCACGCGCCGCGTGCCGGCGACCCGGCGGCTGGCGGCGACGGTGCCGGCGATGCAGCCAGAGCATTCCTCCAGCAGGTCGACGTCGTGCGGGCGGAAGAACAGGCTCGCCTTGCCGGCGGGCGCGCCCTGGGCGGAAAGGCCGATGGGGCGGTCGGCGATCCACAGCCCGCCGTCCTCGACCTTGACCGGCAGCGAGCTCGATTCGCCGATGAAGCCGTAGACGAAGGGCGAGTTCGGCGTGTCGTAGACCTCGT
>ERZ778018.2250-NODE-2250-length-12762-cov-10.522625_pt1 | contig 12762 bp, 12 predicted proteins | sample MGYA00375748_ERZ778018 | MGnify/ENA primary metagenome ERZ778018 (study PRJEB29350, sample SAMN05509839) | bioreactor metagenome | biome: bioreactor; material: wastewater | place: South Africa: University of Cape Town | collected 2014-04-22 ... | reverse complement strand
CAGATGTCGCCGATGTCGGCGGAAGCCACCGTCGTGCGCAACTATCTCGACTGGCTGCTGTCGATCCCGTGGGCCAAGAAGTCGAAGGTCAAGAAGGACCTGCCGGCTGCGCAGGCGATCCTTGACGCCGACCACTACGGGCTTGAGAAGGTCAAGGACCGCATCGTCGAGTATCTTGCGGTGCAGTCGCGCGCCAACAAGCTGACCGGTCCGATTCTGTGCCTTGTCGGCCCTCCGGGCGTCGGCAAGACCTCGCTCGCCAAGTCGATCGCCAAGGCGACCGGGCGCGAATACGTGCGCATGTCGCTCGGCGGCGTGCGGGACGAGGCCGAGATTCGTGGCCACCGGCGCACCTATATCGGCTCGATGCCCGGCAAGATCATCCAGTCGATGCGCAAGGCGAAGACCGCCAATCCGCTGTTCCTGCTCGATGAAATCGACAAGATGGGCATGGATTTCCGCGGCGACCCGTCTTCCGCGCTGCTGGAGGTGCTCGACCCCGAGCAGAACGGCACGTTCAACGACCACTATCTCGAGGTCGATTACGACCTGTCGAGCGTGATGTTCGTGACGACCGCCAACACCCTGAACATTCCAGGGCCGTTGATGGACCGCATGGAGATCATCCGCCTCGCCGGTTACACGGAGGAGGAGAAGCTCGAGATCGCGCGCCGGCACCTGATCGCCAACTCGGTCAAGAAGCACGGGCTGACCGACAAGGAGTGGTCGATCACCGACGCCGCGCTACTGCTGCTGATCCGCCGTTACACGCGGGAAGCGGGCGTGCGTAACCTCGAGCGCGAGTTGTCCAACCTCGTGCGCAAGGCCGTGAAGGATATTCTGCTCGCCAAGAAGCAGACCGTCATCGTCGATGAGGCGGTGGTGGAGGAGTATCTGGGCGCCCCGCGCTTCCGCTTCGGCTCGGCCGAGACGGAGGATCAGGTCGGCGCCGTCACCGGGCTCGCCTGGACCGAGGTCGGCGGCGAGTTGCTGACGATCGAGGGCGTCATGATGCCCGGCAAGGGCCGCATGACCGTCACCGGCAACCTGAAGGACGTGATGAAGGAATCGATCTCGGCGGCGGCCTCCTATGTCCGCTCGCGCGCTGTCGATTTCGGCATCGAGCCGCCGCTGTTCGAGAAGCGCGACATCCACGTGCACGTGCCGGAAGGCGCTACGCCCAAGGATGGCCCGTCGGCCGGTATCGCTATGGCGACGGCGATCGTGTCGCTGATGACCGGCATTCCGGTCAGGCGCGACATCGCCATGACCGGCGAGGTGACGCTGCGCGGGCGCGTGCTGCCGATTGGCGGCTTGAAGGAGAAGCTGCTGGCGGCGTTGCGCGGCGGGCTCAAGAAGGTGCTGATTCCGGAGGAAAACGCGAAGGACATCGCGGAACTGCCGGATTCGGTCAAGAACGGGCTTGAGATCGTGCCGGTTTCTCGCATGGGTCAGGTGCTCGAGCATGCGCTGGTGCGCCTGCCGACGCCGATCGAATGGGACCCGGCCGAGGCGAAAACCCCGGCGGCCCCGCCGGCGGAGGACGATGACGCCGCTGGCCTCGTTGCCCACTAAAAAGACTTGAAACATTCTGAAACAGGAGCCCCGGAACGTGTTTCCGGGGCTTTTTCTGTGGTTTCCGGCCGATTTCGCTTGCGCTGCCGCACGGGGCCGTTAAGCGCTTCTCACCCGCTTTTCTTATCGAGGCGGTCAGTGAACTCAGGGAGGCGTCATGAACAAGGGTGATCTCATCGATGCCGTCGCGAAGGCGACGGGCCTGACCAAGGCCGCGGCCGGCGAAGCGGTCGAAGCCGTGTTCGGCAACATCAGCGACACGCTGAAGGCCGGCAAGGAGGTTCGGCTGCTCGGCTTCGGCACCTTCTCGCTGTCCAAGCGGCCGGCCCGCACGGGGCTCAACCCGCGCACCAAGGAGCCGATCACCATCAAGGCCGGCACCGTTGCGCGCTTCAAGGCTGGCGCCCAGCTCAAGGCCGCCGTCAACGGCTGACGCAGCCACGCAAAGGCAGGCGCCGGGCGGTTTGCCCGCGCCTGGCCGGCGCAATTTTCAGGCGGATGGTCCGGCCGGCTCCGCCGTGGTCGCAGTTTCGGTTGCGGCGCGGCGCGAGGCCGGCTTAATTGTGCCTGCAACGGGCGGTTAGCTCAGCTGGTTAGAGCATCTCGTTTACACCGAGAGGGTCGGGAGTTCGAATCTCTCACCGCCCACCAACAGGACCCGGACCGATATGCTGCACGGCCTTGCCCGCCTGGCGGGGGTACTTGTCACGATTTTCGGCTTGTCGGGGGCCAGTGCCGCCAGCATGACCTTCCGGGCCGAGCCGGTCGGCACGGCGAGCGATTGCCGCAAGGACTGCCCGAAGGTGATCGTGGCCGACGGCGTCATCACCAAGACGACGCCGGATGACCTGGCGAAATTCATCCGGGCCAATGTCGACGACCGCCTTTTCCGCAACGTGATCTTCCTGAACTCGCCTGGCGGCAGCGTCTCGCCGGCGATGCGGCTCGGCGTGATGTTCCGCAAGCTGGGCTCGACCGTGATCGTCGGGCAGGTCGAGCATTCGCGCGAGTTCGGCAACGACGCAAAGGTCGGCGTGCCGCTGCAATACGGAAGCTGCATGTCGGCCTGCGTGTTCGCGCTGATGGGCGGCAAGCGCAGGATCGTACCGGAGGAGAGCGAGGTCGGCGTCCACCGCATCCACTCCCAGGGCGCGATCGATGTCGCGAGCCCGGACAAGCGGCGCATGTATCTTTTCGCCGATGCCGATCTCGTGGCGCAGATGCGCGGCTATGCCCGCATGATGGGCGTCGATCCCGATCTCATCAATCTCGCCGAATCGGTCGGGCCTGACCGGCTGCACCACTTGAGCGACGCGGAAATCCGCCGATACCATCTCGCCCGCCGCTCGCTTTGAGGGCGGGCAGGGGCCGCCTGGCATCTCCTGGCATCTCTTGTCATCGAGAGCGCCTCTCGTGGCCATGTTGGCCTTGACGCGCGCGACAGGCTCGGCTACCCACGCGCTCTCGGATGTGCGGCGCGGCCGGACACCCGGGTAGTCCATGCGCGGACGTAGCTCAGTTGGTTAGAGTGCCGGCCTGTCACGCCGGAGGTCGCGGGTTCGAGCCCCGTCGTCCGCGCCATTGGATCCCAGTCTCAATCTTCCTTTCATTCGGCGATCACACGGCACCACCGCGTCAGGCGGGCGTTGGCGCTTGCGACAATTGATCCCGCAGGCGGGCGGGAACCCGATGCCGAACGGAATGTTGAGGGAGCAGGCGGGGCGCGCCGTCAGGAGCATCGGATGATGTCCCCCGCTCGCATTGAAAAAGGCCCCCGCATTCCCGCCGCGCCCGAAGCCAGCCGCAGGGATTTTCTCTATATCGCAACCGGATGTTTCGCGGCGGTTGGCGCCGCTGCCGCCTTATGGCCGTTCGTGGACCAAATGGAGCCGGATGCCGCCGCGCTTGCCAGCGGCGCGCCGATCGATGTCGATCTGTCCACGGTCGCGCCGGGGCAGCAGATCACCGTTATGTGGCGGGGCAAGCCGGTCCTGATCGTCAACCGCCCGCAGGCGGCGCTCGATGTGCTGCGAGGCCCGACCTTGATCGCGCGCCTGTCGGACCCGAATTCGCAGGTGCGGCAGCAGCCGCCCTATGCGCAAAACTGGTCACGCTCCGTCGAGCCGACATATGCCGTTCTGGTCGGCATATGCACCCATCTCGGCTGCATCCCGCAGTTCCGCCCGGAGGTGGATGCGAGCACAGGCTGGCCCGGCGGTTATTTCTGTCCGTGCCATGGCTCGAAATATGATCTGGCGGGGCGTGTGTATACCGGCGTGCCGGCGCCCTATAACCTGCCGGTGCCGCCTTATCGATTCACCAGCAAGACCCAGCTCAGAATCGGCGAGAACCCGCCGGGCGCGACCTTTGACCTGAGCGATATCGTGCAGATGTGAGGTTGGCCAAATCAGGCGCTGAATCGCCGCGCCCGTCACGTCGGCGCGGGCCCGTGCCCGCGCATGGGGCACGATGCCGGCAACCTCCAGATATTCCTGCGGGCTGTGCGCGCCGCCGCCGACTGGCTCGGTCGTGCCTAGCGTCGGCGGCGTCAGGTTGTCGGGGGGCTCACCAGGTTTCGACCTGGCGCCGCAATCCTCGCAGCCGGTAGAACACTTCCTGGATCAGCCACTTGCGAAGCGGCCTCTGCTTGATGGGCGGCGGTGTCCGTGCCGCTTCGCTCACGCTCGATTCGTTGCCGCGATGGAAATAACGGCCAATCGGCGCCACGCCGACGCAATACGGAGCAACGGTGCGAATATTGACGCTGCGGCCGATGGTCCGCCAGTCGTCGGCGAAAGTGTGGACAGGCGTCAGTACGGCAACGAGTTTGCGCGCTGCCGCACGCGTCACGACATAAGCATGCGCGCACAGCGCGTCGTGGACCCGGTTCAGCGTATGCCATGAGGTCAGGCGGTCGCCGGCGGAATGATGCCAGTTGGTTTTGTTGAGCAGGATCAACTGCTCCTCGTCGGGCTTGAGCGTGGCGATTAACGCGGCGAGAACGCCCGAGAAATGGTGGCCGATCAGCGCGTCGTCCTCGAGAATGACGGCAAAGTCCGGCCCTTCGTCGGCAATCATCCGAAGCGCCCGCAAATGGCTGAGTGCGCAGCCTATCTCGGCCGGCTCCATCGCTCGTCCGTGCCGGGCTTTCGCGCGCTGGGCGTCATGGAGTGCCGACAGGTCCGCCGCCCCGATTTTCCGTCCATCGATTGCGTCGACGAATTGCCAGGGCGGCATGCCCGGCACGTCCAATTGGGCCTCGATCAACGCACGACGCACAACGGCGCCTCGCATGTTGATGACCATGATTTTCACACGATCGCCCCATATCGAATCCGGCTGGTCCATGTTTCACCCTTTGATCGGACCTGTCGCGGCGACGGCGCGGGCGAGCGCTTGCGCGCGGGGCACGATGCTGGCGACGTCGAGATATTCCTCCGGGCTATGCGCACCGCCGCCGACCGGGCCGGTCGAGCACAGCGTCGGCGTGCCGACGGCCGAGGTGAAGCCCGAATCGGCGCAGCCGCCGGAAAACTCGCCCTTGACCGTCAGCCCGGTGTCGCTCGCCGCCTTCTGGTAGATGGCGAGCAGGCCGGCATTGGCGGCGGTCTGCTCGAGCGGCAGGAATTCGCCCTTGATGGTCAGCGTGGCCGAGGTGCCGGGCACATGCTCGGTGGCGACGATCTTCCTGATCGCGGCCACCATGCGATCGCGGTCGGCCGTCTTGACGTAGCGCAGGTCGATCTCGCCGCGCGCCCAGGGCGCCACGGTATTGACCGACTGGCCGCCCGAGACGAGGCCGACATTCAGCGTGATGCCGGCCTTGAGGTCGGTCAGGGCGGCGAGCGCCAGCACCTTGTGGGCGAGCGCGTTGATGGCGCTGTGGCCGGCCTCGAAATTGCCGCCGGAATGGGCCGCCTTGCCGGTGATCTCCATGATCGAGAACACGCCGCCCTTGCGCCCCGAAACGACATTGCCGTTGGCGCGGCCGGGCTCCGAATTGTAGACGGCGCGCGCGCCGCGCGCCGTGTCCTCGATGATGCCGCGCGATTGCGGCGAGCCGATTTCCTCGTCCGAGGTCAGCAACGCGACGAGAGGGGCGGGCGCGCCGCCGAACTTGTGGAAGGCCGCCAGCACGAAGGCGTTCAGCACCAGCCCGCCCTTCATGTCCATGACGCCGGGGCCGTAGGCGCGGCCATCCTTGATGGTGAACGGGCGCCTGGCGACCTCGCCCTTGGGGAACACCGTGTCGCGGTGGCCCATCAGCACGATCGGCGCGTTGCCCGGCCCACTGATGCGGGCGCGGAAGATGTCGCCGGACACGTCGCGCGGCAACCGCTCGACCTCGATGCCCTGGTCCTTGAAGAAGCGCTCGAAGACCTCGCCGACCGCATCGACGCCGGGCTTGTCGTAGGAGCCGGAATCGATGTTCACGACCTCTTCCATCAGGGAAACCATGGCGTCGTGCTGGGTGGCGAGCCAGGACAGGATTTTATCGGTCATCGGGGTCTCTTCGGGTTGGGGCGGAGCGGGGCAGGCGGCTCTCTCAGTAGGTGGCACGGCCGCCGGAAATATCGAACACGGCGCCGGTGGTGAACGAGTTCTCGGCGCTCGCCAGCCAGGCGATCAGGCCGGCGATTTCCTCGACCTTGACGAAACGCCCGCGCGGGATTTTCGACAACATGAAATTGATATGCGTCTCGCTCATCTGGTCGAAGATCGCGGTCTTCGCCGCCGCCGGCGTGACGCAGTTGACCGCGATGTCGTGGCCGGCCAGTTCCTTGCCGAGCGACTTGGTGAGGGCGATGACGCCGGCCTTGGCGGCGGAATAGGCGGATGCGTTCGGGTTGCCTTCCTTGCCGGCGATCGAGGCGACGTTGACGATGCGGCCATAGCCGGTCTTGAGCATGTGCGGCACCACGGCGCGGCAGCAGTGGAACGGGCCGTTGAGGTCGATGTCGATGACGCGCTTCCACTCGTCGAGCGGATAGTCCCAGAGCGTGGCGTTGGCGCCGGCGATGCCGGCATTGTTCACCAGGATATCGATGCGGCCGAAAGCCTTGACGGTCTCGGCGGTGGCGCGCTCGACGGAGGCGAAATCGGTCTGGTCGGTGCTGACGGCGCGGCAGGCGCCGTGGCGCGCGAGGTCCTTGACGGCGCTTGCCGCGGCCGATTCGTCGCGGTCCCAGATCGCGACCTTGGCGCCCGACTGCAACAGGCGTTGCGAGACGGCCAGGCCGATGCCCTGCGCGCCTCCGGTGACGACGGCGACGCGGTTTTCCAGATTGATGCTATTGCTCATGATGGCTCCTTGGTTGGCGCGGAGCCTAGAGCATGTGGCGAAAAAGTGGCAACGGCTTTCGGCGGCGATCATCGCGCGCCGCGCCGTCACGGGCAGGGCGCGCGGGGCTGCCATGCCACTATTGCAGGGTGTGTGCGACATGCCTTCGGCTTGCGCTGGCCACGGCGCTAGTTTAGAGCAGCGACAGATTTCACGCCGTGCTTCGCAGTGCGGCATTTGTCGCGAACCGGACGTGTTGACGATGCATAATCTTCTCGCGGACTATCTTCCCCTGGTGCTGTTCATCGGCCTGGCGATCGTGATCGGCTGCGCGCTGCTTGTCGCGCCGTTCATCGTCGCCTACCAGAATCCCGACCCGGAGAAGCTGTCGGCCTACGAATGCGGCTTCAATGCGTTCGACGACGCGCGCATGAAATTCGACATCCGCTTCTACCTGGTCGCCATCCTGTTCATCATCTTCGATCTGGAAGTGGCGTTCCTGTTTCCGTGGGCGGTCGCGTTCAAGGAAGTCGGCTGGTTCGGCCTGTCCTCGATGCTGGTGTTCCTTGCCGTGCTGACCATCGGCTTTATCTACGAGTGGAGAAAGGGAGCCCTGGAATGGGATTGACCGCAGCAGATCGCGGCAACGCCATCGCCGCACCCGCTCCGCGCGGCCTGCTCGGGCCGGATGGCCGGCCGGTCGGCGCGACCGACCCGTTCTTCGTCGAGGTCAACAACCAGCTTGCCGACAAGGGCTTCCTGGTCACGGCGACCGACGACCTGATCAACTGGGCGCGGACCGGCTCGCTGATGTGGATGACCTTCGGCCTCGCATGCTGCGCGGTCGAGATGATGCAGGTCTCGATGCCGCGCTACGATGTCGAGCGCTTCGGCTTCGCGCCGCGCGGCTCGCCGCGCCAGTCCGACGTGATGATCGTCGCCGGCACCTTGACCAACAAGATGGCGCCGGCGTTGCGCAAGGTCTACGACCAGATGCCGGAGCCACGCTACGTCATCTCGATGGGCTCGTGCGCCAATGGCGGCGGCTACTACCATTACAGCTATGCCGTGGTGCGCGGCTGCGACCGGATCGTGCCGATCGACATCTACGTGCCGGGCTGCCCGCCCACGGCGGAGGCGCTGCTTTACGGCGTGCTGATGCTGCAGAAGAAAATCCGCCGTACCGGCACCATCGAGCGGTGAGAGAGCGATGAGCGAAGACCTCCAGACGCTTGGCGCACATATCGCGGCAGCGCTGCCGGGCAGCGTTTCCGCTGTTTCGATCGCGTTCGGCGAGCTGACGCTGCATGCAGAGGCCGCCGACATCGTCAAGGTGGTGCGCTTCCTGCGCGACGACCCGAAATGCCAGTTCTGGAACATCATCGGCGTGTGCGGCGTCGATTATCCGGGCCGGGCGAAGCGATTCGATGTCGTCTACCATTTCCTGAGCCCGCGGCTGGTGCAGCGCATCCGCGTCAAGGTGCAGACCGACGAGATCACGCCGGTGCCCTCGCTCGTGGCGGATTTTCCCGGCGCGGACTGGTTCGAGCGCGAAACCTACGACCTGTTCGGCGTGCTGTTCAGCGGCCACCCGGATCTGCGCCGCCTGCTGACCGATTACGGTTTCGAAGGCCATCCGCTGCGCAAGGATTTCCCGACGACCGGCTTCGTCGAGGTGCGCTACGACGACCAGGAAAAGCGCGTCGTCTACGAACCGGTCAAGCTGACGCAGGAGTTCCGCAACTTCGACTTCCTGTCGCCGTGGGAGGGCACGGAATACGTGCTGCCGGGCGATGAGAAGGCGAAGTAGCGAATAGAGAGAAGCGAATAGGAAGGCCGGTTAGCCGGCCGGGTGGGGGGAGTTCGGCCCTCGCCCTTATCCGGCCCTCCGGGCCACCTTCTCCCAAGCGGGGAAGGCCAGGAACTGCGGTTGAGGACAACATGGGTAGCGAACCGAATCTCCGCAATTTCCAGATCAACTTTGGCCCGCAGCATCCTGCCGCGCATGGCGTGCTGCGCCTCGTGCTGGAACTTGACGGCGAGGTCGTCACCCGCGTCGATCCGCATATCGGCCTGCTGCATCGCGGCACCGAGAAGCTGATCGAGGCGCGCACCTATCTGCAGGCGCTGCCGTATTTCGACCGGCTCGACTATGTCGCGCCGATGAACCAGGAGCACGCCTACTGCCTGGCGATCGAGAAGCTGCTCGGCATCACCGTGCCGATTCGCGGCCAGTTGATCCGGGTGCTGTATTCCGAGATCGGCCGCATCCTGTCGCATCTGCTCAACGTCACCACGCAGGCCATGGACGTCGGCGCCCTGACGCCGCCGCTCTGGGGCTTCGAGGAGCGCGAGAAGCTGATGATCTTCTACGAGCGCGCCTCGGGCTCGCGCATGCACGCGGCCTTCTTCCGGCCGGGCGGGGTGCATCAGGACCTGCCGACCAAGCTGATCGACGATATCGATGCCTGGTGCGATCCGTTCCCGCAGGTGCTCGACGATCTCGAGGTGCTGCTGTCGGATAACCGCATCTTCAAGCAGCGCAACGTCGATATCGGCGTGGTCAGCCTGGAGGATGCCTGGCGCTGGGGCTTTTCCGGCGTGATGGTGCGCGGCTCGGGCGCGGCCTGGGACCTGCGCCGGGCGCAGCCCTACGAATGCTATGCCGATCTCGACTTCGATATTCCGGTCGGCAAGAACGGCGACTGCTACGACCGCTACCACATCCGGCTCGAGGAAATGCACCAGTCGGTGCGCATCATGAAGCAGTGCATCGCCAAGCTGCGCTCGCCGGAGGGCAAGGGGCCGGTCGTTTCCGAAGAGGGCAAGGTCGTGCCGCCGCGCCGCGCCGAGATGAAGCGCTCGATGGAAGCGCTGATCCACCATTTCAAGCTCTACACCGAGGGCTTCAAGGTGCCGGAAGGCGACGTCTACGCCGCCGTCGAGGCGCCGAAGGGCGAATTCGGCGTGTATCTGGTCGCTGACGGCACCAACAGGCCGTATCGCTGCCATATCCGCGCGCCGGGCTTCGCGCATTTGCAGGCCATGGATTTCCTGTGCCGTGGCCATATGCTGGCGGATGTTTCCGCCATTCTCGGCTCGATCGACATCGTCTTCGGCGAGGTGGACCGGTAATGGCCGCGGCATGGATTTCCCTCCCCCAGGAAGGGGGAGGGTTAGGGTGGGGGTTGGCCATGGCGACTTACGATCGTACAAGAGCCAAAACCGCACGGGCGCGGACGCTGCGGCGTACCATGACGGAGAGCGAGAAAGCGCTTTGGTCATGCCTTCGGGCAGATCAGCTGGGCTTATCGTCCCGCAGGCAGCATCCGGTTGGTCCTTATGTGCTTAATTTTTATGCCCCGATGGCACGCCTTGCAGTCGAACTCGACGGAGGTCAGCACGGCACCGAGGCAGGGATTGCCAAGGATACTGTGCGTACGGCGTGGCTCGCGGCGAAGGGAATTCGCGTGCTGCGCTTCTGGAACAATCAGGTTTTCGGGAATATCGAAGGCGTCTTGCTGAATATCCACGCGGAAGCGCAGGCGCTGTCTGCCGCCTCCACCCCCACCCCAACCCTCCCCCTCGCGGGGGGAGGGAGTTCCGGCGCCACTGCCGCCCTGTCCGAGGACGATTGATATGTCCGTGCGTCGTCTCGCCCCGGCTGAAATCCAGCCGAAGAGCTTTGCCTTCACGGCCGACAATGAGAATTGGGCCGCCGGGCAGATCGCGAAATATCCGGAAGGGCGCCAGGCCTCGGCCGTGATCCCGCTGCTGTGGCGCGCGCAGGAGCAGGAAGGCTGGGTGACGCAGGCCGCCATCGAGGCGGTTGCCGCCAAGCTCGGCATGGCCAACATGCGCGTGCTGGAGGTTGCGACCTTCTACACGATGTTCAACCTCGAGCCGGTCGGCAAGTATTTCGTGCAGCTTTGCGGCACGACGCCGTGCCGGCTGCGCGGCGCCGAGGGCATCATCGATGTGTGCCGCGAGCGCATCGGCGAGCAATATCACATCACGCCGGACGGCATGTTCTCCTGGCTCGAGGTCGAGTGCATCGGTGCGTGCTGCAATGCGCCCGTGGTACAGATCAACCAGGATTATTACGAGGACCTGACGCCGCAGAGCTTCAACACGCTGCTCGACGATCTTGCTAGCGGCAAGCCGGTCAAGGTCGGGCCGCAAAGCGCGCGCTTCAGTTCGGAGCCCGAAGGCAACGTCAAGACGTTGCAGGACGCGGCGCTTTACGACGGCACGGCGGTTGGCGCCTGGCGCAAGAGTTTCGACGAGCGCTTCGAGAAGGCGCAGGCCGCCAAGGCCGAGGCCGCGCGCGCCAAGGAAGCCGAAGCCGCCAAGGCCGCGGCAGCCGCTACGCCAGCAGCACCAGCAAAGCCCGCCGAGACGAAGCCGGCCGAGACCTCTGCCAAGGCCGAGGACAAGGACGCCAAGGCGCTTGCCGAGGAGAACGAGATCGCGGCCAAGCTCGCGACCTTGCCCAAGGATGCGACGCCGCAGCAGAAGGCCGATGCGGTCGGCACCAGGCCGGCAGGCCTGACGGCGGCGCGCGGCGCCAAGGCCGACGACCTGAAGCGGATCAGGGGCATCGGCAAGGTCAACGAAGGCAAGTTGAACGCGCTTGGCGTGTTCCATTTCGACCAGATCGCAGCCTGGACGCGGCCGGAAATCCGCTGGGTCGGCACGTATCTGGCGTTTCCGGGCCGTATCGACCGCGAGGATTGGGTCGAGCAGGCCGAAACCCTCGCCAAGGGCGGCGAGACCGAATTTTCACGGCGCGTCGACCATGGCGACGTCCCGACCAGCAAGTCTTGAGAGGCTGAGCCGATGCTCGCGGATCGCGATCGGATTTTTACCAATCTCTACGGCTTTCAGGACCCCGGCCTGAAGGGCGCGCAGAAGCGCGGCCAGTGGGACGGCACCAAGTTCCTGCTCGAAAAGGGCCGGGACTGGATCGTCGACGAGATGAAGGCGTCGGGCCTGCGCGGGCGTGGCGGCGCCGGCTTCCCGACCGGCCTGAAATGGTCGTTCATGCCGAAGCAATCGGATGGGCGGCCGCATTATCTCGTCGTCAATGCCGACGAATCCGAGCCCGGCACGTGCAAGGATCGCGAGATCATGCGGCATGACCCGCATACGCTGGTCGAGGGCTGCCTGATCGCCTCGTTCGCGATGGGGGCCAATGCCGCCTATATCTATATTCGCGGCGAATATATCGCCGAGCGCATCGCGTTGCAGAAGGCGGTCGACGAAGCCTATGCGGCCCGGCTGATCGGCAAGGACAACGTGCACGGCTGGCCGTTCGACCTCTACGTGCATCACGGCGCCGGCGCCTATATCTGCGGCGAGGAGACGGCCCTGCTCGAAAGCCTGGAAGGCAAGAAGGGCATGCCGCGCATGAAGCCGCCTTTCCCGGCCAATATGGGCCTGTACGGCTGCCCGACGACGGTGAACAACGTCGAATCGATTGCCGTCGCCCCGACGATCCTGCGCCGTGGCGCCGGCTGGTTCAGCGGCATGGGCAACCCGAACAATGTCGGCACCAAGGTGTTCTCGATTTCCGGCCATGTCGAGAAGCCCGGCAATGTCGAGGAGGTGATGGGCATCACCTTCCGCGAGTTGATCGAGCGCCATGCCGGCGGCGTGCGCGGCGGCTGGGACAACCTGAAGGCGGTGATTCCCGGCGGCGTCTCGGTGCGCATGGTGCCGGCCGAGCAGATCATCGACACGCCGATGGATTTCGACAGCCTGTCGAAGCTGAAATCCGGCCTCGGCACCGCCGCCGTGATCGTGATGGACAAATCGACCGACATCGTGCGCGCCATCGCCCGCATCAGCCATTTCTACAAGCACGAGAGCTGCGGCCAGTGCACGCCGTGCCGCGAAGGCACCGG
>ERZ778018.2249-NODE-2249-length-12763-cov-6.266289_pt1 | contig 12763 bp, 11 predicted proteins | sample MGYA00375748_ERZ778018 | MGnify/ENA primary metagenome ERZ778018 (study PRJEB29350, sample SAMN05509839) | bioreactor metagenome | biome: bioreactor; material: wastewater | place: South Africa: University of Cape Town | collected 2014-04-22 ... | reverse complement strand
AGGTACATGGCGACGGCGTTCTTCATGTCGACCGCACCGCGACCCCAGATCTGGCCGTCGACGATCTCGCCACTCAGCGGGTGGTGCGTCCACTCGTCCGCCACAGCGGGAACCGTGTCGAGATGGCTATGCACCAGCATGGCGGGCAGCGTCGAATCCTCACCGGCGACACGGACGACCACGTTAGTCCGTCCCGGTGCGTTCTCCAGAAGCGTCGGCTCCAGTCCGCAGTCGGCAATCCGCGAAGCGACATATTCGGCGGCGGGCCGTTCCAGCTGGCCAGGATTGGACGTGTCGAACCGGATGAGGTCGCGACACACCTGCACGACGTCGATGAGGTCTTGAGCAGCATCCGTCCCGGCGGCGCGAGCCACGTCGAGATCAGGGGTGTCCGTCACCATGAAGCACTTCCTCCGATCAGGCCGTCAACTCGAGCGCCGCGATGGCGTACGTGCGGATAGCAGTGAGATAGTCCTCGATCGACACCGATTCGTCATCCCAGTAACAGTCCATCGACCCGGGACCGTACGTGGCGGCCTCGATGCCCGCCTCCCAGAAGATCGGCGTATCGGGCCACGCCTTGTGGAAATCGCGGCCTGGGTCGGCGTGGGCCGAATACCGGTGCGCGCGTTCCAACGTGGACAAGATGGTGGCGTCCGCCGGGATTCGCAACGAACTTCGCGGGTTCTTCGCGCACGTGTCCTCGAGCGACAGCTCGACCGGGAACTCGTCATGGTCGCTCAGCGCTCGATCGATCGCCGCCCGGAAATCCCGAAGCACGCATTGGTCGTCCTGCTCGGGCGGAAAGCGGACGTCGAAAGTGACGTCACAGAACTCCGGCACCAGGTTGTGCACCACCCCGCCCGAGATCTGCGCGACGTTGCACACCTTCGTGGCGTCAACCGTGGCGCCGTCGCGATCGGTGATGGGAGCGTCCAACGCCTCGCGGATGAATCGGGTGGCCCGCTCGATCGCGTTGACCCCGACGTCCAAGGCCGTGGTGTGCGACGCGCGGCCCCGGACCCGGGCGTGCACGTACGCGATTCCGCGCTGGCCGTCGAGCACCTTCATGTCACTCGGCTCGCAATTGATCGCGAACCGCGCGTCCAGCCCATCGCGAAGCGCCTGACGAGTCCCCTCGCCGCCCTCGTAATGATTCGGGACGGCCAAGATCGTGATGGCGCGTGCCGGCTGAAAACCGGTGGCGGCCAAAGCATTGACGGCCATCGTCATCGCCACGGTGCCGGCCTTCATGTCCGAGACGCCCACCCCGTAGATGCGTCCGGAGTCCACCTCACCGCCGAACGGGTCTCGCGTCCACGACGTCGACGGAGGGTAGACCTCCATGTGGCCGTTGAAGATCAACCCGTCGCCGGTCGCCGGGCCGAACGCGGCCTGGACGTTGCGCATCCCGTCGGTTCCGCAGCGCGTCAAATCTGCAGGAACGCCGACGCTTCGCAGGCTCTCGGCAAGCATCCCCGCCGCCTGCGTCAACTCCGGCCCGCGCCCCCAGACGCTACGAATCCGCAAGAAATCGGACAGGAAAGCCACATGTTCGTCCTCGTGCTCGGCGAGGTAGGCAAGCACCTGCCGAGCGGCGACGTTATCGACACTATCGGCGACTTCCGAGGCCATGTCGTCTCCTTTCACCCGAGTGAACGCTGCGCCTTCGGCATGCGTCGAAATATTCGGTCACGGGCAGCGGGCCGCCCGATGCGGTCGTGGGCACAGGGCCGTCCGGTGCGGATGTCGGGCTGTTACGAGACATGGGCATCGACCGGATTCGCCGGCGAGTCCGTGCCGCTGAGTTCCGCGCGCAGCAGCGCGGCATGCCGGGCGACGCTCGCCCCGATCTCCGCGGCGCGAGCGTCGTCGATGCGGTAGCTCGGACCGACCACACTGATGGCTCCCGCGATGGTGCCGTCGATCCACCTGATCGGCGCGGCGATCGCGGTGACGTCATCCTCGATCGTCTGTCGCTGCAAGACGAAGCCGGAACCGTCGACCGATCCCTGCAGTGCGCTTCCGATCGCCGTGCCGACCAACGGGACCGTTTGTCCGAGCCACGCCTGATGCCGGATTGCCCGGCCGGCCTCGGCGAGACGGGCGTAGAGGACCGTCTCCCTCGGGCCGGGGACGCCGAGGTAGGACGTCTCGTCGAACTCGTTCCGCAGCTCCTCCAGGTGGGGCTCTGCGATCCGGTACAGCGGGTTGTTGTTCATTGAGTTGACGGCTATCTGGACGAGCTTGCTCGCGCCGAAATAGGCCCCGGCCTCGTCGCGACGGATGAAGTCGGCGGCCTCCAACGTTCGCAGCAACCGCAGTGCGGTCGCCGGCGACAGGCCCGAGTTGCGTGCGAGCTCGACGAGGTTGATGCCGTTGTTGGTGGCCACTCCCACCAGAAGCGTCAACGCACGTTCCACCGATCTCGTGGACCCCTGCTTCGGCGCCTCGTGGTTCTGCTGAGGTGTTGCCACGTCGGCCTCCGTGTGCTTTCATCTGTCAACAACCGGTTTTCATTTTAACCATGTCACGCGGAGGTCGCGCTGTCCAGTTCGCAAGGTCCCACGACCGTCGACCTGCTCGTCCGAGACGCGAGCGAGGTCGTCACCTGCCACGTGCCCGGCGACGCCGGCGCACGTGGGTCGAGCATGTCGTCAATGCAGGTGCTCCCGCACGGTTCGGTGGCCGTCGACGGAGGGACGATCGTCGCTGTCGGACCGACCCAGGACCTGGACAACCGCTACGTCGGCCGCGAAACCATCACGGCGACAGGACGTTTGGTGAGCCCTGGGCTCATCGACCCACACACGCACCTGGTGCACGGCGGCACCCGTCACGTCGAGTGGGAGGCCGCCGTACTCGGCATTGAGCCGGACAGTTCCATCGAACGCGGAGTGAGCGTATCGAGGCGGGCGACCGGGGCGCTGACCACAGCGGAGCTGACCGAAGGAATCACCCGTCGACTCGACGTGATGCTGGCACACGGGACGACCACGGCCGAAGTGAAATCCGGCTATGGGGAAACCGCTCGTGACGAAGTCCGCCTACTGGAGGCGGTCGGCCGGGCGCGACACAGCCTGACAGTTGTGCCCACGTACCTGGGCGCGCACGTCAGCCCGGGTCGCGAGAGGCACGCCGCGTTCGTCGACGAAGTCATCGACACGATGGCGGCCGCCCGACCGCTGGCCGAGTTCTGCGACGTGTGCTGCGACCCGACCGGATTCACCGTGGCGGAGTGCCTCCGGATCGCGACGGCCGCGAGCGACCACGGGTTCGGCCTCCGGGTCCACGCCGACCAGACCGGGCCACTGGCCGGCGCCGAATTCGCCGCCGAAGCCGGCGCGTTCTCAGCCGACCACCTGGAGTACGTGTCGGACCGTGGAATCTCCGCGCTGGCCGGCGCAGCGACGGCCGCCATCATCTTGCCCACGGTCAGTTACCACACCTTCTCCCTGGTCAAGCAGCCCTCCGCGAGCGGATGGACGAATGCGCCGCAGCCCTGGCTCGCCGAGCGATTTCGATCGTTGGTCGATGCCGGCGCGCTGGTGGCCCTCGCCACGGACTACAACCCGGGATCCAGCCCCAACCTGTCCATGCAGACGGCCATGCAGGCCGCGGCCCGGCTGTACCGGCTCAGCTACGCGGAGATCTGGCACGCGGCCACCATCAATGCCGCGGCGTCGCTGGGACGTGCCGACCGGATCGGAAGTATCGCGCCCGGGAAACGAGCGGACCTGGTCGTGTGGTCTGTGCCGAGCCACGAACTCGTGATCAACCAGTTCGGCACCAACCTCGTGGATTCCGTCATCACCGCCGGCCATCTCGCACACAGTTCGTCATCCCCGGTGTCCTCGACACGGTCCCAAGCGATCCCATCGCTGCTCTACAAGTGAGGAACGACGTCATGAACACAGGACCGATCGAAGTCAGACCCGCGACGGGCAGCGAGCTGCGGTGCCGGGGCTGGCGGCAGGAGGCAATCCTGCGCATGCTGGAAAACACAGTCCACAATGGGGAGCGCCCGCGGGACCTGATCATCTACGCGGCCAGTGGCCAGGCGGCACGGAACTGGCCCAGTTTTCACGCGATCGTCGCGGCGCTGAAAGACTTGCATGACGACGAGACGCTGGTCGTGCAGTCCGGCAAGCCCGTCGCGCGATTCCGGACCGCGGCGCACAGCCCACGGGTGCTGATCGCGAACGCGAACCTCGTCGGCAACTATGCCGATTGGGAGACCTTCTTCGACTTGCGCGATCGTGGACTGATCTCCTACGGCCAATACACGGCGGGAGCCTGGCAATACATCGGGCAGCAGGGCATCGTCCAGACGACCTACGAGACCTTTACAGCGGTAGCGCATCGGCATTTCGACGGGTCGCTGCAGGGACGTCTCGTCGTCACAGCCGGCTTAGGCGGCATGAGCGCCGCACAGCCCTTGGCGATCAAGTTGCATGGCGCCGTCGCCCTTGTCGTCGAATTCGACGACGCCAAGATCGACAAGCGCATCGAGTCCGGGTATCTCGATCGCCGCGCCACGGATCTGGACGAAGCCCTCGAGTGGGCACGGGAAGCCATGTCCGAGCGGCGCGGTCTGTCCATCGGCCTGCAGGGCAATGCCGCCGAGGTGCTTCCCTCGATACTCGCGTCGGACGTGCACCCGGACGTCGTCACGGATCAGACCTCCGCACACGACATGCGCGACGGCTACGTGCCGGTGGGGTTGACCGCCGCGGAGGTCGAGACCATGCGTCGTGACGACCCGAAGCATTATGAGGAACTGGCCTACGCCACCGTCGCGCGACACGTCGAAGCGATGGTGGCCGCGCAGGACGCCGGGGCCGTGGTGTTCGAGTACGGAAACGCAATCCGGCTGCAGGCGGAACGGGCAGGATACAAGCGCGCCAACGACTTCGACGGTTTCGTCAAGGCCTACATTCGTCCCAGCTTCTGCCGCGGAAAGGGCCCCGTCCGCTGGGTGGCGCTGTCGGGCGATCCAGCGGACATCCGTCGCATCGACGACGCGATCCTCACCGAATTCGCCGACGATTCCACCATCACCGGCTGGATCGAGGTCGCCCGGACCGCCGTGCCCCACCAGGGCCTACCGGCACGCAGCTCCTGGTTCGGCTACGGGCAGCGGTTGCAGTTCGGGCTGATGGTCAACGAGATGGTCCGCAGCGGCCAGGTGACCGCGCCGGTGACCCTGACGCGCGACCACTTGGACACCGGTGCGGTGACACAACCCACCCGCGAGACCGAAGGGATGCTCGACGGAAGCGACGCCATCGCCGACTGGCCGATCCTGAACGCCTTGCTCAATGCCTCGGGTGGAGCCGAACTCGTCGCCGTGCACCAAGGCGGCGGCAGCGGCATGGGCGGAACGATCTCCGCCGGAGTCACCCTCGTGATCGACGGTACGGACGAATGCGCCGACAAACTCCGTCGGGTCCTGACGACCGACCCCGGCATCGGCGTGATCCGGCACGCCGACGCCGGCTACCGCGAGGCGCTCGACGTCGTCGCGGAGAGCGACTTGACCCCGGTGCTACTGGGCGGAACACCGGAGGGCGCGTCATGATGGGCGCCGCGCTCGATGGGGTTCGCGTCCTGGATCTCGGTCGTGTCCTGTCCGGCCCGTTCTGCGGCCGGATCCTCGCCGACCTGGGCGCCGACGTCATCAAGATCGAAGCCGAGACGGGTGACGACGGCAGGCATTTCGGCCCGTTCTACGACGGCGAAAGCAGCTACCATCGGTTGCTCAATCGCAACAAGCGCGGGCTCACGCTCGACCTGAAATCCGACACGGGGCTGCAGGCGCTGCGTGGACTGGCCGCCCGCGCCGACGTGCTCATCGAAAACTTCCGGCCCGGCGTCCTGAGCCGGCTCGGGATCGGACCCGAGGCGCTCGCGGAGATCAACCCGCGACTCATCGTGGTCAGTATCTCCGGATTCGGCCAGGACGGGCCGCTGTCGCAGATGCCCGCGTACGACCTGATCGTGCAGGCCATGTCGGGCATCATGTCCGTCACCGGTCCGGACGGCGGCGAGCCAGTCCGGGTCGGAGTGAGCATCGGCGACATGATTCCGGCCCAGTACGCCGCCATCGCCACGTTTGCGGCGCTACGCCAACGTGAGACGACCGGCGTCGGACAACATATCGATATTGCGATGTTCGACGCACTCGTGTCGATGCTCGAATCCGTGGCGATGCGGGCGTTGATGACGGATGATGTCGTCGAACCGACCGGTAGCCACCACGCCATCAGCGCGCCGTTCGGGACATTTGCCACCAACGACAAACCGGTGGCGATCGCCATCGCGAACGATTCGCTGTTCGTGCGGTTCGCCCAGGCGGCCGGCCATCCCGAGTGGGCCGACGATCCGCGGTTTGTCACCGACGACGTGCGGGGCCGCCACCGCGACGAACTTCGTGAAGCCATCGAGGGCTGGCTGTCGACGTTCACGCGTGACGATGCGATCGCGCTGCTCGGCGCGGCGGGAATCCCGTGCGCCCCCGTGCTGGGAGTACGGGAGGCGTTGGCGCATCCGCACGCAGCGGCGCGCGGCCTGGTCCGAACCGAGGCCGACGGTTTCCGGACGCTCGCGAACGCGTTCCACCTCGCCGGGATGCGTTCCACCGACGATCCCGCCCCGCGGCTGGGGCAGCACAACGATCTGCTCGCCAAACTGCTGGCCGAGCCGGTGCGGACGGGGGAGGGTCATCATGGTCACGCCTTTCGATGAATCGACCCGGGATTTCCAGGCCGTGCTGCGGGACTTCTGCCGCGACCGCGTGATGCCCGGTGCCGCCGACCGCGACCGAGAGGCTCGACATCCCGCCGAGCTGGTCGCCGCCTTGGCGGACCTGGGAGCCATGGGCATCACGGTCCCCGAGGAGTTCGGTGGGCTGGGGCTGGACATGGTCACCCAGGTGATGGCGATCGAAGAGGTCGCCTACGCTGACGCGTCACTGGCGTCGGTGTTGGCCGGCCACTACCTGGGGATGGAATCGATTCGCGCCTTCGGAACCGACGAGCAGAAGGACCGGTACCTGCCGGGAGTGGCCGACGGGAGTCACCGGTTCGCGTTCGCACTGACCGAACCCGATGCGGGATCCGACATATCCGGTATTCGCACTGTGGCGCGACGAGCCGGCGGCGCGTGGGAACTGCGCGGACACAAGACCTTCATCTCGAACGCACGCGAATCGCGCAGCATCATCTTCTTTGCGAAGACGGACGCGCAGGCGGGAATTCGAGGCATCACGGCGTTCATCGTGCCCTCGGACCATCCCGGGCTGACCTTCTCCAGCCCGATCGGGAAGCTCGGCATCCGCGGGGAGCATGCCTACGAGATCACGCTGGACGGCGTCACCGTCGGCGAGGACGCGGTGCTCGGTGACGTGGGCGGGGGCAGCCGCATCGCACTGGAAACGCTGAACAGCGCACGGATCGACGTCGCGGCGATCGCCAGCGGTGTTGGCCTGCGCGCGCTCGATCTCGCCGTCAAGTACGCGAGCGAACGGGTTCAGTTCGGCGCACCCATCCGCGACCTGCAGGCGGTGCAAATGCTTCTTGCCGATATCGACGCGTGGGTGCGGTCCGGGCGCTCACTCGCCTATGACGCCGCCGCCGCGCGCGACCGGGGCGAGGACGTCCGGCATGCCGGATCGATCGCCAAGTACGTGGCGAGCGAGAACTGTTCCAAGGCAGTGGACGCGTCGCTCCAGGTCCATGGCGGCTATGGGTTCACCACCGAGCTCGAGATCGAGCGACTCTACCGCGACAGCCGCATCCTCCGCATCTACGAAGGGACAAGCCAAATTCAGCAGATCACCGTCGCCCGATTACTGACTCGTATGTACGACAGGTCGGGAACCGTGCGGCCCTAGTCGCACCGACACCGCGCAGCATTTCCGACGCTCCGAAAGGACATGCAATGAACCGCAACACGTTCCGCATCGCACTTCTCGCCGTATGCGCGTCTGCCGCGATGGTCGTCGCCGGCTGCTCCAGCGGCGGCACTGCCGGAGACGAATCTCCTGCGCCGTCCGGCAGCGAATCGAGCTCGCCGGCGAGTGCGTCGTCGAGCTCGTCGTCCATATCGGACTCGAGTCCGAGTCCGAGCAAGACCACGACCGTCCGCATCGGGTTGTCGTCCTGGCTCGGTTTCGCCCCCGCTCATGTGGCGGAGACCAAGGGGTTCTACAAAGAACACGGCGTCGACGTCGAGCTGGTCCCCATCGAAGATCCCACGCAGCGGATCAACTCGCTGAAGGCCGGCCAGATCGACGCCGCTCTCACCACGCCCGACACCTGGGCACATGTGATTCCCCAAGGAGTCGACGCCGTGCAGGTCTGGGCGATGGATGCCTCGACCGGTGGCGACGGGATCCTCGCCGACAAGTCCATCGCGTCGGTCGCGGACCTGGCAGGGAAGCAGGTCGGCGTGAGCCAGGGCTCCACCAGCGAGTTCTTCTTGGCGTACATCCTCGCGCAGAACGACATGTCCTTGGCCGACGTCACAGAGGTTAATATGACGTCTGACCAGGCGGGCGCGGCGTTCGCCGCAGGGCAGATCGACGCCGCCGTGACGTGGGAGCCCTGGTTGACCAACGCCGTCAAGCAGAATACGAACGGACATGTGCTGGTCAGCACGGAGAAGTATCCGACGATCCTCGCCGACACACTCGGCTTCGAGCGCGGGTTCCTGGACGACAACAAGGCCACCGCGCAGGCCGTGGTGGACGCTCTGGCAGAGGCGGCCGCATTCATCGAGTCCAACCCCGACGAGGCGAATCAGATCATAGCCGACGCCAACGGGATCAGCGTCGACGATCTGAAGGGCCTGTTGCCGACGACGCACTTCTTCACCTCGGCCGACAACAAGAAGTACTTCGATCCTGACGCCGACACCGGGACGCTGTACACGGTATTCGAAAGCGCATCCGACTTCTGGAAGAACGCCGGGATCATCGACAGCATGGCCGACGCCTCCACGGTGATCTCCGCCGAATTAGTGAAGAATGCGAGCTGAGTTGTCACACACGGACGAAACGCCCGGCCGTTCGCTGACTCCTGCCAGGGGTCGGCGGGCGGCTGGGCGCCCGCCGAAGCGGCCCGCCATCTTCGTCATGCAGATGCCCATCGCGCGACGCACGTCGATCATCCTCGCAGTTTCCGGCCTCGCGTCCGTCGTGCTCATATGGTCCGTGATCACGTACGGCGGCTTCGTCAGTGCATTCTTCCTGCCGACTCCGACGGCCGTGGCCGACGCGTTCGTCCAACTGATCCTGCACAAGGACTTCCTGTCCGACATCGCGGTGAGCTTCGGGCGGATCCTCGCGGGATTCGGTATCTCAGCGGCAGTGGCGATCCCGATCGGGATAGGGATTGGCGCATTTCGGGCCATCCAGTCTGCACTCGAACCTATCTTCGCAGCGGCGCGGTACATGCCGGCCTCGGCATTCATCCCACTATTGATCATCTGGTTCGGCATCGGTGAGAGCGAGAAGATCGCCGTCATCGTCATCGGCGTGTTCTTTCCGCTCGTCCTGCTGGTCGCGGACGTGGCATCGAACACGCCACGGCAGTTCTTGCAGATTGCGTACACCTTGGGTGCCTCACAGTGGCAAGGCTTCTGGCGGGTATTTCTGCGGTCGTCGCTGCCGGGCATCGTCGATATCTTGCGGGTGGCGTTCGGCTGGGCCTGGACGTACTTGATCGTTGCGGAGCTCGTGGCCGCGAGCAAAGGCATCGGATACGTGATCCTCGCATCAAGCAGGTATCAGCGAACGGACGAGATCATCGCCGGGGTGCTGACGATCGGGGCATTGGGCCTGCTCACGGATTTGATCTTCCGCATCGTTTACGTCCGGCTGTTCCCCTATAGCGAGAGAGTTGCGCAGCGGTGAGCTCGATAACGGTGGATAGCGTGACGCATCGATTCCGGTCGAAGCGCCGCGACGTGGTCGCACTGGAGAACGTGTCCTTGGAGATCGAGGACAGCTCGTTCACGTGCCTAGTAGGCGCGTCCGGCTGCGGTAAGTCCACGCTGCTCAACATCATGGCCGGGCTGGTGCGGAACACCGCCGGTTCCGTGTCGCTCGACGGGAAAATCGTCGAAGGCCCCGGGCCGGAACGCGGCATGGTGTTCCAGTCGTATGCCCTGTACCCGTGGCTGAAAGTGCGCGACAACATCGAATTCGGTTTGTCGTTGAGCGGGACCTCACCGAAGGCGCGCCGTCACATATCCGAGAACCTGTTGACGGAGCTCAACCTGGTGGAGTTTGCGAACAGCTATCCGCATGAACTCTCGGGTGGCATGCAGCAGCGGGTGGCTATTGCCAGGGCGTTGGCCAATGAGCCCAAGGTGCTCCTGATGGACGAGCCGTTCGGAGCGTTGGATGCCCTGACGCGCGCGTCGGCGCAGCAGTTCCTCACCCAGCTCTGGAGCGATCACAAGCGGACGATCGTGTTCGTGACCCACGACGTCGAAGAGGCACTTATCCTGGCAGATCGGATCGTGGTGTTGAGTCCACGGCCCGGCAGAGTGAGGGAAGTGGTCGACGTACCCTTTGAGCGCCCCCGCACTGCGGCGCTGACCACCTCGGCAGAGTTCGGGCATGCGAAGGAACGAATTCTGAACCTGATCTTCGAAGGGTCGTCGTAGCGGGCGTCGGGCTGGGCCCCCAGCGCAACGTGCCGTCCGCGACGACCACGGCAGCGGCCCTGGAAAACACCGCTTGAAGGCTTCTGGAATCTCGCCGAGTCGAAACTGGACCTGTTTCCCGCGAAATGGCATTCCGCAGACGAACTCAGGGCGGACATTCGTGCCGCGCACCCGCCCGACGCGACAGCTCTGCACCACACCCCGACGAAGCTGTCGGTCCTGGGCGAGTGGCGGGCCGTCGTCATCTGCGACACGGTGACAGCCGTTTCCTACCGCCTGAAAATCGGTGGGCGGAAAGAGGTGACAGGTAAGGCTCGAACAACCTAAACCCCACTTGCTCAACCTCGATCAGGCTCCCTTGAGATTCACTCGGCTGTGGCGACGACGTCGATCTCCACCAGAATATTCATCAATTGCGATCCAACGGTAGTTCGAACTGGGAAGGGTTCGGTGAGGAATTCCTGATATGCATCATTGAATTCGGCAAAATCGCGTGTCAGGTGTTGAAGGTGAACTGTCGTTTTAACAATGTCCGCTGCGGTTAACCCATGGGCGTCCAAGGTCGCTAGAATATTTCGCATCACCTGTCGGGTCTGATCGCCTACAGAATCGCCGACTACCGTGCCGTGACGATCTTGTGGGCCGAATCCCGCAGTGTAGAGAAACCCGTTGGCGACGATGCCATGTGAATAAGGCCCCGCCTGGGGCGGTAATTGGCTCGCGGTGACGGCGGTGTGGTTGCTCATAGTCTATTCCTCATTTCAGGGGTCGGGGTTTCGCAGGGCTCGCAGGCCCGCATGGGCCGGGTATCTCGTATGACGTCATCGTTGCACGGTTCCGTCACCGGTGTCGGTGCTCATTAACTCGGCTCTCGTTGGAAGACCCTCCCAGTCGCCAAGAGTGGAAAGAACCAGCGCACTGGACAGTGCAGCGTGTCTGAGTCGATCAGCTGGGGTGATCTCGAGTATTTCACCCGCCAGATAGGCAGCCGCAAATGCGTCGCCGGCGCCGACACCGTCGACAATGCTGACCGGGAGGGCTGGTTGTTCGAAGATGCCACCATCGATCAATGCAATCACACCCCGCGATCCCCGCTTCAGAACGATCTGTCGCGGCCCTAAACGGCTTAGCCGATCGATCGTTTCGGTGGGAGATGCTTCTCCGACCAGGAGCGCCGCCTCGTCGAGGTCGGCAAATATGATGTCGGAATTCTCTGCCAGGAACAGGAGAGGCTTTCTGGCCTCGTCCGCGTCCCACAGAGTGCGGCGGAAATTGACGTCGAAGGATATCGGTACTCCGCGAGATCGGGCTATCTCCACCGATTGGCGCACCGCCTCGCGCGAGGTCACGCTGAGCGCGGGCGTGATGCCGGTGATGTGCAGCATGCCCGCGGCGGCGATGATGTCCGGTGGAATATCGGTGGCGCACAGGGTCGAACCCGCGCTGCCCTCTCGGTAGTAGTAGACGCTCGCGGCACCGAACGGCCGGATGGTTTTGATCATCACGCCGGTTCGATTGCCATCTACGGTGTGTAGAACAGTGACATCTTCGGCTCGCAGAGTGCGCAGCACCATCGTGCCCAGGTCGTCGTTGCCGACCCGGCCAATCCAGGTCGCCGGCAGCCCCAGGCGCCGTAGGCCGATAGCCACGTTGGATTCGGAGCCAGCGACGCTGACCCGCACCGGTCCGGCATCCCACAGATGGCCGACCATGGTACTGGCGAAAAGGACCATTGATTCACCGAGCGTGACGACCCCACGTTGCGGATCAGGCATAGCCGATGGCCTTAAGTAATTGTTTTGACCGTTGGGCGAGGGGCGGCATGTCACCCGATTGCAGCGAGGTCTGAAACAGGCCGCCTCCGATGCCGAGGCACGCCGCGCCAGCGTGCAGGTATTCGCGCGCGTTGTCGACACTAAGGCCACCCGTGGGTACCAGCGCGATCTCGGGGAGTGGCCGTTGAACCTCCTGCAGATAACCAGGCCCCACTGAGCTGGCCGGGAACACTTTCACGGCGGTGCACCCGGAGTCCCAGGCGCCCCGGATTTCACCTGGCGTGAACGCACCTGGGAAGTACGGCACGCTGTGG
>ERZ778018.2243-NODE-2243-length-12799-cov-4.860169_pt1 | contig 12799 bp, 11 predicted proteins | sample MGYA00375748_ERZ778018 | MGnify/ENA primary metagenome ERZ778018 (study PRJEB29350, sample SAMN05509839) | bioreactor metagenome | biome: bioreactor; material: wastewater | place: South Africa: University of Cape Town | collected 2014-04-22 ... | reverse complement strand
CTCGTAGCGGGCATTCTTCTCAGCCATGGCCGGCCTCGCGCAGATGGGTTTCGATCAGGACCGCCAAGTTATCCGGCTTTTCCACGCTGGGAATATGGGCGGCACCTTCCATCACCGTGAAACGGGCGCCGGCAATGAGGTCGGCCGTCGCCCACACCAGCTCCGGCGGCGCCGAGCCGTCATGCTCCCCGGCCACGCACAGCGTCGGTGCCGCGATATCGGCGGCATTGGCGCGCAGGTCCGCGTCGCGGAGAGCGGCGCAGGTGCCGATGTAGCCCTCGACCGGCATGCGCGCCAGCATGTTGCGCCAGCCGGCATAGTCGGCCGCGCGGTCATGGCGGAAGCCGGGCGTGAACCAGTTCACCAGGATGGCATCGGCGATGGAGGCGATGCCGCCGGAACGGATGGCGGCGACGCGGGCGGCCCAGCCTTCGGCCGTGCCGATCTTCACCGCCGTGCTGCACAGGACCAGCGCCTTGACCCTTTGCGGAGCGCGGACAGCGACGCGTTGGGCAATCATGCCGCCGACGGAAACGCCGACGACGGCCGTCTCGGCAATGCCGAAATGGTCGAGCAGGGCGAGCAGGTCGCCGGTGTGGTCGTCGATCGTGTAGGGGCCGGGCGGCGCATCCGACAGGCCGTGCCCGCGCTTGTCGTAAAGAAGGATGCGATAGCGCCCAGCAAGACGCTCGGCGACGTCCTGCCAGATGCGAAAATCGCTGCCCAGGGAATTGCTGAAGACGATGGCCGGCGCCTCCCGGCGACCGATATCAGCGCCATGGAAGACGAGGCCGTTCGCTTGGACGAACGCCATGCTTACGCCCGACCCGAAATGAAATCGCCGGCAACCGGCTGCCGGCCGGCCGAGCGAAAACAGCGATGCGACCCGCTGCGCACAGAGACGGTCCTATTCACCTGCAAGCGACCTCCCGCTCTCGGCTGCCTGGAAGATCCCGATCTGCCAAAAATGTTCGTATTGCGAACATTGCGAGCCAATACGAACATATGCTACTATTCCCGTGTCGAGTGTCAAGGGCACCGGCAACCCTCCAAGGAGAAGCCGTGACGACTGGAATGACTGAAGAAAGCGAAGGGCGGGACGAGCGCGACTTCGTCGCTAGCCTCGAAAAAGGGCTCGCCGTCATCGAGGCCTTCGAGGCCGGCCGGCCCCGATTGACGCTGACCGACGTCGCCAAGCTGACCGGCACGACGCGGGCGGCGGCGCGGCGCTACCTGCGCACGCTGACCCGGCTCGGCTACGCCGATTTCGACGGCCGTTTCTTCAGCCTGACGCCGCGCATATTGCGCCTCGGCTATGCCTATCTGTCGTCGGCGCCGCTGCCGAGCCGCATTCTGCCCTTCCTCGAGAAAATCTCGCAGGAAACCGGCGAATCGAGTTCGGCGGCCATGCTCGACGGCGACGAGATCGTCTACATCGCCCGTTCCGCCACGCGCCGCATCCTGTCGATCGGGCTCGGCGTCGGCAGCCGCCTGCCGGCCTACTGCACCTCGCTCGGCCGGGTCATCCTCGCGCATCGCCCCGCCGCCGAGATCGACGCCTATCTGGACAGGGTGCCGCTGGAGCGGCGCACTCCGTTCACCGTCACCGACAGACAGGATCTGCTCGTCGTGCTGCAAGGCGTGCGCGAACAGGGCTACGCCACCGTCAACGAGGAACTGGAACTCGGCCTGCGCTCCATCGCAGTGCCCGTCCGGCGCGAGGACGGTTCCGTGCAGCTTGCCATCAGCGTCGGCACGCAGGCGGCGCGGGTGGAAGCCACGGAAATGACGGAGCGTTTCCTGCCGCCCCTGCGCGCTGCCGCCGAAGCGCTGCGCTACATGGTTTAGGCGGCCGGCCCGCCATGGGCCGGCCACGCGCAATCCCTGCTCAGACGCCTTCCAGATACGTCTCCAGCTCGAAATCGCTGACCTGCACGGCGAACGTCTCCAGTTCCTGCCGCTTGCAGGCGACGAAAGACTGGCGCAGCAGCGACGGGAATATCTCCGTCACCATGTCGCCGGCCTCGAAGGCGTGCAGCGCCGAGGCCCAGTCCGGCGGCAGTTTCGGCAGCGGCCGGTCGTAAACGTCGGTGGCCGACGGTTCGCCCGGCGACAGGTGCCGTTCCATGCCGATCAGCGCCGCGCCGAGGATGGCGGCCAGCACGAGGTAGGGATTGGCGTCGGCACCGGAGACGCGATGTTCGATACGGCGGGCCGCCGGCGGCCCGCCGGGAATGCGGATCGCCACCATCCGGTTCTCGTAGCCCCAACCCACGGCCGTCGGCGCGTGCGATTTCGGCCGCAGCCGGCGGTAGGAATTGAAATGCGGCGCGAACACCAGCGTGCTTTCCGACATGGCCGCCAAAAGGCCGCCGACCGCATGGCGCATGATGTCCGACCCTTGGTCGGAGCCGTCGTCGAAAACGTTGTGTCCCTCCCTGTCCAGCAGGCTGAAATGGACATGGAAGCCGTTGCCGGCGCGCTCGCCGTAAGGCTTGGCCATGAAGCAGGCGACGAAGCCGTGCTTGCGCGCGATGCCCTTGACGGTGCGCTTGAAGAAGACGGCGTCGTCGGCCGCGCGCAAGGCGTCGGCGACATGGTTGAGATTGATCTCGAACTGGCCGACGCCGTTCTCGGCGATGGCCGTATCGACGGGGATTCCCTGCGCCCGGCAGGCCTCGTAAACGTCGTGGATGAAGGCTTCGAAATCGTCGATCTCGTCGATCGACAAAGCGGCGTCGGAATCGAGCCGGCGCCCCGTCACCGGAGAAACCGGGCCGAGCGGCCGGTGGGACTGCGGATCGACGAGATAGAATTCCAGCTCGGTCGCCGTCACCGGCGTCAGGCCGAGTTCGGCATAGCGCTCGAGAATGCGCGCCAGCGCGCGGCGCGGATCGCCGAGATAGGGCTCGCCCGCATCGTCGGCCAGCCAGAGCGGCAGCAGCGCGGTCGGATGCGCCGTCCATTCCACCGGCAGGATGTCGCGCCCGGTCCAATGGCAGAGGCCGTCGGCGTCACCGGTGCTGAACACTTGCGGATTGTTCTGGATATCCTCGCCCCATATATCGAGGCCGATGGCGGAATAAGGCATCCGCAGCTTGCCTTCGAGCGCCTTGCGGGCCTGTTCGACGGGAATGCGCTTGCCGCGCATGACGCCGTTCAAATCGCATACGGCCGCCCGTACGCTCTGTATGTCGTGTCGTGAAAGCCAGTCTAGAACGTTCGCAACATCATCGGCCAATTTCCGCCTCCCTGCTGGTTGAACATCGTCCTTTTTAAAGCCGTCAGGCAGACAAGTGGCGCCCGGCGCGATGCGTTTGTCAATCGCTGGAGCCGCCGAGGCAGTATCTGACGATGCTTGGCGATGCGCTTTGCCGGCCTCGAAGCCATCTTTCCGGCGCGTCAAAAGCAAATGCTCCCGCGCAGGTTTCGGGACGGGAGCCTGTATCGGGAGGGCCGTGCGCGGCCGATCAGGCGGCCTTGTGGCGGTCGATGAAGCCGAGGACGACCCGGTTGAAGATTTCCGGCCGCTCCCAATAGGAGGAATGGCGGAAATCGGATCGGCGTGTTGGCGCTGGAGGTCAGGCCGAAGGCCAGCGAAAGGGCGCTCAGCGTCCGGGTATCTCGATATCCTTGAGATTCGCTCAGGGCCGCCGATGCTTCGGTCCCGACAATGCGACAGCGCGGCGCCCCTGTCAGACCGCAGCGGCCCTGAGCAGCATGCCGAACAGGTCGCGCGGCTCGTCGGGATCGGCGAGCAGGTCGAGTTCTTCATAAAGACCGGTCGCGGCCAGCTTGTCGCGCACGTAGCGCAGCGCCGAAAAATCCTCGGTGGCGAAGCCGACCGAATCGAACAGGGTGATCTGCTTGGGGCTTTTGCGCCCCACGGCCTTGCCCGTCATCACCTGCCACAGTTCCGTCACCGGATGGTCCGGCGCAAGCTGCTGGATCTCGCCCTCGATGCGCGTCTGCGGCGGGTATTCCACGAAGATGTCGGAGCGCAGCAGGATGTCCCGGTGCAGCTCGGTCTTGCCGGGACAGTCGCCGCCGACCGCGTTGATGTGGATGCCGGCGCCCACCATGTTGTCGGTCAGGATGGTGGCGTACTGCTTGTCCGCCGTCACCGTGGTGATGATGTCGGCGCCCTCCACGGCTTCCTGCCCGGACAAGCAGATCACCGTCTCCAGCCCGAGCCCGGCGAGATTCTTCGCGCATTTTTCCGAAGCGGAACGGTCGATGTCGTAGAGCCTGACCGTGTCGATGCCGAGGATCGCCTTGAAGGCAACCGCCTGGAACTCGGACTGCGCGCCGTTGCCGATGACGGCCATGGTACGGGCGCCTTTCGGCGCAAGGTACTTGGCTGCCACGGCGGAAGTCGCCGCCGTGCGCATCGCCGTCAGCAGCGTCATTTCAGTGAGCAGCATCGGATAGCCTGAGCCGACATCGGCCAGCACGCCGAAGGCGGTGACGGTCTGGCGCCCCTCGCGCATGTTCTTCGGATGGCCGTTGACGTATTTGAAGCCGTAGAGCGTGCCGTCCGAGGTCGGCATCAGTTCGATGACGCCGTCATGACTGTGCGAGGCGACGCGCGGCGTCTTGTCGAAGGCTTCCCAGCGCAGGAAGTCCTCCTCGACATAGCCAGCCAGTTCGGTGAGGAAGCGCTCGATGCCGACCTTCAGCACGAGTTTCATCATCGAATCGACGCTGACGAACGGAACGATGGCGAGGCGCGAAGGCTGGGTCATATCAATAGCTCCCGGAATGGCTGCGGGTCGGGCGGTCCATGATGCGGCGGCCCATCAGACTGGCCGTCAGGTCCACCAGCAGGGTCGCGGTGCGGCCGCGTTCGTCGAGGAACGGGTTCAGTTCCACAAGATCGAGGCTGGTGACGAGGCCGCTGTCGCTCAGCATCTCCATCGCCAGATGCGCCTCGCGCAAGGTGGCGCCGCCGGGAACGGTGGTGCCGACCGCCGGCGCGATGGAAGGATCGAGGAAATCCACGTCGAGGCTGACATGCAGCATACCGTTGGCCTTGGCGACGCGCTCGAGAAAGGCCCTCAGCAGCGCGCCGATGCCATGCTCGTCTATGGCGCGCATGTCATGCACGGTCACGCCCGCCTCGCCCAGCGCCGTGCGCTCGGCCGGATCGACGCTGCGCAGGCCGAGCGTGCAGACGCGCCTGGGATCGACCGCGACGGCGAGATCGGGATAGTAGCCGGCAAAGCCCGGCAGCCCGCTGGCATAGGCCAGCGGCACGCCGTGCAGGTTGCCGCTGGTGGTGGTGTCCAGCGTGTGAAAATCGGGATGGGCGTCCAACCACAGCACGAATAACGGGCGCTTCAACTCCGCGGCGCGGCGGGCGACGCCGGTGAGCGAGCCGGCGGACATGGAATGGTCGCCGCCGAGGAAGATCGGCATGGCGTCGATACTGGCCTGATAGGCCGCCTCGGCGATCGCCGCGGTCCAGGCGGAAATTTCCGGCAGCGCCTTGATCGCCGGATTGGGATGGACGAGAGGCCGCGTCGTCCCAAGCTGGACGGAGCCGAGGTCTTCGACCTCATGACCGAGCTGCCGCAGCGCCGAGACGATGCCGGCGACCCTCAGGCTCGACGGCCCCATATCGCAGCCGGGATAGGAATTGCCTTCCTGAACCGGTGCCCCGACGATCCTGCATCGCATCGTATCGATCTCCAAACGCCGCGCGATTGAAGCACGGCCGAATGTCGGATCGAATAGCGATAATTGACGATATGGCCGCTCTACATTGCAATTTGATGGCGATATTTGCCATTATGGTAATATGGATGATCTGGACCACAAGCTGATCACGCTGCTGCGCCACGATGCGCGGCGCAGCGTCTCGGACCTCGCGGTCGACCTCGGCGTCTCGCGCGCGACGGTGAAGGCGCGGATGGAACGGCTGGAGCGGTCGGGCGACATCGTCGGCTATACGGTGATCCTGCGCGCCGACGCGGTGGACCAGCGCATACGCGGCATCATGATGATCGAGATCGAGGGCCACGCCGCAGACCGAGTGGTGCGGGCGCTCGGCGGCTTCTCGGAGGTTTCGACCATCCACACCACCAATGGCCGGTGGGACCTCGTGGTCGAACTCGGCACGGCGAGCCTCACCGAATTCGACGCGGTGCTGCGTCGAATTCGCCTCATTCCCGGCATCACCGGCAGTGAAACCAGCCTGCTCCTGGCGACGCCGCGCAGCACGAAGGCCTGGATCTGACCGGACACCCGATCAGCTCGGCACATGGCCAGGCTATCCTGGAAAGCTGCCGGCTGTGCGACAGCCACATATACTTTGCGTTTACTTTGCGTTGCATTCAAATCGACTCGGCGCAACCATAAGGCATGAGTCGACTGCATCCGGCACCTGACGGTTTACGGCGTCCGGATTCCTTCGTCACCAGCAAACGGAGCCGCCGGGTTTTCAAGGTTCCGACGACCATTGGGAGCACGCATGCCCTTTTTCGCCCATTCCGGCACGCCTGGCGACACAAGCGACTGGCAAAGCCTCGACAACCATCTGCTTGAAACCGCCAGCCTGGCGGCAAAATTCGCCGCGCCGTTCGGGCTCGAGCGCCTGGCCTTCCTCACCGCCCTCTTCCATGACCTCGGCAAATACGATCCGCGCTTCCAGGAGCGATTGACGGGCAAGAACATCCGGGTCGATCACTCCACGGCCGGCGCCTGCGTCCTGCGCGAACTGGCAAGTGGGCTCGACGGCTATACCCGAGTCATGGCGGAACTGGCCGGCTACGCCATCCTCGGTCACCACGCCGGCCTGCCGGACAAGAAGACGGATGAGCCTTCCTGCTTCGTCAGGCGCGTTGAAGGCTTTGAGGACAAACTCGACACCGTCTGGAAAAAGGAAGTCGAGTTCGATCTCTCTGGCATCGTGCCCGAATGGTTGCCCAGGCTGGCCGCAAGCCCCCACCTGAAATTCGACCTTTCGGTGCTCGTCCGCTTCCTCTTCTCCTGCCTCGTCGATGCGGATTTCAAAAACACCGAGGAATTCTATACGAAGCTGGAAAAGCGCGAGGTGGACCGTGAGTGGCCGACCTTGCAAGGCCTCCTGCCGGATTTACGCGCTCGCTTCGACGCCCATATGGCCGGGTTAAAACAGGAGGGCGACCTCAACGCATTGCGCCGCGACATCCTCGCCCATGTGCGCGGCAAAGCCGGCCTGCCGTCCGGCCTGTTCACGCTGACGGTGCCGACCGGCGGCGGCAAGACGCTCGCCTCGCTCGGCTTCGCGCTGGACCACGCGGCGGCGCATGGCCACAGCCGGATCATATACGCCATCCCGTTCACGCGGGCGCGGATCGAAACTACGAGCTGCAATATCGCAACGTCGTCTATCGCGCGTCGCCCGCCCCACGCGGGCGCGGATCGAAACATCGTCGGCGGCAACGGCACCATCCGTCACAACGGTCGCCCGCCCCACGCGGGCGCGGATCGAAACGCCTCGGTCGACGTCGCCGAGGACCTGGACCTGATGTCGCCCGCCCCACGCTGGCGCGTATCGAAACTGGAGGTCCAGCTGGCCGGCGTACTCCTTAAACGAGTCGCCCGCCCCACGCGGGCGCGGATCGAAACGTGATCCCGAACCGGGAGCGAGCATCGCCGAACACGGTCGCCCGTCCCACGCGGGCGCGGATCGAAACTACGTGCTTGCTCGTCGGCTGGGGTGGCAGCTGTGTTGCCCGCCCCAGGACATAAGCGATCTGAACGTTTCACATCCAAACGCCGTTATCCGGGCGAGCGGAGGCGATGCTTTCTGGCGTATTTTCTGGAATTAAAGTACAGCCGCTACAGGAGCCCACGGGCCGACAGGTTTCGCATGAGCTGTGAAATTCCGAACGTCCACGGCGGGCATTCCGTCGACAGGCGGACGCGATTGGTCAGCCGGCCGAGGCTGTCGTTGGAAATCGTGACGAGATCGCCGATCTTGTGCGTGAACCCCTGTCCGGGCGCATCGCGGTCTTCGGTCGGTGCAAACAATGTGCCGAGGAACAGGACGAGCCCATCGGGATACTGGTGATGCGGCCCGATGGTCTGCTCCACCAGGTCAAGCGGATCGCGGCTGATCTCCTTCATCGAGCTTCTCCCTTCTAGCACGAACCCGTCTTCGCCGACGACCGTCAGACCGAGTTCGGCCGTACGCACGGCGTCGATGGTATAAGTCTTGTCGAACAGGCGGATGAACGGGCCGATGGCGCAGGAGGCGTTGTTGTCCTTCGCCTTCCCGAGCAACAAGGCCGAACGGCCTTCGACGTCGCGCAGGTTGACGTCGTTGCCAAGGCTGGCGCCTTTCACCGCGCCGCTGGAATCCACGGCAAGCACGATCTCCGGTTCGGGATTATTCCAATGCGAGATCGGATGAAGACCGACAGCCGCCCCGTGCCCGACCGAGGAAAGCACCTGCGCCTTCGAGAAAACCTCCGCATCCGGGCCGATACCGACCTCGAGATACTGGGACCACAGCCCCTCTTCGATCAGCGCCTTCTTGACTTCCGAAGCGGCTTCGGAACCGGCTTTCAGGTCACGCAGATTGGCGCCGACCACAGCCGTGACCTTGTCCCGGATCTTCGAGGCCAGCCCCGGATCGCCGGCCGCGCGTTCCTCGATCACGCGCTCGATCATCGAACGGGCGAAGGTCACGCCGCACGCCTTGACGGCTTGCAGGTCATTCGGTGCAAGCAGATGGACGGCCTGTCGGCCGTCCGTTTTGCGCGGGTCGGAGAAAAGCTCGTCCAGCGGCACCAGCGGGGGCCCGTCAGCCCGCGCCGCATATTCGGCAGTGTCTTCCCGTTCGAGAAGATCGCGCATCGTCGGTGTGTCTTTGGAGGTGATATCGATCAGCTTCCCGTTGCGGACAGTCACGAGACAGGGGCCCGCGACCGACGGGTTCCAGACCCTGCCGACGAATGTACCGCTGGCGAACACGTCATGCCTGGTTGTCACAATCTGGTTCCTCGTTTTTGAATGACCGGTTTTCATAGCCTGGCGGGACTGTCTGTCCTCGACCTTCGCCTAATACTCGACGACGCGATCGTCTTCGGGATCGGCCCAGCGCGTGTTCGGCACGGTTGCGAACCAACCGGGTCGGGCCGGGTCCCGATCATAGGGATAGCCGCCAAGCGATTTGTACAGTTCGGAATAGGTGCCCATCTTGTCGCGATCCAGTTCCACGCCGAGACCGGGGCCGGTCGGCACCGCGATCTTGCCGCCGGAATAGCGCATCGGGCCGCCGGCGATGACGTCGTCGACGAGCTGATGGTAATGCGCGTCGGCGGTAAAGACGAGGTTCGGCAGCACGGCGCCCAGATGCAGCATGGTCGCCAGCTGGACACCGAGCTCGCCCGACGAATGCACGGCGATGCCGAACTGGAATGTCTCGCAGACGGCGGCCGCCTTGATGCAGGGCCGGATGCCGCCCCAGAAGGTGGTGTCGAGCAGGATGACGTCGCAGGCGGGATTCAGCACGTTGGTCGCCAGTTGCTCGAAATTGATCACGATCGTGTTGGTGGCGAGCGGCATGTGCGTGTTCTCGCGCACCCGGCGCATGCCGTTGAGGCCCCATGTCGGGTCTTCGTAGTAGTCGTTGTTGAGGTCCTCGATGCCTTTGGCGAAGCGAACCGCCTCTTCCACCGTAAAGGCGGCGTTGGGGTCATAGCGAACCGAATCCTTACCGACCGCCTTGGCCAGCGCGCGGTAAACCTCCAGTTCGTAGTCCGGCGGAAACACGCCGCTCTTCAGCTTGTGGGCGGTGAAGCCGTGCGTCTTCTTCAACTCAAGCGCCTGCGCGATCAGTTGGTCGGCGGTCCGGATCTCACCCTTGCCGGTGTCCTTGTTGGGCAGCCGAAAGAACAGGTAGCTGGCGAAAGCGACCTCGTCGCGCATCTTGCCGCCGAGCACGTCATAGGCCGGCACGCCGAGGAACTTGCCGATGATGTCGATGCAGGCGAACTCGATGGCGGCGTGCATCTGTGTGCGGTTGTTGTAAAGGCTTGCCGTCGGGTTGCAGATCTTGAAGCGAAGCTGCTCGAGCTCGAACGGATCGTGCCCGACGAGGTAGCTCTTGAGCGCCCGGAAAGCGGCCTCCGCGCTCTCGCCGCCGCCGCCCACCTCGCCCAGGCCGACGATGCCGAGATCGGTCTCGACCTCGACGATGGTGCGCACGAAGCGGCCCCAATGGGCACCGTTGGAATGCCTGAGCGGCGCCTCAAGCGGCACCGTCACCGTGGTGGCGCGGATGTCGGTGATTTGGGGGCGTTTCATGGCCTGTCCTTCCGGATCTTGATCTTAAAGTGCGCCTAAAGCGTGCCGCGATCTTTCAGATTCGCTCCGCACGCTTTAGGTTCTTGATTTTGCGCATGTCTTTGTCCCGAAACCGGGTCCACTTTCGGGAGACATGCTTTAGTCAATCCGGCAGGACGATGCCAAGCTTGGCCATCGTGCCGCCGTCGATCTTGACGTCGGCGCCGGTGATGAAACGGGCCCGGTCGCCGGCGAGGAAGGCGACGAGGTCGGCGACCTCTTCCGGCTTGCCGACACGGCCGATCGGGTGACCCTTGCCCCACAGCGCGATCATCTCGTCCTGGCTCATCGATCCCTTGTAGAGATCGGCGGCCCAGCGGAGCATCGGCGTATCGATCGACGCGGGGCAGACCGCATTGACGGTGATGTTGTCGGCGGCATGGTCGAGCGCCATGGCCCGCACCAGTGCGTTGATGGCGCCTTTGCTGGCGGTGTAGGCGGCGACACCGGCCTGCGACGCATAGGCCTGAACGGACGAGATCGCCACGATGGCGCCGCCGCCGCGTTTCCTCATTTCGGGAATGGCGTATTTCGAGGCGAGATAGATGCCCTTCAGATTGATGTCGAGCACGTCGTCCCAAACGTCCTCGGACGTGTCGACCACGGTGCCGTAGCGCTGGATGCCGGCGCAGCAGGCCAATACATCGACACCGCCGAAGCGCGACACGGCTTCGCCGACCGCACGCTCCATATCCTCGGCTCTCCTGACGTCGCCGACGAAACCGGCAACCGTTCCGCCGATCCCGGAAACGGCGCGGGAGACCGATTCCGCATCGTTGGCGACGATGAGCACCTGCCCTCCGCCCTTGACGAAACGTTCGGCGCAGGCCCGCCCCATGCCGAGGCTTCCGCCGGTGACGATGACGCCCTTGCCCTGAAATTCCATATCTGCGGTCCTTCCGTCCTCAGGGAATCGATTGTCGTCGAGAGGCCTGCATCGGGCTTGCGGCGTCAACCGAATTTCGGCTCGGGAATGCCGCGGCCCGCTCCTTCGACGGCAAGCAGGCTGCCTTCCTGCGGGTGCGCGGCCAGATGGTCCGGCGTCATCGTGAAACGGGCCGAGGTGACGAACAGCGTCTTCAAATCCGCTCCGCCGAACGTGCAGCTCGTCGGCCAGCTGACCGGCAATTCGACCAGTTGCAGCAACGCGCCGCCTTTGTCGAACTGCGCGACCGCGCTTCCGCCTACGACCCGGCAATTCCATAGATGATCGTCGGCATCCAGGCATGAGCCGTCGGGCAAGCCGCGGGCGAAATCCTTCACGATGGTGCGCCGATCCGAAAGGGAATTCGCCGCCCGATCATAGGTAAAGCGATAGATCTCGTTCGCCAGCGTATCGGCGAACAGGAAATAGCCGTCGCGAGTCCAGCCCATCGTGTTGGTGATGCCGTAGTCATTGGGTGTGAGCTGTTCGATCTTCCCCGAAGGCGCGATCCGGTATAGCGCGCCGGACTGGCGATCCATGTCCCGCGGCGAACCGTCCGCGTTCAGGTTGTTCTGCATCGAGGAAACCCAGAACGAGCCGTCGGGGGCGACGCGGCCTTCGTTGAGCCTGTTGTCCGGCAGGTGCGGCTCGGGCACCGCGAACGTCTCGAAAGCCTCGCCCGGCCGCCAGAAACAGACACTTTGGCAAAGGCCGACGATGAAGCCGCCATCCTTGCGCATGCCGATGGACGTCGGAAAGTCCGGCGTTGCCCATGCGTCGTGGCGGCGGCTCGCGACCTCCAGCCGGTGGATGCGCTTGCCGCCGATATCGACCCAGTACAGCGCCTCTTCGGCACCGGACCAGATGACGCTTTCGCCGACGCTGTCGCGCGCTTCGAAAAGAATCTCCGCCCGCATCTCGCCTCCCGATTCAAAAACCGCGTTGACAATAGGTATCGGCAGACCTAATGCAAGATATAAATAGACCTATATGATAGGTATGCGGATTTGACCCAGGCCCCGTCGATGGCACACAACCAGGAAGACACCGGACAGGGCGGAGAAGGATTGCTTGCCGGCGTCATGACCGCCGTGCAGCGCTACATCCGTGAGAACAGCCTCCAGATCGGCGACGAACTGCCGAGCGAAGGCGCGTTTTCCGAACTGACCGGAACGTCGCGCACCATCGTGCGGGAAGCCTATCGGTCGCTGGCCGCGCTCGCCCTCATCGATATCGGCAACGGCCGGCGGGCGCGCGTTTCCGCGCCCAAGGCCGACGTGCTGGCGATGATCACCGACCATGCCGTGCACACCAACCAGGCGACGATACAGCAGATTTTCGACGTCCGGCGCACCATCGAACGGCGCACGGTGGCGCTCGCCTCCCTGCGGCGGACAGACAGGGAAGCGGACGAAATCATTGCCCTGGCGCAAGCCATGCAGTGCGACTTTCACGAGCCGCAAAAGGTGATGGAACACGACATAGCGTTCCACGAAGCGATCGGCACGGCATCGAAGAACCCGATGTTCGCGCTGATCG
>ERZ778018.2240-NODE-2240-length-12815-cov-4.082994_pt1 | contig 12815 bp, 6 predicted proteins | sample MGYA00375748_ERZ778018 | MGnify/ENA primary metagenome ERZ778018 (study PRJEB29350, sample SAMN05509839) | bioreactor metagenome | biome: bioreactor; material: wastewater | place: South Africa: University of Cape Town | collected 2014-04-22 ... | reverse complement strand
GGCGAGATCGGCTCCACCTCGGGCGCGGTGATCGGCTGTTGGTTCACGGTCGGCAGGATCGTATCGGGCATGGAGACCGAGGTCGGAACGCTGCGGGGGGTCGAGACCCCCGGCCGCCCCCCCAGGATCTGGCCGGTGACGGGCGAATTCACCTGCGAGCCCGCGCCGCTGCCCGGCGCGCGACCGAGCCGCGACTCGCCGACGCCGAGGACTTCGACTTCCTCGCTTTCCTGGGGGGGCCCCTGAGCGTGAGCGGCGCCGCACGCCAGGAGAAGAACGACGCCGAGCAGGGCGCTCGGTCGAATCGAGAAGGACTTCATGATCCCGCGGGCTCCTTCCCCATTCACGGCGCGGCGGGGCCCGCCCGGCGAGGAAGGCTCGTCTGCCTTCCTCGCCGGGCGGGTCCAAGGCCCTGAGGGGTCGAGGGTTCCGTCCCCTTCACCGCCTCAACCGTTTGCTCCGCCCGGCCGGTTCCACCGCCCCTGGCGCGGCCGATCGAATCCAGACGACCGGCACCTTCCATTGATCGGCCGAAGGCGCCTCGAACTGGAGCCATTCAACGGCGAGGGGAGCGTCAATGAGACTTGAGCGTGCTCGCCTTCTGGGGCTTGCCGAACGACTCGTCGTCCCTGGGTCGCGCGGTCGAGGTCTTGCCTTCGACGATGAGCCGATCCTCGTACATTTGCTCAAGAATCAGGCTGCCGTTGACGGCGACGGTCTCGCCGACCACGAGGCCGGGGTGCTCCGAGGTCTCGCGGGCGACGATCACCCAGTCACTGGTCTCCTTGGAGACGAGGATGTTGCGGCGTTCGAATCGACGCTCGGGCCCCGGCTGCTGGACGAAGACGAAGTCGACGCGGTCGATCGAGACCATCGACTCGCGGGGGATGACGGTCTCGCCGGGGCGAGGGGGGACTTCCAGGAGGACGCGGACGAACATGCCGGCCTTGAACCGCCTGCCGGGATTGGGGATCGAGGTCCGGAACCTGGCGGAGCGGGTCTCGGGGTCGATGGCCTTGTCGATGCCTCTGACCTCGGCGGAAATCGTCTGGTCGGAGTACGGGAAGATGACCCGGATGGTTTGGCCGATCTCGACCTTGTCGGCGTCGAGCTCGCTGACGCTGCCACGCACCCACAGATGGTCGAGCGGCGCGATTTCCATCAGTTCGTCCTTGGCGTCGTAGTAGTTGCCCGGCACGGCCGTGCGCTTGAGGACGATTCCGTCGGCCTGCGAGCGGAGGATCAGGCGGGCCTTCTGGACCCCGTCCTCGTTCTGGATTCCCGCGATCTCGGTCTCGGTCAGGCCGTAGACCAGCAGCTTGTCCTTGGCGAGCTTCATCTGGAGCCGGCTCTTGCTCTCGTCGTTCTCGATCTCGATCAGCTCCTTGCGGGGGATCGTCTCGCTCTTGGCGAGGGGGGCCTTGTAGTCGAGGACCTTCTTGTCGCGGGTCCACTGGCTCCGCGCCGTCTCGTAGTCGCTCTTGGCCTGGGCCAGGTCGGTGCTGAAGAGTTCGAGCAAGGGATCGCCGACGGCCACCACGGCGCCGAAGTCGACGAGCACCTTGTCGATCCGGGAATCGAACATCGATCGGACCACGGTCAACGTCGCGGGGTCGTAGTCGGTGACGCCGGTGAGCCGGAGGATGACCGGCTCGGTCTGGATCTTCACGGTGGTGGTCTTGAGGCCGATCGCGGCGGCCGGGGATTCGGTCACCTCGACCACGCCGGGGGGGAGGGGCGACGCCGTTCGGTCGGGCGAGGCGAGCCAGTCCTTCCGGGGGAGCGGTTCGCCGTGCATCCCGGCGCCCGAGATTTGACGCCAAACCGAGAGGGCGCGCGTCCTGTTTTCTTGATCGACGGCCAACCAGCCGACGACGGCCGCGGCGGTCAGCGCGAAAGCCGGGAGTTTCCAGGCGATTTTCATGACGAGCTTCCTTGGTTTTCTTCAGCGCCGGGGGGGGTCGCGTCGCCGCCGTCGTCTTCCTCGGAGCCGAGGCCGACGTCGCTCGGGTCTTCCGGCGACGGCGAGTGACGTCGGGAAGGGAAGTAGCGGTCGCTGTAGTGCGAGCCTTCGATCAGGTCCTCGCCGCAGGCGGTGTGCCCCTTGGGGGCGGGGAAGAAGCTGTAGAGCACCGGCATCAGGTAACGCGTCAACATCAGGGTGACGAGCATGCCGCCGACGACGACGATCGCCAGCGGCTTCTGCGCCTGCGAGCCGATCGACTCGGCCATGGCGGCCGGCAAGAGGCCGAGGGCCGCGGTCAGCGAGGTCATGACCACCGGCCGGACCCGCAGCTCGGCCCCGCGCATCACCGACTCGCGGACCGACAGGCCGGCGCCCCGCATCTGGTTGAAGTACGAGATCAGCAGGACGCCGTCCTGCACGGCGACGCCGAAGATCGAGATGAAGCCGACCGCCGCCGAGATCGAGAACGGCGTCCCGGTCAGCTTGAGCGCCCAGACCCCTCCCATCGTGGCCGCCACCACGTTGGCCATGACCAGAAGCGCGTCCTTCGTCGAGTTGAACGCCACGTACAGAAGGACCATGATCAGCGCGATCGACAGCGGCACGATCATCATCAACCGCTCGTTGGCCTGCTGCATCTGGTCGAACTCGCCCGACCAGATGATCTCGTAGCCCGGCTTCAGCTTCGCGCCGGTGTTCGGGTCGTCCACCCGCCGCTGCGCATCGGCGATCGCCGAGGCGAGGTCGCGCCCCTGGACGCTGAATTTGATGGGGATGTAGCGGCGGTTGTTCTCGCGGTAGATGTACGACGCGCCGGGCTTGTGGGGGTCGATCCGGACCAGTTGCTTGAGTGGAATCCGGGCCCCCGGCTTGCCGTCCTGGCCGGGGGTGTCGACCGGGATCCGGCCGATCACCTCGGGGTCGTCGCGCTGGTCCTTGGGAAGTCGCAGCACGATGTCGAACCGCTTCTCCCCCTCGACCATCTGGGTGAACGCCCGGCCCCCCACGGCGACCTGCACCACCGCCTCCACGTCGGCCACGTTGAGCCCGTATCGGGCGCACTCCTCGCGGTCGATGCGGACCTCGAGGTTGGGCTGGCCGATGATGTGGAACAGAGCGGCGTCGTCGATGCCGGGGACCGTGTTGAGGATCGAGGCGACGTGCTGCCCGTCCTCCTCGAGCACGTTCAGGTCGTTGCCGAACAGCTTGATCGAGTTGGCCCCTTTCACCCCCGAGAGCGCCTCCTCGACGTTGTCGCGGATGAGCTGCGAAAAGTTGAAGTTGACCCCGGGGAAGTCCTGGAACTTCAGCTTCAACTCCTGTTCGATCTCCTCGCGGGTGATCGACCGTTCCCAGACCTGGCGGCCCAGGAGATAGACCGGCTTCTTCCGCCACTGCTCCATCGGGACCAGCGGCGCGTTGAACTCGATGTTGAAGTAGCTGGTGACGTCGGTGCCGTCGTCGGGGCGGCCGACGTGGGACATCACCCCCCGGATCTCGGGGATCGAGCCGATCACCTGGCGGAGCCGGGGGGCCAGCCGCGCCGACTCGTCGAGCGTGGCCGTCCGGGGCAACAGCGCCCGAATCCAGAGGTTGCCCTCCTCAAGCTGGGGCATGAACTCGCCCCCCAGCGTCGGCACGAGCATGATCGTGAACGCCAGCAGCCCCATCATCCCCGCCAGCACCCAGTAGCGGTAGTTGAGCACCCGGTTGAGCATCGCCAGGTAGCGGACCTTCATGATGCGATCGATGAAGGTGTCCTTCTCTTCCTTCTTGTTGTGGAAGAAGAACGAGCAGAGGACCGGCGTCAGCGTCACCGCCAGCACGAGCGCGCCGAAGATCGCGAACGCGTAAGTGTTGGCCATCGGGCCGAACAACGCCCCTTCCGGTCCGGTCATCGAGAACAGCGGGATGAACGCGCAGACGATGATCAGGGTCGAGAAGAACAGCGCCCGCTCGATCTCGTGCGAGGCCTCGGCGATCCGGTCGATCAGCGGCCGGGCGTGGTCCGCCCCCCGCGCCGTGATGTGCCGATAGATGTTCTCGACGATGATGACCGAACTGTCCACGATGATGCCGAAGTCGATCGCCCCGATCGACAGCAGGTTGGCCGACTGGCCCTGCATGTACAGCACCGAGACCGAAAACAAGATCGCCAGCGGAATGATCAGGGCCACGATCGCCGCGCTGGTCAGGTCGCCCAGGAAGACGAACAGGATCAAGGTCACCAGCCCCATGCCCACCACCATGTTGTGGAGCACGTTGTGGGTGGTGACGTGGACCAGGTCGGTCCGCCGGTTGAACGGCACGATCTTCATCCCCTTGGGCAGAAGACTGCCGGCGTTGATCGCGTCGATCTTGGCCTGGACGGCTTCCGACGTGGGGACCGACTTCTCGTACTTCCGCATCAGGACGATGCCCTCGACGACGTCGTTATCGCCGTCGCGGCCGACGACCCCCAGCCGCGGTCGATAGCCGACGACCGCCTTGGCGATCTGGCGGATGTAGACCGGCATGTTCTGGTGGGTGGTGACGACCACGTCCTGGACGTCCTCCAACTTCTCGAGCTCGATGGCGTACGACTGCTCGGCGTTGGCCGGGTCGATCGGGTCGACCCCCTCGCCCAGATACCCCAGGACGCGGACGTTGTGCGATTGGGAGCCGAGCGGAAGGATGTCGCCGCCGACGTTGGCGTTGGACCGGCGAATCGCGTCGGTGACCATCTCCAGCGTCACGTCGTACCGCTTCATGAGCTGGCTGTCGAGCAACACCTGGTACTGCTTGATCGTCCCCCCGTAGCCGGTCACGTCGATGACGCCGGGGACCGTCTTGAACTGCCGCTGAAGGACCCAGTCCTGAACCGTCTTGAGCTGGTTGGGCGTGTAGCCGGGGCCTTCGAGCACGTACCGGACGATCTCGCCGGTCGGGCTCCAGGGGGAGAGTCCCGGCGCGACCCCCTCGGGCAGCCCCTCCGCCATGCCGATCCGGTTGATCACCTCCTGGCGGGCCGACCAGTAGTCGGTGCCGTACTCGAACTGGCACTTGATGTCGTTGAGCCCGGCCAGCGAGATGCTCCGCAGGAACTTCAACCCCGGCATGCCGTTGAGCGCCGTCTCAAGCGGGATGCCGATCAGCCGCTCCATCTCCTCGGGACTGGCGCCGGGGTTCTGCGTGATCACCTCCACGAGCGGCGGCGTCGGGTCGGGATACGCCTCCACGTTGAGGTTGCGAGCCGAGTGCAACCCGACTCCGATCAGGACGATCGTGCCTAGAATCACGATCAACCGATTATGCAAGCTCCAGGAAATCAGCGCGCGGACCATGCCGGTGTCACTCGCTTCTCAAAACGGGCGCCCGGCGTCTGCCGGCGGGCTGGTACGAAGCTTCCACGTCCTCCGCCCATCAGATCATCGTCGGGCGAGGTTCCGGCTACAATCCAAGTTGTTCACGAATTCTTTAGGCGATCGACGCAACCTCTTTACCCTTGGTCGATTGCAACCGATCTCACCCAAATAGCGACCCAGCTTAACAGCGACTGAACCGTAATGCTGGCAGCGGGTTACGAATCCTCGGACAAACATCGTGAATAATCCGGGTCGACGCGATTCCACGGCTCTCGGAAGCAGTTCGCGCGCGACGACCCCGCTCCCCCCGAGGGGTGGAATCCACGCTCCGGAATTCGCACCGACCGCATGTCGAGAGACTTCGCTCCGTCCAATCTACACGCGAAGCCCGAGGGAGGGGAACGCCGACTCAGATTTTTTTCTAAAATTTAATTCATAATTCCAGCGCCACGATGAATTCGTGACGTCAGGCGCCCTCGTCCGCATCAACGCGCGAGTGGAACGGCGCCGTTGCGCGGCCGGCCGTTTCGCAAGGGGGCGGCGTGGTTCCTCTCGCGCCAGAGGCGATGGACGAGGTCTTCGTAGTCGCGGGCCATTCTGCGGGCGTGGCCCCGTTCGTCGGCGATCTTCTTGGCTTCCGCCGCCAGGCCCCGCGCCCATTCCGGATGCCGTTGCAAGAGCAGCACCGCCGCGCGGATCGAGTCGACGTCGCCCGAGACGACGACGCCGTTCACCCGGTCGATCAGCAGGTCGGGGACGCCGCCGACCCCGGTGGCGATGACGGGACGGCCGCACAGCATCGCCTCCAGGACCACCAACGGGTAGCCCTCCTCGGCCGAGACCATGCAGAGCGCGTCCATGGCCTCGTAATAATCGCCGAAGCAGCCCTTGCCGACGGTCATGGCGAACCGTCCCGGAACCAGCCGGTTGGCCAGTTCCAGGAGCTGGGGCTGCAACGGGCCCCAGCCGACCAGAAGCACCTTGATGTTGGGAGGCAGTTGCGCGACGGCCTCGATGACGCGGTGGGCGCGCTTCTCGGGCGAGAAGCGGCCGACGTATCCGACGACGAAGTCGTCCGGGCCGAATCCGAACCGCGCGCGCGACTCGGTGCGTGAGAGGCTCCGGGCCAGATGCGACGTATCGACGCCGTTGGGGATCACCGTCGTCGGATAATCGCCGGCGACCCGCTCTTGCACCCGGCGGCTGACGGCCACGACGTGATCGATGATGGGTCCGCAGCCCTCAAGATAGCCGCGCGTGTAGCTCCCCTCGCCGTGGGCGACGAACACGGTCAGGGGGGGGCGGCAGTCGCTCAGCCAGTCGGTCAGCTCGCTCGGCCCCCACATCATCAGCACGTCGTTCTCCGCGACGATCCGACGGACGGCGTCGCGGTCGCCGACCTCCGCGGGCACCGACAACTCGGACGCCAGCTCCGGATCGAAGTACGCGGGGTGCGTCGCCAGGCATCGAGTCAATTGCAGTCGGGCGGGATCGAGGAACCGAGATAGCCCCTTGAGCCAGACTTCCACCCCCGCGCGCACCAACGAGGGACCGATGTGAACCATCTTCAGCGGCGGCCCCGACGCCGGATCGAGGTCGTCGTGGCGGCCCCCCGATCCGGAAATCGACGCCGGCGCCGCGCCGCCGAACTCCGCTCCCTTCCAGGTCGAACGTCCGCCCTCGTACGGATCGGCGATCGGCGATGAGGACGACAGGTGGACGCCCGACGGCGCGGAGGACGACACGTGGACGTTCGACGGCGACGATCCCAAAAACCGAACGGCGGCCGGCGCGGAGGACGACAGATGCACGCTCGACGGCGACGATCCCGAAAACTGCAGGGCGGCCGGCGCGGCGGACGACAGATGCACGCTCGGGGGCGGGGCCTCGGAAGAGTCCTCGCGAGGCCAGCCGGCTTCGAGCGATCGGCGCAGCTCGGCGGTCGACAGAGCGGACGGAACCGCCGGCGAAGGCGCGGGGGCCTCCTTGGGAGAGGGGGCGTCGATCGAGGGAAGAGCATGGTCGTCAACGCGCATCATGGCGTGGTCCCGTCTTGCATGGCGTGTGCGGTGGTCAAGGAGTTGAAGGAGGAGGAGACGCCTGACGGCCGGGGCGGATCGCGCCCGCGAAGGCTGAAGCGTCCGTTGGATCGTTCCCGACGGACACGGTCGCCGGATCGGTGGGCCGGAGGAACTCGGGGTCGGTCGGGACGGTCGAGAGCAGGGGGATCTTGTCGACCGCTCGGGCGACGTGCTCGACGTCGCCCCCGAGGTCGGTTCGCCACACGTCGTCCTTGAACCAAAGAGGACCGACGTCCCGCGGATCGAACCCCGCGATTTCGAATGCGTTGCAATCGAGGATCAAGTTGCGCGCGACGGTCAGGTTCTTCGGCTCGACCTGAGAGCTGCTGATGTAGATCCAGTGGTTGAGGCCGAAGAACGTATTGTTCCTGACCAGGACGTCGACGATGGGCTTCGGGTTGGTGAGCTTCAGGACCAGGCCGTGCATTCCGCCGATGAAGAGGCTGTCGGAGATCGCGAGGTCGTGGACCACGCCTTCCACGGTGATGAGCGTGCCGGCGCCGCGAAACCGCCCCCGCTCGATCTTCACCGAGGAGACGGCGGAGCCCTCTTCGCCGATCAACGCGACCCCCAACTCCCCGGACGTCACGTCGAGATCGACCAATCGCACGGGGGCCTCGGGCGTCCCATGCGTCCCTTTCGCGAGGTAGACGGCCGACCGCTGCGAACTCGACGGCTGGTCGACCTGGAGATTCTCGAGAGTCGTCCCGGGGACGTTCATGTACAGCGCGACGCCGTGTTGGTCGTTGGTGCAATCGATCTTCAGGCCCCGCACGGTGACGTTCGAGACGTTCTGGATTACGAGGACGCGGATCGCCGTCTTGGCGAACAGGGTGGCGCCCCTGGGCGATTCGATCGTGAGATTCGTCGTCGGTCGCGAGTTGTTGAGGATGATGGGCCCCTCGTACCGGCCGGCGTCGAGGATCCGGATCGTCGAGCCCGGTTTCGCCCTGGAGACGGCCTCGCGAAGGTCCGAATAATGGGCGGGCCCGCTTTGCGAGACCGTCACCAGGAGGGAGTCCGACGCCGACGGGGTCGACGGGTCGATGGTCGACGCGGGGGTGGTCGACGGGTCGGCGGTCGACCATGGGTGGACCCAATACCACCATCCCGACGAACCGATCGCCGCGACGAGGCCGAGCAGCAGGCCGGCGGTTCGAAGCCTGGGCGGGTCTCGCGAGACGAGGCCGAGGGCCGGAGAAAGCAGCGGGGCGAGCTTCCGCGAGGAATCCAGGCTGCCGTCGGTCAAGAGGTCCCGCAAGGCTTCGGCGGTTTGTTCCGCGGACTGAAGGCGATCGCCGGGCTCTTTCTCCAGGAGCCGGCCCACGAGGTCCGCGAGCGCCTTGGGCACGTTCGGGTCGACCTCGTCGAGCCGGGCCGGGTCGAAGTCGCTCACGCGGCGGACGACGTCGAGCAGATGGCTGCCGATGAAGGGCGAATGGCCGGCGACCATCGCGTAGATCACGCATCCCAGGCTGAAGAGGTCGCTCCGCGGGTCGACTTCCTTCCCCTCGACCTGCTCGGGGGACATGTACGAGGGGGTGCCGAGGACCTGGTCGGTCGGCGTCAGCTCGGCGCAGTCGAGGGCGATCTGGGCCAGGCCGAAGTCGCTGATCTTGACGCGGTCGACGGTGTTCTCCAGCATGACGTTGGCGGGCTTGACGTCGCGATGGATGGTCCCCACGGCGTGGGCGGCGGCCAGCCCGTCGGCGATCTGCGCGGCGATCCGCACGATTTCCACCGGGGGAAGCGGGCGGCGATGGCGGATCCGATGTTCGAGCGACTCGCCGGCGACGTACTCCATCACCAGGTACGGCACGTTCCTGTGCTCGCTGACGGCGTGGATCGTGACGACGTTGGGGTGGTTGATCGTCGCCACCGCGCGCGCCTCGCGCGTGAACCGCTGCCGGGCGCGGTCGTTGACCGCCAACTGCGGCGCCATGACCTTGACGGCCACGACCCGTCGCAGGTGGGGGTCGAACCCCTTGAACACGATCCCCATGCCGCCGCGGCCGAGTTCGTATTCGATCTCGTAGTTGCCGAGCCAACCCAGATTCTCCCCCTGGCGATCGGGGAACAGATAGGCCACCGCGCTGTCCCCGTCCCCTTTGTGGAGCGTGGCGTCGTAGTCGGTTCGGGGGTTGGTCTGCTCGGCGTCGTCGAGGGTGTCTCCCGTCGTGTCGAACCGGAAGCTGCGCGGGCCGTCGTCCTCGATCGTCGGCTCGCCGCCGAGGACCTGCGCTCGGCAGTTCGAGCAGTTCCGCACATGGGTGGCGAGGACCGCGAACGCGTCGGCGCCCAGCCGTCCTTCCGCGTACGCGCGCAATTGCTCGTCGTCGGGGCAGGGGCCGGATTGATTCATGGGCGTTCCCTCCGACTCGATGCTCATGGCGACGTCCCCGTTCCACAGGCGTCTCCGTTGGGACGTGGCGGCGAATCAGACCGAGGCCGCCATTCGTGCAGCTCGAAATGGTTGGCGCCCACCGCGTCCATCGCGAACGCGCCGGCGCTCGCCGTCATCCGCGCCACGGAGAACCCCGTCTCGTCCGCCAGATCGAGGAACTCGCGAGGGGTCCAGCAGGCGACGTCGCTGAACGCCTGGGGCTCGCGCGGCTCGTCGTACACGGGAAGCTGAAACAGCAGCTTGCCGGTCGGCTTCAGGATCGACCGGCAGGTTCGCAGAATCGCCGGCAGGTCCTCCTTGCGGTTGTGCATCCAGCAGAGGTACGAATAAACGACGTCGACCACGATCCCCGGCGCCAGCCCCGCCCCGTCGGTCTGATGCAGCGTCAGGTCGGGCAAGCGCCTCTCGGCGATCAGGCTCAACATGCCGCCGGCGATGTCGACCGCATGGGTGCGCCGGAACATCCGACATAGATACTGGGTGACGCGCCCGCTGCCGCTTCCCCATTCCAGGATCGTCGCGTCGCGATAGCCCGGGCACGAATCCGCGACCCGACACGCGTCGATCCAGCCCGACCGATCGGATTGTTCCAGCGTGCTCGCCCCCGAGATCAAATACGCGTAGTCGGCCGTGCTCGCCCAGTCCCAGCGCGCGCGGTTGTGAGCGAAACCGTCGTGCTTTTCCAAACTTTCGCGCATTCATCCGCCTCGCGCCAGGTCGACGTGCGATGCAATCCCCGTCTCAAGCAAGTTCCGCCTGAGTATATCCCACCCGATCGCCGAGTCGGACGCAACAAAAATCCGGCGCGAGTCGCGGGAGCGCGTGGAGCGACCGATCACGACCAAACGGCGCGTTTCAGAAGCGTTTCCGGACGGCGACCGACGACCGCCTATTTAATCAACTCGAAGCGGTCCAACTCGACTCCCTCGGCCGAGACCTGGCGGACGGTCAGCGTCCGCCCCTCGACGTCGGCGACGGTCAGGGAATGAACCCGGGAGACGAACTTGCAGGTGAACTCCTGCCAGGTCGTGGGATCGTCCTCCTGGGCCGGGTCGTACAGGGTCGCGCCTCCCGCGCCGGTGATCAGGTAGATGATTCCGTCGGGTCGCGTGACGGTTCGGCCGTCGAACTTCCGATCGAGGACGAACGAACCGTCGATCAGTTCGCCCGGCTCGGTCCGACCGCCGGAGGGGTCGGACATTTTGAATCGGAGCGGGTAAGTCCGCTGGTAGTTGTGGACGTGTCCGCTGAAGACGACGTCGACCTTGCCGGCCTCGAACGTCTCGGAGAGCACCCGGCTCAACTGATTCCCAAAGTGGGCTTTCGAGGAATTGAACGGGGGCTGGTGGAACAGGACGAACCGCCAATCGGCGTCGGCGGCGGCGGCGAGGTCGCGTTCCACCCAGGCGCGCAGATCGGGGGCCGCCCAGTTGATGTAGGCGTTGGTGTCGAGCACCATCCAGTGGGCGCCGCCGTAGTCGAACGAGAAGTTTCCGGCCCCCGGATAGGCGTCGCCGGCCGACTCGCGAAACGCCGTCCGGTTCGCCTCGGGGCCCGTCAGGCGCGGCACGTTGGGGCCTCCCTCGCGCAGGGCGGGGCCGTTGCGCGGTTGGTCCCAGTAGTAGAAGAACGCGAGCCCGTCGGGGTTCTTCTCCAGGTCGCGATTGGCGACGTCGTGGTTGCCGGCGGCGGCCACGAACAGCGTCGAACGGAGCAGCGGGGCGCCCACGTCGCGCGCGGCCGCGGCGGCGTTGTAGACCGGCCAGAACTTGTCGCGGTACTCCGAGACCCGGCCTCGGCTGTAGACGATGTCGCCGGGGATCATCACGTAGTCCGGATTCGCGCGATGGACCTGAAAGGCGATCGCCTTCTCGGCGGGGGTCCCGGCCCCGCAGTCGCCGAAGACCGCGAAGCGATGGGGCTGGTCCTTCGACTTCGGCGATTTCAGGGTCGACGCGAAGACGACCTCGCCTCCTCGAACGACGCGATACGAGCAGACGACGCCGGGCGCCAGGTCGCGGAGGACGCCCCGATACACCCGGTGCGGCGGCTGACTCACGACGGCGATTCGTCGGCCTTGGGGCTCGGCCGTCGCTCGCCAGGGCTGATCGTCGGCCGTCCGATACTCGACCTTCCAGTCGGCGTCGACGTCCTCGGCGTGCCAGAGGATGCTCAGGCCGTCGATCTTGCGGGGGTCCGCGGGATCGCCGAGTTGAACGTAGGGTTCGACGACGAACGGCCCGGTCGACGCCGCGCCCGGTCGGCCGTTCTCCCGGCCCCCCACAATCGAGGAACCACAGCCGAGGGTCGCCGTGATCAAAGCGAGGCAAATCGCGGATCTTCTCATCGTCATTCTGATGGCTCCGTATGAGCGTCGACGCTCAGGCGATCTCGTCTCAGTTCGTTGAGGCGCTCGAATACGGGGGTCGCCCCCCCGCATTCGGATTCTCGCCGCTCGGACGGAGAATTGCCACGATAATCGACGGAGGGACCGTCGAACCGCTTATCTCGCGCCCTGGGAGGACTTAGGCGACGGCGGGCGGTCTTCGGCGAGATCGTCGGCCAGGGGGCCCGCGACCCGGTTGGTGATCAACCGCGCGCCCCGGTCGTAACTGAGGTACGACCAGGCCCATGACATCATGACGAAGAGGCGATTGCGAAAGCCGATCAGGAAGAGGATGTGGATGAACAGCCAGGACAGCCAGGCGAGGAAGCCCGAGAACTTGAATCGACCGATCTGGGCGACCGCCGCGCCCCGGCCGATCGTCGCCAACGAGCCCTTGTCGACGTACCGGAACGGCTCGCGCGGCTTGCCGTCGAGGCCCCTCAGGAGGTTCCGCGCCGCGTGCTCGCCCATCTGCATGGCCGCCGGCGCGACGCCCGGCACGGGCTTTCCGTCCTGCTCGACGTGGACCAGGTCGCCGATCACGTAGACCTCGGGACGGCCGGCGACGGTCAAATCGGGCTCGACGACGACGCGGCCCGCCCGATCCAGGTCCGCCCCCAGCGCCCGTCCCAGG
>ERZ778018.2239-NODE-2239-length-12819-cov-5.376136_pt1 | contig 12819 bp, 10 predicted proteins | sample MGYA00375748_ERZ778018 | MGnify/ENA primary metagenome ERZ778018 (study PRJEB29350, sample SAMN05509839) | bioreactor metagenome | biome: bioreactor; material: wastewater | place: South Africa: University of Cape Town | collected 2014-04-22 ... | reverse complement strand
GTGAGCTCGGCCACGCCGATGACGATGAACAGCGACGAATCCTTGAGGCTGATGATGCACTGGTTGCCCATGGTCGGAATCATGCGGCGCAGCGCCACCGGGCCGACGATGAAGGCCATGATCTTGTGAAACGGCAGGCCCATGGCCAGCCCCGCCTCGTGCAGTCCCTTGGGCACCGACTGCAGCCCGGCGCGCACGATCTCGGCGATGTAGGCGCCCGAGTTGATCATCAGCGTGAAGATGGCCGCCGTGAAGCCGTCGATGCGCAGGTTCACCAGCAGCGGCAGCGCGAAGTAGATGAACATCACCTGCACCACGATGGGCGTGCCGCGGATCAGGAGGATGAATATCTGCGCGAAGATGGAGACGCTGCGCCCTATCCACTGCGGGAAGCGCCACAGCAGCAGCGCCGCCGCGGCCAGCAGCACGGCCGCCAGCACGCTGCCCGGCACCGCGGCCAGTGCACCGCCCGCGAAATGCAGGCCCAGCCCCAGCACCGCCACGAAGGCGACGACCCAGGCCGCATTGCGCCGGTTGACCGGCACGTGCACGTAGGTGACGATGATGCCGAACAGCCCGCCGATCACGCTGCCGCCCAAAAGGCCCATCGCGGTGATCTTCAGGGTCATCCACGACCCCGCCATCAGATCGGGCCAAGCGGCCCAGATGGAGGACCAGTCAAAGGTCATTGCAATGCTCCGCTGAATACGACAAAGCCGCCCTTCCCATGTGCGGACAGGGCGGCGCTGTCAGGTGAGCGCAGGAATCAGTCGGGCTTCTTGCCGAACCAGGTCTCGTAGAGCTTGTCGTAGGTGCCGTTGGCCTTGAGCTCCTTGAGAGCCTTGTTCACCACCGGCACCAGCGCGCTCCCCTTGGGGAAGGCGATGCCGTAGAAGTCGCCGCTCTTGAGCGAACCCGTGACCTTCACCTTGCCCGCGCCCGCGGTCCTGGCGTAATACTGCACGTTGGGCGTGTCGTGCACCACGGCGTCGATGCGGCCCGTGGCGAGCTCGAGGAAGGCGTTGTCGATGTTCGGAAACAGCTTGAGCTTGGCGCCGGGCACGTTGGCCTTCATGTAGTCCACGCCCACCGTACCGGTCTTCACCGCCACGGTCTTGCCGTCCAGGTCCTTGGCGGTCTTGATCGTGCTGGCTTCAGGCGCCAGGATGGCCAGGCCCGATTCATAGTAGGGGTCGGAGAAATCCACCACCTTGGCGCGGTCCTCGCGGATCGTGATGCCCGCCAGCGCCGCGTCGATGCTCTTGGTCTGCAGGCCCGGGATGATGCCGTTGAAGTCCATGGGCTGCAGCTTGTACTGCAGGTTCGCCTGCTTGGCGATGGCCTCCCACAGCTGGATGTCGAAGCCCGTGTATTTGCCGTCCTGCTTGAACTCGAAGGGCACGAAGGCGGTGTCGGTGGCGACGACCAGCGTCTTGTCGGCGGCGTGCGTCATGGGCGCCGCCAGGGTCATGACCAGGCCGAGCGTAGCGGCCTTCAGGGCTTGTGTGAATTTCATGGGGTCTCCTGAAAAAATAGTGCTCTCGGGCTTGTGGCCCTTGGTTTGAGCGCGTTCTGAGGCGCGCAAGTATAAGCGCGCCCATTTTTTGCTTACGCCGGACTTACGCCGGGTGCGCACCGGCGCGTGCCGCATCGCGCGTCGTCAGCCGGAAGTTTCTGGCCAGGTCGATGAAGGCCCTCAGGTAGGCGGTGTCCAGTTCGCCCTCACGCGTGCCCAGGTGGATCTGCTTGGCGATGCCCTTTTTCCCCAGGCGCAGCGGCACCACCGCCATGCGCTCGGCGTACTCCAGTGCGAGCCAGCGCGGCAGCGCCGCGACGCCCCGGCCGCTCTCCACCATCTGCACCATGATGTCGGTCGTCTCTATCGTCTTGTGGCGCCTGGGCGCCTGGCCCGCGGGCAGCAGGAATTGCGTGTACACGTCCAGCCGGTCGGTCGAAACCGGGTAGGTGATGAGCGTTTCCTGCGCGAGATCGCGTGGCCGCAGGTATTCGCGATCCGTCAGGCGGTGCGCCCGGGCGACGAGCAGCACCTGTTCATAGTCGAACACCGGCTCGAACACCAGGCCCGGGCGATGGACCGGGTCGGGCGTGACGAGCAGGTCGATTTCATACGCCAGCAGCGCGCCGATGCCGCCGAACTGGAATTTCTGGCGCACGTCCACATCCACGTCCGGCCAGGCCCTGAGGTAGGGCGAGACGATCTTCAGCAGCCACTGGTAGCAGGGGTGGCACTCCATGCCGATGCGCAGGCTCCCGCGCTCGCCCTCGGCAAACTGGCGCAGCCGCTCCTCGGCCAGTTCGAGCTGCGGCAGCACGCGCTGCGCCTGCGCCAGCAGGTAGCGCCCGGCCTGCGTCAGGCGCAGCCCCCGGCCCTCGCGCAGCCAGATGGCCGTGCCCAGCTGCGTCTCCAGCTTTTTCATGCTGTGGCTCAGCGCCGATTGCGTCAGAAACAGGCGCTCGGCCGCGGCGGTCAGCGAGCCCTGTTTCTCGACCTCGGCGACGATGGCGAGGTGGATGCGTTCCAGTGTTTGCATGAATGAAATTCATCAAAGCGTGAATTAATACCATTTTACGTCATCGATCATTTTTCCTACGATGCGTTGGATTCATGCCTCTGGAAGGAAAAACAATGACGATCCTGCACAACCTGGGCTTCCCGCGCATCGGCGCGCAGCGCGAACTCAAATGGGCGCTGGAGAGCTACTGGAAAGGGCAAAGCCCGCGCGAGCAACTGCTGGCCACGGCCGCCGAGCTGCGCCAGCGTCACTGGGCGCGGCAGCAGGGCCTGGCCTGGGTTCCGGTGGGCGATTTCTCGCTCTACGACCAGGTGCTGGACATGAGCTTCGCGCTGGGCAACCTGCCCGAGCGCGTGCGCGGCGACCACGGCGATGCGCTGGACAACTATTTCCGCGTTGCGCGCGGCAGGAGTGCCGACGGCGCTCGGCACGACCATGACGCGCACCATGAGGGTTGCGGCGGCGTGGCGGCGGGCGAGATGACCAAGTGGTTCGACACCAATTACCACTACATCGTCCCCGAGCTGACGGCGGGCACGCAGTTCACGCTCGACGCCTCGCGCCTGCTCGCGCAACTGGCCGAGGCGCGCGCGCAGGGCGTTCCCGCCAAGCCGGTGATCGTCGGCCCCGTCACCTACCTCGCGCTGGCCAAGGCGCATGATGGTTCGAACAAGCTGGCGCTGCTCGACCGCCTGCTGCCGGTCTATGCCGCGCTGCTCGACGCGCTGGCCGCGGAGGGCGCCGAGTGGGTACAGATCGACGAGCCCATCCTCGTGACCGAACTCGATGCCGACTGGCAGCACGCCTTCAACACAGCCTATCACCAGCTCAAGAGCAGCCGCGTGAAGATCCTGCTGGCCAGCTACTTCGGCGCCCTGCTGGACAACAAGTACCTCGCGGCGAACCTGCCGGTGGCCGGCCTGCATGTGGATGCGCTGGCGAGCCGCGAGGACGCGCGCCAGCTCATCGGCCTGCTGCCGCCGCACAAGGTGCTGTCGCTGGGCGTGATCGACGGGCGCAACGTCTGGAAGACCGACCTGACCGCGCTGCTCGACTGGCTGGAGCCGATCGCGGCGCAGCTCGGCGACCGCCTGTGGCTCGCGCCCACGTGCTCGCTGCTGCACGTGCCGGTCGATCTGGCGAGCGAAGACCGGCTCGACCCCGAAATCAAATCCTGGCTGGCGTTCGCGCTGCAAAAACTCGACGAACTGCGCGTGGTGGGCCAGGCGCTGGACCAGGGCCGCGCCGCCGTGGCCGACGAACTGGCGAGCAACGCGCGGGCGCTGGCCAGCCGCCGCCAGTCCTCGCGTGTGCACGATGCTCGGGTACAGCAGGCGCTCGCGCAGGCCACGCCCGCGATGGAGCAGCGCCACAGCCCCTACGCCGTGCGCGCGCCGCTGCAGGCGGGGAAGCTCGGCCTGCCCGCGTTCCCGACGACGACCATAGGCTCGTTTCCGCAGACCGCCGACATCCGCCGCGCGCGCAAGGAACACAAGGCCGGGCGCCTCTCCGATGCCGATTACCAGAAGGCCATGCGCGCCGAGATCGCGCACAGCGTGCGCGAGCAGGAGGCGCTGGGCCTCGATGTGCTGGTGCACGGCGAAGCCGAGCGCAACGACATGGTCGAATACTTCGGCGAGCAGCTCGATGGCTTTGCCTTCACCCAGGAAGGCTGGGTACAGTCCTACGGTTCGCGTTGCGTCAAACCGCCCATTATCTGGGGCGACGTGCAACGTAGCCGCCCGATGACGGTAGCGTGGGCACGCTATGCGCAATCGCTGAGCCAGCGCCCGGTCAAGGGCATGTTGACCGGCCCGGTGACGATTCTGTTCTGGTCGTTCGTGCGCGATGATCTTTCCCGCGAGGCCGTGTGCTACCAGATTGCCGAGGCGTTACGACAAGAGATCAACGATCTCGCCGCTGCCGGTATCGGCATGATTCAGGTCGATGAACCCGCGTTCCGCGAAGGCTTGCCGCTACGCCGGAAGGACTGGGCTCCGTATCTGAACTGGGCGGTGCGTGCCTTCAAGCACGCCGTGGTCGATGCACCAAACGACGTGCAGATTCACACCCACATGTGCTACAGCGAATTCAATGACATCATCGAAGCGATTGCCGCGCTGGATGCCGACGTGATCACGATCGAGACCACGCGTTCGAACATGAAACTGCTGGATGCCTTTTCGGACTTCCACTACCCCAACGCCATCGGCCCCGGCATCTACGATATTCATGCGCCGCAGATTCCAACCATGGAAGAGATCGAACCCCGCGTTCGACTCGCGCTGGAAAAAATCCCGGCAGAGCGTTTATGGATCAACCCCGATTGCGGCCTGAAAACCCGCGGCTGGAAGGAAGTGATTCCTTCTCTGGAAGCCATGGTTGCAGTGGCCCGTAAACTGAGAAAAGAACACGGCTGATCAACCGAACACCGTTTAATCGTCTACAGCAAAAAGCCCCGCCGAATCCTCGACGGGGCTTTGTTTTTCACGCTCCGTTTACGGAACGAAACCTACAGCACTTCCGCCGCGTGTTCAGCCAGGCGTGACCGTTCGCCACGCGCCAGCGTGATATGAGCACCATGCGGCCAGCCCTTGAAGCGATCGACCACAAAGGTCAAACCGGATGAGGTCTCGGTCAGATACGGCGTATCGATTTGCGCCACGTTGCCCAAACAGACCATTTTCGTACCCGGCCCCGCGCGCGTGATCAAGGTACGCATCTGCTTGGCGGTGAGGTTCTGCGCTTCATCGATAATGACGAACTTGTTCTGAAAGGTGCGCCCGCGCATGAAATTGAGTGAGCGGATCTTGATTCGTGAGCGCAACAGGTCGTTGGTGGCCGCACGCTCCCAACTGCCGCCCTCGTTCCCCGAGTCGGTTTTCGAGAGCACCTCGAGATTGTCCATCAGCGCGCCCATCCACGGCGTCATTTTCTCTTCTTCGGTTCCCGGGAGAAAACCGATGTCTTCGCCCACCGGGATCGTGACCCGCGTCATGATAATCTCGCTGTACCGGTTCTTTTCCAATGTGAGCGCAAGCGCTGCCGCCAGTGTCAACAGCGTCTTGCCGGTGCCTGCCTGACCCAGCAAGGTAACGAAATCCACTTCGGGGTCCATCAGATGATTCAGGGCAAAACTTTGCTCGCGATTGCGTGCCGTGATGCCCCAGACGGATTGCCGTTCGTGCTGAAAATTAACCGCGCTCTCGACCACAGCCGAACCGTCGGCCGCAATCTCGCGCACGATGCCGGAAAACGGCGTCGCCCCCTCGATGAACACGCACAGATTCACATACCATTCAGCCGTCTGCGGGCCGTGGACACGATAGAACGCCCGCCCCTCTTCTTGCCAGGATTCCAGCGCCTTGCCGTGATTGTCCCAAAAATCATCGGTCAACTGCACGATACCGCTATGCAGCAGCGATACGTCATCCAATACTTGATCGTTATGGTAATCCTCGGCTTTGAGACCTAACGCGGTCGCCTTGATCCGCAGATTGATATCTTTGGAAACGAGGATGACATCACGATCCTTGATCCGATGGCGCAATGCCAGTGTGACGCCCAGAATCTGGTTATCCGGACGGCCACCCGGCATGTTCGCGGGCAGTTCGATCGACTCGTTCTGGGTTTGCAGGAACAGACGCCCGGCTTCCGAAGACCGCTCGTTATTTTTCGATAGCAACGGGCTTTGTATCGGCAAGCCCTGATTGATGTTGTCCAGATCGGCATCCTGCAACAAGTCGTCGAGAAAACGACTGACCTGACGCACATTCCGCGCGGTTTCGCTGGTGCCTTTCTTACCATTGTCCAGCTCTTCGATCACCATCATCGGCAGATAGATATCGTGTTCCATGAAGCGGAAAATGGACGTCGGATCGTGCATCAATACGTTCGTATCCAGTACAAACAGGCACTTTCTCTGGCGCGTGTTGTTAATCATCGACTACTCGGCCTCCCGGGCTGCTGACAAGAATAAAAATACGCGTTTAGCTGCGACCGGCTTCCCGAATGGCCGCGAGCACCGCCTCGGCATGGCCGGGCACCTTCACTTTGCGCCATACGGTATGAATCTGTCCATCGGGCGCGATTAAAAAAGTACTGCGCTCGATGCCCTCGAAGGTTTTGCCGTACATCGATTTTTCCCGAATCACATCGAACGCCCGTGAAACCGTTTGTTCCGTATCGGCAATTAACGGAAAGCTCAGCCCCTGTTTGGCACAGAATCGGGCATGACTTGCCTGATCGTCATTCGACACACCGACGACGACGGCACCGGCTTCATCGAAAGCTGGCAGCAAATGCTGAAAATCTTGCGCCTCGGTCGTGCAACCCGGTGTGTTATCACGAGGATAAAAGTAAAGAACCAGCCACTTGCCCGAATAGGTCGTTTCGCTAATTTGTCCACCATCGGTGGTTGCGCCTGTGAATGAAGGCACCACCGAACCTTTAATCAACTCAGACATTGTTCTCCTCCGAGAATCAATAAAAAACACACCTTAAAAGCTACGTTCCGGTTCAATGGCGGCATCAAGGTTCAGGTTATCGCAGAGATCAAAAAAATCCGACTTGAATTGCCCCAGATGGCATCGCGCCGGGATATCGATCTGTGCCCGCATTTGAATCAACCGTTCGCTACTGCGGGCCGGACGATAGGTCCGCGTGGACAACTCCCGCATATCTACTTTCTGCTGAGCGAAAAAACGAGTGATGACGGCCGCGATGTCGGCGGATGCCAGACCGATGGCATCGACAACATAGGGAAGAACCGCCTCACGTTCGGCAATATTTTGTTCATGGTGAACATGCATATCGATACCTGCCCGCTGCCCGAACTCGCGCAGGACCGACTCAACTCGCGTTACCCGATCCCAGTTACCGGAAATGCGCAGGGCCAACACCATGCGTTGTTCAAACGACAACATATGGCTATCGAGGGCATGACACTGCTGCTGTTGAATCAAGGCCAGAAGATCAGCCAGATGGGAAGTACCCATCGGGCCGAACAGGTTTACGATCAACTGGGTTTGCATATGGCCTTCGCGTGAATGTATCGATGGGTCCGATTCTAGAGGATTTATCCCCGAACAGGGGACATAAAAACCGACACCATCACACTGCATGGGTGTAAAGTCCAAGTGTTGAACTTTGTTTATTAGAAGTTTGCTATATTAAGCGTGTTTATTCTTGATGAACTAAATCAGTTTGTCAGCGTTTACTAATGCAGTAACAATGAATAGGCTACATAGATAGAAACAAACAAACGGGGTGAGTCAATGCGTAATCTCTTAAAAGCATCTGTACTGGGTGTGGCGATCATTTCTCTTTCGGGCTGCGGCTTTTTGTCGATCAAAGACAAGCTCGATCCGCAAGCTATGGACGTATACAGCGGCATGTATGACCGCTTTGTCAGCAGCGGCGGCGACTTGGGCGCTGCTACCGTTTGGCGCATGGAAGTCGACAAAGGCCTCGGCCCTGACGACATCAAACAAAGTATTGAATCTGCTTCTGTCGGCACCGGTCTGAAGAACGTTGGTGAAATGCCATTGTCCAAGCAGCTGGAACTGGAAACGGGCAAAAAACAACGCTACCTGATGATTTATCAGTACTGCAGCCCTTCCATTGCACGTCAAGCGGTTGATTTCAGCCCGTACTTCTCGGCCTACCTGCCTTGCCGTATCGCTGTTGTCGAAGACAAAGAAGGCCGTTACTGGCTGTATGGTTTGAACATGGATATGTTTGTTCATGGCGGCAAAAATATGCCAGAGCCATTCAAATCCAATGCTCAGCACGTTCGTGATTCCATGATGAAGATGATGGAAGCGGGCGCACACGGCGGATTCTGATCCGACTGCCGGTGATCTCCACCGGCTAATGTAAAAAAACCTCGGGTAGCTCCGAGGTTTTTTATTGCCTGTCGTTTTATCTTTGGGAATCCTCTGAGCAATGCCATCCTAGAATTTTCAGAGGGCGAAAATCAAAAAATATGATTTTTGATTTTCTTCATGACCAATCACTTATGGGAAGCTCGAAAAACCCGTCATTCCCAAGTAGGCGGGAATCCAGCGCCTTGATTTTTCTGGGTTACCGTTTTGCGGGAACGACGAATCACGGGTATTTCGAGGTGCCCTTATGTCTTCGTTCATGGCGGCACATCACTGTGCCACACGGAAGCTCAAATATAATTAGAGATTCTGTGGTCGATGCACGACCAAACCTAGGCAATAAAAAACCACCCTGCTGAAAAGGGTGGTTTTTTTGTGTTGATGGTTGCTGGAAAGAATCACCGAAAAACCGGTGTCATCCCGAGCTGAACCAATCAGGTCAAGTAGCGTTTTTCGCTTGAATGCTTTCCAGGTCATGCATTGGAGAACTGTTGCTACAGTAATCGCGAGAGAATTCCAGAAGATCTTCCATCGCGGGCAGACGGAACTTGTGCCGCTGACGGACAAAAGAAAAATCACGGAACAAACGCGGACTCAGCGGCACTGCTTTGAGCAGCCCGAGCTTGAGTTCTTTGGTAATGCCGGAAGCAGACATGATGGACAATCCCATGCCCGCTTGAACTGCACCCTTGATCGCTTCGGGGCTCCCAAGCTCCATGCACACATCCCAACCGTCTGAATAACCGTGCTCGATCAAATAGTTCAGTACCATTTCACGCGTGCCGGAGCCTTCCTCGCGGCAGATAAAGTCATAGGACATTAGCTGGTCAAGGGAAACAGACTCTAAACCGGCCAATTGATGATCAGGCGGCAAAATGACGACCAACTCATCACGGCGGCAGGTTTCGACCAACAGATTCTTATTTCCAACCGTTCCCTCGACAATCGCCAAATCAACAACATTGTGTTCAACCATGGATACGATTGCTTCGGTATTACCCACTTTTAAGCGAACGGCAAGATCCCGATGTTTTAAACGGAACTTACCGAGCAGCGCTGGCAACATGTTTTCAGCAATGGTCGTACTTGCGCCAATATTGAGTGAACCGCCAACTTCGCCCGTCATCTCTTTAACACGTCGATCCATCTCATCATAGAGCTCGAACATGCGTTCAGAAATTTCGTACACCACATGCCCCACGTCCGTCAGCGTGACACGGTTATGGGTTCGGTCAAACAGTCGCGTATCAAAATGCTCCTCTAACTGACGAACCTGAAACGTGACTGCTGGCTGGGTCATGTGCAAGGCCTCGGCTGCCTTGGTAAAACTCAACAAGCGCGCGACGGTGTTGAACACCTTAAGACGTCGATCTGCCATGAAGAAAACTCACTTTAGTTTTGTGAATCCAGATAGTGTATCAAGCCTATTTATCATTTGCGACATTACTGCATCAAACCAACCATTTTCCTGCCACTGAGTCATGGAGATACGCGGCTATTTATCGAAGGTACGGTTTTTTGGTTTTTTGATAAATAGCGTGGAATTTCCGTTAACACTCAGACCAGTTGAACAATTGGTTCAAAACGTTATGCTAGCGTTCTCACACATCAAAAGGACGCGAGATTATGCGAGGCTCAAGGAAAATAGCATTGATTGCATTAACAGCCGCGGCAACAGTCATGTTTTCCGCAGCCAGTCAGGCCGATGGTTCGACCCAGATATATAAATGGGTGGACAAGAACGGTGAAACACATTTCAGCCAGCTCCCGCCGAAACAAGGCGAGGCACAGATCGTCAACCCAGACTACGCTACCTCTGGCAATAACGAGGATGCTCAGGCTGCACCTGCTGAAAAAACCGAGGATGAAACCAAGAAGCCCTTGGCACCAGACCAGCCCGTTTTGGCAATAAATAAAAAAGAAGCGGCAAAAGCCTGCGAAGCGGCAAACGCTCAAATCAAAATGCTGCAGAATACGCAAAACCAACTGATGACTCAGGATGCGGACGGCAAATACCGCCCACTGACATCAGAAGAAATCGCCAGCCGTCTCAAACAGGCGCAGGATGTAGCCAACAAGGCCTGCGTCAAATAATATCCCCGCGGCTCTTCGGGGCCGTTCTCATGGCTGTTCAAAAACAGAGATAGTAGGCATACGCTCATAAGCGCACCGGCGTGGGCTATCCAAACGCAATCGCCCTCGGCAACATTCGACAAATCATGTCAAAATACAGCGCATAAATCCGACATGGCGCCGTATTCGTCTGCATCCCGTATACCAAAGCCTCACGCAACTGACCTTTTTGAGACCAAGCCCACATGCGCAGTTCGCAATTCCCGCTACACACCCTGAAAGAAACGCCAACCGAAGCCGAGATCGTCAGCCATCAATTAATGCTGCGTGCCGGCATGATCCGACGACTGTCCTCGGGGCTATACACTTGGAGCCCGCTTGGGCTGCGTGTCTTGCGCAAAGTGGAAGCGGTCGTTCGCGAGGAAATGGAGCGCATTGGCGCGCTGGAACTGCTGATGCCCGCCATTCAACCGGCTGAGCTGTGGCAGGAGTCCGGCCGCTGGCAGAAATACGGCCCGGAATTGCTGCGCGTCAAAGATCGGCATGATCGTGAATTTTGCGTCGGCCCAACGCATGAAGAAGTCATCACCGACTACGCGCGTCGTGAACTCAAAAGCTACCGCCAATTGCCGATCTGCTACTACCAGATCCAAACCAAGTTCCGCGATGAGATTCGTCCGCGCTTCGGCGTCATGCGCGCCCGCGAATTCATCATGAAAGATGCCTACTCGTTTCATGCCGATGTGGAATCACTGCGTGTCACCTACCAGGCCATGTATGACGCCTATTCACGCATTTTCACCCGCCTGGGTTTGAAATTCCGCGCGGTGGAAGCCGATACCGGCTCGATTGGCGGCAAAGGCTCCCATGAGTTCCACGTGCTGGCCGATTCGGGCGAGGATGCTATTGCCTATGCAGTCAATGGCGACTACGCCGCCAACGTAGAAATGGCGCCCACCTTTCCTTCAAAGGGCGGCCGCGCCCCCGCAACAGCCAGCCTGACGCGCGTGGCGACACCTAATGCCAAAACCATCGACGAAGTCGCAGCCTGCTTGAACACGCCAGCCACAAAGATTCTCAAAACCCTGCTCGTGCGCGGAAAAGAAACCCCAGTAGTGGCAGTCATCCTGCGTGGCGATCACGAATTGAACGACATCAAGGCCGCCAAGCATCCGCTGATCGCCGACCCGTTCGAGTTCATCGCGCCAGCGGAAGCGTTCACTTACACGGGAGCGAATGTCGGTTCCCTCGGCCCGATCGGCCTGAACATCCCCGTCATCGCCGACTTTGCAGCAGCTGACAGTGCCGACTTTATCTGTGGCGCCAACGAAGACGGCTGGCACGTGACCGGCGTGAACTGGGGGCGCGACCTGCCGGAACCAGAAACCGCGGACCTGCGCAACGCAGTCGAAGGCGATCAGGCACCCGATGGTCAAGATAAACTCGCCATCGCAAGAGGCATTGAAGTGGGGCATGTGTTCCAGTTGGGCACCACCTACAGCGAAAAAATGCATTGCGAATTCCTCGACGAACACGGCAAACCCGCCACCGCGATCATGGGCTGCTACGGCATTGGTGTCTCCCGCATCGTGGCCGCTGCCATCGAACAGAACCACGACGACAACGGCATTGTCTGGCCCGTGCCCCTCGCCCCGTTCGAAATCGCCATCGTGCCGATCAACGGCCATCGCGCCCCAGCGGTTCAAGCCGAAGCCGAACGACTGGAAGCCGAACTAACCGCCCAAGGGTTTAACGTGCTGCTCGACGATCGCGGCCTGCGCCCCGGCGTTGCGTTTGCCGATATGGAGCTCATCGGCATACCCTTGCGCATCGTGGTGAGCGAGCGCGGCTTAGCAGCAGGGGAATATGAAACCCGCCTGCGCTGGGAGAGTGAGAATAAGAGCATCATCGCCGATCAACTTCTGGCGTGGATTGGCCAGAACCTGAAATAAGGAGCCTCGTTCCAACCCTGCTACCTCATCACACAGGAGTAATGGATCGTGCAGCGAGCGAGGGCGAGAAGGACTGCCCTCCTCCTCAGTGATTTCCCAGCAGACACTCCGCCAGCTGGAAATCGAACAGGGTATCGATGTCTACCGAGCGGGCGGGCGGCATGACATAGGCCACGGTTTCTTCGGTCAGAAAACTGCGCGAGGTTCGCAGCCATTCGGTTTTCGCCACGTAAACCGCGCCATTCAGTGCATACAGATCCGGTAAGTCCTGCCGCCGTACCGGCCGTTGTTCGGCAGGAAGAAACGAACGCATACGGCACTCTGCGCCGACCTCAAACATCCACCACGGGCTGGCGGGCGCTTCGCAAACGCTGA
>ERZ778018.2233-NODE-2233-length-12838-cov-12.417116_pt1 | contig 12838 bp, 9 predicted proteins | sample MGYA00375748_ERZ778018 | MGnify/ENA primary metagenome ERZ778018 (study PRJEB29350, sample SAMN05509839) | bioreactor metagenome | biome: bioreactor; material: wastewater | place: South Africa: University of Cape Town | collected 2014-04-22 ... | reverse complement strand
CCGCGTCTACTACCTCTACCGGGAGTGGCGCAACACCGCCCAGGACGACCTGTTCCGGGGCTTCGCGGCGATGGCCGAGGCGCTCGGCGTCGAGGCCGTCCTGCGCCGCTTCGGCAGCCGCGAGGCGCTCGCCGCCGACGTGCTCAGGATCGTCGAATCGCACCGGAAGGAGGACCACACGCCGAGACCGATCTCGATCGTCATCGCCCTCGAAGACGAGGAGGCCGTGGAGACCAGCGACGACATCGACCGGGCCAGGGAGTTGGCCGAGGGCGGGCTCTATCTGACCCGCACTGAGTACGTCAACGCGCAAGTCCAGCAGGACAGCGAGCAGGTCGGCAAGCGCATCGCCCAATGCATGGTGCGCGACCTGGCAGGGGCCGTGAAGAAGAGGCCCCGCCGGAACAAGGTCTTGCTGGTCGACGCCGAGTTGGGCGACCTCTCATCGTTCCAGGCGCGCAAGCGACACTTCCGCCGCTCCATCGCGCGGTCCGGGGAGGGCCTCGAAGTGTATCCCCGGACCGTTCATATCACCAAGGACGAGTTCTATGGTTCCGGTGTGGCGGAGAAGGTGAGGGCCGAGACGGCGAAGATCCTCGCGGAGGACAAGGGCCGCGAGATCGTCGCCATGTACGCGGGCTATTTCAGCCTGACCTGGGGCGCTATTCAGGCCGCCCGGCAATCCGGCCGGACGACCGAGGAGTTCGGCATCTACAGCGAGGACATCGTCTACGCGCTGATCCGCGAGCTGGGCAACCCCGACTCATTTCTGAAAGCCACCTGCGGCGTCGATCCCTATCATTACGGCCGCTACCTGCTGCGGGTCGCCGCCACGCGCAGCCAGGACGACCGCACAGAGCGGGCAGCCGCACCGGAACCCTTCGTCCTGACGAAAGCGGATGTGACCTACGGCGATTGCGGCAAGATCGGCTATACCTACGAGCTCGAAAGCCGCAAGCTTTCGTTCCACGAGAAGGATGGCCACGCGATCGACGTCCGGCTCGAAGACGAGCGTTATGCCTGGAAGCACTGGATGCGACAATGCCTGCCGTTCGCCTACGGGCCGGACCTGCTGAAAGCGCGGAGCCACCGTGGCCGCCGATAGCGGGGGAGCACGCGTCGCGACCGGCGGCCTGTCTTCGAAACGTCTTATTTCTCCGCTTGCGCGGCTCGCCGCCACGGCTCAAGATTGATTCACCTATTACCGGCAGAATGCCGGAGGAGGGAAGATCGAAACGGAAACGGAGGTCATCATGCACAAGGAGGACGAAAAGCTTTTCAAGGCCGCCCGCACGGGCGACCTGAAGGGGGCGAGGAGTGCTTTGCGGCAGGGGGCAAACCCTACCGCCCGCGCCGAGCGGGGACACACGCCGTTGCACGCAGCCGCCCTGGAAGGCCACGCCGAGGTGGCCGGCCTCCTCATCGACTCGGGGGCCGATGTGAATGCCAGGACGAGCGGGACGAAGTCCACGCCCCTGCACTCGGCGGCCGGAGGCGGGCATGCGGAGGTCGCGCGTCTGCTCCTGGAGCACGGGGCCGACCCGGGGGCTAGGACCACCGAGGGGAATACCCCCCGGACCCTCGCCGAGCGCTGGGGAAACGCCGATCCGGACCTCATCCGATCGCTGGCCGAAGCCGAGGAGCGGGCGGCGAAACCCGGCACCGCCGAGGGTCGGGCTTCGGACTTCGCCGGCCGGGTCGAACGGCAACGCGGAAAGGGCGGGGACCTACCGGAACACTGATCCCCGTCAGTCGCAGCCGCTTCTCGATAAGCAGATCGAGCCCCGTCCATGATCTTCGCCCGTGATGCCATCCAGTCGCCAGCGGTCCGGGAACGCCTCCAGGTTGGCGGTCGCCAGGAACAGCCGTTCCCACGCCTCGACGGCCGGTAAGTCTCCGCACTCGCGATCAACCTTCGCGGCCGCGTCAAACGCGCGGCGGCAATCGTCTTCCGCCCGCTGGAGGGCTTTCCGGTACTTCCGGACATCGTCCTTGGGCCGAGGAGATAGCGAGATTCGTCCGGTATTGCGGAAGGCATCGCGCTCTTGCCCAATCTGCTCTGCCAGGGCCGACCGCTCATCGCAGAGTGAGAACCGATGGCGAAACCGATAGAGGCGGGCTGCCAGCCGAAAGCAGGGAGGGCAGGATACGCTGACGATTAACAATAATTAACACATTATTAAGATAATTGTTATAAACTGTTAATATGCCCAATCTTGGCGACATCACAAGAGGAGTATCTATGAATTGCAAGAAACTGACTTTGGCTGCCGCGTTATCGATTATTGGTGCATCAAATGCCTCGGCGTTGGCCACGAAGGTCGACATGCTTCCAACCGAAACGGATGGCCACTGCGCCGTGTCGATGACGAATTATGATCCGACAGAGGATCCACTCTCGAATGCGACCACGCATTATGTCAACTGTATCGTATATAATACAAACCATTATGGCGAGCCGCTAGGCCAGTACTACGATTCCGGCGGGGAGCCCATCACGTCGGACATGTGCCAGCAGAAGCTTGCTGAATGCAGAGGCGATTACATAGCACATATTAACGACTGAAAGCTGCTTTCAAGCGATAGGCCACATAAAGGGCTGCCCGATAAGCCCCTTATGTGGCTCGCTACTCGACAGATTGTCCCGGCTATCCGGTTGCTCTGGCGCGAGCCTTGGGCGGCGCGAGGCATCGGACGTTCTGGTAATTATTTCCATAACATAAATTATACGATTTTATCAAATGTGCTCCATTGATTGAATGCGGGTGTTTCATAGAGTCCGTCGGACTGAGTCGTGTAGGGCTTGAGCCTGCTGTCGATCCCCAGCCGGTCGTAGAAGCCGTCCAGGAAAGAGACCGCGGTACGGAGGACCAGGCCGCGCTCGCGGCGCCAAGGAACTAAAACTAAGAACCCAATCGATGTACACATGTAATATATTGTTGATTTGTCGAAAACATGAATTTCTCAATGTGTGGCGTTCGCCCGCAAGCCGACCCTGCTCAGGGCGAGATGGCCCTCGCATGGCTCCTATTCGGTCCAATGACCGGCACCTTGCCACTCTCAGAGGCAGATTGTAGTACCGCCTGGATCGCAAAGCCAGGCAGGGCGCGGCCTGCTACGGATCGCGCCGTCAGGAGTCGGCGTCACGGCCCAGGAGGCAGGCAAGATCGCGCTCGACCAGGTGGCGAGGCCGCGTCAGGAGAGACGTACCGGCCGGGCGTCTGCCCGAAAGCTCCGCGTAGCGGATGCGCAGCGTAAAGTTGTCGTCGGCGAGGCAGAAATACATCGGCCGCTCGACGAGGAATGCGAATAGCGGGGCCAGCGGCCGCTCGGCGGCAGCACCTTCCTCTCCCGGGAACGTGACAAGGCCCCTCCGCCACATCTCGATGATCAACTCCACGTGGCCCACGACCGTTGCCGGGGTCTGGTAGAAGAGCTGGGGTTGCTTCAGAGCGGCCTGAAGATAGTCGCGCGTCGTAAGGCCGTCCGGCCTGAATCGCTCCACGACCGCCTCAATGTTCGCCACCACGGTGGCCGCGGACTGTGCCCAGATGGAGGGCTTCCTGATGGTCGCCTCCAGATATCCCCGCACGGTTAGGCCGTACCGCGCGAAGTGCTTGGCCACCGGTGTTATATTCCCCAGGATATTCTCAGCGGATAGGTAAAACAGCGGCGGGAAGGATACGGCGGCACGCAAATACTGTCCGCTGCCAACGCCATATGCAGCGAGCCGCCGCGCCGCGGCCTCGATGTGAGCGATCACCGTCGTAGGCTTATACACGAAGAGCTGCGGCTGCCTGACCGCCCCGCCGACATAGTCCGACAACGACAGCCCCTGGTCGCAGAAATGCTCCAACACTGTCCTGACGTTGGCCACGATCCGCGACGGCGACGAGTAGAAAAGTTGCGGCTGCCTGACTGCCGCGCGGAGATAGTGCCGTACAGTCAGGGAAGGATCGCCGATCTGTTCCACAACCCCCACTACATTCGAGATGACCTTCGCGGGGGACGACGCAAAGAGGGATGGTTTCCGAATCGCGGCAGCCACGTAGCGCGAGGTCGTCAGGCCACTGGCCTCGAAGTGGGCGACCACTGACTCGATGTTCGCAATCACGGTCGAGTGAGACTGGTAGAAGAGCTGCGGCTGCCGAAGTGCGGCACGAACGTAGTCGCGGGGGTCCATCTCGTGGGCCTCGAAATGTCGGACGACTGACTCTATATTGGTGACAATCGTCTCCGGCGCCTGGTAGAAGAGCGACGGCCTCATGACGGCGGCCCGGAGGTAACTTGCTACCGAGAGCCCGTGCGGAGCGAGACGTTCGGCCACGCGCTCCACGTTTCCTATCACCGTGGCCGGGGCGGCGTAAAAGAGCGTCGGATGTCCGGTGGCGGCTTTCAGGTAACTGTCGAACGTCAGGCCGTCGCCGCGAAAGTGGTCCACGACGGCCGATACCTTGCGGTCAAAGTCGAAGAAACCCGAGTCCGTCGCCAGACGTCCACCCCGGCTCAGCACCATCCGGGTCAGCCGTTCCGCGACCGGCGGGACCTGCTCGGGGAGCAGGGGGAAGGCCCGTAAAGCCTCTTGGACGCGAGCACGGACCGACTGCCGGTAATGCTTGCTCCCGCCTTTGTTCGAAGAGACCTCCGCCTCAGCCACCGCCGCCCCCACCCGCCGACCGCGGTCCAGATCGCAGGCCCCGGACTGCTGAGCGGACGGGCGGAGAGCAAGCCACACGCTCGTCATGTCGGGAACAATCAACCATCAAATTGCAAATCCGCGATATTGAGCATTCGTCATTTTGTCCCATTTTACAAAGTGAGAGGCCATCGCCATCGCGGCCCCGCCCTATGCCTCTGTATTTATTGAATATTATGCATTAACATTTGTTGTATTGATAAAGTGATTCATTTTATTGTCCGATTGTGCGTAAAACAGCTATAGGCACGATTCGGGTGGTGCTCGGCCTGCCCCGATGGGACAATCCCAAAGTCCCGCCGGGCAGGTTCGTAGAAACCCGCCTAGGGTACAGGGCACAATGCTATAAAGTAAACACGCAATTATATATAAAGGGATTTTATGAAACCATGCCATCCAATAACGCTCGAAAAACAGGGAGGGTTCACGCTGATCGAACTCTCCATAGTTCTTGTGATCATCGGCCTCATCGTTGGCGGCGTGCTGGTCGGCCAGGATCTGATCAAGGCGGCCGAAATCCGCGCTACCGTAGGCCAGGTTGAAAAATACAACTCGGCGGTCAACACCTTCCGGACCAAGTATAACGCCATCCCCGGCGACATCACTAGCGCCAACGCCATCTCGTTCGGCCTGTTCGCCGACACGACCGGCGGCCAGGGCCACGGTGATGGCAACGGTCTGATCGAAGGTGGCAACACTGCTCCTTATACCGCTGGCATTGGCGAAACGCTGGCCTTCTGGCGCCACTTAACCGACGCCAATCTGGTCGATGGCTCGTTCGGCTCGACCGGCAACAGCTTGATCGTGGCCACCTCCGGTGCCGTGACCGGCACCGTCAACACGATCAGCCAGTCGCTGCCCCCGGGGAAGGTCGGCCGCGCCAACAGCTTCGTCACTTATTCCAGCGGCGGGCTGAACTTCTATCAGATCCTGCCGGTGGCCTCCATCCCCACGTCGGGCGCGTATACCTTCAATTCGGCGGGCAGCACCCCGATGGAAGCCTACAACATGGACGTGAAGCTTGATGACGGCGCTCCCAACACCGGCATCGTGGTCGCGCGTGGCATCACCGACGTGAACATCGCGCCGACCTCCAACCCGGTAGCAACGGGCAACACCTGCACGGTAGGCTCGGGCATCGCAAGCGACACCTACAACCGCAATGCTGGCACCGGCGGCACCGACCCGTCCTGCTCGTTACGTTTCCGCTTCAACTAAAGTTGTCCCGTCGCGCGCAGGCTGCCACGATTTCGTGGCGGCCTGCGGTGCGGAAGGGCGAAATCCAGCATTGAGCCGGACATCAGGCGAGGTCCGGAAACGCGAGAATCGGGATCCCGATTCTGTCCGTCTTCAACAGCGCCGACGGAGCATCCCTCGCCTGAGATCGGATTTCTACCGCACCAGGCCCGCGGCACGGATTGCCACAGCTCATTGCGCTAATCTCTGAGGAGTCCGCATCTCGACGCGGCCGCGGTCCTTGACGACGATCGCCTGTCCGTTTGTGGACGTGATGCGAAACGAGTGGCCGTCCGGGATGAGCATCCATTGCTCGTCGCCCGCTCCGATCTGGTCGGGCCACTGGATCAGCCCCTTGCGGTTCTCCTTGCGTCCCAGCGGAATGTGTTGATCATTGGGATGCTGTTGACGTTGACGATCTGATAACGCCCGCATTTCGCGAGCAGCTCAACCGGGACGGGCGGCGGGGCTTTTGGTCGTGGAGTGGCCGAGGCATGCGATGTTGGGGCGACGGTCCAGCTTGCAGGCCCGTTCCACGGGGCCGGTAGGGCATGAACGCGACGGTGAGCACAAGCGTTCGTCCTGCGCCCCCAGGCCGGACGATCACGCTCCAAGACCTCGAGTTCCCAAAGAGTCGTCATGTCGCTTCGCAGCACCCTGAGCCCATGAAAATGGATGGCTGCTGACACGACGCCGACGACTGCCACGATTTTCAGAGCAGCCAGATCCAACTCGACGGACCAGGCGTAAAGCATCCTGCCAACATCCCTGTCGTGCCGAGATCCCGCAGTTGGGAAGACTCGTCAAGAAGTTACGCTCGAAAGCGCCCGACACTCAACCAGGCAAGAAACCTGGGGCCCCACGTGAAGAAGGGCTCCAAAGGCTCGTTGGTCGTCTACGCCGACCACGTCACAAAGCACGAGACCGGCAACGACGACGCCTCTTACCTGTGCGATCCGGATTGCCATGGCAGGATATCGACACCCAGCCGTAATTATGGATCGAAATTGAGTTGTTTAAATTAACGAATTATTAATAAATTATATATAACATATAATATACACATAAAACTGCGACACGTCTCATGTGATATTGCATGCCTTGGGAGCATCCTGATTCAGCCATTGCAGTCCTCCAGCAGGCGGCCCGCGAGAACCCCGTCGAGATCATGCGCGCGGATGGCCAAGTAGCCGGCGAACGCCCGGCGGCTACCGATGCCGCCACGCAGGATAGAGTGAATGCGAACGTGACCGGCGAGCGTCTGGCGATCATCGACCCCGCCGACCAGAAAAAGGTCGCGGCGGCCCTGAAAGAGATCGGCATTGCCCCGAAATACTTCGCGCTGACTCCCCACGGCATCGAGATCAAGCCCCAGGCGGTTAATGCCTTCGAGATGGCGCTGAGAATCCCTGTCGATAACGACGGGCAACCTCGTGAACAACAGAGAAGGCCCAGGGACTACGGCCGGGTGATGACAGCGGATGACGTGAGGAACATCATCCAGGATCCGAAGCGGTTGAAGTGGATTCCCGACCCCCCATTTACTCCCCCCGCCGTACCGGCCACGGTCGATGTCGACGCCACGTATGCCGAGGCCTTGCGACAAATGCCCCCCGAGGCCCAGGAACGCTTCTTCCATGAGTTGAGCGTATACGACGACTTCAACAGGAAACTCACGCTGTTGGACGGGGCCAGGAAGGATCAGGTCCGCGGCGCCCCGATCTATCAGCGGTATGAAGCAACCGCCATGCTCCTGGAGGAATTGGAGGGCATCCCGCACACCGACAAGGAAGCGGTCAAGGCCGCCGTCGCGCGGCTCGAATCCGCACGAGGCCCCGCACCGGCCGATGCTGCGATCAGGGTTGATGTGCCAATCGTGCGGCCCGGCGAGGTCCTCTTTCCCAACTCCCCGCGAGGCGTCGATCCCAGCCGTGGCGAATACGGCGGCGTGCCTCTCATGCCGTCCGGTCGCGAAACGGCAGGCGTCGCGAGGAACCCTGTCACGGAGGTGAAGGCGATCCAGTCGGGCCAACCCGCCTTGCATATGCTCGCGATCTACGGCGGCATCAAGGCGGCCGATCCGAACGCCTCGGACTTCCAGCGGGCCACCGGCGTCGGCATGGCCGCCGCCAGCACCGTCAGTCTCGTCGGCGAAACCGCCGGCTTGACGAAAACCGCCAGAGTCAGCGGCAAAGTAGCCGCTCCCCTGCTTCCCATCATGAGCGGCCATGCCACCGTCGAGCATGCCCGGCAGGGGAATACCGTCGGCGCGACGCTGAACGGGGCGCAGACCGTCTCGGGAGCCGCGGCGGCCGCCGAAACCCTCGTCCCGGCCACGGCCGAAATCGGACTTGTGCGGCTGGCGGCGAAGCCGCTCGTACCTCTCGCCATCGCCGTGGAGGCGTACAACATCCAGGCCACCGTCCGCGCCATCCGCGCCGTCCAGCGCGACACCGACCGGATGAACCAGGATAACGCCGACGCCATGACGCAGGCCGGACGTCCGGGCCTGAATGAGCGGCACTACCAGCAATACCTCGCCGCCCAGTTACAGACCGATCCGGTGACCGGTCAGCTGTCGCTCACCGGTTCACCCCTCGACTTGCAGCCCCCCTCCGACGGCAGCTACCGCAATCTGGGGTCCGCGCGGATCATCACCGAGGCAGTCACCGGCAAAAGACAGTTCGGGGACGTGCTCATGGATTCGTCCATGATGACCGAGGCCATAGAGAAGCTGGAATCAGAAAAAACTCGGTTGGTGCGCGAGGTCCATGAGCATCCGCTAAATCCCAAGGACAAGCACCTGTCCGCCGACCTGCGCAATTATGACGACCGGCAAAAGATGAAGCAGGACATGGAGCTGCCCCGCGAACTCGTGGCGCAGGCTTCTGACATCCTTTTTCAGAATCCCTCGGCCGTCATCCCCAAGGCCGCGTGGGACCAGCAGCGCCCGCGGTTAACGCCCGAGACCGCCCGCCAGCAGCAGGAGGTGTATGCCTTGCTTGAGCGGATGGACGACATCGACCAGCGAATCGCCACTCTGAAGGCAGGCCGGGTCGAGCTGGGAGTACACCAGGATCCGGAGGGGAAATTCCCTTCCGCTGCTTCATCCGCCGCGTGGAAGAACATCATTGACACTACCAAGACAACCTATAGCGCCGAGACCTCGGCCAAGCTCCCGTCGTTGCGAGAGCACGTCAAGAAGCAGGAAACCGCGGTGCAGGCGGAGGATCGCAGGTTCGAGGACGTTTACAATGCCGCTTCGCGCATGTCAGGTCGGAAGCTGCCGGAATACGAGGCATATGAGCGAGCTCAGCAGACCTTCTCGAAAAAGGAGGCCGACTGGGGAAAAGCTCCCGGTCCGGAGAAGGCTGCGCGTGAGTACGAGACGCTGCTGGCCAGGGATGCCCTGCTGCGTACGCAGGCCGAGGCTCGCACGGCAACGCTCCGACTGGCTGAAACCACGCTCGTCCGCCAGGGCCAGGCCAACGCCCAACTACAGCAAGCCGTGGTGGGCCTGGCAAGCCAGGTCAAGACAGCCCCCGCCATGGACGCGGAAGGACTGCGCCGTCAGCATCTGTTCCAACAAGCGGACCAAACACTGGAGCAGACAGGCCCTGCTTTGCGCGCGGCAGCGAAGGTTCCCGGCGCAAGCGAGGCGACGCGCCTGGTCGTGACGCAGGAACTGCTGCTGCGACAGCTGGAGCTCGAGGCGACCCGCGGCCATTACCTGATTCACACGCGGGATGCCTTCGAGAAGCAGCGGTATCAGGAAATGGGTGTCAGCCTGTCGTTGGCGCCGCCCAATCCTGCGACCACAACCACGGGTTTCCCGCCGCCGCGGTCCCAGACAGTCCTTCCCCAGCCGGCCCGCCTTACATTCAATATTCCCCCCAGGGATCACGACGGCCAGCGTCTGAGCGACGAGTTGACACAGATGGGCATCGACCATCGTTACGATCCAAAAAAAGGCATGCTCGCCATCGGCCAGGATTCTTTGGCGCAATACGCCGCCGCCCATCCCGATCAGGCGAAACGCGATGAGAAGGGCGCGCTCGCCCTCTCCCTGCCTTCCGGCAAGTCGCTGACCCTGGAAGCAAAGCCAGCAGCCCCCCTGGCAACTTCCAGAACCCTTATGGTCGGCGGCGTGCCGGTCACCGTCCTCCTGCCGTCGGAGGGGCTGGCCTATTCCACCAATCCGGAATCACCGAGAGCACCCACCCCCTTCACGGCTAACCCGCCCGCGTCCTCCCCATCGAGGAAGTAGCCCGGCCGCTCCTGCGGGTCAACGGCCCGAGCGGACAGTCCGGGTCGTCGTTCAGCCGGCGCAAGCGGCGCTCCGACGACTCGTGCGAACGGGATACCAGCTCCGGAAGCTGCCCCGCGAGCCCATGGTCACACCCGTTGCCGGCCTTCCTTTCGTATGGGTTGAAATCACGGTCAGATCATTCGGCGCCGTGCAACGCGCGATCGAGGCACACGACAGACTTGCATAATGAAATCCGCATAATAAAGATCCGGCCACACGTGGCCGGATCTTAACGTTTGATGTACTATGGGCTTCTACCTTAGTCGATATTCGGCGTAAAGTTGATCCCAACGCAGTGGGTGGCAGGATCGATGCTGCCCACGTAATGTTGCCCTTCATCGTTCTGGTAAAGCTGGCCGGTGTCCCCGAAATCCCACCAGTTATCATTTGTAGCGTCATCGTAGTTAACAGAATTCACATCATTGCCTGACGATCCACACGAAGTGGGTTGAACCTGGGATGGCGACGGCCCACCGTGAAGCACGCAAACTGGAACCCCATTCTGGTATTCGAATGTGGAGTTCGGAGGACAACTGCTGGGATCTGGAACGAATTGCGCCCGAGCAGGCATCGTCCATAAACCGCTTGCCACGAGTGCGGCACAAGCCACCAGCATTTTGCTTTCTGAAATTTTCATAAATAGCTCCATTATTATAATTAAGATTGCGAATTTAGGCGTATTAATTAATATTAACATTGATGTATTGCATATTTGTTACACATTTATTACAATATTGTTACCGATGGCAGCCAGGCTGATGCGTGTGGATTGGCGGCGCCCGCGGACCCCTCGCTTCGATGCGATGGCCCACGGGCTGGACCTGATCCACGACGGCGGCCCGAGCCACATTTCGGGCCGGCCCCGCGAAGCACCGCATTATCGGCCACTCGCGAGCCAAGTGATCCACTCGCCTTCGGGCGAAGACATCAATAGCCGCTTTTCGACCGACCTGAGCGACCACGAGTGGGGCCAGGGCTACTCCGATATCCGGATCTTCAAGCCAGCCAGCCGCCGGGAGTAGGCCCGGCACGGGGCGAATCCGGCGGGGTTCCGTTCGCACACCCACAGCCTGAGGTGGAATCAGGCCGAGATCGTGACGCCGTGGCCCTCGGAGACCTCTCGAATGCCGCCGAGCTGACTGACGCGCTCGTGATCGAGCCTCCGTCCGGCACGGTAGTCTCATGATTTACCAGACGATCACGTCCCACCACGGTTCAGGTATGTCCGGCGGGAACCCGAGCATGTCAAGCAGTTGCAGTTCGGCGTAGATTAGACGCGCCGGCTGCACCAGCCGAATAAGCTGAGTTTGGTTCATCGCGATGACATCGACAACGGAGGACGGCAAGGAGACGCGGTTTGCCCCCGACGGGCCCGAACCACCTGAAGCCGTGCTATAGAGGAACCCGTTGCCCGTGGCGGGGCCCGCCGATAACATCGCTTGACGGGCTGGTGGAATAGACCAGCCAGCGGCCGGATGGCGTCGACAACGCTCCCACGCCAGCGTTGTTGATGAAGTTGCGCCCCGAGGCCAGCACGATGGCGTCCCCGGCTCCCGAGGCCGTCAGCGTTCCACCGGCCAAGATCACATCGCCGGTGCTGTTCTTGTTCTGCGCGACGACCGAGGCTGCTGTAACCGAACGGAGCGTGATGTCGCCCGCGGCATGGTTCGTATTGCCGCTCCCGTCATCCAGGCGGAAGGTGACCGCGCCCGCCCCGGCATCGATGCTAATACCTGGGCCCATCGTGATAGCGGCGTTGCCCGAATCACGCTGCGCGTCGATGACCCCGGCCGACGCCTTCTCATTGGCGAAGAGATTGAGATCGCCGTTATCGGTCGTGATGTTCGCGTTAACGAGGATGCTCCTTCCGGCCTGAAGGGTGAGCACGCCGCCGTCTCCGCCGGGATTATTGACGGTGATGGCATCGCTGACTGTGATGTCATTGCTGGCCTGGAGCGTCACGTTGCTGCCCGTGTTCAGAGTAGCGGTCAGCAGCGAGGGATGAAGCGTGACACCGGCTCCGGCCAGGTCGCCGAAGCTGTCATAAGCGCCCAGCGAGGGCGGCCCGTTGACCGAGGCCACGTAGATTCGCCCCGCGGTCGTAAAGGGCACGATAAAGGTGCCGTTGACCGTGTCTTCTCTCACCACGCCCAGCACCGAACTCGCGCTGGGACCGATGATGGAATTGGCCGAAGTGATCGTGCCGGCAACCCCGGCGGCGCCGTCGCCCCAGGTCGCCGCGCCCGCATCCGCAACCGCGCCGTTGTCCCAGCTGGAGCTCCTCACCACGTAGTTGCCGCCCGCCAGCGCCGTGACGCCGGCGTTGCCCACGCGGTCATTGGCCTGGGAGCCGACCAGCGAGTTGGCGGCCGAGACCGTGCCGGTGATGCCGGTGGCGCCGTCGCCCCAGGTCACCGCCCCGACCTGGGAGGCCGCGAAGCTGTTCCAGCCGGCGCTTCTCACTACATAGTTGCCGTTAGCAAGCGCGATGACGCCGCTGTTGCCCACACGGTCATTGGTTGTGGAGCCGACCAGCGAGTTAGCGGCCGAGACCGCGCCGGTGATGCCGGCAGCGCCGTCGCCCCAGGTCACCGCGC
>ERZ778018.2232-NODE-2232-length-12842-cov-4.604677_pt1 | contig 12842 bp, 10 predicted proteins | sample MGYA00375748_ERZ778018 | MGnify/ENA primary metagenome ERZ778018 (study PRJEB29350, sample SAMN05509839) | bioreactor metagenome | biome: bioreactor; material: wastewater | place: South Africa: University of Cape Town | collected 2014-04-22 ... | reverse complement strand
CCGCCGGGCGACGTGCGCCACCAGGCGCAGGTTGGCCATCGCCAGCCGGGTCCGAAGCTGGCTGTATCGCGTCGCCAGCGACTGAAGCGACTTCTCGCGGGCCGTCGTCGCGGCCTCGGCGCGGTCGAGCAGCTCCCGGACCACGTCCTGGACGTCGAATTCGGCTTCGGTTTCGGTTTCGGCTTTTCTGCCCTTCGCCCCTTGAAGCCGGGTGTACTCTTCCATCAACAGCTTTTTGCAGGCGTCGAGATCGACCAGCAGCTCACGCTCCTGTTCGGGGGTCAAGACGCGGACGTCAGCCCGGTTGAGCATGGCCAGGCTGGACAGGTCGTCGGGCTGATAGCGCTCGGTGGACATGATGGTTCGTTTCCTCTCCTACCTGTATCTGTGGGTGGTTCGCGTTGAGCCGTGAACGAGGCCGGCCGGACTCGCGGCGTGGGTTCCCGATCGCCGCGGCGGACGATGGAGCCGGGAAGTCGGCCGACCTCGGCCCGGACGTGAACCGATCGCTCGCGTCCGCGGGGAGGGCGTCGCGATCGGCCCGACGTCGTGGGCGCGCCGGATATCAAATCAACGTGTTGTTACGGGTTGTGAGCGGCCTTGACGGTCGGCTCATCTCCGAATGGAGATCCACCGCGCCCGCTGACGCATCGCGGGGGACGACCCGGTTCCGACGAGCAATGGAATCGGCCGCCAGCGCCGACGCCGGAACGAATCGGACAGGGGCGAGGCGAAGTCGAACCGTGTCGAGAACCCGCCGGACGAGCGGAGGTCCCGCGCCACGTTCCGAATTCGCAACGCGCCGACGAACCACATCCAACCGATGATAAAATGAGAGCGTGACGATGCGGAATCACGGCGAACTTTGCGATTGCCAAGGTTTTCCATGATCGAGCCTCCGTCGGAATGATGAAGAGGAGGATAAGCCGATTGAGTCCGTCTCCCCTTCACCATCAAGTACGGGCGATCTTACGAACTGTCACCCGGATTTCCGGTAATTTGATTCTCGGTCCGAGCCGGGACTGATAGAATTGCAGGCCGGGGCCGACTCAAGGCATGGAATCTTCAGGCGTCGCAAAGGTTTATGTCGAGGAGAACGGACTTGGATCGGAGCGAACCGAACGAGCGGCTCTCAGAGATGTCGACTCAGACGACGCTGCTTTTTCAGGCGCATCACGGAACGCCCGAGGAGGCGGACCAGGCGCTGGGGCTGCTGATGCTCCGCTATTCCGGGGCGATCCACCGCTATCTGCTGAAGGCCGTCGGCGATCCCGAGGTCGCCAAGGATCTCAACCAGGAGTTCTCCGTCAAGTTCCTCAGCGGCGGCTTCCGTTCGTTCGACCCCAGCCGGGGCCGGTTCCGCGATTACATCAAGCGGGCCGTCCATAACATGATGGTCGACCACTTCCGCAAGAAGGACCCCGCCCGGCGGTTCGACACCGAACTGGAGCAGACGACCCTCGGCGATCCGGGGCTCGTCGCCTTCGACCGCGATTTCCTCGTGAGCTGGCGGCAAGACCTGCTCGACCGCGCCTGGAGTTCCCTCGAAGAACTGGAGAAGCGCACCGGCCAGCCGTATTTGCAGGTGCTCCGAATGCGCGTGGCCCGGCCCGAGTTCCGGTCGCCCGAACTGGCCGAGGCCCTCGCCCCCAAGCTCGGCCGGTCGATCACCCCCGGCAACCTCCGACAAACCCTCCACCGCGCCCGCGATAAATTCGCCGAATTCCTCATCGCCGAGGTCTGCATCAGCCTCAGAGAGCCGACCCGCGACGAGGTCGAGGAAGAACTCGGCGAGCTGAAACTCCTCGAATTCTGCAAGCCCGCCCTCAAGCGAGTGAACTTCGACGCCGCGAAGAACTGACGCTCGAACTTCGCCCATCCTTCCCGCCCTCGTCGCTCCGCATGGTTGTCACGGCAAGCCGCACGCATTATGTTGTGCAATTGTCGAACACCGAGCGTCCGTCGTACAAACGCGGAAGAATCGGGAGGGGGAGGCTCTCGCCGAGCCGGTTGATCGCCGTCGCGACCCGCTCGGCGAAAGCCTCCCCCTCCTCTGTATTGAGTTGACAGACTGAGAACCTGAAATCGCGCTGAATTCGATTGGTTACGAGAGGCAACAATCATGAGACGCGTCGCGCGAGCACATGGACGATTTTGGGCGGCCCTGACGACGACCGTCGCGACCGCGAGCCTGGCGTATGCGCAGCAGGCGACGGAGGTTGGGACGCTCGACGGCCACGCCGATCCGGTTTACGGCGTCGCCTGGAGCCCCGACGGCAAGACGATCGCCACGGCGGGGTTCGACAACACGGTTCGGCTCTGGGACGCGGCGACTCGGAAGAACCTCAAGGTCCTGGAAGGCCATGCCAAGCTCGCGCTGGGCGTCGCGTTCTCGCCCGACGGCTCGAAGCTGGCGTCGTGCAGCCTCGACCACTCGGTTCGGATTTGGGAGCTTCCCCGGACCGCCCCGGCGCGGGCGCTCGACGGTCCCTCGGGGCCCATCGCCGCCCTGGCCGTCAAGGCCGACGGCAAGCAGGCGGCGGTCGCGTCGGGGAAGGCCGTGAAGGTCTGGGATCTGACCAAGGGCGAGGCGGTCAAGGACCTTCCCGAGCACGCCGGCGAACTCGCGAGCGCCGCCTGGAAGCAAGACGGCGCGCAACTGGCGACCGGCGACAAGGCCCGGACGATCCGATTCTGGAAGGCCGATTTCAGTCCCGACGGCGCCCTCGAAGCACCCGCCGGTGAAATCCTGGGGCTGGCGTACGTCCCCGGCAAGCCGCTGCTGGCGTCGGCCGGGTCGGACGGACTGACGAGGCTCTGGCGGCTGCCGGTCGCGGCGGCCAAGAAGATCGACGCCAAGGCGCCCGTTCAGGTGTTCGCGGCGAGCGCTGACGGGACCAAGGTCGCGACGGCGGGCGCCGACAAGATCGTCCGGATCTGGAAGGCCGACGACGGCGCGCTCGTCAAGGAACTGCCCGTCGCCGAGCAGCCGGTCGTCGCCCTGACGCTGAACCGGGACGGCGCGCTGGTCGCGGTTGCGACGGCCGACAAGATCGTCCGGATGTTCCAGACGGCCGACGCCAAGGCGACGGCCGCCTCGACGGCCCTGGCCTCTCCGGTGTCGGCCCTGGCGTTCCGCGGCGACGGCCAGCAGGTGGCGGCCGGGGGCGAGGACGGGGCGATCCAGATTTTGGGCGCGGCCGACGGCAAGCCGGTCAAGGAATTGAAGGGACACGCCGCGAAGGTTCAGGCGCTGGCGTTTCATCCCGGCGACGGCGCCCAGCTCGTCTCGGGCTCGGCCGACAAGTCGGTGAAGCTCTGGAACGTGAACGACGCCAAGGTGGTCCGCGAGTTCGCCGGCCACGAGGACGCCGTCGTGTCGGCGGCCGTCAACCGCGACGGCGCCCGGCTCGCGACCGGCTCGGCCGACAAGACGGCCCGCATCTGGAACCTGGCCGATGCCAAGGTGCTGGCGACCCTCGGCGGCCACCCCGGCGCGGTCGGGTCGGTCGCCCTTTCCGCGGACGGCAAGCACGCGCTCACGACCTCGACCGACTCCCGCATCCGCTCCTGGGAGGTCGACGGCGGCCGAGAATTGCAGGCGATCGCCGAGCACGAGGGGGCCGTCGCCGGCGGAGCGATCCTGGCCGACGACGCGACGATCCTGTCGGCCGGCGCCGACGGCTCGCTGCGGATCGGCAAGCCCGCGGCCGTCCGGATCTTCGCCGGCCGCGAGGGACCGGTCCAGGCGATCGCCGCTCATCCCAACGGCGCCTGGCTGTTCATCGCCTCGAACGAGAAGAGCGTCCACCAGTTCGATGTGGAAACAGGCGCGCTGACGCGGACCCTCGAAGGCCACGGCGAGGTCGTCCGCGCGGTCGTCGCGACGGCCGACGGCGCCAAGGTTCTCACGGGAGGGGACGACAAGACCGTCCGGATCTGGAACCCGGTCGACGGCAAGCTCTTGTCGACCTCCGCTCCGTTGCCGGCGCCGGTCCTCTCGCTGGCCGGCAGCCACGACGGCAAGCTCGCGGCGGTGGGGCTGGCCGACGGCTCGACTCGACTTTTCGACCTGGCCGCGACCGACCCGGCCAAGCTCGAAATCCGATCCCTCCCCGGCGCGGGGCCGATCCAGAAGGTTGCTTTCACGACCGATCCCCAGACCGTGTTGACCGCCGGCGCCGACAAGGCGGTCCAGGTCTGGAACGTGTTGGCGAGCGACGCCGGCAAAACGCTCGCCGGGCACGCCCAGCAGGTTTACGGCGTCGCCTGGTCGCCCGACGGCGCGCAGCTTGCGTCGGCCGCGGCCGACAAGACGATCCGGCAGTGGGACGTCGCCAAGGGGACGCAGATCCGCGAGTTCCCGGCGCACGCCAACGTGGTCTACGCGGTCGCCTACAGTCGCAAGGGAGACCTCCTGTTCAGCGGCGGCGACGACGGACTGGTCAAATACTGGAACGCCGCCGATGGCAAGGAGCTTCGCGTCAGCAAGGGCCATGGCGCGTCGGTCTACTCGCTGTCCGTCCACCCGGACGGCGCCCGGATCGCCTCGGGCTCGGTCGACAAGACGATCCGGATCTGGAACATCGAGGACGGCAAGGAGCTGAACAAGCTCGACGGCCACCCCGATGACGTGTACTCGGTCGCGTTCAGTCCCGACGGCAAGCTGCTGGTCTCGGTGGGCTGGGCCGGAACGATCTACTTCTGGGACGTCGCGACCGCCAAGTCCCTCGGCAATCAGAGGCTGCCGCAAGGCGTCATGGCCTACAACGTCGCCTGGAGCCCCGACGGCAAAGCGATCGTCGTCGCCGGATCGGACGACAAGGCCCACGTGTTCACGCTCCCTTGAACCACGGCGTTCGGGGCGATTCTCAATGCTTGCGCAGCGGATTGCCCCGGACGGTCGCCGCCGATTCCCTCCTGTCGCGAAGGGCTTCGAATACCAGCCCGACGCGCCATTGAGGGATCGATCGGCGGAGGGTTGCGACGAACCCTCCCAGGCGGTCGCTTCGCTTGCGGGGCGCGCGGCACGCGGATTGCTTCTCTTGTCTCCCGACCGGCCCGAGGAGGATCGATCCAGAGGAGGATCGGCCCCATCCCAGGTCGAGGCGAGTCGGCATGACGATTGCTTTCAAGACGCACGAGGCCGCGAGTCGTTTCCAGCTCGCCGCGCACTCGAACCACAAGGAGAAGAAGCGATGGCCATCAACGTGCAGGGCCTGCAAGGTCAATGGAATCAGTTCAAGGGTGAAGTCAAGAAGAAGTGGGGCCAGTTGACCGACGACGATCTTCGTTGGAACAACGGCAACATCGATCAGCTTATCGGTCGCATCCAGGAGCGGACCGGTGAGAAGCGCGAAGCGATCGAGAAGTTCTTCGACCAAATGACCAGCCAGGGCGCGTCGGCGTTCTCGAGCGCCGTCGAGACCGTCGGCCACGCCGCCAACGAGGCGACGAACCGGATTCGGGAAGGGTATTCGCAGATGTCCGACACCGCCCGCGACCAGTACGGGCACGCGCGCGAGGTCGTCGTTCGCAACCCCATGCAGTGGGTGGCCGCCGCGTTCGGCATCGGCTTCCTGGCGGGGATGATCGCCGGTTACGCCAGTTCGAGCGCCACCCAGCCCCCGCCCCGGCGGTTCTTCTGACGATCGCCGGCCTGCCTCGGCGATTTGGATGTGAAGAGGAGATTGCTGATGCTCAGACTCGCGCTGATGTTCGCGATCATCTCGCTGCTCGCCGGCGCGACGGCCGTGCGCAGGGTCACGGATTAGGAAACGGTTCAAGAATACAAAACAACCGAATTCCAACGCGGCCAGCCTTCGGGCTGGCCGTTCGTCTGCGCTACGAGCGTTCCGACGACTCCCAGCGGTCGAGGTCGCACCACGGGCCTCGGCTTCGGAACCTCGGCTCGGGGAGCGATCGCGCCAGTTCGAGCGCGGCGGCCGGCTCGACGTCGGATCGACGACGGCCGACGCCTCGGAAGATCTTCAACCCGCGCTGGCGGGCGACGATCTCGCGACGGGTCCGGCCGGACGGGCTGTCGGGCCAGGGCTCGACCTGCTCCTGAAATGCGAAGAAGTGGGGGACGACCTTGACCATGTACTCCCAATAGTCCGGGTTGTCGGTCTGGACGACGAACAGGCCGTCCGGCTGAAGCGCCCGATGCACGTCGGTCAGGAACCGAGGGGTGAACAGCCGACGATGCGCCTGGCGGCTGTCGTGGTAGGGCTGGGGATGGTAGAGGTGGACCTCGGCGACGCCGGCGTCCCCCACGTACTGCCGGACGAACGTCTCGGCGTCCTTGACCGCGAACCGGACGTTGCCCAGCCCGCGCTGGTTGCCGCGTCGGGTGGCGTACCGGATCACCATGGGGAGGACGTCGATGGCGAAGTGGTCGAGTTCGGGTCTCGCCAGCGCGCTTCCCAGCGTGAACCGACCGTTGCCGCAGCCGAGATCGAGCACGACCGGCGCGTTGCGTCCGAAGATCGTCTTCCAGTCGAGCGGACCGGTCTCGGGAAGCCGCTTGATACCCGTTTTCACCCAGTGCTCGGGGGACAGAATCCGCCCCGGGATGGGTACGCCGAATTCCGTCTCGATCTCCGAGGGCTCCATGGCGCGTCGTCTTTCCTCAATGGGGTCGTGGGGAGGGCGGTTGGGCGGGCGAGTCGCGTCGCCGCCGCTGAGAATGGTATTCTAGGGTCGGACAGGAGGCCCGTGCGACCGAGGTTCAGCGAGAATCCGGTCGGTCGGGATTGAGGTTGAGGAGTCATCATGGCGGGTTCTGCAATCATGACGGATCTGATGGGCGTGATCGCCGAGCGCAAGGCCGGCGCGAGCGCCGCGCCTTCCTATGTGGCGAAGCTCATGGCGGGGGGGGCGGCGGCGATCGGCGCGAAGATCGTCGAGGAAGCCGCCGAGGTGGTCGAGGCGAGCGACGAGCCCGGCGACGCGGGCCGCGAGCACCTCGTCAAGGAGGTGGCCGACCTGATCTTCCACACCGCCGTCCTGCTGGGATATCGCGACATCGCCTGGGACGAGGTCGAGGCCGAGCTCGCGCGGCGGTCGGGAGTGAGCGGCCTCGTCGAGAAGGCCGCGCGGAAGCCGAAGCCGAAGTCCTGACCGCCGGCTTCGCTCAGTCCCGGACGCGTCGGCGGAGGAACCGGGGCGCGCTCCGGGTCGCGAGGTGCGGTCGGGGAATTCCGGCGTGGCGGCCGTGACCCGTCGCCGTCTCCGCGAGCACGTCGAGCAACCGTCGGCGGAAGACCGGCAGCGAATACAGCTCGGCTCGTCGCCGGGCCGACGCCGGGTCGTGGGGGCGGCCGTCGGCGTCCCAGCCGTCGATCGCCGCGCGCAGGGCGTCGGCCGTGGGCTCGGGATAGAGGCGGCCGAAGGCGTCGTCGACGGTTTCGGCCGCGCCTCCGCGCTTCAGGGCGATCACCGGAGCGCCGCAGGCGAGGGCCTCGACGGGGACGATGCCGAAGTCTTCCTCGCCCGGGAAGATCAAGGCGCGACACCGCCGGTAGTGGTCGCGGATCACCTGGTCCGACTGCCAGCCCAGGAACGTCACGGTCGGCCCCGCGAGCGCCTCCAGCCGGGCTCGCTCTGGTCCCGCGCCGATGATCACGAGGCGTCGGCCTGATCGGTTGCATGCGATGATCGCCTGATCGACGCGCTTGTACGGGACGAGGGCCGAGACGACGAGGTGGAAGTCCTCGCGCGTCGCGGCTGAGTCGGGGTGATAGTAGTCGGTGTCGACCGGCGGCTGGACGACGACGCTGTCGCGGCGGTAGCAGCCGGCGATCCGCTCGCGGATGGTCTCGGAGATCGCCACGAACTGGCTGACGCGGCTCGACGTGTCGCGGTCCCAATCGCGCAGGTGGTCGAGCACCGACCGGGCCATCGCGCGGCGGATGGGACGGTCCGACCAGCCGTCGAGATACGCGTCGCGCCCTTGCCAGGCGTACCGCATCGGCGTGAAGCAGTAGCAGACGTGCGGCGCGCCCGCTGGAGGCTGGACCGACTTGGCGACGCAGTGGCTCAGGCTCACGACCAGGTCGACGTTCTTGAGCTTCCAGCGGCCGGCCGCGGCGGGCATCAGCGGCAGCAAATGCCGGTAGTGGCGGAACACCCCCGGCACCCCCTGAAGCGGCGACGTCCGGATCGTCATCGACTCGATGGCCGGGCTGGTCGACCCTTTGCGATGGATCAACGTATAAAGCGTCGCGCGAGGGAAGGCCCGGCAGAGCACTTCCAGGCATTTTTCGCCCCCGCGCATGCCGGTCAACCAGTCGTGGACGAGCGCGACGCGCAGCCCCTGAAGCGCCTGCGGAAGGGCTTCGGACGGCGCCGAAGGCGTGAATTCGGAAATCCCCGCGCCGGGCGTATCCCCGCGGCTGCTGGCGTCCATGCCGGCCTCCTCGTTTGGCGTTCGCACCCCGTCGCCAGCCGCGGCGTCCCTTCCTGGAACACGACGACCCGCCGGAAGGGCCGGAAAATACCCGATCCCCCCAGATTGGGCAAGGCGGGGATGGGGCCTGTTCGGCGCGGCCTGGATTTGCGACGATCGAGGTTCGGTCGTCCCTACTCCGGTCAGCGCCGAAAGGAATCCCCTCCCGATGTCCGCTCCCGCCTCTCCGACGACGGCCTCCCGTTTGCTCGCCGACCTGACGGCCGTCGTGGGGGCCGAGAACGTCCTGCATCATCGCGACGAGATGCTGGTCTACGAATGCGACGGCTACGTGATCGAGAAGCAGGCGCCCGACGTGGTGGTGTTTCCGACGTCCACCGAGCACGTCGTGGCGATCGTCCAGGTCTGCAACCGGCACGACGTCCCGTTCGTCCCCAGGGGGGCGGGGACGAGCCTCGCCGGGGGGACGCTGCCGGTCGGCGGCGGGGTGATGATCTGCCTGACCCGGATGAACCGCGTCCTTGAGATCAACACCCGCGACCGCTACGCGATCGTCGAGCCCGGCGCGGTGAACGTCTGGCTGACCCGGGCCCTGGCGGGGACGGGGGTCCACTACGCGCCCGATCCGTCGAGCCAGACGGCCTGCACCATCGGCGGCAACGTGGCGACCAACGCCGGCGGGCCGCACACGCTCAAGTACGGCGTCACCGTCAACCACGTCCGGGGGGTCGAGATCGTCCTGCCCGACGCGTCGGTCGTCCAGATCGGCGGCGTGGCCGAGGACGATCCCGGTTACGACCTGACCGGCCTGGTCGTCGGCAGCGAGGGGACGTTCGGGATCGTCACCAAGGTGATCGTCGGCCTGACCCGCGATCCCGAAGGGGGGCGGACGCTCCTGGCGGTCTTCGACGGCGTGGCGTCGGCCACCGAGGCCGTCAGCGGGATCATCGCCGCCGGGATCGTCCCCGCCGCGCTCGAGATGCTCGACAACATCATGGTCCGGGCCGTCGAGGACGCCTTCCACTTCGGCTTCCCGGTCGAGGCCGGCGCGGTGCTGATCATCGAGGTCGACGGCGTCGAGGCGGCGATGGACCGCGAAGCCCAGGCGATTTCGGAGGTCGTCCAGGCCCACGGCGGCAAGGTCGACAAGGCGATCGCCTGGCGGACCCGCAAGGAGCCCGAGTACATGGCGATCTGGAAGAGCCGGAAGTCGGCCTTCGGCGCCATCGGCCGCGTCAGCCCGACGTTCTGCACCCAGGACGGCGTCGTCCCCCGGACGGCGCTTCCGCACATCCTCCGGTTCATGGAAGGGGTGTCGGAGCGGCTCGGCGTCCGGATCGCCAACGTCTTCCACGCGGGGGACGGCAACATCCACCCGATCATCATGTTCGACGAACGCGACCCCGACCAGGTCCAGCGGGCGCTCGCGGCTAGCCATGAGATCCTCGACGAATGCATCCGCCTGGGAGGGAGCGTCACGGGGGAGCACGGCATCGGGGTCGAGAAGATGGCCATGATGCCCAAGCTGTTCACCCCGGAAGACCTCGCGGCGATGGCGGCCGTCCGCGACGCCTTCAACCCCGACGGCCGTTGCAGCCCGTCGAAACTGCTGCCCACCGGCGGCGCCTGCATCGAACGCGCCAGTCCCGGCCGTCGCGCCTCGGCCTGAGACGCAACGACCACAACCCGATTCGGCCCTGTACTTTCGCCTCGGGCCGTTTCGAGGGTATGATTGTGGGGGTGCGGGAGCAGGGCGCGGCGGGGGCGTTCGGGCGTTTGATCGCGGATCGTCGATGGTCGGAAAGGCGAGGGCGACGTGGCCGAGCGCAAACGATTCTCGAGGTGGCGGCGGCTGCCCCCGGTCTTCCGGTCGGGCGAGCACAGGCTGCCGGGCTACGAGAACGAATCCCAGCGCCTTACCGTCTACTTGCCGGGCGGCCTGCTCGATCTCGCCGAGCAACTGGCCGAACTCGCGGACGTCCCCACGATCCAGGAATACTGCACGCGGCTCCTCGCCCACGCCCTTGAGAACGAGCGCGATTCCCGGCGCGTCGCCGACGTCGAGGCCCAGCGTGGACCGCTCGAAGGGCTCAAGGAGATCGCGCAAGATCCTGAATACCTGGCCGAATGGCGGCCGCAGCATGACCGCGCCGCCGGCGAGCCCCCGTTCATCCCCGAGATGACCGTCCCCATCGGCTTCTTTCAGGCTGCCGAGGCAGCCGACGAGACGCCCGACGAGGATCAAAACGGGGAGCCCCCCGGCAAGCCCCTGACGATACGGATCGAGACGCGGCAGCGGTTCGTCGAGCCCGTCGTTTCCGAGAGGATGGTCCCCGAAGTGATCGATGGACGCGCCCTGGACCTCGTCTGGAACCACGTCGGCGTCGGCGACGCCGACCCGCAAGGCTTCCTCCCCCTCCTGCGCCGCGGCGAATCGGTTCCGACCTCCAAGGCCGCCGAGCTGCTCGAAGCCCTCCGCCGCCTGGAGGAGGAAAACCGAGGCCGGGACGGACTCGAGCGGCGGCTGGCCTACGCCCTTCACCGACTCTCGCTGGAGTCCCAGGTCTTGATGACCGAAGCCTGGCCGGGCGCGTTCGACGAGCCGACCGTCGCCGCGATCCGGGGGGTTCAAGAGATGGTCGAGCGCGTCCTCTCTGGCGAGGACGTGCGCTACTACCAGGACGAACAAGGCGGGCCTCCGGAGCAGACGCCTTGAATCCCCTCCACGGGAACGATTGGCCCGACGCCCCCGGGGCCGGCCCGCTCGGCGACGGCCGATTCGCGACCGAAGCAGTCCACCCACGCACTGTGGACGAGGTTCGCGAGGCCGTGACCCGGCAGGCGGAAGCCGGCCGAGCCGTCTACCCCCAGGGCGGTCGCACGGCTCTCGACTACGGCCGTCCCCCAGGTCGGCCGGGCGCGGCGGTCGACGTCTCGGGCCTGAACCGGGTGATCGACTATCCGCACGCCGACATGACCATCACAGTCCAGGCCGGTATGACCGTCGCCGCGCTCCGGTCCGTCCTGGCCGAGCACCGCCAGCGGTTCCTGATCGACGTCCCCCAGGCCGACCGGGCGACGATCGGCGGCGTGTACGCGACCAACGCCAGCGGGCCGCGACGATTCGGCCTCGGCCCCCCGCGCGACCAGATCATCGGCGTCTCGTTCGTGACCTCCGACGGAAACGAGGTCAAGGGGGGCGGACGGGTCGTCAAGAACGTCGCCGGCTACGACTTCCCCAAGCTCTTGACCGGCTCGATGGGGACGCTCGGCGTCGTCACCCAGTTGACGCTCAAGGTCCGGCCGCTCCCGGAAGCCTCGGCCCTCGTCTGGACGCGCGTCCCGAACCCCGACCGGATCGACCCCCTGCTGGCGGCCCTCGACGCGTCGTCGACCCGCCCCGTCGCGATCGAACTGCTCAACCCGGCCGCCTCGTGGATCATGGCCGACGCGGCGGGCGGCTGGAGCCTGGTCGTCGGGTTGGAGGGCGCCGACGAGTCCGTCGCCTGGCAGGTCGACCGCCTGGGACGGGAGCTTGAAGGGTTTGAGTACCAGGTTCATCGCGACGCCGAGGCCGAGCCCCTCTGGTCGGCCCTGATCGAGTTCCAGGCGGGCGAAACCGGGGCGCTCGCCTGCGTCGCCAACCTGCGGCCGTCTCGGGTCGCCTCTTTCGTCCGCAGCCTCGACCCCGAGCGCTGGGCCGTCCAGGCGCATGCCGGCAACGGCGTCGTCCGGATGCGAGGGCTGGGCGACTGGACCGAGGACCGGGCCGCCGCCGCGATCGACGCGCACCGGGCGACGGCCGTCCGCGACGGCGGCAACCTGATCGTCGCCCGCTGTCCGACCCCCTGGAAGGACCGCCTCCGGGTCTGGGGCGAGCCCCGGGCCGACTGGGCGCTCGCCCGAAAGGTCAAGCGGGCGCTCGACCCCCGCGGTCTGATGAATCCGGGTCGATTCGTGGACGACCTCTGACACCGAATTCGCGCTGTGAGGCAAGACCCGATGACGACGACGGAGGCCGGGACGACCGATCGAGGACGCGCGGCGAACCCCGGGATCGACCTGGAATGGCTGGCCGACCGGATCGACTACCGCCGCTTCCAGGAGTGCGTCCACTGCGGGCTCTGCACGGCGAGCTGCCCCACGTACGTGGAGACCGGCGACGAGAACGACGGCCCGCGCGGGCGGATCTACCTGATGCGGGCCGTCACCGACGGCCGGCTGGCGATGGGGGCCGACGTCCGCCGGCGCCTTGACCTCTGCCTCGACTGCCGGGCCTGCGAATCGGCCTGCCCCTCGGGAGTTCAGTACGGCAAGCTGATCGAGCCCTTCAAGATCGCCATGCAAAACGACGCCCCCCCCGGCGCCGGCGCCGGCCTGCTCCAGCGGCTGATCCTCCACCATCTGTTCCCCTACGCCGGTCGGGTCAAGC
>ERZ778018.2231-NODE-2231-length-12846-cov-5.737003_pt1 | contig 12846 bp, 11 predicted proteins | sample MGYA00375748_ERZ778018 | MGnify/ENA primary metagenome ERZ778018 (study PRJEB29350, sample SAMN05509839) | bioreactor metagenome | biome: bioreactor; material: wastewater | place: South Africa: University of Cape Town | collected 2014-04-22 ... | reverse complement strand
GGGTGCCCGCAAGCTGGTGATGGTGTCGAGCAACGGCGGCAACAGCGCCGCGATGAGCCTGGTGGCGCAGGATCTGCGCGCCCGGCTGGGTTTTCTCGCTGTGACCACCGCGTGGAGCCGGTTCGGTGCGCCGGACGGATTGTTCACCGCCGACGAAATCCGCCACGGCATCCATGGCGGCGCGACCGAGACCTCGATCATGCTGGCCGCCCACCCTACTCAAGTGCGCACCAATGAGATCAAGAATTTTGAGCCGCGCTCAATCGCAATGGAGCGTGAGTATCGCCGGCTGAGTACGCAACGGCCCGCGCCGCTTGCCTGGCAGGCGCAGGACCTGCATCCGAGCGGCGCCATCGGTGATGCCTCTGCCGCCAGCGCCGACAGGGGCCGGCAGCTGCTCGACCACGGCGCCCGCGCCTTCTGTGAACTGCTCGCCGATGTTGATCGGTTCGATCCCGCCACGCTGACGGACAGCATCTGAGCCACGAGCATCTGCCCCGCCGGTGAAGTGCATCGCACCGGACCCCATATCCCACTAGCCCCCGCTCGACCAACCGACTGAGCTGACACGTCTTCCTGCCGCTAGCGGTCCGAGTCGCGCCAGTTCGTTGCATGGCTGTCACATCCCGCTGGCAAAGACACCCATCGTTGAACTTTCATAGTTGCTATTGCGAATTAGTTGCAATAATAGCTGATGACAGCGCTGGCCGATTCCGCCACAGCATCGCGCCGAGCGGGGCTCGGGGCGAGGAAGGGCCGGCCGGACCAACGGCACGTTTGAGCACCGATCAAATCGGGACGCGAAACGGGCCGTCGGACAGGCTGAACCACCTCTCTCCCGAGAGGCATGACGCACGACGGGGCAGTATCAACGTCATGAAACCGGTATGGATGATCCTCGCATCGGGTCTGTGGGCGCTGGGGAACGCAGCGCCGGCGGCTGCCCTGCCACCAACGAGCCCGATCAAGGCAACCCCCGCCTCAGCGTCGTTCGATTGGAGTGGACTTTATCTCGGCGCCCATGCCGGCTTCGGCTGGGGTCATTCCGCGACCACCTTGGCCGATCCGACAGCGATCGGCGCAAGCAACACTTTCGGCGGCATGATCGGCGGCCTTCAGGCCGGTGCCAATTGGGTGCTGCCGTCCGGTGTCCTGCTCGGGGTCGAGGCCGATGTCTCGTTCCCCAACTATTATGAATCAAACTCTGTCGTCTCAGCGCTTGCATCCAGCCGTTCGGATGTTACTGAAAAGCTCGACATGGTCGGCACGGCGCGCGGCCGCCTCGGCATCGTCAATGGGCCATGGCTGACTTATGCAACCGGCGGCCTCGCCTGGAGCAGCACGCGCTTTGTCAACACGCCGCCATCCGGCGACGAGGAGAAGCAGCTTCGTCAGCGGTTCGGCTGGGTCGCAGGCGCAGGCGTCGAATATGCCTTCGCGCCCCATTGGTCGGCGCGGCTCGAATATCTCTACAGCGATCTCGGCAACACTAACATCACCTTTGCGTCCGGCGCGCGTTATGCTTCGACCCATGATTTTCAATCGCTGCGCATCGGGCTCAATCGCAAGATCGGTGATGCTGCATCCGGGCTGTCATCGCCGGCAAGTTGGATCGAGCCGGAATCCGACCGCTGGGAAATTCACGGCCAGACCACTTATCTCGCGCAAGGGTATCCGACGTTTCGCGCCCCCTACTCCGGCCCGAACAGCCTGTCGCCGAACGCCCAGATGAAAGCGACCTGGAGCAACAGCCTGTTCCTCAACGCGAGGCTGTGGGACGGCGGCGAGGTTTATTACAATCCCGAACTGGCGCAGGGCTTCGGCCTCAGCGACACCGTCGGCGCCGGCGGATTTCCCAGCGGCGAAGCGCAAAAATCCGATTTTCCCTATCCGCATTACAACACCTCACGACTCTTCGTGCGGCAGACCTTCGGTTTCGGCGGCGAACAGGAAGAACTTGCCAGCGGACCGACGCAACTCGCCGGCAAAGCGGACGTCTCGCGCCTCACCGTTCAGGCCGGCAAGTTCGCGGTCACCGACGTGTTCGACGGCAATGCCTATGCGAAGGACCCGCGCCGCGATTTCATGAACTGGGCGATGTGGGCGCCGGGCGCATTCGACTACTCCGCCGACAAGGTCGGCCTGACCTATGGCACCACCGCCGAACTCAATCAGAAACAATGGGCGCTGCGCGCCGGCTATTTTCTGATGGACGCGGAATCCAATTCCAATAACTTCGATATGCGCCTGTTCCAACGCGGCGAGTACGTCGTCGAACTGGAAACGCGGTATTCGCTGTTCGGTCGTCCCGGCAAGCTGCGCACCATCGGCTGGCTCAACAGCGCCTACTCCGGCAGCTATCGCGAAACGCTGGCCAACCCGGCTTTCAATCTCGACATCGCTCAGACCCGTCGCGGCCGCATCAAATACGGCTACGTTCTCAATCTCGAACAAGCCGTGACGGACGACATCGGCCTGTTCGGACGCTGGAGCTGGAACGACGGCAAGACTGAGATCATGGCATTCACCGACATCGACGCCAGCCTCTCGCTCGGCGCATCGATCAAGGGCACGCGCTGGGGGCGTCCTGACGACGTGGTGGGGATCGGCGGCGCGGTCAACGCCCTGTCGAAAGACCACCGCGATTTCATTGCCGCCGGCGGGCTCGGCGTGCTGATCGGCGACGGCCGGCTGAATTATCGCAACGAGCGCATTCTCGAAGCCTATTACGCCTTCGCGCTCAACAAGCAACTGACCTTCACTGCCGACTATCAGCTGATCGTCAATCCGGCCTACAATGCCGACCGCGGCCCGGTCTCGATATTTTCAGGGCGCTTGCACGGCGAGTTCTAGAATCTTTGCTTGGCGCATATCCTTTCGCGAAGCCGATATCTGCTTCATTCGAAATACTACGCCGCCGGCGAAAACGAATCCGCCCGCGCCATCGCCCAGGCATCGCGGAAACGCGGATTCTCGGTGCCTGACAGCAATTCTCCGGGCTGCAATTCCGGATAAAGCCGCGCGAACGACATCACCTCTGTCCCCGTCAGCCGATGCGAAAAGTGGACCGGTTGAATCTCATCCGGATGACTGAGACCGGCGGCGGCAATCAATTCCGACAACGCATGAAGCGTTGCGTGATGATAATTGTATACGCGCTCAAGTTTGTGCGGCACCACCAGTGCGCGGTTGCGCGACGGATCCTGCGTGGTCACGCCGGTCGGGCATCGATCGGTATGACAACTCAGCGACTGGATGCAGCCGAGCGCGAACATGAAACCGCGCGCCGAATTGCACCAGTCCGCGCCGAGCGCCATCGCGCGGGCGATATCGAAAGCAGTCGCGATCTTGCCGGACGCGCCGATCTTGATGCGGTCGCGGATATTCAGGCCCACCAAAGCGTTGTGGACGAAATTGACGCCTTCGCGCATCGGCATTCCGAGGTGGTCCATGAATTCCAGCGGCGCGGCGCCTGTGCCACCTTCATTTCCATCGACCACAATGAAGTCCGGATAGATGCCGGTTTCCAGCATTGCCTTGCAGATCGCCAGAAGCTCCCAACGATGGCCGATGCACAGCTTGAAGCCGGCCGGCTTGCCGCCAGAGAGGCGGCGCATTTCACCAATGAACGCCATCATCTCGATCGGCGTTGAGAATGCCGAATGCCCCGCGGGCGAAATGCAGTCTTCGCCCATTGCCACGCCACGAATCCGCGAAATCTCTTCGGAGACTTTCGCCGCCGGCAAGACGCCGCCGTGACCCGGCTTGGCGCCCTGGCTGATTTTCAATTCCACCATCTTGATCTGGTCCAGTGTCGCGACACGCGCGAACGCCTCTGGATCGAACGCGCCATCGCGCGTCCGGCAACCGAAATAGCCGGAGCCGACCTCCCAGATCAGATCGCCGCCGTTTTCCTGATGATACGGGCTGACACCACCCTCGCCGGTGTCATGGGCGAAGCCGCCCTTTTTCGCTCCGGCATTCAACGCGCGAACCGCGTTGGGGCTGAGCGCGCCAAAACTCATCGCCGAGATGTTGAACACCGAAGCCGAATAAGGCTTGGTGCATTCCGGACCGCCGATGGTGATGCGGAATTTTTCCGTGGCGCGCGGCTTCGGCGCGATGGAGTGCTGCATCCATTCATAGCCGTCGGAATAGACGTTTTCCTGGGTCCCGAACGGCCGCTTGTCGAGCACCATCTTGGCGCGTTGATAGACCACGGCGCGCGTATCGCGGCTGAACGGCATCCCGTCCTTCTCGCTTTCGAAGAAATACTGCCGCATCTCCGGGCGGATTTCTTCGAGCAGAAAACGCAAATGCGCCGAGATCGGATAGTTGCGGAGAACCGCGTGATCCTTCTGCACCAGATCGTGAACCCCGAGCAGCGTGAGTCCGCCAAAGATCAGGATCGGAATGACAACCAAGTTGACAATCCTGTGATCGGCCACCGCAAGACCGAGAAGAAGAGCGGTAACCACGGCGCAGATCGTCAACACGATGAAGCGCGGCGAAAATGGAATCATCAAGGTATCCATCGCATCCTCAAGCGTTGTTGCCTCCGATGCCGTGGCGTCGGGTCGCCAATCTCACGAGATGGGACACCGAACCGTTGGCGCATTCATACTAACACTTGCGCATGAAAATTATTCGGAAGAATTCGGCAGCGCTCGGGTGGCGCGGCGTGCATCTTCGATTGTCCGCAGCCGAACCGCAGCAAACGAGCATCAACGCACCGGCGTCGGAGCCAGTGCGATGTCAAATACGGCATCGTCCAGACTGGCCTCTTCCGCCGGTGGCATCGGTTTCTTCAGCACAGGATCAATGATCACCGTCCAATGTAACGGGACTTTTGCCACGTTGCGCAGCAGGCCCTGGGCATTGAAGCGCCCTTCCGTGCTCCATGCATGGAGCGCACCCAGCATGAAAGCCGGGCGGACACCGTTCGAATCGCCATAGGGCAAGAAAATCTGCTCCAGCGTCACCGGACAGTTGTCCGTGTCGGAAAATGGAGCAATGCAATAGATCGGCAGCATGTGACGGACACACGCATCCCAGACCGGGCGGAGCGTATCCGCCATCGGACCATCCAGGCTGTCCCGCAGCCAACGCCCTGTCATCCTCTGGTCAAACAGCTCTTCAACCCGCTCGCCGGCCGAATGGCAGAGGTAGCTCGGCGTCTCGTCGACATAACGAATTTCCGCCATCAAGAGATCGGCGGCGTCACCCGCGCGCTCGTCGGGAACGAAATCCGCGATGTTGGGCAAGTCACCATTCCCGCGCGTTCGTTGCCAGTCCCGCAGCAGGCTAACCTGCCGGATCGATCGCACAATGCTGACGTGAGCCTTCTGAAAAGACATGGTGCCGGCTTGATCCTGGGGAAACGCTCGGTGAACGAGCTGAGAATACAATCAAATCAATAGGCACACGGGTGCCCGAAACACGGCAACTGCGATTCGCAACGGAGCGAACGCTATCATAGAATCGGAGGCTCGGTTACCTTCCGTGCAATGAAAGCCAAAAGCAACCATTGAGTGCTTGCCCCCCGCTCGCGCGTCCGTCTTTCGGTGTAGATGGCCTGGACGGCCCGGCCGACGATGGATCGGCAAGGACCGATCGGATAGAATTCAACGATATGCTCCGCCGGAGCATTCTTTTCTTCAGGCCGCCGCCATCTTCATGCGAACCCTTCCCGAATTTCGGCAATCGAGGCCGGTCTTCTATCCCGACCACGCCATCCATGCCGAATTCGCCTGCGCCCGTTTTGGCCTGAACTTCACCCCCCTGGAGGGGGACACCGGATTGCTGTTCAGGGCGGCTTCGGCAACCGCTAGCCATTACTTTGGCGGTGGCCGCTGCTCGGCCTTTCCGCAGAACGACGCCACGGCCGCCACGTTGGCGAACGACAAATATTTCACCCAGCGCATTCTCGAAGAGGCTGGAATATCCACCCTGTCCGGCCAGTATTTCTTTCTGCATCCCCGCCATCGGGCGCATCGGCCACCCGGCCACGATCGCGCCGACGCGATGACGTATTTCGCCCACCTCGATCACCGTGCCTTCGCCAAGCCGCTGCACGGATCGCGCGGCGATTTCGCCCGGCCGCTGGCGGGTCCGAATGCGCTGGCTGATTACATGGACGAGGTGGCACAATTCTACGATTCCATCCTGCTCCAGCCGATCGTCCGCGGCGACGAATATCGAATCTTCCTGCTCGACGGAGACGAAATTTTCACCGTTCGCAAATTTCCACCGGCCCTCACTGGCGACGGTGTGCATTCGCTTCGCGAACTGGCCGCCGCACATGATCGCGACCTGCAAACCCACGGCCTCTCACCAAGCGGTGTGGCATTCGATGATGCCCAAGATGCCGCCCGCATTCCCCCGCCGGGACAACGTCAGGAATTACCAGGACGGATGAATCGCAGCGCCGGCGGCGCGATGGCGTTCGCGCGACCGCATCATCATGATGCTGCCGTAACGCTGGCGCGCCGGGCTGCTCAGGCATTGGGCTTGCGCGCCGCGGCCGTCGATCTTTTCACCAACATCGATAGCGACCCCGCCGCCATGGCGGTAATCGAGATCAACGCCAATCCCTCGATCCGTTTTCTCGAAGACAGCGGACGGAACGACCTGATCCTGACAATCTGGCGCCACACCTTTATGTCAGTCGGCCTGTTACATGTTTGATCTGCCCAAATACGGCGACGGGATTTGTCTCGCGCGGCTCACAGCCCTGCTAGACGTGCTCGCCATCGACCGCGCGCGCCTCCGGCGTCGATCCATCGTCGTCACCGGCTCCAACGGCAAAGGCAGCACCGCGGCCTTCTGCGCCGGCGTCGGCCGCGCCGCCGGCCTGCGAACCGGGCTTTTTACCTCGCCGCATCTTTACCGCTTCAACGAACGTTTTCGGATCGACGATACTTCGATCGATGACGCGCGCCTGGCCGAATTGGTGACACATGTCGTGAGCACCATCGACAATGTATCGCGCCAACGCAAAGAAGGATTCGGCGCGTTCGAAGCGCAATTTGCGCTGGCCTGTTTATATTTTCAGCAAGAGGCGTGCGACCTCATGGTGTTCGAGGCCGGCATCGGCGGCCGCTACGATCCGGTGCGCCTCGTCGGCACTGCCACGACCTGCGTGACCTCGGTCGATCTTGAGCACGTCAGCCTGCTCGGTAATTCACTGGCCTTGATCGCGTCGGATAAAAGCGACGCGTGCGCAGCCGGTGGTACGATCGTCTATGGCGAGAATTGCCGGCCACTACGCGATCATCTCCTCGCCTACAACCGTAACCGCAACGTGAGCAGCGTATTCGTTCGCGACGAAATCGGCATCGTAAACGAGCAAACCTCTGATAACGGCCAGACATTCGATCTGTGCTTCGACGAGTATCGCTTCCGCGATCTGACCGTCGGCCTCTCGGGCACCTTCCAGGTCGACAACGCTGCCATTGCGGCGAACCTGTTTTGCCGCTGGGCGCGAACCGCATCCGTCCCGACAGATGACGCTGCGATGGCGCACGCCATCCGCGAAGGGCTTGCCCAAACCCGATGGCCCGGTCGGCTCGACACGATCCGCCGCGATCCGCTGACCGTGATCGACGTCGGCCATACGCCGGACGGCATCGCTCGCGCGCTCGCCGGTCTGCATCGGACCCATGGCAACGATGATTGGGTGCTGGTGGTCGGCGTCTCGCACGACAAAAGCGCCGACGAGATCGTCGCGCTGCTGGCGCCGGCCTTCGACACGATCATCTGCTCATCAGCCTATCACAAGGGAGCGCCGCCCGAGCACATCGCCGCCGCCGCGCGTCGCGCCAATCCGGCCGCGACGGTGCATGTCGCAGCAACGATCGAGGAGGCGGTGACGTTGAGCACCAGGCTCGCGACCGAGTTAGGGCGAAAGATTTTTGTGGCTGGCGGACTGTTTCTCGCCATCGAATATGCAACCGCCGCCAGCGGCGGGCAGGCCCGAGAGCTTGCCTTCTTCTAACGGCCGTAATCGCATCGGATTTCACAAATCGCGACGATTGTTGTTGTCGCCTGCGCCGGTGCCGACTAGCCTCCGGCAACAACGCCAATCTGGAGACCCCTCATGACCGATGGCCCTAATCGCCAAATCCTGCTGGTGGAAAAACCCAGTGGCAAGCTGTCGCCGACGCATTTCAAGATGGTCGAGAGCAAGATTCCAGAGCCGAAGGACGGCGAGGTGTTGCTGCGCGTGCGCTATATCTCGCTCGACGCCGCCAATCGTGCCTGGATGCACGGCGCGACTTACCGTTCGGCGGTGGAAGCCAACACCGTGATGGCCGGTGGCGCTATCGCCGAAGTGGTCTCGTCCAAGGCTCCGGGCCTTGCGCCCGGCGACATCGTATTCGGCGATACCGGCTGGCAGAATTTCGCGGCGGTGCCCGCCAAGCATCTCGCCAAGATGCCGCGCATCGAACCGCTGACACACCTGCTCAGCGTTTACGGCATCGCCGGCCTCACCGCTTATTTCGGCTTGCTGCACGTCGGGAAACCCAAGGCGGGCGAGACTGTCGTGGTGTCGGCGGCGGCCGGATCGGTGGGCTCCATCGTCGGCCAGATCGCGAAAATCAAGGGATGCCGTGTCATCGGCATCGCCGGTGGCGCCGAGAAATGTCATTGGCTGACCTCGACACTCGGCTTCGATGCGGCGGTCGATTACAAAGACGGCGCAACCTACAAGGCGCTGAAGGCGGCCGCGCCGAAAGGCATCGACGTTTATTTCGACAATGTCGGCGGCGACATCCTCGAAACCTGCATCTCGCAGATGAACCTTTACGGCCGCATCGCCTGCTGCGGCGCCATCTCGCAATATGACGGCGTGCCGTCGGCCACCGGGCCACGCGGCGTACCCGGTCTGATCGTGGTGAAGCGCCTGCTGATGCAGGGCTTCATCGTGATGGACTACATGGATCAGCGCGATCAAGCGCTTGCTGAGCTGCAATCCTGGGTCGCCGCCGGCAAACTGAAAGTACAGGAAGACGTCATCGCCGGCATCGAGAATACGCCGCAAGCGCTGATCGGACTGCTCGCCGGCGAAAATCGCGGCAAGCGTATGATCAAGGTGTAGCGCCCCGCGGCTCGACGTCAATTCAGTATATCCTCGTGCGGCGGCGTTCGCCGCACGCGTGGCAAGGAGTTCTTCATTGCAGCTTCACGGATACTATCGCAGCACCGCGTCGTGGCGGGTCCGGATCGCGCTCAACCTCAAGGGCGTGCAGGTCGATCACGTCGCGCATCATCTGCGCAAGGGCGAGCAACGCGCGGCGGACTATCTCAAGCTCAACCCGCAAGGCTTCGTTCCTGCCCTGTCGCTCGATGACGGCACCACGCTGACGCAATCGCTGGCGATCGTCGAATGGCTCGACGAGACTCATCCACAACCAGCACTGCTGCCGGCCGATCCGGTGCGCCGTGCGCAGGTGCGCGCTTTTGCGCAAGCCATCGCCTGCGATACGCATCCGGTTCAAAATCTCAAGGTGCTGGCGCAATTGCGGCACCTCGGCCTCGCCGAGGACAAGGTCACAGGCTGGGCGGCATGGGCGATCGGCGAAGGTCTCGCCGCCTGCGAGACGTTGATCGCGAAAGAGACAGGGCCGTTCTGCTTCGGTGCGGAGCCGTCGCTCGCCGATATCTGCCTGATCCCGCAACTCTTCAACGCGCGCCGGTTCGGTGTCGAGCTGTCCGCCTATCCGCGCTTGCTACGCGCCGAAGCGGCTGCGCAAACCGTGCCGGCTTTCGCCGACGCCGCGCCAGAGCGCCAGCACGACGCCGAGTAAATCTCCGCCCGCGAGAGAGCTGCGATGCAATGCGCATCGTGCCATCGACAAAGGCAGCGATGGAGAATGGCGATCCCGGGAAGACTCGAACTTCCGACCTACGGTTTAGGAAACCGTCGCTCTATCCGGCTGAGCTACGGGACCACGGCCCACGCGACATCGGCGAAGGCTGACGCCTTCCTATCAGACCGTCCCGCATTTCACCAGTCAGGGCAAAAGGGCGCGCGCTCGATCATGATGTGGGACGTCTTGAGCCACAAGGGCTAATCGGTTAAGCGAACAGGCGCGTGATTCATTCCGCGATGCCCTTCACCCACCACGACATTCCGATTGCCATGGTCCCGTAATGAAGTTCATCTTATCCCTTGCGATCGCGCTGGCGGCGACCGTGCCGGCCTTTGCGTCCGACGCCCGCTTTCTCGCCAGCCTGAGCAAACTCGATCCACAGACGCGGCTCGAACAGGTCTGCGATCTCCGAGCGATGAAGCAGATCGCGCGGGATTCCAACCCCTATCATCCGGATCGCGCCAAGACCGATGTGGTGTCGCATCCGCGGCATTCCGGAAACACCGTCACGGGAACCGGCGGTGCGTTTCGCAGCGGCGGCCGCTGGTATCAGTTCTCGTTTTCCTGCACCGGCACGCCCGACGGCATGAAGGTCACCGCTTTCAGCTATCGATTGGGCCAGCCCATCCCGGAATCCAAGTGGGCAAGCTACGGTCTCTGGCGCTAGCTCCCGACTTGCGCGGGCGATAGTCCGGGGGACCCCCTCCCGGCCCGCTCGGCCGCTTTCACCAGATCAACAATCCGGCGGGTGAGCGGCACATCGATCCGATGCCGTTCGGCCAAGGCGACGATGACGCCCTGCAGATAGTCGATCTCAGTGCGGCGGCCGTGCTGCAAATCCTCCCACATCGACGAGCGCGCCATCGGATCGATCTGCATCGTTCGCCGCGCCAGTATCTGAAACATCGCATCGGGCATCCGCAACAGATAGGGCGTGAGCGCGGGCGGTACGCCGGTAGACCCCACGGGCGATATTCCTTCGGCCTTCATGGCTCGCAGCGCTTCGTTCATCTGATCGGCGAGCAATCGGCGCCACGGCCGCCGCGCCAACTGCTCGCGTAACGGCAGGCCTGACAGCGCATTGAGCGCGTTGTTCAGGTTGAGAAGCAGCTTGCCCCACTGCACGCCCGGCATGTTGTCGGTGGCACGCACCGCGAGCCCATCGACCGACAGCTGCGCGGCGGTGTCGACCCGATCCCGATCGATCACGATATCGCCCGAGGTGGCGCGATGGTATCGGCCTTCGCCGAGCGCGATCACGTTGAACGGCACCATCCCGCTCAATACCTGCCGGCCAGGCAAGCGCTCGCGCAGGATGCCGACATTGCTGACGCCGTTCTGAAGGCTGACCACAACGGCATCGGGCGGCGCGTGACGGGCGATATCATCGGCCATTGTGGCGGTATCCGCGCTCTTCACTGTCACCAGCACGATCGCGGCATCGGCAAGTACCGCGGCATCGGTTGCCAGCATCAGTTGGCCGGCCGGGATACGACGGTCAGCACCTTCGAAGCTGGAGACCCGCAAGTCATGACGCTTGATCTCCGCGACGACACGCGGACGTGCCAGCAAGCCGACAGAGCGCCCGCCGCTGGCCAGCATTCCGCCGACAAAGCAGCCGATACTACCGGCACCCGCGATAATAATCGGTCTGGCGGAAACCATTTTGCGGGTCCGTCGTTGTTGTGCGTTGATGTGCCATCTCGATAGCAGGATACCGGTGTCATTCCTACCGCGGTCAGTCCTCGCAGCAGGGGCTGGCGGTTGTCTTGTAACGGTGATGGCCGATCACTATTGTTCGGCTGGGCCGGGTTTCGACGTATAACAGGAGACGGATCGATGGGTTTGCTCGATATTCTCAACGGTATGCAGAACGGGCCGCGCGGCCCAAGCGATCCCACCGCCAAGGGGGAAGGCATGTCGCCGATGACCATGGCGATCCTGGCGATGCTTGCCTACAAGGCCGTGAAGCACTTCACCGGCGGCCAATCCCAAACCGCCCCTGCCAACACCGCGCCACCGACGCCCGCACCGGGCGGCAGCATCAATGCCAGCCTGCCCGGCGGACTTGGCGGCGCATTGGGCGGCGGCGGACTCGGTGACCTGCTGAAAGGCGGCCTTGGTGGCCTGCTCGCCGGCGGCGCAGCCGGCAGCATCCTCAGCGGCGGCATCGGCGACCTGCTCAAGCAATTCCAGCAGAACGGCCACGGCGACACCGCGGACTCGTGGGTTGCTTCCGGGCCGAACAAGCAGATTTCGCCGGGCGATCTCGCCAACGCGCTCGGTGCCGACAACATCAACGCGCTGACCTCGAAGACCGGTATGTCGCGCGACGAATTGCTGGGCGAACTCTCACGCTATCTGCCGGAAGTGGTCGACGAGTTCACCCCGAACGGCCGCGTGCCGAGCGAGAGCGAGGCCGCCAGCAAGTTCTGACGTATATGCGTTGCGATCGAACCGACGTCCACCGCCGGTTCGATCGCCCGACAAGACCAATCCCCACCGCGTTATCACCAATGATCATTTTCACTTCGGCTGCGATCGCAGCTTGCTGAAAGGACAGCACTCATGGGCGGGCTTATCTGGATCATCGTCGTCGGCTTCGTCGCCGGCATCATCGCGCGCCTGCTGTCGCCCGGCCCGAACAACCCGAGCGGCTTCATCCTGACCACCGTATTGGGTATCGCCGGCGCCTTCCTCGCCACCTTCATCGGCCAGGCGATCGGGCATTACGGCCCCAATCAGGGCGCGGGCTTCATCACCGCCACCATCGGTGCACTGGTGGTGCTGTTCATTTGGAATCGTCTGGTAGCCCGCCGCGTGATTTCCGATCCGGGCAATCGGCTGGACGGACGCTAAGACCAGTCCCTCTTATCACTGTTGCAAGGTCCGGCTCGCTTTCGAGCCGGACCTCGTAATTTCTACAAATGGAAGCCGGCGTCGACGCGCACCAGTTCGCCGGTCATGTTCG
>ERZ778018.2230-NODE-2230-length-12846-cov-9.029552_pt1 | contig 12846 bp, 14 predicted proteins | sample MGYA00375748_ERZ778018 | MGnify/ENA primary metagenome ERZ778018 (study PRJEB29350, sample SAMN05509839) | bioreactor metagenome | biome: bioreactor; material: wastewater | place: South Africa: University of Cape Town | collected 2014-04-22 ... | reverse complement strand
GACCTCGCCGCCACCATCTACCGCCACATGGGCGTCCCCCTCGACGCCACCTACCGCGACGCCGACGGCCGCGACCGCTTCATCGTCACCGACGGCGGCGAGCCGATCGCGGAGTTGTTTTGAATCCGTTCGGCGACTCGCCGCCAGGCGACGCGGATCCACGTTTCATCCCGTTCGCGGTATCATTCCCTTGAGAGGGAGGGAAGCCGAATGACCATCCAATTGACGGCCGAACGCGAGCGATTCGTGAAGGCGCTCGTCGCGGAGGGGAAGTTCACGACGGAGGAAGCCGTCGTGGACGCCGCGCTGCGCTTGCTTCAAGAACGAGAGCGGGACGAAGCGGCCAAGCTGGCCCGACTGCGGCGCGACATCGGCGAGGCGATCGCCGAAGCCGATCGCGGCGAACTGGAGCCGTTCGACGCCCACGCCACCTTGGCCCTGGCGAGGGCCCGCCGCGCCGCGGGTCCGTCCTGATGGTCCCCGTGTCGCGCTCGCGGCTGGCGGGGCTCGATCTGTTCGAGATCCTGGGGGAACTCGATTCCAGGGACTCGGCGAGGGCGGATCGGTACGCCGGCCTGTTCAACGAGAAGATCGAAGCGCTCGCGCGATTCCCAGAGATGGGGCGACCGCGCCCCGAGTTCGGCGCGGACGTGCGGAGTACGCTGGTCAAGCCTTACGTCGTCTTCTACCGTTATCGCGGCGAGACCGTGCAGGTCCTTCGCGTCATCCATGGAAACAGAGACTTGCGGCGGATCATGGACGAAGTGGAGGACGAATAGGCGTCGATTCCCAAGTCGCGCGCCTTCGCCGACGCGGCCTGGTCGCCGGCCGTCGCTCTCTCCAGGAGGGCGCGCGACATCTTGACTCGCCGCGACCGGCGTCAGGAGTTGGCGGGCAGGTCGCGGTGGGCGAAGACCAAGAACGCCAGCGCGACGAACCCCGCCCCCAAGGCCAGCAGGATCGCCATGTCCCGCTCGCAGTGGCCGCGGCCGGCGACCGCGCCCACGGGGTCGTAAAGCGTGAACAACGACGCGCGCTCGGCCCAGGGCCGCCACCACGAGTCCTTGAACACCGGGATCATCGCGATCACCCGCGCGATGAACCCCGCCAACGTCAACGCCGAGCCCGCCGTCAAGGCCCGCCAGCGCACGATGTCCATCGACGAGAACCAAAGCGTGTAGCCGTACATCGGCCACGCCAACGCCGCCAGGTTCAACGCCGGCTCCATCAACAGCCCGAGCGACGGCGGCGACTTCAGCACGTTGTAAAACGTCGCCGCGTAAGCCCCCACCGCCAGGGACGCGGCGATCGCCAACAACCCCAACGCCGTCGTCAGCGCGTGCGCCGCCAGGTACGTCGACCGCGACACCGGCCGCGACATCACCATGTCCAGCGTCCCGCGCTCGATCTCCGCGCCCACCGCGCCGGCGCCTCGGCCCAGCGCGAACATCGCCGCCAAGAGGATGATGAACGGGTGGTTCCAGAACGCCATCATGATCTCGACCGATGGCGGATCGGCGTCCAGGCCCATCCCTTGCATCCAGCGAAACCCCTTGCCCGAGCCCGCCAGCGCCTGGCGAATCTTCGTCTCCTGCAACGACGCCACGTGGACCAGCAGCCAGCCCAAAAAACCCAGAAGCGACGATGTCAGGAACAGCGACCAGCGCGCGTCGTGCAGGTTCTTGGCGACGAGCGTCCAGAAAGCCTTCATCGCGCCGGGTCCTCCTCGTCGTCGTCGGCGTCGGGGCCGTGATACTGATCGTAAAGCGCGTGCAGGTCCTCGGTGCCGATCGCCAGATCGGCCGTCGGGACGTCGGCGAGCCACCGCAACAGCGGGGCCAGCTCGCCGCGATGCTCCCAGAGGAACGCCGGACCGTGCATCCTTCGGAGCGTCAACTCCAACTCCTCGGGAGGCGCGGGCGGCTCGCCGTCGAACCGGGCCATGACCATCCGAAGATGCCGCCGGGCGTGCATGTCCTCGACGTGGACCAGCCGGCCGCGGCGGAGGATCGCCACCCGGTCGCAGACCGCCTCCACCTCGGAAAGGACGTGCCCGGAGAAGACGACCGTCTGCCCCACGTCCCTCGCCTCGCGGACCAGGTTCAAGACGTCGTGCCGGGCCGAGGGATCCAGCGCCGAGGTCGGCTCGTCCAGAATCAGGACGTCCACCGGATCGGCGAACGCCTGCGCCAACGCCAGCTTCTGCTTCATCCCCGTCGAATACTTGCGGACCTTCCGCCCCAGGTCCAGCTTCATCACCCGTTCGGCGATCGCCTCGGCCCGGTCCAGGCCCTCGCCGCCGCGCAGGCCGCTTAAAAACCGCAAGACCCCCAGCCCGGTCAACGACCCCGGCATCCGCAGTTCGCCCGGCAGGTACGAGACCAGCCGGCGCACCTCCAGACCCCCCCTCCAGCAGTCGAAGCCGAAGACCGTCGCCTTGCCCCGCGTCGGCCTCATCAGACCCAGCCACAACCGGATCGTCGTCGTCTTGCCCGAGCCGTTGGGACCCAGCAAGCCGAACACCTCCCCGCGACGCACCTCCAGGGTCAAGTCGCGAAGCGCGTGATGCTCCCCGTAGACCTTCGAAAGACCTTCCGAGACGATCAACGACGCCGACCCCGACCCCGGAAAACCCGCGACGAGACTCAAGGTGGTCCAAGCCTCACGAGACGACCGCGACGACGCATGACGGTCGCGGAGCCAAGCATTCACGCATGCGTTCGTGAAAACACGGAAGAATCAACGCGCGGACTTGAAATTCAGTTTTATTAAGCGCACAATGGGGAAGCCTTGCATGACGCCCACTCAGCCCATGTTAACGATCTTGCGACGTCGCGATTCCGCGATCGACCGGACGCCTCCTCGGGGCGCGACGGTTCGAGGGTCGGGGATGGGGCCGGCCGGCGACGGTCGGGCGACGCGGGGGCCGCGAGGCTCGCGCGTCCGAGGTTCGGCGGCGCTCTGGACTGGACGATACCCCGCGGGCCCCCGTGCGGTCAATGAAGCCCTGGGGGGCTGGAGGAGCCCGGCACATGAATCACGGCCTTCGACTCGTCGCCCCCGCTCCCGGGGGATACGGCGACATGGCGGACGTTTACGGCTTGCAAACCATGGTCGGCTGGCGGATCAACGGCCATCCGGCTCGGCTTCTCATCTGGTCGCCCGAGGAGTGGGAGCGGTTGGACGTCCGACCGATCGACGCCCAGTTCCACCCCTTCGGCGTCTGGTGCGCCTTGCGGCTGCTCGAATAAGGTCGGGAGAAGGGAGGAATTGAACCGCCGAGACGCCGAGGACGCCGAGAAGAGAGGACGAGGGCGAGGGAATTCACCACGGATCGCGATGACCGGTCGGGTTCGACCCGTCGGTGATCGCGCGGCTCGCTCGATCGACCACCCTCGATTCCAGCCTCTTCCCCCCATCCTTTCGATCTCGGTCTTTCTCTTCTCGGCGTCCTCGGCGTCTCGGCGGTTACCATCTTTCCGATTCGAACGGCCGGGACGTTAGAACCTCATCTCCGGAACGTCGGCGGGGACGATCAGCTTGCCGGCGGTGCGCGCGGCGATCTCCTCGACGGTCACGCCCGGCGCCCGCTCGCGAAGGACGAAGGCCCCGCCTTCGATCTCCAGGTAGGCGAGGTCGGTGAGGACGCGGCGGATGCACCGCGCGCCGGTCAGCGGTAGCGTGCAGCGCGGCAGGAGCTTGGATTCGCCGTCCTTGGAGGCGTGGGTCATGGTGACGACGATGTTGCCGGCGCCGGCGACCAGGTCCATCGCGCCTCCCATCCCCTTGACCATCTTGCCGGGGATCGTCCAGGAGGCGATGTTTCCCTCGACGTCGACCTCGAACGCGCCCAGCACGGTGAGGTCGATGTGACCGCCGCGGATCATGGCGAAGGAGTCGGCCGAGTCGAAGGTCGCCGCGCCTCGACGGGAGGTCACGGTCTGCTTGCCGGCGTTGATCAGGTCGGCGTCCGCCTCGTCCTCCGTGGGGAACGGGCCCATGCCGAGCAGGCCGTTTTCCGACTGGAGCATCACGTCGATCCCCTCGGGGACGTGGTTGGCCACCAGGGTGGGGATGCCGATGCCGAGGTTGACGTAGTACCCGTCGCGCAGCTCTCGCGCCACGCGCCGGGCCATCTGTTCGCGGGAAAGCGCCATGTTCCGGTCCCTCCTCGTCGCCGGCTCAGGCGCGCAGCGTCAGGCGTTCGATGCGTTTCTCGAACCGTCCCTGGATCAGGCGGTCCACGTAGATCCCCGGCGTGTGGATGGCGTCGGGGTCGAGTTCGCCGGGCTCGACGATCTCCTCGACCTCGACGACGGTGACGCGCGCCGCGGCGGCGGCCAGGGGGTTGAAGTTCCTCGCGGTACGGCGGTAGACGACGTTGCCGAAGCGGTCGGCCCTCCAGCCCTTGACGACGGCGAAGTCCCCGGTGATGGCGGCCTCCAGGATGTAAGGACGGCCGTGGAATTCGCGGACCTCCTTCCCCTCGGCGACCGGGGTGCCGTGGCCGGTCGCGGTGTAGAACGCGGGGATCCCGGCCCCGCCGGCGCGGAGCTTCTCCGCCAGGGTGCCCTGGGGGGTCAGTTCGACCTCCAACTCGCCGCCGAGCAACTGCCGCTCGAAAAGCGCGTTCTCCCCGACGTAGGACGCGATCATCTTGCGGATCTGCCGCCCCTCCAGCAGCAGCCCGAGCCCGACGCCGTCGATCCCGCAGTTGTTGGAGACGACCGTCAAATCGCGCGTCCCCCGCCGCCGGATCTCGGCGATGAGGTTCTCCGGGATGCCGCAGAGGCCGAAGCCCCCCGCCAGCACCGTCATGCCGTCGCTCAGGCCGTCGAGCGCCTCGGCGTAAGAGCCCACGCGCTTGTCGAATCCCCTCATCGATCCCTCCCGCTTTCTTGCTCCGACGTCCGGGGCGCGTCCTGGCGCGGCGGCCCCTCCGCCTTCTTCCTGGCCGCGGCGGCGTCGCCGCGAGGGGTCAGGACGAGCAGAACCTCGGTCCCCAGCGGCGGGAGGTGTTCGGTGAAGGCGACGTAGGAGCGTTCCGCGTCGTTGGCGGAGCTGGCGACGGGAAGGTCGAGGATCGCGGCCGGGAAGTTGGCGACGGTGATCAAGTCGCCGTCCTTGGCGGCGTAGGTGGGTTGCTTGGTGATGGGATCCTCGTAGAGGATGCTGCCGGCGAAGACCCAGTCGATGGCGAGCGCCTTCTTGGTCTCCTCGTCCTGGATGAAGGAGCGGGCGTCGGCCTCGCGGACCTGGTCGCCGTCCTTCCAGCGGGCGGTGATGGCGATGGCGGGGCCGTGGGGAGGCTTGTATTCGGGCTTGTAGCTGACCGGGCCGCCGGGCTGGGCGCCGGTCAGGAGCAGGCCGGCGTGGATCTGGGTGGGGGGGGCGTCGGTGGCCAGGACCGCCTCGTGCTCCTTGGTGCCGCGGAGGCAGAGCAGGTGTTCCAACGGCCCCTCGCGGAAGACGACCCGGGCGCGAAGCACCAGCCGCCGGGGCGACGACTTGGCGTCGAGCCAAACGTCGCGGCCTAGCGGCTTCCAGTCCGGGTCGATCCGGAGGGCGGCGGCGGGCTCGCTCGGCTTCTCGCCGGCCGCTTGCCAGCCGACGGCCGCGAGACACGCGGCGGAGACGATCAGGTGGGTCATGTCGGAACTCCTCGACCGTCGGGCGGGAGGCCCTCCCCCGCCGCTTCGACGTTCCCAGCATGTCCCCTCGCCGCGCCCGCCGCAACCCGCGGCCGTCCGAAGCGAACCCTCAGCGCACGCCGCTGGGCGAGATTTGCGACGACCCCAGCGAGATCATGGGGCCGCCGGGCCCCGGCCGCGGGATCATTCGGGGGATCTCCACCTGCTCGAAGTAGTCGTAGTTGGGCTGTTCGAACTTCTTGACGTGGTCGGCCAGGGTCTCGTCGGGGCCGAGATGGGCGAAGTCCATGTGGGGCAGGGTCGACGCCGACGCCTCCCACGCCGGCTTCCCCTGGTACGTCAGCTTCAGCCCGCTGATCTGGGGATGGATCTTGAAATTGTCGGTGCGGAAGCCGCGGCCGATCGTTCGGTAGGAGATCTCCCGCTCCTTGCCCGGCGTCACCGTCGCGGCGAGGACCAGCGGCGAGCCCGCCGCCGCCTTCGCCCCCACCTGGGCGAGCCGGCTCGTCAGGGTCGCGACGACCCGTTCCCGCCGGGAGGCGTCCGGAATCCCGCTCGCGTCGATGCTCACCGACGCGCCGGGACGCAGGACGAAGAACTTGTCGGGATCGGCCCGGGCCTGCGTGAGCGCGTTGATCGCCGCGGGCTGGGGGAGCCGCGCGGGGACCACCGCGCTGGGCTGCTTCGGCATCGTCCGCAACAGGAACCAGCAGACGCCCGCGCGGTCGCCGACGACCGACTCGGCGCCATCGTATTGCCACATCTTGATTTCGCTGGCGACGTCCACCAGGGTCCGCTCGGCGATCAGGACGTGTTCCTCGTCGGTCCAGACCGGCGGGACGTTGGGACCCGCGGCGACCGGGGCCAGCAGGATTTCGGGAAGGAGCGCGCCGTCCGCCGTGTTCAGGACGTACAACTTGCTCCCGGCGACGCACGCCAGCCGCTTGCCGGACGGGCTGAACCCCAACCCCGGCCAGGGCGTGAATTGCGTCGGCAGGGACTGCAAGGCCGCCACCTGGCCGGCGGCCACGTCCAGGACGCCCACCATCCCCTTCTCGGCGAACGCCAGGAACCGGCCGTCGGGGGAGATCCCCGGCGTGCAGTTGTCATCGGCCGAGACGGTCGTCAGGGGGCGAACCGGGTCCAGTCCCCAGACCACCAGCTTCCCCTTGCCTCCCAGCGTGGCGAACCGATCCGGGCCCAGGAACCGCGCCCATTTCACGTCGCGGTCGCCCCCCTCCATGTCGCCGTAGGGGGCGAGGCCCCACTCCTTGCGAAGCCCCTCGGAGCCGAGATCCCAAAGCTCCAGCCGCGACGAGTTGCCGAAGCCGAACTCCTCCCACCTCATCAGGACCTTGTCGCCGGCGTCGGAGAGGGCCAGCGGGCTCATGGTTCCCGGCGACTTGAACTGACCGAGGAGCTTGCCGGATCTCAGATCGCAAAGCACGATCCGGCTGGTCCCCGGCTTGGGGTTGTCCAGCGAGAAGCCGACCGCGGCGTGGGTGGCCGGGGCGTTGACGACCAGGCCCTTGGTCTTCTCGAAGAAGTCGAGTTTGGGAGGGACCGGCACGGCGCGCGCCCCGCCCGCCTCCTCCGAGGCCGCCGCCGGGCCGACGTCGAGCGTCCAGGGACCGGCCGGCGGCATCGCGGCCATGGTCGCGCTCGACCAGTCGACTGGAACTTCCGGCGCTGCGCCCGGCGTCGCCTGGCGGTCGAACGGGAGCGAACCCGGCCCCGGCGGGGCGATCGCCGCGGCGGCGGCCGGCGCGGCCGCGGGCGTCGGCGTCGCCGCGACGCCGGCCAGGTTGGAGCGGATCGGCATCGCCGGCCGCGTCGCGGGCTTGGCGGGAGGGCCCGCCACGGGCTTGAACGGGTCGTCGTCGGCCTGCTTCCTCCGCTGGGCCTCGACGTAGTGGCTGTCGGCCGAGCAGAGCTTCTCCAGGTCGATCCGCATCAGCGAGCCGTCGGCCTTCTTCAAGAGGACGCTGGTCCCCTCGACGCTCACGAACTTCGCCTGGATCTTGTGGCGTCCGCTGGCGTCACTCCACGTCCGCGTCTCGGGCTCGTCGGCCCGGCTCGCGACGCCCGTCGCCAGCACGATCAAAACGCACGCCCACCCGCGGCGCGCGGCCGCGCGATCGAGAACCGCCTTCATGGTCGCGACCCTCCGACGACCCGCCCCGAGCCGCCCCGAAGGGAGGCGGCCCGGAGGGTGACTCGGCGATCCTAGCAGTCAAGGCGGCGGATCATCAAGCGTGCAAATCCCGAATTCGAAACCGAGGGAATTCGGCGACGGCGCCGGACGCCGCGACGAGGTCAATCGGGCTCCACGCCCATCGCGCGCAGTTTCGCCGCCAGGAGTTCGGCCCGACGACGTTCCGCCTCGGCCCGGCAACGTTCCGCCTCGGCGCGGGCGTCGGCCTCCTCACGCGACGACCGTTCGGCCTCGGCGCGGGCGGACTCGGCCTCGGCGCGGGCGGACTCGGCCTCGGCGCGGCGTTCGGCCCGCTCGCGCGCCAGCCGCGACCACTCGGCGCGCTCGGACTCCTCGACCGCCGTTCGCTCGGCCCGGCGACGGCGGTGACGCTCCCTTTCGGCGCGATCACGCTCCGCCTCCGCGATCCGACGCGCCGCCGCCTCATCCCTCGACAACTCGCCGAACGTTCGGAACCGTCGGCCGTCGGGGCGCACGATCGTCAGCGCCTCCTTGCGGCGGGGCGCGTGAAAGGTCACGTCTAGTCTCGGACTGGTCCAGCCGTCCCCCTTGATCGGGCGCAGGCCGTCGGGACGCCGGATCCAGGCCTCGAACGCGCCGGATTCGGGATCGTAGAAGTAGTATTCCTCGACCCCGCGCGCGTCGTATCGCAGCCTTTTCTCGGTCATCTCCGTGGGCGTGTTGGAGTGCGACGCCACCTCGAAGACGACTTGCGGCACCACCCCGTCCTCGGACCATTCACGGTACGAACGCCGATCGCCTCGGGGTCGGCCGAAGACGACCATGGCGTCGGGGGCCATCACGTCGTGGACGTCGTCCTTGGTCGCGTACCACAAAAGGTCTCCGGCGACGAACACGTCGTCGTGGTCGGCGAAGAGCGCCTCCAATCCCTCCTTGATCGTGACGATCCAGCGGAACTGGGTGGTGCTTTCGGCCATCGGCTCGCCGTCGCTGGACGGGTATTCGGGCTCGTCGGGGTCGACGTAGCCGGTCGAGCCGCGGCGGTCGGGACGGGCGGTGCTCATGGGACGACTCCCCAAAGCGTCGCATCGGTTCGGACGTCCACCGTTTGTAGCACGAACCGCGCGTCGACGCCAGCCGGAATGGGGCCCCTCTCGCTTTGTCGAGAACCTAATCCCGATCGAAAAGCCAGGAACCACGGAAGACACGGAAAATACGGAACGAGGGACGAACCCGAAAGAAAAAGTCCGATCCTCGTTTTGAAATCCATGATTCCCATCATCGGCGCGAGCCGTCTCCTCCGGATCTTTCCGTGTTTTCCGTGGTTCCAATTTCCCGGCGTCCTGGGTTTTCGACAGAGCGGGCCGCTCTCGATTTTGGCGCCCTCCGTAACTCACCCCTTTCCCGCGTTGACGACCGGCTGGGCGCCGCGGTCGGAGCAGAGCACGACCAGGAGGTTGGCGACCATCGCCGACTTCTGCTCGTTGTCCAGATCGACGATCCGTTGCCGGCCCAGGTGGTCGAGCGCCATCTCGACCATCCCCACGGCGCCCTCGACGATCTCGCGACGCGCCGCCACCACCGCCGAGGCCTGTTGTCTTTGGAGCATCGCGTGGGCGATCTCCGGCGCGTAGGCCAGGTGGCTGATCCGGGCCTCCAGGACGTCGACCCCCGCCCGCAACAGCCGCTCCTGGATCTCGGTCTTGAGATGTTCGGCGACCTCCGCGGTGTGGCTCCGCAGGCCGATCTCGCCGTCGACGTGGGGGTCGTAGGGGTAGTGCAACGCCAGGTTCCGAAGCGCCGCCTCGCTCTGGACGTGGACGAAGTCGGTGAAATCATCGACATGAAAGAGCGCCTCGGCGGTGTCGACGACCCGCCAGACGACCACCGCGGCGATCTCGATCGGGTTGCCGGTCAGGTCGTTGACCTTCAGCCGCTCGCTCTCGAAGTTCCGGACCCGCAGCGACACCTTCCGCTTGATGTAAAGGGGGTTCGCCCAGCGCAGGCCGGGCTCGCGGACGGTTCCCTTGTAATCGCCGAAGAGTTGCAGGACCTTGGCGTCGTTGGGTCCCACCGAAAACAGCCCCGCTCCGCCGATCACCGCCGCCGCGGCCGAGGCCAACGCCGCCACGAACGCGAGGAACGCCACCAGCGGCCAACCCGCGTTGCCGGCCACGCCCGCCGCGATCATCAGCACGATCGTCAGGACCACCGCGCCCAGCGCGTAACCCAGGGCCCTCCACCCCGACTCCGGCGCGATCAACGCCTCGCGCATCTGGATGGTCGGCTTCGGCTTGCTTTCCCAATCGGCGTCCATGGGCGGACTTCCTCGCGGTTCGGGGACGTTGGGGCGGAATCCACGGACGTCAGTTCGCTCTCCGGCTCGATATATTTCGTCGCGATCCCTCAATCCACCCCTCGACGCGGCGATCCACGCGCCGACGAAACACCCGCCGCGGTGCCCCGATTCAAGTCCTAAATGAGTAGGCCATAAAACGCCGGAGATTCAGGGATCAGGCGATTGAAGCCGATAACCACCGTGCTATAGTGGGGCCCGTTCGACACCCGGCCAACGTGGCGATCGTCAATTCGGCCCGCGTTCCGTCGCTCCTGAATCCAGGCATTTACGGAAAACACATGGGTTCGCGCATTCACGAAGGCGTCGGCTTGACCGCCGCCGGCGGGTGGACGCGCGGCGCGCGCCCGACCGTCGATCCGTCGCCACCGGTTTCGCTTCAACCTTGTCGAGGACTCGTCCATGACGCCGATCCGTTTCCCCCGGGCCCGAGGGCTCGCCTGGCTTTTCACGGGCGTGCTGGCCGTGGTCTTCTCCTCCGCGCTCGTCGGCTGCGGCGACTCCGCGCCCCGGGAAGGAATGGCGGAGAAGAACCCCGCCGCCGATCAGGCCCAGAAGAACATGGAAGACTTCATGAAGAACCAGGGCAAGAGCAAGAAGAAGTAAGGCCGGCCGAGGGCGTTCCTCGGTCTCGCCTCACGTCGTCCGCGACGCGCCCTCCGCCCGGCGCGGCCGGGGGCCGCCGTCCATGCTCGTCCATCACACGGAGTCATGCACATGAATCGTCGTTCGCGCGCGGGCTTCACCCTGATCGAGTTGCTGGTCGTCATCGCGATCATCGCGGTCTTGATCGCCCTGTTGCTTCCGGTTCGCCCCCGGCCAGACCAACCAGCCGGGTTACTTCATCAACAGCACGGTGTGCGAGAGTCGGATCGCCGGCTTCCTCTGCCCGTCCGACGGCAACGCCGGACGGACCAACATCAACAGCTACGACGGCAGCGTCGGCACCTCGACGTACAACTGCTGCAACGACGGGGGGATCAACACCACCGGGGTCTTCGGCTACAATCGGGGCTCCACCACCGCCGACATCACCGACGGCACCTCCAACACCATCGCCTTCTCCGAGGCGCTGGTGGGCAACCGTCTCTCCGGCCCGCTGCCGGGCAACTCCACCGGCAACGTCAGTAGCGCCGGCACCGCCAACGTGCCCGACGTCAGCCGAATCACCAACGCCATCCAGCTCTTGAAGACCGACGCCGCGACCTGCCAGACGGCGTTCATCTCCACCAGCACGCCGGCCCTCAACGACCGCGGCCATCATTGGGCCTTCGGCTTCCTGGGCACCACGCTGTTCAACACCGTGTATCCGCCGGGCGCGAACCAGTGGAGCGCCTGCCGGATGGATTGTTGCGTCCAGGCGCAGCACGCGCACTACCAGAACGCCAACAGCAACCACTCCGGCGGGGTCAACGTCCTGTTCTGCGACGGCAGCGTGAAGTTCATCAAGAACTCGATCAGTTGGCCGACCTGGTGGGCCCTCGGCACCTCGTTCAACGGCGAGGTCGTCAGCAGCGACTCCTACTGACGCCGCTCCCTCGCCTCGCCTCGTCCCCTTCCAACCCGACGGCCCCGGCGCGACCCTCGCGCCGGGGCCGTCGGCGTCAATCGACCGACCTGATCGGATAGACCCGCACATGGACCTCGCGCGCGTAGTGGGCCAGGGGCGCGACGCCCTCCGGACGAGCCAGGCCGGCGGCGGCCAGGAGCGATTCCTCAAGCCTGAACACCCGAGCCGGCTGAAGCGGATACGGCTCGTGATGCACCCGCCCCCGGAGAAGCCGGCCGCGACGCAGCGCGTACAGGACGTAACGCTCGGCCAGGAAGAACTCCAGCGTTCCCGGCCGCGACGCCGTCGCCGTCCCCTCGGGACGATACGCCAGGTCGCAGCCCGCGGGCGTCGGCCCCGGTCGAAGCCGCTCGCAACGGTGGGCGATCCCCTCGTCGGTTCGATCCAGGCTCATCCGGGCGTAGTGATACGCCAGGCCCCCGAACCGACGCGCCGCCCACGCCGCCAGCGCGTTCGCCGCGTCGAGGCTGAAGAACCAGACCCCCGGATCGCGGCCCCGATGGTGGACGTAGGTCCGTAGGTTCGTCTCGTGGAACCGCGACGTCCCCGGCACGGGAGGCAGCCAGGCGAAGCGGACCCCGGTCATCGTGAACGGGACCAGTCCGACGTAGGCGACGCCCTCGAACGTATCGATCTCGAGCGCCTCCGGGACCAGCGGACGCAGCGCCGAGATGGGGACCGGCCAGTGGAGGAACAACAGGTCCGCCCACCGATGACGCATGACGACGATCTCATCGGGGCGGAGCGTGGGGGCGATGCGATCGATCTCATGCGGCATGGCGACGACTCCCGGGGACTCTCCGCGATCATACGCGAGGAAAACCCGCCGCCGCGGCGATTTTCCTGAAATCCCCCGCCGATCCCCGCGGATCATGGCTGGGAAGGGATGGATCGTCCGTCCCGCCGTGGCCGACCGAACCGATCCGGAGGGGGCGATGACGAGCCGAGACGACCTCGCCGAAGCCGTCGCGGTCGGGCGCGCCGTCGACCTGTTTCGTCCCCGCTTTCGGCGTGCCGACGACCCGACGTTCTTTCAGAAGCCGCGGCGATCATCGCCTTCTCCCCTTGAGGGAGAAGGTGGCCCGAAGGGCCG
>ERZ778018.2229-NODE-2229-length-12848-cov-5.134605_pt1 | contig 12848 bp, 8 predicted proteins | sample MGYA00375748_ERZ778018 | MGnify/ENA primary metagenome ERZ778018 (study PRJEB29350, sample SAMN05509839) | bioreactor metagenome | biome: bioreactor; material: wastewater | place: South Africa: University of Cape Town | collected 2014-04-22 ... | reverse complement strand
AGATCGACAAGATCGGCAAGACGACCCACAACGTCTCGATCACCCGCGACGTCTCGGGCGAGGGGGTCCAGCAGGCCCTCCTGAAGATGCTTGAGGGGACCGTCGCCAACGTCCCCCCCCAGGGGGGGCGCAAGCACCCCGAGCAGCAGTACATCCAGATGGACACCAGCAACATCCTGTTCATCTGCGGCGGCACGTTCGTCGGCCTCGAGAACATCATCGCCCGCCGGGTCGGCCGCAAGACGATCGGCTTCGGCAGCCAGACCCAGACCGAGCAGCACACCGACCTGGGCGAGCTGCTGAGCAAGGCCACGTCCGACGACCTCCTCGAATTCGGCCTGATCCCCGAGTTCATCGGCCGCCTGCCGGTCCTCTGCCCGCTGATGCCGCTCGACGAGAGCGCCCTGGTGCAGATCATGACCGAGCCTCGCAACGCCCTGGTGAAGCAGTACAAGCGGCTCTTCGACATGGAGGGCGCCGACGTCGAGTTCACCCCCGACGCCCTCTTCGAGATCGCCAAGATGGCCAAGGCCAAGGACACCGGCGCCCGCGGCCTCCGCTCGATCGTCGAGGAGATCATGCTCGACATCATGTTCGAGCTGCCCGACCGTCCCGCCAAGGACAAGGGCAAGTACATGGTCACCGGCGAGATCGTCCGCAAGGAGAAGAACCTGTTCGACGCCCCCGCCGTCCCCATCCCCCCCGCGAAGCCCGAGCGGAAGAAGGAAAGCGCCTGACCGACCGATCGACGCGACGGAGGAGGAGGCGGCGGCGAGTCGATCGCCCCGCCTTCTCGGCCCCCTCCCGCTACCGGGGTCGGAGCGGGTGGGAGGCGCGGTCGGCGAGCGGCAGGGGGACGACTCCTCCCCGCGCCTGTGAGGCGTAGCAGGCGAGGACCATCTCGATCGTCGCCCGCCCGGCCCGGACGTCGGTTCGCGGCTGCGTATCGGTCTCGACGGCGTGGATCAGGTCGGCGACGATGGCCCGGTTGCCCTCGCCAAGGTCGTTCTTCACGTCGGCCGGTTCGTTCGGCGCGGTGATCGGCGTCCAGGCCGAACCGCCGGCGGTGGTCCACGCGGGGTCTTTGAGGATGAAGGCCGGCGGCGCCCAGCCGGTCTCCATCTGGATGCAGCCGGTCGACCCGCAGATCATCAGGCCGAACCGCTTGCCCGGCTGCTTCGGTCGGGACGAGGCGAAGTGGGCGACGGCCGCCGCGTCCTTGAAGCCGAACATCGCGTCGATTCGGTCGCCTGCGAGCGGGCCGATCCCCTCGGCGCCTTCGCGGACGTGGGTCGGCCCCGCCGGCTTCCCCTGTTCCGAGACCCGGGCGAAGCACCAGTCGGGCTCGCCGAGCAGGTCGCGGCAGAGGTCGAGGATGTGGACCCCCAGGACCATCAGGTCCTCGCCTCCCCCTCGGCGGTCCTCCTTGCCGCGGCCCCGGAGTTCCAGGACCTCGCCGATCGCCCCCTCGGCGATCAGCGCCTTGACGCGCTCGTATCGCGGGCTGTAGCGGGTCTGGAAGGCCATGGCGAGCTTCATGTGGGTGCGGTCGCAGGCGTCGACGATCGCGTCGCACGAGGCCAGGTCGGGGGCCATCGGCTTCTCGCAGAAGACGCCTCGGACGCCGTTCTCGGCGCACGCCAGGATCATGTCCTTGTGGGGGTCGAGCCAGCGCGGGCCGACCACCACGAGCTGGGGCCGCTCTCGTTGGAGCATTTCTCGGTAATCGCCGTAGGTCTTATCGACGTGCAGCCGCTTCGCCCCCCTGGCGCGGCCCTCGGGGTTGTCGTCGGCGACGGCGACGACCTGCAATTTGGGCTGGTCCAGGAGTGCGAGGTCGAGGCCGTGGCCGTAGTCGCCTCTCCCCGTTCGACCGATGACCGCCGCGCGATAGGGTTGAGCAACCATGTCGTCGGTCTCCTTGCGTGCTTGAACCGTCATCAATTCAGCGCGTCAGTCCCAGCAGCATAATGGCGATGCTGAAGTAAATCACCATGCCGGTGGCGTCGACCAGCGTGCTGATGAACGGGGCGGAGACCACGGCGGGATCGATGCCGACCCGGCTGGCGGCCAGCGGCACGATCGAGCCGATGACGTTGGACCACATGCAGACGCCGAACAGCGAGAGGCCGACCACCCCCGAGACCCCCCAGGGCTGCCCCCGCCAGTAGTGGATGTAGAAGAAGCCGGTCGTGCCCAGGGCCAGGCCGAGGCAGAAGCCGGTCAGCCACTCGCGGGCGACCACGTGGAGCGCGTGCGAGAGCTTGATCTCCCCCAGCGCCAGGCCCCGGATGACGGTGCCGACGGTCTGGCTGCCGGCGTTGCCGCCGGTGCCGGTCAAAAGGGACATGAACAGGAACAGGGCGGGGACCTGCTCGTCCTCCATCGTCCACTGGAAATGCTGGACCACCGGGGTCGTGAGGTTTTCGGCCAGGAACAGGAGCATCAGCCATTTGATCCGGCGGCGGACGACGGAGACGACGTTGCTCTGCCAGTAGGGCGCGGTGTCGGCCTCGGGGTCGGGGGAGACGCCGCCGAACTTGAGGATGTCCTCGGTCTGCTCCTGGCGGAGGATGTCCATGGCGTCGTCGTGGGTGACGATGCCGACGATCCGGTCGTCGGCGTCGACGATCGGCAGGGCGAGGAGGTCGTATTTCTCGATCTGGCGGGCGACCGGCTCCTGGTCCTCGTCGACCCGGCCGGAGATGACGTCCTGCTGCATGATCTCTTCGATCACGGCCGACCGCCGCGCCAGGATCAGCCGCTTGAGCGAGACGAAGCCGATGAGCCGGCGGGTGTGATCGACGACGTAGGTGTAATAGATCGTCTCGCGGTCGGGGGCCTCGTGGCGGAGCCGGTCGAGGGCCTCGCGGACGGTGATGTGGGGGGGGAGGGTGACGTAGTCGGTCGTCATCACCGCGCCGGCGGTCCCTGGCTCGTAGCTGGTCAGCCTGCGGATGTCGTCGCGCTCGGCCTGGGCCAGGTTGGGGAGGACCTCGTCGACGAAGTCCTCGTCGAGCCGGTTGACCAACGCCGCGCGCTCGTCGTGCGACATCACCCGGAGCAGCTCGGCGGCGGCCTGCGGCGGCATCGCCTCGACCAGCCGGTTCTGGCTGTCGAGATCGAGGTAGCTGAGGACCTCGGCCCGGTCGCGGGGCTCAAGGACGCCGAACAGGGCGTCGCCGTCGTGGTCTTCCAGGTCCTCGATCAGCTCGGCGACTTTTCCAGGGTGCTGGTCCGAGACGAACTCCCGAAGCGCGAGGACTTCGCCGTCCTGGATCAATTCCCGGAGGTCGGGCACCAGCAGCGGATTCCGCATGAGACCCCCTCCGTTTCACCCGCGCGGCGGCGGGGCTCTCCCGGCGTTTCTAGAGATGGAAAACGAGTTCGTTGAATCGGGGTGGCACGGGTTCGTACTCGACCCCGTGAACGCGGGCCGCGGCCTGTTCACACGGGGTCGAGTACGAACCCGTGCCACCCGACGCACCAGGAATCCCGGTTCGGCGGGAGCCTCGCCCTCCCCGTTCTGAGACAGTCTCTCAGCCGACGACGTCCTTGCCGACCCAGGGGCGAAGCGCCTCGGGGACGTCGATCCGGCCGTCGGCCCGCTGGTAGTTCTCGATCACCGCGATCAGGGCCCGGCTGACGGCGACGGCCGTGCCGTTGAGCGTGTGGACGAACCGCGTCCCCTTCTGTCCGGTCGGCCGATACCGGATGTTCAACCTTCGGGCCTGGTAATCGGTGCAATCCGAGGTGCTGGTGACCTCGCCGTATTCACCGTGCTCGCCCCGCCCCGGCATCCAGGCTTCGAGGTCGTACTTGCGGTAGGCCGGGCCCCCCAGGTCGCCGGTGGCGATGTCGAGCACGAGGTACGGAATCCCGAGCGAATTGAAGATGTCCTCCTCAATCGCCAGCATTTCCTGATGGATCTGGTCCGATTGTTCCGGGGTCGAGAACGCGAACATCTCGACCTTGGTGAACTGGTGGACGCGGTACAGCCCCCGGCTCGCCCGACCGGCGGCGCCCGCCTCGGTCCGGAAGCAGTGCGACAGGCCGACGTACTTGATCGGCAGGTCCGCCTCGTCGAGCAGCTCGTCGGCGTGCATTCCTCCGAGCGTGATCTCCGCGGTGCCGACGAGGCTGAGGTCGCTGTCCTCGATCGAGTAGACCTGGGTCTCCTCTCCCCGAGGGGTGAAGCCGACCCCCTCCAAGATACTATTACGGGCCAGGTCGGGGGTGGTGATGGGCGTGAATCCGCGATCGATCAATTTTCGGATCGCGAACTGCTGGAGCGCCAGGTCGAGGAGGACGGCGTCGTTCTTGAGGAAGTAGAACCCGGCGCCGGCGACCTTGCCGCCGGTCTCGAAGTCGATCAGGTCGAGGGACTTGCCGAGCTCGACGTGGTCCTTGACCGGGAAGTCGAAGACGCGGGGGACGCCGACCTTCTTGACCTCGACGCTGTCGTCCTCGGTCCGGCCGACGGGGGCGTCGGGGTGGGTCAGGTTGGGGATCCGCCTGAGCCTTTGCTTGATCTCGTCGTCGAGCCGGCGGAGCTGCTCCTCCTGGTCGGCGACGTCGGTCTTGAGCCGCTTGCCGGCCTCGATCAGCTCGGCCCGGCGGGCGGCGTCGCGCTCCTTGCCGGTCGACTGGGCCACCTCGTTCTGACGGCGGCGGACGTCCTCGACGGCGGAGAGCACCTGCCTGCGGTCGACTTCGAGCTCGGCGATCCGGTCGACGTCCTCAAGCGCCTCGGCGGGGACGTTGCGGTTGCGGCAGTTCTCGCGAACCTGATCCAGGTTGGCGATGACGAATTTCAGGTCGAGCATGGCGGTTTCCTAGAACGAGCCTCGGCGGCCCTGAGAGGTCGGGGAACGACCGGGGCTCACGGCGCCTCGCCTCGTGGGCGGATCGGAATCGAAGATCGGGGCGTATTGGGCTTGAGTCGGTCGAGCCGCTGTGCGGACGAGAAGCGTCGAACCGACGCGTCAGGACGGCCGGGCGAACTCCTCAAGGAGATAGGCGCTGGATTTGATCCCTCGATGGAAGTCGGCCAGCGAGAATTTCTCGTTGGGCCCGTGCAGGTTGTCGTCGTTCTGCCCCCATCCCAGGAGCAGGGTGTCGATGTTCAGGTTGCGCTTGAGCAGGCCGACGACCGGGATCGAGCCCCCCTCGCGGATGAACACCGGCTTGACCCCGAACCCGGCCTCGATCGCCCGAGACGCGGCGTGGACGCCGGGGCTGTCGACGTTCACCAGCACCGCCGGGGCGCCTTGCGAGACCTGCAAATCCACCGTCACGCCCGGCGGCGTCACCGCTTCAAGATGTTTGCGAAGCAGGGTCTCGACCGTCCTGGGGTCCTGGTCGGGAACCAGCCGGAAGCTGAACTTCGCGCCGGCCTTGCAAGGGAGGACCGTCTTGGGCCCGGCCCCCGCATATCCCCCCCAGATCCCGTTGACGTCGCAGGTGGGGCGGGCCCACTTGCGTTCCAGGGTCGAGTACCCGGCCTCGCCGACGAGCTCGCCGACGCCGAGGTCGGCCTGGAATTCGGACTCCGAGAACGGCAGCTTGCGGAACTCCGCCCGCTCCCACTCCTCCAGCGGCTTGACCGCGTCGTAAAAGCCGGGGATCGCGATCTTGCCGTCGAGCCCCTTCAGGCTGTCGAGGATCGTCGCCAACGCGTTGAGCGGGTTGGCCACGGCGCCGCCGTAGGTCCCCGAGTGGAGGTCGCGGTTCGCCCCTTGAACGTGGATCTCGAAGTAGGCCAGACCTTTCAGACCGTAGGTGACGGCCGGAACGCCGGGGGCGAACTGGCTGCTGTCGGAGATCACCGCGTAGTCGCAGGCGAGCTTGGCTTGATTCTCCTCGACGAACGCCTCCAGGTTCGCGCCGCCGATCTCCTCCTCCCCCTCGATCAGGATCTTGACGTTGACCGGCAGCGCGCCCTCGGTCTTGAGCCAGGCCTCGACGGCCTTCAAGTGGGTGAACATCTGCCCCTTGTCGTCGGTGGCCCCGCGCGCGTAGAGGTTGCCGTCGCGAACGGTGGGCTCGAACGGGGGGGAGAGCCAGGGCTCCAGGGGCTCGGGGGGCTGCACGTCGTAATGGCCGTAGATCAGGACCGTCGGCTGGTTCTTGGCCCCGAGCCATTCGGCGTAGACGAGCGGGTGCCGCCTGGTGGGGATGATCTGGGCGTCCAGGCCCATGGCGGCGAGGTCGTCGCGGACGAATTCGGCGGCGAGCCGGGTGTCGGCGTCGTGCTCGGGCTGGGCGCTGACGCTGGGAATCCGGAGCAGCTTCTTGAGTTGCTCCTCGAAATCGCCGCGATGCGCCTCCAGGTATGCGTCGATCCGCTCCCGACCCATTTGAACGACCACCTTTCGCGATCAACGGTCCGCCCAGGGGGGCCGAGCCGAGTAGAAAACCGCTTCGCCGCCCCCCCACGGCTCGTCCGGGGGCTCGGCCCCCAGTATAACAAGGACGCCGCGATGGAGCGAAGCCCCAGTCGACGCGTCCGGGAAACGTCGTCGATGATCGTTGGCGACGGTCGTCACAATTTTCAGGGAATCGGCGTTATCTTTGGACTGGGGGGCATGAGACGGCGGCGCCTCGATTCCAAAGTTGTTTCCCGACGCCGCAACGCGTAGTTTTGAATCGGCGGGCTTGTATGAGGCGAGGCAAGGATTACAAAATGATCTAGAGCTTCTTGTACGGTTGACTTCTCGCGGTCAGCGCTCATATTTTCCAAAACTTGACTCAAGTTTCCATGAAAGAAGGCCGGACGAGCGATCCGAGGAGGGTGGTTCCTGATGTCGGCATCGAACTTGCAATGCCAGTCATTCCGACCACGGGGCCTGGCTCCGGCGTAGGAATCGCAAGAATCGCGACGAATGGGCCGCCCTGATCGATTACGGCCCTGAGCACACTTCAGCAAGAGCGGCGGCCTGGGCGAAAAACGCGTGCCACGCGTGGTATATTGAACCTGTGCGGCGAGTGAGTGTTGCCAACGGAAAGGCGACCGTCCCCGGGGTGGGTTTCGGCTCTCTTCTGGGCGCGGTGTCAAGCGGATTCCTGGGACGGTTTGGCTCGGGCTTGAATTGAAACGAGCACCGAGACCGCTTGGCGCGGCAGCCGAGGACGTTCATCGAAACATTCCCTTTGTACGACGCGGTTTAGGAGGGGTCCTTTCCAATGAGCTTCATTCAGCGCTTTCTTGAGCGTGTTCTTCGCAATAATCCCACTCGCATGCCCCGCACGAGCTTCGACGACCTGAGCCAGGAACAACTGGACGCCCATCTCCGGGTCGGCCGTTACGGCAGCTTTTCCCTGACCGACGCGGTTCGGCCGTCGATCGGCCTGGACGTGATCCCCCGCGAGGGCTACCGCCGCGACGTCTACTGCGACCCTGAGTCCGGCAACAAGATGCCGGTGCTCGCCGCCTCGGTCTCGGCCGACCGCCTGTTCGACGTCTTCATGGACCTGCTCGACCCGTTGGGCGAGGTGGTCGACGTCGTCATGGAATCGAGCCACGACTCCGAGCCCGGCTCGCACTCCGACATGTACCGCGAGCACATGGACACGGTGATCCTCAAGAGCACCCTCTACGACTACGAATCGCTCTTGATGAACGACGGCTGCACCGGCCTGGCCGCCCTCAACCCCGGCGGGCCGATGGAAGTGCAGTTCGACGAGCACAAGCTCCTCTTCGTCTACGCCCACGACCTTGAGCCGTTCGAGGAGATCCTCAAGGGCTACGGCCTCCGTCGCGACGACACCCTCAAGTTCATCTCCGAGGCCGAGCACCTGCACTCGACCGACGACGAGCACCGCGACGAGTTCGACGAGCTGCTCTACCGGCTGGGGATCGACGACCACTAACTCAGAGCGGCTCGCTCGGCGCTCGCGCTCGACTCCTCCTTATCGCACGGGGCCAGGCGTCAATTAGACGCCTCCCCGTTCTTTTTTTGCGCCTCGGGTCGTCGTTCCGGGCGTTTGACCCGGAGCGTCGTCGATCCGTACGATGGATAGGGGAGCGGCGGCGCATCGGTCGGCCGTCAAGGCGATCGTCTGGGACGTGGAGACTGGGAATGCGGTTGCGGGGATTACGGTGCGTCGAGAGTCGCGGCTGGTCGGCCCGAGGTTCCTGGACGGCGATCGCCTTGACGGTCGGCCAGATCGTCGGCTGCTCCGCCCCGGAGGCCGAGAAGCCGACCGGGCCGCCGACCTTCGCGGGGGTGAGCCTGAGCCTGGGGGCCGTCGGCGATCCGGCCGTTCTGGCGGGCGTCACGGCCGCGCGCGGCGAGTGGACGGCCTCGCGCCAGGCCGAGTTGTCGATCGCCAAGAGCCCGATCGCCGACCTCGCCGACGTCCAGGGCGTGGATCTGATCGTCTTCCCGGGAGACGCGCTGGGCGAACTCGTCGATCGCGACCTGCTTGAAGTGATCCCCAACTCCCTGGTGATCCCCCCGGCGCCGGTCGCCGATCCCTTGAGGCCCAACGCCCGCAAGGACGAGGCCGAGGAGGCGCCCGAAGACCCTTACAAGCACGACGACCTGGCGCCGGCGTTCCGTGATCAGGTCGCCAGGTACGGAAACGACCGGTACGCGCTGCCGATGGGGGGCTCGGTCCTGGTGCTCGTCTACCGGGGCGACGCGTTCGCGTCGGAGGCCAACAAGAAGGGGGCGGCCGAGCAAGGGCTGACGCTCGAAGCCCCCAGGACGTGGGCTGAACTCGACGCCCTGGCCAGGTTCTTCCAGGGCCGCGACTGGAACGGCGACGGCGAGCCCGACTTCGGCCTGGCCGCCGCGTTGGGGGGGGACGCCGAGGGGATCGCCAACGCGACGTTCCTCTCCCGAGCGGCCGCGCTGGGACAGCACCGCGACCAGTACTCGTTCCTGTTCGACTCCGACGCCATGACCCCTCGGATCGACGCGCCGCCGTTCGTCGAGGCGCTGGGGGCCGTGGCCGCCTGGAAGTCGGTCGGCCCTCCCGGGGTCGAATCGTTCGACGCGGCCGCCGCCCGGAAGGCGTTCCGCGAAGGCAGGACGGCCCTGCTCATCGACCGCGCCGAGAAGGCCGGCGACTGGGAGGGCCCCGGGGGCGCGGCGATCGGCGTCGCCCGACTCCCCGGCTCCGACCGGGTCTTCGAGCCGCTCCGAAAAACCTGGGAGACCGACGAATCGCTGAACCAGCCGGCCTATCTGCCGTTCGGCGGCGGCTGGCTGGTCGGCGTCCGCGCCGGCCTGGAAGCCGGCAAGAAAGCCGCCGCGCTCGACCTGGCTCGCTACCTGTCGAGCCCCGACGTCTCGTCCCGACTTCGCGCCGAGCACGATTTCCCGATGGCGCCGGTCCGGGCGAGTCAAATGGGCAAGGGCCCCCCCGACCCGACCGCCGCGCCGAACGTCGACGTCCGGCTCTGGTCGAATGCGGTCGGTCGAAGCCTGATGGGGCTGCGGGTGCTGCCGGGCTTGCGAATCCCCGAGGCCGACGCCTACCTCGCCGACCTGTCGAAGGGCCGGGCCGAGGCCCTCGCCGGCAAGCCCCCCGAGGCGGCGCTGCGCGACGTCGCGGCGGCCTGGTCGGCCCGCACCCAGGCGCTCGGCCCCAAGCGCCAGGTCTGGCATTACCGCCGCAGCCTCAACACGCTGCCGACGTCGCCCCAGCCGCCGGAGCGGGGCAAATGAGGACGCGGCCGGAACCGCGCCCATGAGCGGTCCCGACGCCGGCGGCGAGCCGTCCCCGATCCTCGCGACCGACCGCGAAGTCCGCGAGTTGATGGGCCTGTTCGACGTCCCAGCCTTCGCGCGCCGAGGGCAGGACATGGACTTCACCCTGAGCAGCCTGCACGGCCGCTGCCGCGCGCACCGGGCCGGGATGCTCGACATGGTCCAGGTCCGCCTCCGCCAGTGGTCGCGCGCGGCGGTCGGCCCCGACGACTGGTCCGACGTCTTCCGCGCCCCGGTCGTCGGCCTGTGGGCCTTGAGCCTGGCCGAGCCGCCGCGATGGGCCGCGTCCCCCGCCTCGACTCGTCAGCGTCGAGGCGTCGCCCGCGACCTGATCGCCAGCGTCGAGAGGTTCAACGACCGTTGGCGTCGGCACGTCGCCAGGCTCGACTTCGCGCCGATCAACGTCATGATCGATCAGTACAACGTCTATTACATCATCGAAAAAGAATGCGTTATGGGATCGGCGCGGCTGGCCGCGCGAGCCTTCGAGCCGGTCTCCCCGGTGTCGCCGGCGTCGATCCTCGTCGATCACCCCCTGCTCCCTGTCCCCGAACCGGCCGGTCGGTGAAACTAGGACGCATCGACGACGTCCCCGGCCCGCGTGACTTCCCGAAACCCGAGCGAGACGATCCCCATGATTCATGATCACGACCGCCGCCGCCGATTCCGGCCCTCGACGTCCCCCGCTCTTCTCTTAGGCGCCGCCTGGCTGGCGGCGTGTCTCGCGGGGTCCGCGGCGGCCTGGGGCCAGGTCTCGCCCCGGGCGACCCCGGCGAAGGCCCAGTCGAAAGCCGCCGCGGGCGCGTCCGGGATCGTCTTCGAGATCGCCTATCCCGAAAAAGGGGCCGACGACCGTCCGATCTCCGCTCGGGTTTACGTGATGCTCGGCCCGCAAGGGACGAACGTCGAGCCGAGGACCGGGCCGAACTGGTTCCACCCCGAGCCGTTCTTCGCCCGCGACGTGAAGGACTGGCGGCCCGGCGATTCGATCCGGATCGACGCCGGGGCCGACGGCTTCCCCGCCCCCTTGAGCCAGCTTGAGCCCGGCGCCTACCGCGCCCAGGCGGTCGTCCGGCTGAACCAGGACACGGCCAAGATCGGCGCCGGCGAAGGCAACCTGTACGGCCCGATCGTCGAGTTCACGGCGCCTTCGAAGGCCGAGGCCCCGGTCCGCCTGATCGTCGATCAGATCGTGCCCCCCCGCCCGTTCCACGAGACCGAGAGGATCAAGCTGGCGGAGCGCCCCAGCCCGATCCTCTCGGCGTTCTTCGGCCGACCGATCAAGCATCAGGCCGCCGTGATCCTTCCCAAAACGCCCCCCAGGGCCGGCGACAAGCTGCCGGCGGTCTACACGATCACGGGCTTCGGGGGCGATCACCATTCGGCGTCGCGGTATCTCGAATCGCCGGGCCTGAACTACGCCGACGACATGGTCCGGATCGTCCTCAACGCCGACTGCGGGACCGGCCACCACGTCTTCGCCGACAGCGCCAACAACGGCCCCCGCGGAAGGGCGCTGATCGAGGAGTTCATCCCGTACCTCGAAGCGAACTTCCCGCTGATCGCCGACCCCCGCGCGCGGCTGCTCAACGGCCATTCGTCGGGGGGCTGGAGCAGCCTCTGGCTTCAGGTGACGTATCCCGACGCGTTCGGCGGCGTCTGGTCGACCAGCCCCGACCCGGTCGACTTCCGCGACTTTCAACGCGTAAACATCTATCGAGAGGGAGAAAACGCCTACCGCGACCCCGAAGGCGCGCGCCGGCCGGTGGCCCGCATGGGGACGAAGCCGTTCCTGTTCTACGACTCCTTCTGCAAGCTGGAGCAGGTGTTGGGCCACGGCGGCCAGCTCAGCTCGTTCGAGGCCGTCTTCAGCCCCAAGGCGCTGGACGGCCAGCCTCGCAAGCTCTGGGACCGCAAATCGGGCGTGATCGACCCCAAGACGGCCAAGGACTGGGAAGCCTACGACGTCCGGCTCGTCCTCGAACGCAACTGGCCGACCCTTAAGCCGAAGCTCGCCGGCAAGCTGCACGTCGTCACCGGCTCGCTCGACACCTTCTACCTCGAAGGGGCGGTCAAGCTCCTCAAGGAGTCGCAAGAGCAACTCGGAAGCGACGCCGACATCGAGATCATCCCCGACAAGGACCACGGCAACATCCTCGACGCCAAGCTCGCCGAGCGGATCGGCCGCGAGATGAAAGCCGCCGTCGCGCCGCTGCTCAAGGATCGTTAAGCGACTCGCGATCGGGGCCTGTGCGACGAGAGTCTGTCCCATACGGGAGGGCGAGGAGGAGCCCGGACCCAATTGGCGTTGCCCCACGCCGAACCGCTCGAAGCCAGGGCGTCGGTCACGGCCAATTGGGTTCCTTCGCGCCGAAATCCGTCGCGAGCGGCGAGGCGGAGGGATCGGGTTCGTTGGCGCCGAAACGTGCGACGGTTCGGCGTGTACTCCAGCTTCAATCGATTGGCTTCAAGGCAGTTGCGCCAATCCGGATCGACCTCGATTTTGGGTTCGTTCGTCCGCGTTTCCGACGCCGGCCCTGGTCGAGCCGGTTCGCCGATTGGGTTCCTTCGCGCGCTTTTCCGCCCCTCGGCTCCGACCGCCTTCGCGCCGTCGGATCGTGTCCGGCCGTCCGGCCTTCACTTACGCAAGCGAGCTAGCGTGCGTGCAATTGAATTGTCAAGGAGCTTTCAACCCATGATCCACCATGTTGAGTATACCCCACGATATCGCAAACATTGCCCAATCACCCTGTTTCGCCTTATCGTCAACTGGAGCAATCCGGACAAAACATCCGATCTTCCTGTTAAAAGACCCTAACTTAATGAGCTTCTGCTCCCATCGCCGCAACTCGGCCGTTCGACCTCCTTTGGAGTGCGGGAGCTTGCTCCCGCGCGCGATGCATGGTGCGCGGCGGCGAGCCGCCGCACTCCACAATCGGAGACCGACGACGTCTTAAATGGACGCTGACTACATCAGCTTCGGCTCAGCATTTTCCAGGACGTTCGCTCCTCTATTTAGAGCGGTCTCCTGATGGGTTGCGCGGTTCGCCGCTGGGCCTCGACCGTTCGACCTGTGGAGTGCGGGAGCTTGCTCCCGCGCGCGATGCATGGTGCGCGGCGGCGAGCCGC
>ERZ778018.2227-NODE-2227-length-12852-cov-561.594202_pt1 | contig 12852 bp, 8 predicted proteins | sample MGYA00375748_ERZ778018 | MGnify/ENA primary metagenome ERZ778018 (study PRJEB29350, sample SAMN05509839) | bioreactor metagenome | biome: bioreactor; material: wastewater | place: South Africa: University of Cape Town | collected 2014-04-22 ... | reverse complement strand
GGCAGCCCGAATAAGCTCGGTCTGCCAAGAAGCGGGAATTTAACATGAGCGGCCCGCCATAGGCAAGCCAACGCTCAGCCGTCCTGGACCCGAACACGAAGTGCGTCCATGCACCTCATTTCGTATGTCAGCGAGCAATACCCTGAACGGATTTACTCGACACCGTTCTCACCACCGACCGGAGCCCCGGCGAACGAGACCGCAGGCGTGGAGCCGGAAAGAGTCTCCAGCTCCGTGGCGGTCAAGCCGCCTTGGCGACGACGCGATGCGTGGTACGCCAAACCCGTGCCTGCCGGAATAAGACGTCCGACGATAACATTTTCCTTCAGGCCACGCAAGCTGTCGCGCGTTCCGCGAACCGCCGCCTCGGTGAGGACGCGGGTGGTTTCCTGGAACGAGGCCGCCGAGATGAACGATTCGGTCGCCAACGATGCCTTGGTGATGCCCAGCAGCACCGACTGGTAGTCTGCCGGCCGCTCGTCCTTGGCGATTGCACGCTCGTTCTCGCCGTTGATCCGCACGCGCTCGACCTGCTCGCCGCGCAGGTAGTGGCTGTCGCCCGGCTCGACGATCTCGACCTTGCGCAGCATCTGGCGAATGATCGCCTCGATGTGCTTGTCGTTGATCTTCACGCCCTGCAGGCGGTACACGTCCTGGATCTCCTTGACCAGGTACGTGGCCAGCGGCTCCACGCCGAGCAGACGCAGGATGTCGTGCGGGTTCGGCTCGCCATCGACGACGGTCTCGCCCTTCTCCACGTGCTCGCCCTCGAACACGATGACCTGACGCCATTTCGGAATCAGCTCCTCGTGCTCGTTGCCGTCGGCGTCCTTGATGATCAGGCGCTGCTTGCCCTTGGTGTCCTTGCCGAAGCTGACGATGCCGGAACGCTCGGCCAGGATCGCCGGCTCCTTCGGCTTGCGCGCCTCGAACAGGTCGGCCACGCGCGGCAGACCGCCGGTGATGTCGCGGGTCTTCGAGGTTTCCTGCGGAATGCGCGCGATCACGTCGCCCACGCCCACCTCGGCGCCGTTCTGGATCGACACGATGGCGCCGGCCGGCAGGAAGTACTGCGCGGCGATGTCGGTGCCCGGCAGCTTCAGCTCGCGGCCCTTGGCGTCTTCCAGGCGCACGATCGGGCGCAGGTCCTTCGCCTGCGCGCCGCGCCGCTTCGGATCGGTGACCACCGCCGACTCCAGGCCGGTCAGCTCGTCGGTCTGGCTCTGCACGGTGACGCCGTCGAGGAAGTCGATGAAGCGCACCACGCCGGCCACCTCGGTGACGATCGGATGGGTATGCGGGTCCCAGTTGGCCACGGTCTGGCCCGGCTTGACCGCCGCACCGTCCTTGACCGCGATGGTGGCGCCGTACGGCACCTTGTAGCGCTCGCGCTCGCGGCCGCTGGCGTCGATCACGCTCAGTTCGCCCGAACGCGATACCGCGACCAGGTGGCCGGACTTGTGCTGCACCGACTTCAGGTTGTTGTACTTCAGCGAGCCGGTGGTCTTCACCGTCACGTTGTCCACCGCCGCCGCACGCGAAGCCGCGCCGCCGATGTGGAAGGTACGCATGGTCAGCTGGGTGCCGGGCTCGCCGATCGACTGCGCGGCGACCACGCCCACGGCCTCGCCCATGTTGACCAGATGGCCACGGGCCAGGTCGCGGCCGTAGCACAGCTTGCACACGCCATGTTCGGCTTCGCAGGTGATCGGCGAACGCACCTTGATGATCTGCACGCCGGCCTTGTCCAGCTTCTCGACCAGTGCCTCGTTGAGCAGGGTGTCGCGGGTGACGATCGGCTGGTCGTCGTCGCCCGGGGCGTAGACGTCCTCGACCACCACGCGGCCGAGCACGCGGTCGCGCAACGGCTCGACCACGTCGCCGCCTTCGACGATCGGCTGCATGGTGATGCCGTCCTCGGTACCGCAGTCGTCCATGGTGACCACCACGTCCTGCGCCACGTCGACCAGGCGACGGGTGAGGTAACCGGAGTTGGCGGTCTTCAGCGCGGTATCCGCCAGGCCCTTGCGGGCGCCGTGGGTCGAGTTGAAGTACTGCAGCACGTTCAGGCCTTCGCGGAAGTTGGCCTTGATCGGGGTCTCGATGATCGAGCCGTCCGGACGCGCCATCAGGCCGCGCATGCCGGCCAGCTGGCGAATCTGCGCGACCGAACCACGCGCGCCGGAGTCGGCCATGATGTACAGCGAGTTCATCGACTTCTGGCTGACCGTCTTGCCTTCGGCGTCGACCACCTTCTCGGTGCCGATGCCGTCGATCATCGCCTTGGCCACCAGTTCGCTGGTGCGCGACCAGATGTCGACCACCTTGTTGTAGCGCTCGCCGGCGGTGACCAGACCCGACTGGTACTGCTGCTGGATCTCGACGACTTCCTTCTCGGCCTCCTCCAGGATCGGCTTCTTCTCCTCCGGGATCAGCATGTCGTCGATGCCGATGGAGATGCCCGCGCGGGTGGCGAAGCGATAGCCGGTGTACATCAGCTTGTCGGCGAACACCACGGTTTCCTTCAGGCCCAGCAGGCGATAGCTGGAGTTGATCAGGCGCGAGATGTTCTTCTTGGTCAGCTCGGTGTTGGCCAGCTCGAAAGGCAGGCCTTCAGGCAGGATTTCGGCCAGCAGGGCGCGGCCCACGGTGGTCTCGACCAGCTTCGTTTCGCTGGTGCGGGTGCCGTCCTCGGCAAGGTGCACCTGCTTCAGGCGCACCTTGACCCTGGCGTGCAACTCGGCCGCGCGGTTGTCATAGGCGCGACGCGCCTCGCCGATGCCGGAGAACACCATGCCGGTGCCCTTGGCGTTGATCAGCTCGCGGGTCATGTAGTACAGGCCCAGCACCACGTCCTGGGTCGGCACGATGATCGGCTCGCCGTTGGCGGGCGACAGGATGTTGTTGGACGACATCATCAGGGTGCGCGCTTCCAGCTGCGCCTCGATCGACAGCGGCACGTGCACGGCCATCTGGTCGCCGTCGAAGTCCGCGTTGAACGCGGTGCAGACCAGCGGGTGCAGCTGGATCGCCTTGCCTTCGATCAGCTTCGGCTCGAACGCCTGAATGCCGAGGCGGTGCAGGGTCGGCGCGCGGTTCAGCAGCACCGGATGCTCGCGGATCACCTCTTCGAGGATGTCCCACACCTGGCCTTCCTCACGCTCGACCAGCTTCTTCGCCGCCTTGATGGTGGTGGCTTCGCCACGCGCCTGCAGCTTGGCGAAGATGAACGGCTTGAACAGCTCCAGCGCCATCTTCTTGGGCAGGCCGCACTGGTGCAGGCGCAGGGTCGGGCCGACCACGATCACCGAACGGCCGGAGTAGTCCACGCGCTTGCCGAGCAGGTTCTGGCGGAAGCGACCCTGCTTGCCCTTGATCATGTCGGCGAGCGACTTCAGCGCACGCTTGTTGGTGCCGGTGATGGCACGGCCGCGGCGGCCGTTGTCCAGCAGCGCATCGACCGACTCCTGCAGCATGCGCTTCTCGTTGCGCACGATGATGTCGGGCGCATTGAGCTCGAGCAGCCGCTTCAGGCGGTTGTTGCGGTTGATGACGCGGCGGTACAGGTCGTTCAGGTCGGAGGTGGCGAAGCGGCCGCCATCCAGCGGCACCAGCGGACGCAGGTCCGGCGGCAGCACCGGCAGCACGGTCAGCACCATCCACTCCGGCTTGTTGCCGGATTCCAGGAACGCCTCGATCAGCTTGACGCGCTTGGTGAGGCGCTTGAGCTTGGTCTCGGAGTTGGTCGAGGCGATCTCTTCCTTCAGGCGGATGACCTCGCCCGGCAGGTCGAGCGACTTCAGCAGGTGGAATACCGCCTCGGCGCCCATGCGCGCGTCGAACTCGTCGCCGTGCTCCTCGGTCGCTTCCAGGTACTGGTCTTCGCTGAGCAACTGGCCGCGCTCCAGCGCGGTCATGCCCGGGTCGATCACCACGAAGGCCTCGAAGTACAGGATGCGCTCGATGTCGCGCAGCGTCATGTCCAGCATCAGGCCGATGCGCGAGGGCAGCGACTTCAGGAACCAGATGTGCGCGGTCGGGCTGGCCAGCTCGATGTGGCCCATGCGCTCGCGGCGCACCTTGGCCAGCGTCACTTCGGTGCCGCACTTCTCGCACACCACGCCGCGATGCTTCATGCGCTTGTACTTGCCGCACAGGCACTCGTAGTCCTTCACCGGCCCGAAGATCGCGGCGCAGAACAGGCCGTCACGCTCCGGCTTGAAGGTGCGGTAGTTGATCGTCTCCGGCTTCTTCACTTCGCCGTACGACCACGAGCGGATCAGCTCCGGCGAGGCGAGCGCGATCTTGATCGCGTCGAAATCCGGCGTCGCACGCTGCTGGTTGAAGAGGTTGAGCAAGTCTTTCATTTGAATCTCCGGTCGGAGCAAATTCTTGGGTCGAGGTCCGCAGTTCGAACAAGATCAGGCTTGCCGGATCCGGGTCGGGAGACGGGGCCTGCCTTTGCAGATTCCGAATCCCGTATCCCGAATCCCGTAACTCACTTGACCTCTTCCAGATCGATGTCGATGGCGAGCGAGCGGATTTCCTTCACCAGCACGTTGAAGGACTCCGGCATGCCCGCGGACATTTCGTGGTTGCCGTCGACGATGTTCTTGTACATCTGGTTGCGGCCCTGCACGTCGTCGGACTTCACCGTCAGCATTTCCTGCAGGGTGTAGGCCGCGCCGTAGGCTTCCAGCGCCCAGACTTCCATTTCGCCGAAGCGCTGGCCGCCGAACTGCGCCTTGCCGCCCAGCGGCTGCTGGGTGACCAGCGAGTACGGCCCGGTGGAGCGCGCATGCATCTTGTCGTCGACCAGGTGGTTGAGCTTCAGGTAGTGCATGTAGCCCACGGTGACCGGGCGGTCGAACGCCTCGCCGGTGCGACCGTCGTACAGCATGGTCTGGCCCGACTCGGGCAGATCCGCCAGCTTCAGCATCGCCTTGATCTCGGTCTCCTCGGCGCCGTCGAACACCGGCGTCGCCATCGGCACGCCTTCCTGCAGGTTGGTGGCGAGCGCCAGGATCTCCTTGTCGGTGAGCGACTTCAGATCGACGTGCTGCACCGCGCCGGCGACGTGGGTGTTGTAGATCTGGTCGAGGAACTTGCGGATCTCGACCACCTTCTCCTGCGCCTCGATCATCTTCTGGATCTTCTTGCCCAGGCCCTTGGCGGCCCAGCCCAGATGCACTTCCAGAATCTGGCCGATGTTCATGCGTGAAGGCACGCCCAGCGGGTTGAGGCAGATATCCACCGCCTCGCCGTTGGCCATGTACGGCATGTCCTCCACCGGCACCACGTTGGAGACCACGCCCTTGTTGCCGTGACGGCCCGCCATCTTGTCGCCCGGCTGGATGCGGCGCTTGACGGCCAGGAACACCTTGACCATCTTCAGCACGCCCGGCGCGAGGTCGTCGCCCTGGGTGATCTTGCCCTGCTTCTCCTTGAAGCGCTTGTCGAACTCTTCCTTGTGGCGCTTGATCTGCTCGGCGGCGCGCTCGAGGAACTCGGTGACGTCCTCATCCTTGACGTTGATCTTGAACCAGTCGTCCTTCTTCAGGCCGTCGAGGTAGGCGTCGGTGATCTCGGCGCCGCGCTTGAGGCCGCCCGGGCCACTCTGTGCGGTCTTGCCGACCAGCTGGGTGCGCATGCGGCTGTAGATCGCGCCTTCCAGGATGCGGAACTGGTCGTCCAGATCCTTGCGCACGCGCTTGACCTCGGTCTCCTCGATCTGGCGCGCGCGCTTGTCCTTCTCGATGCCGTCGCGGGTGAACACCTGCACGTCGATGACGGTGCCGTCCATGCCCGGCGGCACGCGCAGCGAGCTGTCCTTCACGTCGGACGCCTTCTCGCCGAAGATCGCGCGCAGCAGCTTCTCTTCCGGGGTCAGCTGGCTCTCGCCCTTGGGCGTGACCTTGCCGACCATGATGTCGCCGGCCTTGACCTCGGCACCGATGTACACGATGCCGCTCTCGTCCAGGCGCGCCAGCGCCTGCTCGCCCACGTTCGGGATGTCGGCGGTGATTTCCTCGGCGCCCAGCTTGGTGTCGCGCGCGATGCAGGACAGCTCCTCGATGTGGATCGAGGTGTAGCGGTCTTCCTGCACGACGCGCTCGGAGAGCAGGATCGAGTCTTCGAAGTTGTAGCCGTTCCACGGCATGAACGCGATCAGCATGTTCTGGCCGAGCGCGAGCTCGCCCAGGTCGGTCGACGAGCCGTCGGCCAGCGTGTCGCCCTTTGCCACCACGTCACCGACGTTGACCAGCGGACGCTGGTTGAGGTTGGTGTTCTGGTTGGAGCGGGTGTACTTGGTCAGCGTGTAGATGTCGACGCCGGCGTCGTTGTCGCCGACCTCTTCCTCGTTCACGCGTACCACGATGCGCGCCGCATCGACCTGGTCGATCACGCCGCCGCGCTTGGCGGAAACGATGACGCCGGAGTCGCGCGCCACCGCGCGCTCGATGCCGGTACCGACCAGCGGGGTCTGCGAGCGCAGCGTCGGCACGGCCTGGCGCTGCATGTTCGCGCCCATCAGCGCGCGGTTCGCGTCGTCGTGCTCCAGGAACGGCACCAGCGCCGCGGCGACCGACACGGTCTGCATCGGCGAGACGTCCATGTAGTCGACTTCGGATGCCGGGCGCAGCTCGGATTCGCCGCGGAAGCGGCAGGACACGAAGTCCTCCAGGAACGCGCCGTGCTTGTCCAGCGGCGAGTTCGCCTGGGCGATCACGTGGTCGCCCTCCTCGATCGCCGACAGGTAGTCCACCTTGTTGGTGACCTTGCCGTTCGCCACTTCACGGTACGGCGTCTCCAGGAAGCCGTACTCGTTGGTGCGGGCGTACACGGCCAGCGAGTTGATCAGGCCGATGTTCGGACCTTCCGGCGTCTCGATGGTGCAGACGCGGCCGTAATGGGTCGGATGCACGTCGCGCACTTCGAAGCCGGCGCGTTCGCGGGTCAGGCCGCCCGGCCCGAGCGCAGAGACGCGACGCTTGTGCGTCACTTCCGACAGCGGATTGTTCTGGTCCATGAACTGCGACAGCTGCGAGGAGCCGAAGAACTCCTTCACCGCCGCCGCGACCGGCTTGGCGTTGATCAGGTCCTGCGGGGTCAGGCCATCGGCCTCGGCCAGGCTGAGGCGCTCGCGCACGGCGCGCTCCACGCGCACCAGGCCGATGCGGAAGGTGTTCTCGGCCATCTCGCCGACCGAACGCACGCGGCGGTTGCCCAGGTGGTCGATGTCGTCGACGGTGCCGTGACCGTTCTTGATGTCGATCAGCACCTTCAGCACGTCGAGGATGTCGGACGATTCGCCCTGCTCCTTGACCAGCCGCTGCGCCTCCTCTTCCTTGCGCTCGCTGAAGTACTTGTGGTCGTACAGCACGCCCGGGCCGAGGATGTCCTTGCGGCCCACGCGGCGGTTGAACTTCATCCGGCCCACCGCCGACAGGTCGTAGCGGTCGAAGGTGAAGAACAGGTTGAAGAACAGGTTCTGCGCGGCGTCCTTCGTCGGCGGCTCGCCCGGGCGCATCATGCGGTAGATCTCCACCAGCGCCTCCAGCGGCGTCTTGGTGTTGTCGATGCGCAGGGTGTGCGAGATGTAGGCGCCGCGGTCGAGGTCGTTGACGTACAGCGTCGGCACGACTTCGATGCCGGCCTTGCGGAAATTCTCCAGCTGCTCGGCGGTGATCTCGTCGTTCGCCGACGCCAGCAGCTCGCCGGTCTTGGCGTCGACGATGTCCTTCGCCACGATGCGGCCGACCGGGTAGTCGTCCGGCACTTCCAGCGCGGTGATGTTCTCGGCCGCCAGCTGGCGCACGTGGCGCGCGGTGATGCGCTTGCCGGCTTCCACCAGCACCTTGCCGCCGATGGCCAGGTCGAAGCTCAGCGTTTCGCCGCGCAGGCGCTCGGCGACCAGCTCCAGCGTGGTGCCGCCCTTCTTGCCCAGGTGGAACACGTTGTGCTCGAAGAAGATGGCCAGCATCTCCTCGTTCGAGTAGCCCAGCGCGCGCAGCAGCACCGTCACCGGCAGCTTGCGGCGGCGGTCGATGCGGGTGAACAGCGCGTCCTTCGGGTCGAACTCGAAGTCCAGCCAGGAGCCGCGGTAGGGGATCACGCGGGCGGAGAACAGCAGCTTGCCCGAGCTGTGCGTCTTGCCGCGGTCGTGGTCGAAGAACACGCCCGGCGAACGGTGCAGCTGCGAGACGATCACGCGCTCGGTGCCGTTGATGATGAAGGTGCCGGTGTCGGTCATGAGCGGGATCTCGCCCATGTAGACCTCCTGCTCCTTGATGTACTTGACCACCTTCTTCGAAGCCGGACTGTCCTTGTCGTAGATCACCAGGCGCACGGTGGTGCGCAGCGGCGCGCCGAAGGTCATGCCGCGGTTGCGGCACTCGCGCTCGTCGAACGCCGGCTCGCCGAGGCGGTAGTCGACATACTCGAGGGCGGCATTGCCCGAATAGCTGGAGATCGGGAACACCGACTTCAACGCGGCATGCAAACCCTTCTCGCCGCGTTGCTTCGGCGCGACGTGCTCCTGCAGGAACTCACGATAGGAATCGGTCTGGATGGTCAGCAGGTTGGGCACGCCCAGTACGGGCGGACGCTTGCCAAAGTCCTTGCGGATGCGTTTCTTCTCGGTAAACGAGTAGGCCATGATCGGTAGCGCCTCGGTTCGCAGTGACGCCGGCGGTGCACTCACCGGCTGAATGGATAGACAGGGATTCGGGAATCGAGAATGGGGAATCGTTAGAGCAAACAGCCTGCGTTTCTCAACGATTCTCCATTCTCCATTCCCCTTTCCCGTTCAAACGGGCAAAGCCCGGGAGCTTTCGCTCCCAGGCTTGCTTGACATCAAGTCGAAGCAGCGGCGTACAAACGCCGATTACTTCAATTCGACGGTGGCGCCGGCAGCTTCCAGATCCTTCTTGAACTTGTCGGCGTCTTCCTTCGACACGGCTTCCTTCAGGACGCCGCCGGCCTCGGTGAGGTCCTTGGCTTCCTTCAGGCCCAGGCCGGTGATGGCGCGGACGGCCTTGATCACGTCGACCTTCTTGGCGCCGGCGGTCTTCAGGATGACGTCGAACTCGGTCTGCGCTTCGGCGGCCGGGCCGGCAGCGGCCGGGCCGGCGGCAACCATCACCGGGGCGGCGGCGGTCACGCCGAACTTCTCTTCGATGGCCTTCACCAGGTCCATCACTTCCATCAGCGACTTGGCGGCGACGGCTTCAACGATCTGTTCGTTGGTCAGGGACATTGCATTTACCTCTGGATGTATTTCGGTTCGGTTTGATGAGACGCTGAGCGATCAGGCCGGCTCGGCTTCAGCCGGGGCTTCGGCGGCGACTTCGCCACCACCCTGCTGGTCGGCCACCGCCTTGACGACGCGGGCGAACATCGTGGCCGGTTCGGCCAGCACGCGGGCCAGCATGGCCAGCGCCTGTTCGCGGGTCGGCAGCGAGGCCAGCACGTCGACGTGCGAGGCCGGCAGCAGCTTGCCTTCGACCGAGACGAGCTTCGCCTGCAGCTTGTCGTTGTCCTTGGCGAACTCCTTGATCAGACGCCCGGCAGCGCCGGGTTCTTCCGTCGAGAATGCGTACAGCAGCGGACCGACCAGGGCGTCCTTGACGACCTCGAACTCGGTACCGGCCACGGCGCGCGACGCCAGCGTGTTCTTGACCACTCGCAAGTACACGCCGGATTCGCGGGCCTTCTTGCGCATCGCGGTCATCTGAGCGACCGTGGTGCCCGCATACTCGGCAGCGACCAGGGAGTGAGCCTTCGCGGCAACTTCAGCCAGCTCTGCGACTACTTCTTGCTTCTGAGACAGATTGAGAGCCATTGCACTCCTCCAAATGAACTCCGCTCACGGCTCCTGCCGCTTGCGGTCCTGGGCGACGCCATCCGTGACGTCGGGGACACTTCGGTGCCCCGGGTGTTGGCCTTTCCAGAACGAATCGAACGATTCCAGAAGGGGCAGCACCATCTGCGCAGGCCGGATTCGCGAGAAACCCGATTAAGCGATCCCGTTGGCGGCGACGGCGATTCCCTGCCTTGCGCGAGCTCCCTGCCCGTCGTCGTCGCGCGTTGATCGCGCCTGCGGTCTTTGACAGCGGTCCCGGCATTCGACGAACGCCGCAACTGCCCTCAAAAACTGCCCGCACCGGCACCTGGCCAGTGCGGGACTTGAGTCTTACTTGGCGGAGATGGCCAGCGACGAGGTATCGACGGCAACGCCGACGCCCATCGTGCTGGACAACGCCACTTTCTGCAGGAACACGCCCTTGGCCGTCGACGGCTTGGCCTTGATCACATCGGCGATCAGCGCGTTGAGGTTGTCCGCCAGCTGATTGGCCTCGAAGCTGGCCTTGCCGATGGTGGCGTGGATGATGCCCGCCTTGTCGTTGCGGAACTTCACCTGGCCGGCCTTGGCGTTCTTCACCGCGGTGGCGACATCGGCGGTGACCGAGCCGTCCTTCGGGTTCGGCATCAGGCCGCGCGGGCCGAGCAGCTGGCCCAGCTTGCCGACCACGCGCATCGCGTCCGGCGTGGCGATCACGCGACCGAAGTCGAGATCACCGCCCTGCATGCGCTCGGCCAGGTCGTCCATGCCGACCGCATCGGCGCCGGCGGCCTTGGCCGCCTCGGCCTTCTCGCCCGGCGGGCAGAACACGGCGACCTTGACGGTCTTGCCGGTGCCATGCGGCAGCAGCGAGGAGCCACGCACGCCCTGGTCCGACTTCTTCGCGTCGATACCCAGGCGCACCGCCACGTCCACCGACTCGGCGAACTTCGCCTTGGCGTTGTCCTTGACGATCTTCAGGGCCTCTTCCAGGCCGTAGAACTTGCCCGGCTGCACCGCGGCCTGCGCGGCTTTCATGCGCTTCGTGAGCTTTGCCATGTCTTAACCCTCCACCACAAGGCCCATGCTGCGGGCGCTACCGGCAATGGTGCGCACCGCGGCGTCGAGATCGGCAGCCGTCAGATCCGGCTCCTTCTGCTTGGCAATGTCTTCCAGCTGCTTGCGGGTGACCTTGCCGACCTTGTCGGTGTTCGGCTTCTGCGAGCCCTTGGCGACGCCGGTGGCTTTCTTCAGGAGAATCGTGGCGGGCGGGGTCTTGGTGATGAAGGTGAAGCTGCGGTCGGAGTACGCCGTGATGATGGTCGGGATCGGCAGACCCGGCTCCAGCTTCTGCGTGGCGGCATTGAACGCCTTGCAGAACTCCATGATGTTCAGGCCGCGCTGACCGAGGGCGGGACCGACCGGCGGCGAGGGGTTGGCCTGACCGGCCTTGACCTGCAGCTTGATGTAACCGACAACTTTCTTTGCCATGGGATTTTCCTCGCGAGTCCAGGCGCCTTGCGGCTCCTCGCTGTTCACCGCTCCGTGGATGGAAGGAAGACCTGCCTCGTGCAGATCCGAAACGCGGACACGCCGGGCCAAAAAGACCCCGCGTGAACCGCGCAGTATAGAGATTTACCGAATCATCAGCAAGCCCCGTGCCAAGGTCGCCGAATCAGGGGGCCGGATTGTCCCCGGCCGGATCAGTCCGCTCAGGCCTTCTCGACCTGGCCGAACTCCAGCTCTACCGGGGTGGAACGGCCGAAGATCAGCACCGCCACGCGCAGGCGGCTCTTCTCGTAGTTGACTTCCTCGACCACGCCATTGAAATCGTTGAACGGGCCTTCGGTGACGCGCACCATCTCGCCCGGCTCGAACAGCACTTTGGGCTTGGGCTTTTCCACGCCCTCGCGCACGCGGCTGAGGATGGCCTCGGCCTCGCTGTCCTTGATCGGCAGCGGGCGGTCGGCGGTGCCGCCGATGAACCCCATCACCTTCGGGGTTTCCTTGATCAGGTGCCAGCACTCGTCGTCGATCCGCGGCGACTTGCCCTCGGTGTTCGTCTCGATCTGCACCAGCACGTAGCCCGGGAAGAACTTGCGATCGCTGCGCCGCTTCTGGCCGCCGCGCATCTCGATCACTTCCTCGGTCGGCACCAGCACTTCGCCGAACTTCTCTTCCATCCCGGCGCGCTTGATGCGCTCCTCGAGAGAACGCTTGACCTGGTTCTCGAAGCCCGAATAGGCGTGCACCACGTACCAGCGCTTGCTCATGCTCATCTCAACCACCCAGCTTCAACAGCCAGTCGAGAATGACCGACTTCAGGATCAGGTCGATCAGCCCGAGCAGCAGCGACAGGATCAGCACGACGAGCAGGACGACGCCGGTCGTCTTGATCGTCTCCTCGCGCGTGGGCCAGACCACCTTGCGCATCTCGAACTGCGATTCGGCCAGGAAATTCCTGACCCGCCGCCCCAGCGCGGTGAACGCGGCGATGGTCACGGCGATCACCAGCGCAGCGAACACGCCCAGCAGCCGCATCGACGCGGATACGGTGCCGTCACGACCAAACCAGGAATAGGCAAAGATGCCCGCGGCCAACACCAGCCCCGCCAGTATCAGCTTGCCGATGTCGCCAGCATTGTTGCCCTTGGGCTGTTCTGCCTTGGTAATCATGTGCGCTTGTCGAGTGGCGGCAACGTGCCGTGCCTCACGGCCGGCCCTGCCATCGTCACCCGTCCGGATCCTCGGGGAAAGTGGCACGCCAGGAGGGACTTGAACCCCCAACCTGCGGTTTTGGAGACCGCTGCTCTGCCAATTGAGCTACTGGCGTAAAACGGGATACGGGACTCGGGATTCGGGGTTCGTCAAAAGCGGAAGAACGTGGCTCGTGCCCTTCCGAATCCCGAATCCCAAATCCCGAATCCCGCGATAGTATTACTTGATGACCTTGGCCACCACGCCGGCGCCGACGGTGCGGCCGCCTTCGCGGATGGCGAAACGCAGGC
>ERZ778018.2226-NODE-2226-length-12858-cov-5.092478_pt1 | contig 12858 bp, 8 predicted proteins | sample MGYA00375748_ERZ778018 | MGnify/ENA primary metagenome ERZ778018 (study PRJEB29350, sample SAMN05509839) | bioreactor metagenome | biome: bioreactor; material: wastewater | place: South Africa: University of Cape Town | collected 2014-04-22 ... | reverse complement strand
CGCCTTCAGCAGGTCACGTCCTTGCCTTCGCTGCCGAAGTGCTTGAGCCGCTCCTCGCTGTCAGGATTCTGCGCGGCATCGGCCGGCGCGTAGTGGAACTGCAGGGCGCGGCGGCGTTTTTCCGAGGAGTTGTGCGGCGTGCCGTGCGGCAGCAGACCGTTGAAGAAGAGCAGGCCGCCGGGTTTGAGCGGCGCGGCCACGGAGCGCTGGCCGAGGATGTCGGTGTCGCAGATCTGCCAGTCGCGGCGCTGGAAATGGATTCTGGGGCCGATCTTGTGCTGACCGGGCAGGAATTGCATGCAGCCGTTCTCGATCGTCGCCTCGTAGCGTCCCGGGGCCGTCTGGGACAGCTCCAGCGGCGACGCCTTGAGGTCCGGGTCGATCACGTTCCCCTGGATTCGGAGGAAGTTGAGGAACTGGTCGTCCTTGTCGAGCGCGTCGACCACGACCTTGATCCGGCCGTCCTCGCGGCGAACCGTCAAGGCGACGTTCCCTTGCTGGGCCGGACGCATCGTCCACCGCACGACCTGCGACCAGAACGCGGCGTAGCTCGCCCAGTCGGGCCAGGCCTTGGCCCACCGCCGGCCGGCGTCGGACGTGAACGCCAGCGACCGGCCCAGGCCGTAGGTCCAGTGGGCCAGCACCGGGTTCACCTGCCCGGAGGGGAGCGGCGAGACGATCGGGATCTCGACCAGTTCGTTCTCCTTGGGACTGGTCAACACCAGCCCGGTGATCCCCGGCAATTCGTCGGCCAGCCCCATGACGGGCTCGGTGATCGGGCTTTGGAGCCGGGGCGCCCACGGGGCCTCCCGCTCGAAGATCAAGGGCCGCGAGATCGTCCGCGCCTCCTTCTGATAGATCCGAGGCAGCGCCCTGGGGTTGGTGACGTTGTAGAACCGTCCCTTGGTCCGGCGGGCGAGGTTCTGCATCCGCTGAGTCGCGGCGAGGTCGTTGCCGTGCGCGGCGGTCAGCACGGCGGTCACGGTGATCTTGCTCTGGGCCAGTTGATTGAGGACGCGGGGGGTCGGCGGCGTGGGGTCGCCGTCGCTGATGACGACGATGTGCTTGGTCATCGCGTCTCGGATCGCGTTCAGGCCGTTCATCGCCTTGACCAGCGAAGGATCGAAGTCGGGCATGTCGCCGGGGGTCATGCGGTCGATCGCCCGGAGCATCGACGGGCGGCCGTTGCCGATCGTCCGCAGGCTGAACAGCCAGGCCTCCTCCCCTTCCCAGTGGAGCATCCCGGCGTAGTCGTAGCTGGAGAGCGCGTTGATGGCGGCCTTGGCGACGACCTTCTGCCAGTAGTTCCCCTCGGGGATCTCGCTGGCGTGCATGATCAGGACCATCGCCCCCAGCCCCTGGACCTTCATCGCCTTGATCTGCATGTCGACCGGCAGCGCCTTCTCGACGGGGGTGTTCATCCAGCCGCCGGCGCCGAAGCTGTCGCGGCCTCCCAGCATGATCAGCCCCGCGCCCATCTCGTGGCAGTTCGAGGCCAGAAGCTGGGCCTGGCCGTCGGTGAACGACTCCTTGGGGACGTTCGCCAGGATCACGCAGTCGTAGGGCTGAAGCTGCGCGACGTCGGTGGGGAGCGGATCGCCGCCGACGCTCCCCGTGCCGTCGAGCCGAGGCGCGACCAGCGTCTTGACCTCGATCTCCTTCTCCCGAAGCGCCGCGACCAACTCGGCGTGCTCCCCCGCCGTCCCCTCGATCAACAGCGCCTGCGCCTTGCCCCTGGCGTGCGTGAAGCCCTCGGCGACGTTGTTGATCGCCCGGCGGTCGCCGCCGTCCTGGTCGGGGACGAACTCGGCGGTGAACGTGTAGAAATTCGGCTCGGTGATCAACTGCTTGAGCGTGAACACGTTGAGCCCGCGCTGCAGCTCGATCGGCGAGGGCTTCTCGTTGCCGGCCGCCGGCGCCCGGTAGTTGTCGGCCTTCTGAAACACCTGGAGCGTGCCGCTGGTCGGCTCGCTGGCCCGGATCACGACGTTGATGTTGACCGTCTCCCCCTTCTTCACGTCGGGAGGGATCGACACCTTCTCAACCAGGACCTCGCGGTCGTATCGGTAGTCGATCGGCAGGACGTCGACCTGAACGCCCAGCGACTTGGCCGCCAGAGCCTGTTCGAGCAGGTTCCCCCGGTTCTCATTGCCGTCGGAGAGGATCACGATCCGCCGCGCGGTGTCCTCGGGGAACGTCGCCAGGGCCAGTTTCAAGGCGGCGGCCAGGTCGGTGTTCTCGGCGTCGATGGTGCTCTCGACCCCCATCAGGTTCAGCTCGCTGGGGGCGGGGGGGACCTCCACGCGCGGCCCCTTGCCGAAGACGATCACGCCGGCCAGGTCGTCCTTCCGACGCTTCTTCGAAGCCTCGGCGACGTAGTCGAGCGCCGCCTTCTGCTGCTCGCGAGGGACGCTCTGCGAGACGTCGATCAGAAACATCGTCGTCAGCCGGTCCGAGCGGCGGACGGTCTGCGTCTCGGCCAGGGCCAGCACGATCAACGTGACGACCGCCGCGCGGAGCGCGATCGCCAGGGCGCGGCGGAACGCGCCCAGGCCCGAGAGGCTGCCGTAGCTCATCCAGACGAGCGGCGGCAGAATCAGCGGGATCAAGATCAGCCACCAGGGCTGCCCAAAGGTGATCGAGACGTTGCCCAGCATCCTCGTCAAACCCCAGAAGCCGCGTCAGAGCCGGAACCGTTGCACGCGGTGGTTGTTCGAATCGACCACCGAAACCTCGCCTTGCGAATCCACGGCCAGGGCCCAGGGGTTGTACAACTCCCCCGGCCCGCGCCCCGACGACCCCCAGACCGCCAGCGGCTTGCCGTCGCGGGTGAACTTCTGGACCCGGCTGTTGCCGTACTCGCAGACGTACAGCGCGTCGTCCGGCCCCAGCGACACATCGTACGGATAGCTCATCTCGCCGAGCTTCTTGCCGCGCGTCCCCCAAATCCGCAGCAACCGGCCCTCGACGTCGAAAACCTGAATGCGATGGTTGCAACTGTCGGCCACGTAAATCCGGTCGCGGTCGTCGATCGCCATCGCCCGGGGCCTGAGGAACTCCCCCGGTTCGTAGCCGTGGCCTCCCCATTGCCGCAGCCATTCGCCCTCGGGCGAGAACACCTGGATGCGGTCGTTGTCGCCGTACTCGGCGACGTAGAAATTCCCCGCCTTGTCGATCACCACGTCGGTCGGGTAGCCGAACCGCCCGGGCTCCGTCCCCTGCACGCCGTCGCCGATCTGGAACAGCAATTCGCCGGTCGGACGATAAACCAGGACCCGGTAGAAATGGGTGTCGGCCACCAGCAGCCGCCCCTCGCGGTCGATCGTCAGCCCGCTCGGTCCGTCGACGTTGAAGTCGGGCGTCCGCCAGCTTCGCAAAAACCCGCCGTCGCGGTCGAAGACCTGGATTCGATCGGTCAGATCGGCCAGGTACAAGTGATCGTCGCCGTCGAACGCCGCCACCCGAGGCTTGTGAATCCAGCCGTCCTTCGTCCCGTGAATCCCCCAGACCAGATCGGGCGACCCGCTCGTCCCCGCCCCGCAGCCCGAAGCCGTCGCCAGCAGGCACGGACCGATAGCCCGAATCACGAATGCGACGATCCGCGACCACGCCGGAAGTGCCTCATGAGGGTTCCATGTCACGCCCGAATTCCTTCCCCAACGACGCCCCGCCCTTGGGAGTCGACCCAAGACTCCCTAGAATCTACTGAGGCCCGCGCCTCGGACGCAAGTCCTAGGCAGGTGAAATCCGGGCGCGAAACCGCACGCGAGTGGTTTTCACCGCCGCGCGTCTCGGCTTGGCGTCCGTCTTGACTCGACCTCGGTTCGATTCTCTCGAAAGCCTGAACGATGCCCGAATGGGTTTATCTTTGCCGGATCGACGAGGTTCCCAACGGCCGAGGCCGGACGATCGAGGCGGCCGGCGCGCGGCTCGCGGTCATCCGCGACGGCGACTCCGTCGTCGTGATCTCGGATCACTGCCCGCACGCCGGGGGCTCGCTCGGCTCGGGATGGGTTGAGGACGGCGAGCTGCTCTGCCCGCTCCACCGCTGGCGGTTCCGCCACCGCGACGGACGGTGCACGACCACTCGCGGCCACGACGTGCATCCGTACCGCGTGAAGCTCGACGATTCGGCGGTCTGGGCGTGGCTGTGATCGACGGTGCGACTCGGCGCCGAAGGCCGCGCTAGTCGAAACGATCGGCGACCGCTTCCTCTTCCTCGTCGTTCGCCGCGGCTTTCGGCCAGAGGATCAGCGAGCCCAACGCTCCGGCGGTCAACGAAGCCAGGAAGATGGCGATCTTGGCGGCCGCGTACTCCGCCTGGTCCGGGAAGGCCACGCCCGCGATGAACAGGGACATCGTGAACCCGATGCCGCCGAGCGCGCCGGCGCCGCACAACTGACGCCACGAATACGCGTCCGGCTTGACGGCGACGCCGGTGAGTACGGCGAGCCATGCAGCCAGCACGATGCCGACCGGCTTCCCGACGACCAGCCCCAGCGTGATCGCGGACATCAATCGCGCCTGCCCCTCGAACGCGCCGAGCGACCAGGCGACTCCCGCGTTCGCCAGCGCGAAGATCGGCAGCACCACATAGCTCGACCACGGCTCAGCGGAACGGAGGAGTTTGTCGGCGGGCGACTCGATGCGGGCGTGGATCGTATCCAGGAGGTGCAGGGCCGGCTCGGAGGGCCCCGACCGCATCGCCTCGCCGGTATGACTGTCTTCCAGGTGGATGACCGTCGCCGCCTGCGCCAGCAGCGCGCTCAGGTTCGCCGGCGGACGCGTGGGGATGAGCACGGCCAGGATCACGCCCGCCAAGGTGGCGTGCAGTCCGGACTCGTGGAGGAAGAACCAGAGGGCGAGGCCGCAGACCACGTAGGGCAGGGTGCGGTACACGCCGATCCGGTTGAGGACGACCAGCCATAGGGTCGCCGCGCCTCCGGCGATCAAATAGCCCACGTGGATCGCGCTCGTGTAGAACAGTGCGATGACCAGGATCGCCACGATGTCGTCGATGATGACCGCCGCGGTCAGGAACACGCGCAATTCCACGGGGACGCGGGCGCCGAGGAACACGATCAGCGCGACCGCGAAGGCCGTGTCGGTCCCGATCGGAATGCCCCATCCGTGCCTTGACTCCGGCGGCGCGATCGAGGCGAAGATGGCCGCCGGCAGGAGGATCCCCCCCAATGCGGCGATCACCGGGAGCGCGCCCGTTCGGAACGTGGACAGGTGGCCGACGGTGAATTCACGCTTGATTTCGAGCCCGACGACGAAGAAGAAAACCGTCAGGAGCCCGTGGTTGGCCCAGTGGACCAGCGAATGCGTGAACGCGCTCGTCCCCCACAGGAATCCCACGGGGGTCTCCCACCACGCCGCGAACGCCGATCCGAGGGGCGAGTTGCTGAGCACCAGCGCGAGCAGCGTCGCCAGCCCCAGGAGCAAACCCGACGACGGTCCCCAGTGAACGAACTCGAATGCGGCGGCCTGGATGCGATGGCCGAGTGAGCCGAGCATCGCGTCGGCCAGCGAGCTTTGATCCCAGGCGCCCGCATAGCGACGGCCGTTGATGAAGAAGGCCGGCGTCGCCCTCACGCCGCTTCGTCGCGCGCCCTCGACGCCCTGGCGGACCCGCGCCCGGGCCGCCGCGAGCGCGGGCTCCTGCGCGGCGGCGCTCGGCGGCAGGTCGAAGTCCGCCGCGATCCGCTCGAAGTCCCCCTCCGAGAACGTCGGTCCCTGTTCCATGAGCGCTTCGTGGACTTCCCAGAAACGTCCGGTCGTCCGGTCCGCGTACTCCGCCAGCTCGGCGGCGCGGGCCGCCCCTTCGCTCTCGGCGACGGGCAGGTGCCGAAACACGTATCGCATCCGGTCGCCGAACCGACTTCGCAACCCCTCGACGACCTCATGAACCGCGTGACAGCGAGGGCACGCATAGCTGCCGTATTCGACCAGGGTCATCTCGGCGTCGGGCGGCCCCAGGACATGGTCGCGGTCGACATGAACGGCAGGATCAAGCATGCTCGGCCTCGTACGCGCATGAGGGGAAGGCGGGGCGTCGGCCGGGCAGGCGGCGGAAGCCGGCCCGGCCTTCGTCCCCCTCCCGAGGTGGGGGCGTCTGGGACGGACTCCTACAACCAGATCTTCATCCTTCCCCGCAACGAGTCGGGCAGGCGGCGGTCGACGATGCGGAGGATCTGGTCGGGGTGGAGCCTCGTGCTGAAGTGGGAGGCGACGATCACCTCGTTCTCGAACCGGTCCGCCCGGGCGATCAGGTCGTCCAGGTGCGTGTGGCCGAACTTGTGGATCACCGACGCGCGCTCGCCGGGCGCGACGAACGTCATTTCCAGGATCAGGATCTGCGCCCGGTAGACGTCGGGGGTGAGATCGAGGCCCGCTGGCGCCGTGTCCCCCATGTAGGCGACCTTGGGAATCCTGACTTCAGACGAGACCTCGACGCCCGACAGGCGGACGTCGCGGATCTGCTCGCCGGTCAGCTCGCGGAACTCGGGCTTGAGCTTCTTGCGGCGCTCCCAGACCAGGAAGCCCATCGACGGGATCGTGTGCCTGGTCGGGAACGTCTGCACGACCAGCTCGCGCGAGAGCGGCACCTCGACGCCCGGCTCAAGGCCGACCAGCTCGACGTTCATCCGGCCCCGGTCGAGCCGCTGGTACGCGCGCAGGAGTTGATGCACGGCGTCGACCGACTCGGTCGGCAGATAGATCGTCGGCGGCGTCATCTTCATCATCCGACGGCGGGCGACCAGCACCGGCAACGCGGCGATATGGTCGAGATGCGAATGCGAGACGAACCAGTTGGGGGTCGTCATGAACGACCAGGGCTGGGCCCCCAGGTCGAAACCGATCTTCAACTCGGGCACGCGCCAGTAGGTTTGCACGGCGGCGCGCGAATAACCTTCGACCGTCAGCTCTCGATGAACCATCGAGCGCACCGGCGCGTTGTCCACGGGATGGTCGAGCGATTCCACGTCCGATTCCGATTCGAGTTCCACCGTCAACCCAGTTCTCCCCAAGCAAACGCAAGGCATTGAATTCCAGCGAGGCTTCCAGCACTTACTATACTCAAGCGACCGACGGCCTGAACACCGATGCTTTTCCAGTCGGGCCCGGGCCGGTCGGGCAGGGGAGGAACACCGTCATGAACGCGCGCGTCCAGGTCTTCGGCCCCGCCTATCTCGACCGCGTGGTTCGCGTCGACCGTCCGCTTCTCGATCGCGGCGGCGGGCCTCCTCTCGATCAGAGCGTCGAGGGACGGCCGAGGTTCGGCGAGGGAGATCGGCTCGAACTCGTCGACCCGACCGGAACGACCCTCTCCATCGCGCTCCCCGACGACTGGTCGGGGCCGCGAGGCGTCGTCGACCTGGAACAACCGCTGGCCTCCGTTCCAGAAGGCGTCCGCAACTTGCGGGCCGAAAGCTGGACCGACGACCTGGGAGGCATGGGCGCGGGCTTCGCCGCCGCCCTGGGCGGAACCCTCGTCAGCGCGCTGGGCGCCGAGAACGACCCGGTCGGCCGCGTGGTCGTGGAGTTGCTCGATCGACGCCGAATCACGCATCATTGCTTAAGGGTCGCCGATCGGCCGGACGACTGGACCCTGTTGATTTCGAGCGGACGGCACGGCGACAAGCTGGCGGTCGGGTTTCGAGGCTGCCACGCGGGCCTCGCCGCCGAGGCGTTGACGCCCCCCCTCGCCGAGTCTTGCGACCTGCGGGTGGTCGCCGGGCTGCCGAATCGGCTGGCGGCGGCGGCGTTGCGGGCGCCGGGCGCGGGACTCCGGTTGTTCGCGCCGGCGATGCGGAACATGATCGACCGCGCGCCGCCGGTTTCGGCGATGGCCGGCGACGTGGATGTTCTTTGCTGCAACCGCCGCGAGTGGGAGGCGCTTGAGGATCGCGAGGAGGTCGCCGCGATGGTCTCGATCCTCGTCGTCACCGACGGGGCATCGGGAAGCCGGGCGCGGTACACCGACCCCCAGGGGGACGCCCGGACGTTCCGGCAGCCGGCGTTCCCGCGCGCCCGGCCCCCCCTCGACACCAACCGCGCGGGGGAGGCGTTCGCGGCCACGCTCACGGCCACGTTGATCGGCCTCGGCTGGGACTCGGCCTCCGGCGTGATCGACGACGAGGCGATGACGACGGCCATGCGCCGGGCTTCGGCCGCGTCGGCCCTGGTCCTCGATCACGTCGATTTCGGATTCCCGACCGAATCCGAGATCGACGCCGCCGCGGCCCTCGGGCGCGTCGAATGACCGACCGCCTACCGCGATGGCCCGAATCGTCGCTGGCGGTTACAATTCAAGAGCGGCGAGGCTCGTCCCAGCCGCTCGCTGAACGCGCCGGGCGTCTCGTCGCGGACCGTTTCGAAGGACCGATCCATGAATCCCAGGAACCTGCTCTACGTCTTCGTCGGTCTGATTCTGGGCCTGATCGGCTCGACCCAGCTTCCCCTGCACGCGCAGAAGCCCCCCCCGGAGATCGCTGTTCCCGGCGTGCCGCGCGAGATCGATTCCAGGCCCGCGCCCGCGAGCCCGACGGCCGCGGGCAAGGCCGCGGCCTCGCTGCAAGACGCGTTGCATCAACCGTACATCTTCGCGTTCGGCAAGCCGACGCCGCTGAGCGAGGTCGCCAGGCGACTGACCGCCGACCTGGGGGGACAGGTCGTTCTCGATCTCGCCGCGCTCGACCGACTGGATCTCAGGCCCGACGACGCCGTCGAACTTGAGTTGAAGGGGGCCCGCCTCAAGACCGGCCTGAAGCTGCTGCTCGACCAGGTTGAGCTGACCTATCGGCTGGTCCCCGAGGACAACCTCTTGATCCTCACCGACGTCGAGGGCGCCGAAGAACCGCTCGACAAGGTGTGGACCGAGCTGAACCATCTCCACCGCGATATTCACGACGTCCAGCTCATGGTCGAGTTCCTCTATGAGCGGTCCGGCGCGGAGACCGGGACGCCCCGAGACGGCGACCCACTCATGGAGCAACCCACGATCGTCGAGGAGATGCCCGAGGCGCCCGGCGGCGCGGGGGCGGCCCCCCCGGGCGCGGACGCCGCGCCGAAGGCCGGGCCGAAGCCCGATTCCAGGGACGATCATCCCCGGACTCCGCCGAAGCGGCCGCGCACCCGACTTTGACCGTCCGCCGTTTTGACGAGGTCACGCCACGCATGCCGCCACGCCCCGAGGGTTCCCGCGACGAGGCTGCCCCGAGCGGCCGCAACTGGCTTGCCGAACCGCGAACCGGCGTGCTGGCCGTGCTCGGCCTGGTCGTCGCCGTCGGCGGCGGCCGACGCCTTTTGCACGCGGCGGCCGCCCGCAAGGCGATCGCCCGGCTGAGCCGGCCCGACGTGAGCCCCCAAGCGGTCGAGGAAGCCGCCCGTTTCGGCCGCGCGGGCCTTCACGAGTTGTTTCGGCTTCAGAGCGAGGCCGCCTCCGTCCCCGTCCGCGACGCCGCCGCCCGCGCCCTGGCGATCCTCTGGAGCGAGGACGAGCTGATCGCCGAGGAAGAACAGGCCCTCACCCGCCGGGCCTTCAACGTCGACTGGACGGCCCGCCGCCGCTACCCGCGCGGCCTGAACTGCGAGATCCCCATCCGGGTCCGCTACGGGCTGCCGTTCCTCGCCTCCGACGGTCCCGGCTTGACCACCGACCACCTGGCGTGGTCGCACCGGATCAGCGGAGCGCGCCGCGCGGCGATTGAGGAAGAATCGCCGCCGACCCCCGGCGCGGGGGACGTCGCCTTCACGATCGTCCCGGCCGATTTCGAGACCGACGGCCCGCACCGCCTGGCGCTCCAGGCCAGGGTCCGCACGGTCGGACTGACCGACTCCTGGCAGATCGAGCTCCCGCACGTTCCGTTCAACTTTGAATTCGATCCAAGACTGGCCGTCGATTCCCTGCTGGCCTCGCCCGACGCGGCTCGCGAAGGGGTGATGCGCCACGCGGTTCGGCTGGAGGAAGCCGCCGCGGACGCCGGATCGACCCCTCGGTTTTTTCCGCTCGGCGGCGAGCTGATGATCCGCAACCCGCCGCGCCTGATCGTCTCGTCCCACTTGCCCCACGACCTGGCGCACCACGTCTGGATCGAGATCGAAGGAGTCGACGGCCGGATTCCCGGCGGGACGCTGATCGTCCACGGCCGGTCGATCCGCGACGACCAGCCGGCGCCCGGACGTCCGACCCGGCACGAGCTGACCGCGACTTCAGGAACGATCGCGCCCGGAAGCGCCCTCGACCGCACCGGCCGCCGATCGATCCGGGTGATCCTGACCGCCGACCCCGACCTCGGCTGGACCGACCCCGAGGTCCGCTCCGTCTGGCCGGGCGACGTCGCCACCGATTGGGCGGCCGTCGACGTCGTGCGGCGGTAGGCGAATCCGTCGGGCGGGCGCGTCAGCCCTTGTGACGGACGACCCGGCCGGGCCGCTCGCCCGTCGCCTTGCCCTTCTCGAACACCGGGCGGCCGTTGACCAAAACGTGGACGACCCCCTCGTTGTACTGAAACGGATCGAGATAGGTGGACTTGTCGACGATGGTCCCGGGATCGAAGACGGTCACGTCGGCGAACATCCCCGCGCGGAGCAGGCCGCGGTCTTGAACGCCGAGCTTGGCCGCGCTCAGGGAAGTCATCTTTCGAACGGCGTCCTCGATCGTCAGGAGCCGGCGCTCGCGGACGTAGACCCCCAGGACGCGCGGAAACGTGCCGAAGCTGCGCGGGTGCGGACTCCCCCGGCGGAGGCTTCCCTCCACGGCCAGCGCCGAGCCGTCGGAACCGATCGAGCACCACGGCTGCCGGAGCGCGAGGTTCATGTCCTCCTCGGTGTGATGGGCGTAGATGGTCGAGACGGAGCCCCCTTCCTCGACCAGGAAATCAAGGAACAGGTCGAGCAGGTCGGCCTTGGGCTCATCGGGTTTCGCCCTCGCGGCGAGGACGACGTCCATCGTCTTGCCTTCGAACGCGGCGTTCTTCGGGCTCAGGTTGGCGCTGATCAGCATTCTCGACCAGTCGCCGCCGATCGCCTTGTAGTGGTCGTACCAGCCGGGCAGGCCGTCGCGGATCTCGGCCTTGAGCCGGGCTCGCTGCGACGGGTCTTGCAGGCGGGCGAGCAGCGCGGCCTTGCCCCCCTCGTGGGCCCAGGGGGGGATGATGGTCACGAGGTTGTTGTTGCCGCGCGTGTACGGGTAGATGTTGGCCTGGACGTTTACGCCCCGCCGCCGCGCGTCGTCGATCTTGGCGACGATCTGATCCATCTTCCCCCAAAGGACCTGGTCGGCGATCTTGATATGGAGGACGTCGACCGGGACGCCGGCACGCTCGCCGACGGCGATCGCCTCGTCGATCGCGGCGAGGACCTCCGTTCCCTCGTTGCGGATGTGGCTGGAGTAGATCCCGCCGCGGCGGCGGACGACTTCCGCGAGCGCGACGAGGTCGTCGGTCGCGACCGCCAGCTCGCGCGGCCCGGCGAGCATCGTCGAGAGGCCGAACGCCCCTTCGCCCATCGCCGCGTCGAGGAGCGTCTTCACCTCCACGAGTTCCTCGGCGGTCGGCCGGTCCAGGGCGTCCCCCTTGACGCAGTCGAGGAGCGTCCCAAGGCCCACGTACGAGGCGACGTTGACGGCGATCCCGCGCTGTTCGAGCGCGTCGAAGTAACCGCCGAGCGTCGTCCATCGCAGGGTCTCGCCGCCGACCTCGACGGTTTTCGGCGGCAGCTTGCCGAGCGAAGGGCCCGCCGACGAGTCTTCGCCCAGCACCTCGGTCGTCACCCCCTGAGCGACCTTGCTCATCGCCGCGCCGTCTTCAAGAAGCGTCATGTCCGAATGCGAGTGCATGTCGATGAACCCCGGGGCGACCACGAGTCCCCGGGCGTCGATCACCCGCCGCGCGGGCGCGTCCTCCGGAATCCGGCCGACGGCCGCGATCCGATCGCCTCGGACGGCGAGGTCGCCGCGATACGCGGGGTTCCCCGTGCCGTCGACGATCGTGCCGCCTCGGATCAGCAGGTCGACCGGCTCGGCCGCCGCCTCGACCGCCGCCGGAGCCGGCGCCAGCGCGGCCGCCAGCGCGGCGACCGCCCAGCAGGTCGCGGGGGTCGAGATGAACTGGTGCTTCCCGTGCGGATCGCCGTTGTCGAAGTACTCCTGCACCGGCCGCGACCGGGTCTCCAATCGCCACGAACCGTCGGGCTTCTGGCTTTGAAGCAGGTAGCGGACGCCCCGTTCATACGCCGAGGAATCCGCCGCCAGGCCCGATTCGCGTAGCCGGACGAGCGCCTGCCCCGAGGCGTAGGCGTCGCTCGGCAACCCGTCGGCCGACGACCAGCCGCCGTCGGCGTTCTGCCGGGCGGTCACGTCGTCTCTCGCTCGCGCCACGGCCTCGTCTCCGCCCCCCAGCAAGACGAGCCCCCAGAGTCGCGAGCTGTAATCCTCCTGGACCGACCGGGGCGCGTGTTCGAGCCAGGTCAGGGCTTTCTTGATCGCGTCCTCGGCCGGTTTCTCATCCGCCCCTCGGGCGTATTGACTCAACCCGGCCGCCGAAAGCACCGTGGTCGTGACCGCCGACTCTTCCAGGGGAGGACGCCCACCGGTCCTCCAGCGGCCGTCCTCCGCTTGCGATTTGAGGAGGTACGACACCATCGCGTCGGTGGTCTCGTCGGGCTTTCGACCCGCGACGTCGAGCGCCCAGAGGGCGTACCCGACCGTGATCGCGCCGCCGCCGACCCCCTTGCCGGACTTCATCGACTTTCGTTTGGTGAGGAACGACTCAAGGACGAAGTCGGCCTGATCCTGGATCAGCGTCGCGTCGGAACCGACGCCCACGTCGGCGGCCCTGGCGGTCGCCAGCA